>Ga0070665_100002541_pt1 | contig 20042 bp, 21 predicted proteins | sample KBSS13metaG_FD_65862 | JGI IMG/M metagenome (GOLD analysis project Ga0070665, IMG submission 65862) | Switchgrass rhizosphere microbial communities from Kellogg Biological Station, Michigan, USA - KBS S1-3 metaG | ecosystem: Host-associated > Plants > Roots > Rhizosphere > Soil ...
GTTGTCGTAGAGTCGCCTCCTCGGTCAGCGGGCGGCTGATCGGGCGTTGCTCCAAGCTCCCCCGGCAAGGTCCTTGCCCTTTCAGCCCGCCCCAACTACCGACGGAAGCGGGCATCATCGACGCATGGCTTCCATTCTTCTCGTCGGACCCGGCGCCATCGGCGCCACGCTCGCGGCCTGGCTCTGCCAGGACGATCGCCACCAGGTCACCGTGGGCGCGCGCACCGCGTTCGATTCCATCGAAACCACGACACCGAATGGCGTGCTCCGCGCAAAGCCGCGGGTCATCACGGAAGCGGCGCAGGCCACGCCGGTGGACTGGATCCTGGCCACCACCAAGACCTACGACAGCGAGACGGCCGCCGAGTGGTTTCCCAAGGCCACCGGCACGCGCACGCGCCTCGCCGTGATCCAGAACGGTGTCGAACACATCGAGCGCTTCGAGAAACACTTCGACCGCGCGCGCATCGTGCCGGTGATGATCGACCTGCCGGCCGAGCGCCTGTCTCCCGGCCGCACCGTGCAGCACGGCCCGGCGCACCTGGTGGTGCCGGCGAGTGACAACGGCGCCGCTTTCCTGGCGCTGTTCGCGCATGCCAACTTCGACGCGAAGCAGACCGATGATTTCACTACCGCGGTGTGGACGAAGCTGTGCCTGAACAGCGGCGGCGCGCCCTGCGCGGTGCTCGCGAAGCCCAATGGAATCGCGCACCACGAGGGCGTGGCCAGGCTGATTCACGACATCGTGCGCGAATGCGTCCTCGTCGGCCGCGCCCAGGGCGCGAAGCTCGAGGACTCCATCCCTGACGAGATCGTCGAGCGCACCCGCAAGGCGCCACGCGATTCCGGCAACTCGATGTATGCCGACCGCCTGGCCGGCAGGCCCATGGAGTACGACGCTCGCAATGGCGTCATCGTGCGGCTGGGGCGCAAGCACGGCATTCCGGCGCCCATGAACGAGCTGATGGTCTCGCTGCTGGAAGCGGCTCAAGGCAATTGACGGTGGCAGTTGACGGGGCCGCCCGCATCCGTGGTAGGTTGCGACCCATGATTCGCAACGAACAGATGGGCCAGTCCCTCCGCCGCACCGCGGCGCTGCTTCGTTCGTTCCTGCTTCTTGCGGCCTAGCCGCAACTTCAGTCGCGCCACCCGTCGGCGCTCACAAGACGGGAAGCCAAACTAACTCCGCGGATGAAACCCGGAGAAGTCACGTCCCGTTTGCGAGAGTTGCAGTCATGTTGAAGGATCCTTCGAAGAAATATCGCCCGTACCCGGCCGTCGACCTGCCCAACCGCCAGTGGCCTTCGCGCAGGCTGGACAAGGTTCCGGTGTGGTGCAGCACCGACCTTCGCGACGGCAACCAGGCGCTGTTCGAGCCCATGAGCCGCGAGACCAAGAAGCGGTTGTTCAAGACGCTGTGCGCCGTGGGTATCAAGGAAATCGAGGTCGGGTTCCCGTCGGCCTCCGACACGGACTTCCAGACGTTCCGCGATCTCATCGAGCAGAAGCTGATCCCCGACGACGTCACCATCATGGCGTTGACACAGGCGCGCGAAGAGCTGATTCGTCGCACCGTCGAAAGCCTGCGCGGCGCGCGCCGCGCCATCGTGCACGTGTATTGCGCCACCGCGCCCGTGTGGCGGCGCGTGGTGTTCGGCATGAGCGTGGCCGAGGTGGTGGAAGTGGTGCGCAAGCAGGTCACGCTGGTCAAGCAGCTGACCGACGCCATGCCGGAGACCGAGTGGGTGCTGGAGTACTCGCCCGAGACCTTCAGCATGACCGAACTGCCGGTGGCGCTGGAGGCCTGCAACGCGGCGATCCGCGCGTGGGACGCGGGCCCGGGCCGGCCGATCATCATCAACCTGCCGACCACGGTCGAGAACGCCACGCCGAACGTGTACGCCGACCAGATCGAGTGGATGTCCACGCATCTCGAGCGCCGCGCGCACGTCGCGCTCTCGCTGCACACCCACAACGACCGCGGTACCGGCGTCGCGGCCGCGGAGCTCGGCCTGCTGGCCGGCGCTGATCGCGTCGAAGGTTGCCTCTTTGGAAACGGCGAACGTTCCGGCAATGTCGACCTGGTGACGCTGGCGCTGAACTTCTATTCGCAGGGCATCCATCCCGGCCTGGATTTCTCGGACATCAATTCCATCGCGCGTGCGGTGGAAGAGGCCACGCGCCTGCCGATCCATCCGCGCCACCCCTACGTGGGCGACCTGGTGTTCACCGCGTTCTCGGGCTCGCACCAGGACGCGATCAAGAAAGGTTTCGCCGCGCAGAAGCCGGACGCGCCGTGGGAAGTGCCATACATCCCGGTGGATCCCGCCGACCTCGGCCGCACCTACGACAGCATCGTGCGCGTCAACAGCCAGTCGGGCAAAGGCGGCATCGCCTATCTTCTCGAACGCGACTACGGCGTCGTGATGCCGCGGCGCATGCAGGTGGAGTTCAGCGCGCTGGTGCAGCGCGAGATGGACGCCGCCGAGACCGAGATGAGCTCGCAGCAGCTGTGGGCGCTGTTCGAAACCACTTACCTCGCCATCGATCTCGACATGGCCTACCACGCCCATCACCTGTTCGAAGACGGTGACAAGCAGGGCATCGAGATCGAGATGAGCGTGCTGGGGAATCGCCGCACGTTGCGCGGCATCGGTTCGGGACCCATCGCGGCGACGGTGAATGCGCTGGCGCTGCCGATCCGCATCGACAACTACGAAGAACGTGCTTTGCGCGCCGGTGCCGATGCGTCCGCGCTGGCCATCGTCGAGGCGGCGCGCGACGGCGTGGCGGGCATCCGCTACGGCGCCGGCCGGCATTCGAACATCGCGACGGCCTCCGTGCTCGCCGTACTGTCCGCGGCGCGGCGGCTCGGCGTCAGCGCCCGCGATCTCGCGAAGCGCTGACGCAGATGCGCGACCTGGCGCCGGACATCGTCCGGCAACGGCTGCTGATCGAAGGGTTGTATGGCCGCGAGATCACGCGCGTCGATGTCGAGCGCTACCTCGTCGACGTCGCCGCGCACCTTGGCTTGCGCACCTACGGCAGCCCGATCGTCCACGCGCCGGGCGGCGTGGGCAAGGATGACAACGAGGGCTTCGACGCCTTCATCCCGCTGATCGATTCCGGGATCTCGCTGTACGTCTGGAGCAAGAGGCGGTTCTTCGCGGCCGTGCTGTTCACCTGCAAGGCCTTCGACGCGCAGGCCGCGCTCGACTTCACGCGCGGCTACTTCGCGGCGGGCGACATCGAGTCCAGCGGCTTCTGACGCCACCACATCACGACGATGCCCGCGACCACGCTGGCCACCGCGATGATCTGTGCCTGCGTCACCTCCGCGCCGAACAGCGAGTAGGTGGTGTTCACGCGGATCGGCTCGATGGCGAAGCGCTCGATGCCCGCCAGAAGTAGATAGACGCCGAACAACCAGCCGGGTGCGTGAGCGTGGCGGCGCAGTTTCCAGAGCACGGCGAACGCCACCAGCGACATCAAAGTCTCGTAGATGGGAGTGGGATAGACGCCCGGCAGGGGGATCACCGCGCCCGCGACGTTGTTCTCATAGGTCTGCGCCCAGAGCCAGTGCGGCAGCCACGAGGGGCCAGGGCTGGTGACCTCGATGCCCCAGTCGCCATCGCCCGAGATCTGGCAGCCGACGCGGCCGATGGCATAGGCGAGCATGAGTCCCGGTGCGCAGGCATCCAGGGTCAACGGCAGCGGGGCGCCCTTGCGCCGCGCGTACCAGGCCGCGATGCCGATGCCGACGATGAGCCCGCCGAAGATCGTGAAGCCGGAGCGCGAGAACAGCATGGCGGCGGGATTTTCCAGGAAAGCGCGCGGATACTCGAGGATGTGGAACAGGCGGGCGCCCAAAAGCCCGGTGAGGAACCCAACGACGCAGATGTTGCTGATGAGATCCGGCGGCAGCGTCGGCATCAGCCGCCGCCCTTCGCGGCTCGCGAGCCACATGCCAGTGAAGAACGCCGCGCCGACCAGGAGGCCGAAGGTGGGGATGGGCAGCGGAATGTTGATTCCGACCGCGTGCAGGACGTCGGTGAGGTATGGAAATGACACGGCCCGATTATCGCCATTCCGGTGGGTGAATGGCGCGCCTAGACGAGAAAATCCTTCTTCGTGATCTGCAACACGGTGAGCCGCTTGTGCAGGTAGGTGCGGCCCACCCCGAGCTCCAACGCCGCCTGGCTGACATTGCCTTTGTGCCTGCGGAGCGTGGCGATGATGTGATCGCGTTCGGCGCGGTCGCGGAATTCCTTCAGCGCCGGCACCGTGGCCACGGAACCTGTGCGTGATGCGGCTGAGAGGATTTCTTCCGGCAGGTCCAGCGTGGTGATGCGATCGGAGGACATGATCAGCAGCCGCTCGAGCACGTTCTGCAGCTCGCGCACATTGCCGGGCCAGTCATGGCGCCGCAGCTCGTCGAACACCTCGTCTTCGATCGGCTTCTCGCGCAGGTTGTTGCGCTCGCCCAGCCGCTTCATGAGAAACCGGACCAGCAACGGCAGGTCTTCGAGCCGCTCGCGCAACGCGGGCACGCGCAATGGAACGACGTTGAGACGATAGTAGAGGTCCTCGCGGAATCTTCCTTCCGTCACCGCCTGCCGGAGGTCCTTGTGCGTCCCGGACAACACGCGCACGTCGACCACCGTGGTGCTCTCGGCACCGATGCGCTGGATCTCGCCGCTTTGCAGCGCGCGCAGAATCTTGGCCTGCGCGCTGGCGGAAAGGTCGGCGATCTCGTCAAGGAACAACACGCCGCGATGCGCGACCTCGAACAAGCCCTTGCGCGCCGTGACCGCCCCGGTGAATGCGCCGCGCTCGTGGCCGAACAGCTCGCTCTCGATCAGCGTTTCCGGAATGGCCGAGCAGTTCACTTTCACGAACGGCTGCTGCGCGCGGTCGCTGTGGGCATGAATGCAGTTCGCCACCAGTTCCTTGCCGGAGCCGCTCTCGCCCGTGATCAGCACGCTGGCATTGGTGCGGGCCACTTTCATGGCGTCCATCACCAGCCGGCGGATCGCGGCGGATTCGCCGACGATCTGCGCGCCATCCTGCCCGGCCTCGGCCAGCCGCAGGCGCTCGCGCAGCGTCGACATTTCCAGGCAACGCCGTACTGAAACCGCGATCTTCTCCGCGCTGAACGGCTTCTCCAGGAAGTCGAAGCCGCCCACCTTCACGGCCTGGGCAGCCTCGGTCAGCGTCGCGTGGCCAGAGATGAAGATGGCCGGCGGCGCGATTCCGTCCGCGTGCGCCCGGCGGAAGAATTCGAGCCCGCTGACATCGCCGAGGCGGATGTCGACGATCATCACGTCGACGATGCGTTCGTGCAGCGTGCGCAGCGCCGTGGCGACGTCGTGTGCGCCGATGACGTGCATGCCCTCCTGCGCGAGCGCAATCTCGATCGAACTGCGAATGTTCTTTTCGTCGTCGACGACCAGCACCACCGGCTTCGGCGGGTTCATGCCGCCACTTCCGGCAGCGTGATCAGGAACACCGGGTGGCCGTCACGCGATTCGTGCCGGATATCACCGCCGTGTTCCAGCACGATCTTTTTCACGATGGCGAGGCCCAGGCCCATGTTGTCGGCGCCGGACTTGCTGGTGATGTACGGGTCGAACATGCGCTCGGCGAGGCCCGCGTCGACCGGCGCGCCATCGTTCGCCACGCGCAGCGTGGTAGGGGCATCCGGCTCGAGAGAGAGTTCGAAGCGCACACCTCCCGGGTTGGCCTCGATGCCGTTGCGGATCAGGTTGGCGAGGACCTGGCGGAACAAGGTGGCGTCGATGCGCGCCGGAACGCGGACTCCTGGCGCCCGCCACTCTATGTGCACACGGTCTGAAAATCCCCGCAGCACTTGCACCTGATGGCCGATGAATTCCGCGAGGTCGACTTCCGCCAGCTGCACCTGCGGCAGGCGCGCGAACTCGCTGAACTTGTTGACCGTGGCCTTCAGGTGCCCGATTTCCTCGCCGATCATCAGCTGCGTCGAGTTCAGGTGCGCCAGGAATTCCTGCTGGCTCTTGCCGAGGTACGCCTTCGACAGCGACGTCACCAGCACCTCGATGGGCGTCAGCGGGTTCTTGATCTCGTGCGCCAGCATCCGCGCGAGTTCCTGCCAGGAGGACATTTCCTCCAGGTAACGAACGCGATCGCGCTGACGTGTGAGCTCGGCGAAATTGCGCGCATGGCTGCGCGCGATCCGGCGGCTCAGCCATGCGGCGAGCGCGACGGACAACAGCACCGCGGCGCCGAGGCCGAGGCCGAAGTACAACTTCAGCGATCCGAGGATTCTTTGCTTGACGAACTCGGGCTCCGAATAGACCTGCTTGAGCTCCTGCACCTGGTCGAATTGCGTGCGGTAGCCGGCGCCGTTCGCAGGATCGAGCCGGTTCAGCGTGCGGAGGTTCTTTGCGCTGTCGTCGAGCGCGCGCACCACCTGCGGGTTGAAGCCGAGATTGAGGCTGGTGCGCAGCGCGTCCTCGAGCAGGTAGAACGCGGTGAGCAGCGGCGCGACGGCCATGACCATGATGGCCACCGTCAGCAGCAGTCCGACCCTAACGTCCTTCACTCGCGGGCGCCGCGGGCCGGAACGGGGGCGATGTCAGTTCGACACGCCAGACCGCCGCGAGATCCGAGCCATCCGCGTATTGCTCGAAGATGCGATTGAATACGGTGTTCGATGTGGAAATGCCCTGGTCGACCGTGGGCGCGCTGTTCTCCGCGACCCATTTGCGGATCATGCGCAATTTTTCCCGCCCGATGGGATTGAGCAACAACTCTGCGCGCAACTTCAACTCGCGGTTTGGCGGCAGGATGCGGGCGGCGAATATTCCGGGGACGTGCAGCGACTGGAGAAATCCTCTCATCTCGGTGGTGCCGACCAGCCTCAATGTCTCGGCGGGAGCGGTATTCACGGTTCGATTCACGATGAAAGTCTGCTCCCAGAGATCGTAGCGGATCGCAATTTCCACGGTGCTGACCTGCAGACTGGTCGCTCCATCGAGCGCGGTCACGCGCAGGTACAGCCGGTTGGTGAGTCCACTCTCCAGCTCACGAGGCAGCGACTCGGGATATGCCAATGCGTCGATACGTATCCCGACGTTGCCGTCGGACTGGGTTACCGACAGGGTCGCCGCGACGCTCGCCGCGCTCCACAGGCAGATGAACCAGGCGAATGCGCGCTTCACTTGTTCACATCCACGGAGCCCATCAGGTACAGGTCGATGTAGCCGAATGCCCGGGTGTCGGCGCGAAATCCGACTTTCAGGCCGTATTCGTAGACATGGCGGTCACCAGTCCAGACCGGCTGGCCATACCCGGGCTCGATATACCAGCGAGCGCGCCGCACGTTGTCGCCAGCCTCGATGGGTCGCGCGTATGTGACCGCCAGCTCCTGGTTCTCGGAGATCGAGACTCGGTACTCCGGCGATGGGTCGCCTCCAACCTTCAGCGTCCAATAGGCGTCCAGCCAAGACCAGGTCTTGCGGAACTGCAGTCCGATCCCGAACTCGGTGTCGTCGCCGTGAACCAGGCCGGCGCTGACCTCGAGCGTGGATCCCTGCGTTGGAAACAGCAGGTCGTCTTCCGAGTTCCAGCCATACGCGACGCCGAACCAGTAATCGAGGTTGCGTCCGTCGCTGACCTCGAAGGTGCCATCACGCAACCATCGTCCGGATGACAACTCGACGCTGGGCCGGTAGCTCACGCCGGCCGAGAGATACGAGAAATCCGCAAAGCGCCAACCGGCTGTTGCGCCCAGCTGCAGCATTTCCGTGTGGGCGAAGTTCCCGTACTGGTCCTCGAAGTCGAACTTGTTCCAGCTGGCACCTGCGATGCCGAACCAGCGCCGTGAGTCGAACATCATCGGGTCGACGTAACGCAGCGCGACGCTGTAAGACTCGTTGCGTCCCGGACCGCCGGTTGGAACCGAGGCCACCGCGGTGAGGTCGGCGAATTTGCCCTCGCCGAACAAGTTCTGGTGAGCGATGCGACTCCCAACCAGGATGTGCCCGACATCCAATCGAAGCGAACCGCCCGCAACCGTTTCCATCACCAGCGGACTGTTCTCGGTGACGTCGATGACCACGATCACCGCGCCGCGGTGCGCACCCTTCTCGAGGTGGATGGCCACGGTACCGAAATAGCGCAGCGCCGACAGTCGCAGCTCGGCGTTGCGAATCTCGTCTTCGTCGAGCGCGGCACCTGTCGAAAGATGCAGGTGGCCGCGGATGAAATCGCACGACACGTGCTGGTTGCCCGCGCAGCGGATTTCCTGCACCTGCAGTACGTCCTGCGCCAGTGCCCGGACGGGAAGCACCAACACCAGAAGGCAGGCCAGCAGGCGGGAGTTCATCGCGATGCGCCAGCCGAGACGCTGGTCTTTTTTCTTGGGCTCATGTTCGCTCCCGGTGAATCTAACAGCTAACGGGGCCGGCGCGGGATGTCCACGAAAGTGGACACCAGCGTCAGGGTTCGGCCGCGTAGCGCACTCCGAATAACAGTCCGCAGCTGGAATCCGGCGATGCATTACGGAAAGTCAGCGGCAACGTCTCGCCGGCGGGAAGCTGGTTGTAGTTCGGCGCGCTCGTGCAGCAGCTGCGCGTCACGTCCATGTGCAGGTGGGGCTCGCTGCTGTTGCCGGTGTGCCCGCTGAGTCCGATGGGCTGACCCTCTTTCACCAGGTCGCCGATCTGGACCAGCGCCCCGAGATTGGTGAGATGGACGTAGCGCGCGACCGTGCCATCCTCGTGCTGGACGTAGACGTGGTTCTCGTGCCCGAAGACATTGTCACCGTCGAAGTACGATTCCTCGACCCTGACTACCGTCCCGGCGCGCATCGCCAGCACGTCGGTACCGATGGGCATGGGTACGTCGATGGCGTAGCGTTGCACCGAGATGTCCCGAACCAAGTGGGGACTCGCGGGCCAGGTCTGCCCGACATGCCAGGGAAGGAGGTAGGGCGAACTGGCGGCGGGCGTGAACGCGGAGCAGTCCTGCGGATCCTGCGCACCGTCGCCGTCGCCGCCACAACCCGCGAGTATCGCGGTCAGCGCCGTCCAACAAGCTGTCTGCCACGTGCATCGCATGCAGGCCGGCGCCAATCAGAATTGCCAGGCCGCGCCCAACGAGATGATGTCGTAGGCCGAATTCGCCACGTTCACCTTCTCGTATTCGGCGCGCAGGCGGAAGTCGCCCCCCAGCTTGAATTCGATGCCGCCGCCGAAGATGAAGTCCGAGGTCGAATCCGATTCCGACACGCTCTGGCTGCCCACGGAAAGTTTCTGCGTCGTGTCGTAGAACACGTAGCCCAGCTTGGCGTACGGCGCCACGAACCTGCCCATCGGCCACTTCGCGATGCCCTCTGCGAAGAATCCGTCGCTGCTGATGTCGACGTGGATCTGCCCGAGCGTGTCCGACTGCGTACCGCCGTCGATGTAGCCGCCCTCCACCGCGAAGTACTCGTTGAACGACCACCCGCCGAACAACTTGTACGCGGTGTCATCGGCATGGAATTCATTGAACTCCTGGCGCGATTGCCCGATGCCCAGGCCCAAGTAGAAGCCGGAGTCTTCCGCCATCGCCGCGGGGGAAAACACGACGGCCAGCAGGCACGAACCCACGATCTTTCGGAAATCCATCGATGACATCTCCCGTCGAGCCTCGGCGAGGCCGGTGTCGGGAGAAATGCAACGCGCGTGCCAGCGCGCGCGGGCGCCCGGCCAACGGAATCCGGCCGGTGGGGTGTCTAACTAATCGGACAGGTGTTCAGGCCGCGTGATGACGCGGAATCGGGTCCAGGTCCGGCTGCACGAACCCATGGCGCGCATGCTGCGAGAACAGTCGCTCGGCACTGTAATGCGTCATCATGATCCGGCTGTCGAGCAGGATGGGCGTGCGCTCGATGAACTCGTCCGCCGAGGCGGCCTCGGTGGTCCGGTGCATGAAGTGGAACACCGCGAGGATCCAGGCCTGCGTCAGGGTCTCGTGGTACTTGGTCGGCGCGATGCCGTGATGGCGCAGGAAATTCACGATGGCATGGCGCATCAGCGTGGTGGCGCGCTCCACGTCGTTGGTGGCGAGGTAGACGTACGCCAGCCGCACGTGCGCGCGGTGGTTAAAGTCCGCGGGGGCAAAAGCCCCCGCTTCGAACGCCGCCTGAAATTCACGATCACTCTTCGAGATTTCATGTTTCATGACGGCAGCCTCGCTCAAGTGTATGCAACCGATATGACTGATCAGCCCAGAAGCCGTTCCGCAATCTGAACAGCATTTAATGCTGCGCCCTTTCGCAGCTGATCGCCAGCCACGAAAAGCGAAAGAGTCGCGCCCGTGGGATCGCTCACATCCTTGCGAATGCGTCCAACCAGCACCTCGTCCTTGCCGCTGGCGTCCACCGGCATCGGGAAATAGTTCTTCTCGAGATCATCGACCACGCGCACGCCCGGCGCGGTCGCAAGAATGTTACGAGCCTCCTTCGGCGACAGCGGGGCCTCGAATTCGATGTTCATCGCAATGCAATGCGCGCGCAGCACCGGCACGCGGACGCAGGTAGCGGTCACACGCAGGTCCGGCATGCCGAAAATCTTGCGACATTCCTGCATGACCTTGGTTTCTTCCTCGTTGTAACCGGTCTCGGGGTCCACCTTGGTGTTATGGCTGAAAACATTGAAGGCGTAGGGATGCGGCAACACTTTCGGCGTGAACGGCCGGCCTTCGAGATAGGCCCGGGTCGATTCGCTCAGCTCTTCCATCGCGGCGGCGCCGGCACCCGACGCGGCCTGGTAGGTAGACATGACGATGCGCTTGATGCGTCGCGCCTGGTGCAGAGGCCACAGCGGCGTGGCCGCGACGATCGCGACGCAGTTCGGATTCGCGATGATGCCGTGATGCTTCGCGAGCTCGCCGGCATTGATCTCCGGCACCACCAGCGGCGTGTTCGGATCCATGCGGAATGCGGAAGAATTGTCGACCACCACCGCACCCGCTTTCACGGCCGCCGGCGCGAAGCGCTTCGACTGCGCGCCGCCCGCCGAGAACAACGCGATGTCCACGCCCTTCAGGCTGTCATCGGTGAGCTCCTGCACGGCGACGTCCACGCCGCGGAATTTCATTGTCTTGCCCACCGAGCGGGCCGAGGCCAGCAGGCGCAGCTCGGACAGCGGGAACTTGCGCTGCTCGAGGCACTGCATCAGCTCGACGCCCACGGCGCCGGTCGCGCCGGCAATGGCGACGACGGGGATCTTCTTGTTACGGACGGTCTCGGCACTCGATGACATTTTTCGTTGCTCCAAATGAAAAGGCCCCGCGGGGTTGTTCCTCGCGGGGCCTTCGGTGTTCCTGTTCGCTGCCGTTCAGCGCGCGCAAGACCCCAAGGCCCCGGGGGGCTTGGTCTTCGTCGCTTTGATGGTCTTGCGAATCATGGGGGGCGAAACATAGCGGAGCGGTTGGGCGCCGTAAAGCCAAAAACGCCCGATTACCGCAATTTTTCCGGCTTTTATGTCGCTAGCGCAGGCCCGTGGGCTTGATCAGGCCGAAATACCAGGCGGCCATCAGCATGAGGAACAGCGCCAGGGAGAGGCCGATGCGTATGGTCAGGGCCCGGGCCATCTTGCGGGAGTCCTCTTCGGACCGGTTGCCCCTCGACAGGTGGAACAGGGCGCTCCCAAGGCTGGCAACAATGGCCAACAGGACGAGAACCACGACGACTTTGATCGGCTCCATGGGGCGTCACTTTATACTGCGCCGCCCCATGCCACTCCCCTTTTCCGCCGCACATCGCCGCTTCCGGCCCACGTGGATCATGACGCTGCTGACCGTCGTGCTGCTCGCGGCGTTCGTGAGCCTCGGCCGCTGGCAATGGCAACGCGGCGCTGACAAACAGCAGCTCTGGGAACAGTTCGATCATGCACCGGCGCCGGCACTGACCTCGCAACCGCCGAACTTCGACACCAGCGAGCGCTTCAGCCGCGTTGCCTTTCCCGCGCGATACGAGCCGGAGCACCAGTTCCTGCTCGACAACCGCATCCACGACGGCCAACCGGGCTACGAAGTGTTGACACCCGCGGTGCTCAACGACGGCCGACGCATTCTCGTGAATCGCGGGTGGGTGCCGTTCACCGGCTACCGCGATCGGCTTCCGGACGTGTCCCTGGCGGGCGGGACCGAGACCACGATCAGCGGACGGATCGACGAGCTGCCGGCCGCGGGACTGGCGAGCGGGCGTGCGCCGCCGGCCGCGCAAGATCCCTGGCCCAAGGTCACCTCGTTCCCCACGCATGAGGAACTCGAGCAGGCGCTGGGCCAGAAGATCTCGCGCCGCATCCTGTTGCTGGATGCCGGTGTCGAAGGCGCCGGCAACCTGGTGCGGCAATGGTCACCGCCGGGCCTCGCTCCCGACCGGCATTTCTCGTACGCCATCCAGTGGTGGGGTTTTGCCGTGGTGTTGCTCGTGCTCTACTTCGGCCTCAATTTTCGCAAGGTGTCCTGATGGAAGATTCGCGCCGCCGCGGCCGGCGGATGTTTTTGCTGCTCGCGGCCTTGTTCCTGTTGCCGGTGGTGCTGGCGTTCGCGCTCTATTATGGAAATGTCTGGCGCCCGTCCGGTTCGTCCAGCAAGGGTGAGCTGATCACGCCCGCGCGACCGCTGATCACCGCAGGCCTGCGCCTGCCCGATGGCACGATCGCCGCGGCCGACGCGCTGCTGGGCAAGTGGTCCATCGTCTACGTGGGCGACGGCAGCTGCAACGAGGCCTGCCGCGCGGCGCTGGTGTTCGCGCGCCAGACCCGCATCGCGCTCAACAACGAGATGACGCGCGTGCAGATCGTCCTCCTGGCGAACGAGCATTGCTGCGAGCCGCAGATCGAACAACACGTGCCCGGCATCCGCATGTTCGACGCATCGTCGATCGACGCGGCGCCGCTGCTCGCGCAGTTCCCGGACGAGCGGCGCGCGCGCTCGCTGTTCATCGTCGACCCGCTCGGCAACCTCATGATGCGGCACGATGCCGCCGAGACCAGCAAGGATCTGCTGACCGACCTCAAGAAGCTGCTCAAGCTTTCCCACATTGGCTGACCGATGCGCGAAGTAACCTGGATCCGCCGGCTGGCGCTGCTCGGCGCGTTGCTGGCGCTGTTCGTAGTGGTGCTCGGCGGCTATACCCGGTTGTCGAATTCCGGTCTCGGCTGCCCGGACTGGCCCGGTTGTTTCGGACACATCGCGCCCACCGGCAATGCCGAGCACTACGCCACGGACTCCGACGTGCGCAAGGCCTGGGTCGAGATGACCCACCGCTACTTCGCCAGCACGCTGGGCCTGATCATCGTGGTCATCACCGCGTTCGCGATCCGCGCGCGCCGCGAGCGCGGCGTGAGCGTGGGCTTCGCGCTGGCACTGCTGGCGCTGGTGGTGTTCCAGGGAATCCTCGGCATGCTCACGGTGACCTGGCTGCTGAAGCCGCTGATCGTCACCGGGCACCTGCTCGGCGGACTAACTACCTTCGGCATGCTGCTGTGGTTGTGGCTGACCCTGCGCGCCCAGCACCGGCCGGTGGACGGCGGCAGCGTGCTCACCGGCAACCGGCTGATCGAAGATGGATCGCGGGTGCGGCTGTGGGCCACGCTGGCGCTGGCGGCGCTCGCCCTGCAGGTTTTCCTGGGCGGCTGGACCAGCAGCAACTACGCCGCCGTGGCCTGCCCGGACTTCCCCCGGTGCCAGGCGCAGTGGATCCCGGACGCGGACTACCAGGACGCCTTCGTGTTGTGGCGCGGCCTCGGCATCAACTACGCCGGCGGCGTGCTCGATCACCCGGCGCGCGTGGCCATTCATTTCACGCATCGCCTCGGCGCCGTGCTCGCCACCTTCCTGCTGCTGGTGGCGGCCCTGGGCTCACTGCGCGGCCTGGGCCGCGGCGCGCGCTGGGCCGGGATCGCGGTGCTGGCGGCGCTGGCGCTGCAGCTGTCCATCGGGATATTCATGGTTTTGCGGGCTTTCCCGCTGCCGCTGGCGGCCGCCCACAACGCGGGCGCCGCGCTGCTCGTAGGAGCGACGGTAATGCTGAACCGGAAGCTCCGGCCGGTGGCCGACTTCTCGTAAACCGGTAGAATCGCGGCCCCGCGATGTCCACCCCCGCCCCCCATGTCGCCGCAGCCGCACCCGCGCGCTGGCGGAGTTTTTACGAGCTGACGAAGCCTCGCGTCGTCATGCTCATCGTGTTCACGTCCATCGTGGGCACGCTGCTGGCCGTGCCGGGAATCCCGCCCCTGGATGCGCTGGTCTTCGGCAACCTGGGAATAGGCCTCGCCGCGGCCAGCGCCGCCGTGATCAACCACGTGCTCGACGAGCGCATCGACGCGCAGATGACGCGCACCAAGCGGCGCCCGCTGCCCACGGGCAAACTCTCGTCGCGCGCCGCGTTGCTGTTCGCCGGCGTGCTGTGCCTGCTGTCGATGAGCATCCTCGTGTTGCTGGTCAACACCCTCACGGCGCTGCTCACCTTCGCCTCGCTGATCGGCTACGCGGTGGTCTACACCGTGTGGCTCAAGCGCGCCACGTCGCAGAACATCGTGATCGGTGGCGCCGCCGGCGCCGCGCCCCCGGTGCTGGGCTGGGCGGCGGTGACCAACTCCATCGACCCGAACGCGCTGCTGCTGTTCCTGATCGTGTTCGTGTGGACGCCACCGCACTTCTGGGCGCTGGCCATCGCGCGCAAGGATGAATACGCCAAGGTGGGCATCCCGATGCTGCCGGTGACGCACGGCGTGGCGTTCACGCGCCTGCAGGTGTTCCTGTACACCATGCTGCTCACCGCCGTGACGCTCATGCCCTTCGTGACCGGCATGAGCGGGCTCATCTACCTGGTCGCCGCGATCGTGCTGAACGGCATGTTCATCGGCTACGCCTGGAAGATGCGCGGCGAGGCGGTGAACCTTCCCATGAAGGTGTTCCGCTTCTCGATCACCTATCTCATGTGGCTGTTCGCCGCGCTGCTGGTCGACCACTATCTACCGACCACGCAGGGACTGCGCGCCCTCGCGGGCTAGTGCTTTTCCTTCTTCGCGGTGCGCTTCATGTCCTGTGAATGCGCGCGCTTGTACGTCTGGATGTCCTTGAACTGGCCCTTGGCATTGCGAACGGCATAAAGCTTGGTGCCGGTCGAGCTGCGGTGCGTCGTGCGTGTGGTCATGACGTGGCTCCATGCGAAAGAAAGCCAGACCTTTCCTACTCCGCGTCGAAAAACCCGTCTATGAGACCTTCGCGCAGCCGGCAAATCCACGTCGCAAGATGCTAGCGTTGCCGTGTCATGGACGGACCCCTGCAACTGCCGGCGCGCTTCAACGGCGAATTCGGCCTGGTGCTCTTTCACCAGCACCACGGCGTGCTGTTGCTGCGTTCCGGCGACCGCGACGACGGCGGGCCGAAGCGCATCGACCTGCTGTTTCGCGGCGTGGTGTGGATGTCCATGCCGTGCTGGTTCGGCGATTTCACCGTCGAGCAATGCCTGGTGGATGAAGTCATCGACTGCATCCCGCCCAGCCACCGCGGCAAGGCGCATTCGCGCAAGGTGTATCGCCTCGACATCGACCGCACGCCGCACTACATCGTCGCCGGCAGCGTGTTCGCGTCGCGGGACGATCTGCCGTACTTCGATCCGTCAGCGCTGCTGCCCGAGATCGAGGTCAGCCTGCGGTTCGAGTAGTGAGGCCCGGGCAATAGAGGAAAGGTCCAATACCCCGGCGATCCGCCGTCGTGGTTGTCTTCGGCGTTGCACCATGCTGGAGGTCTCATGGACATCGTCACATTGCTCGTGCAGCTCGTCAGTGGAGCGGTCGGTGGCAACGTCGCCGGCAACGTCATGAAGAAATTGAGCCTCGGGACCGTCGGGAATTCCATCGTGGGAATCCTGGGCGGCGGACTCGGTGGCTTATTGCTCAACGCACTCGGCGTCGGCACGGGTTCGGGCGGCGTCGATGTCGGCTCGGTCATCGGCAGCATTGCCGGTGGCGGTGTCGGCGGCGGCGTGTTGCTGGCCATCGTCGGTGCGATCAAGAACGCGATGGGCAAGTCCGCCTGAAATACGAAGGGACAAATGGGGATTGGCCCCATTTGCCCCTTTGGGGCCAATCCCCACCTCGCTTCTGCCAGGTTATTGAATGAACAGGTCCGTGGCGTTCGGCATGGTCGGCGTGGCGTCGTCGATGCTGCGCACGAAGGCCAGCAGGTCGGAGAGCTCCGGCGCTGTGAATGCCGTCGCGATGGTTCCGCCACCCACGTCGACCTTGTGGCGCGCCGCCACTTCCTCGAGCGTGTGCGCCGAGCCGTCGTGGAAGTACGGCGCGGAATAGGTCACACCTAACAACGACGGGCTGTTGAAGCCGCCCGCGCCGAAGGGCGCGAAGCCCTGGGTGGTTTGACCGGCGACGGCGGCGGCTCCACGGATCTCGATGGGGCTGGCGACGTTGAAGGTGCCCACGTTGTCGAGGATGGTCAGCACGCCTTTACCATCCCGCGTGACGTTGACCACCTGCGGACCCGCGAGAGCAACACCCGCATCGTTCTTGCCCACTCCCGTGAAGAACGCGGGGCCGACCGGGTCGACCTGCAGCAGCGGGTTGTCCTGGTACAGACCCTTGGTGCGGCTCTTGGTCCACTTGGCGCCACCGTGGCAGCCGGCGCAGACACTGAGGAACAGCGCGCGACCGCGCGTTTCGATGTCGGCGGCGATGGCCGGCACGATCGGTGCGCGCACCGTGGCCACCCACTCGCTCATCGCGTCCAGCGAATCGCTGATGCCCTTGGTCGGACCGTGGTTGTAGATCAGCGTCGAGCGGTCTTCGCCCGGCGTCGCGGTCGGGTCGGACGCGAAACCGCGACCACCCTGGATGCCCTTGGCATTGTTGTTGAAGTCGGTGTTCGAGCCACGCACCGCGCTCCAGTTGAGGATGCGCTGGTCGTCGAGGTTGTTGCGCGCGAAGGTGCCCTCGAGCGGAATGGTCTGGCGCGGGCCAGTCTCGAAGATCCAGGTGACGTTGTCCGAGTGACCGTCGTCGTGGCAGGAGGCGCAGCCCGACCAGGCGTTGTCGGAGGCCTTGCCGCGCGAGGCCAGCGGATTGATGTCGCGCAGCGCGATGTCGAACTTGCCGTCGCCGTCGGTATCCAGCTTGTCCGGCAGACCCAGCGCCGTGAAGAACGCCAGCTTGCCGACCAGGTTGCGATGCGCCTGCGTGCCGGGCGCGGGAGGCGCGCTCGACTCCACGTCGCGCGCGATCACCGTGTTGTCGGTGAGGTTCAGCGCCGACATCGAGGTGCTCAGTTCATTGTTCACATAGGCACGTTTGCCGTCGCGCGACATCACCAGGCCGCTCGGCAGGTTGCCGGTCTGCATGCGGATCGCCTTGTTGGCGGCGTCCAGCGTGGTCAGCTTGCCGTCGGTGCCGACGTGCGCGCGGATCACGTAGTTGCCCCCGCGGCTGACAACCAGGAATTCCTTGCCGCGCTTGTCCGCGTCCATGGCCACGATGTCGTTGAGGAACAGCTTGTCCAGCGACTGATTAGGCGTCGCCGGCGCGGTTTCCTTCGGCACGAAGGTATTGAGGTTCACCGAGAACGGCGCCTCCGCGTTGGTGACGGTGCTCAACACGCCCACCAGCGCCTGCACGTTGACGTTGAAGCGCACCGGCGGCTCGGGCTGCGCGCCCACATTGTTCACGTAGACGAATGGGCCGCGGATCAGCGCACCGAACAACATGTTGGGGTACACCTTCTGAGCCACCTTGCCGATCGGGCCGTCGGTGGTGATATCCACGCTGGCCGTGTCCGGGCAGAACGTGCTGTTCTTCAGCAGCGCCGCGCCATTGCCGAGGCCGTCGGGATTGCTGTTGAAGTATTTCACCGTGCCCGCGGTCTGCAGCGCGTCGCGCGTCAGCGCGCAGAAATTGCGGCGGTCGGCGTTGAAGCCGGAGGCCATGGGCTTGAGCAGCAGGCGTGTCACGGCGGCCGTGTTGGCATTCGCCACCGCGTCGCCGACCTTGAACGAGCTGACCACGCCCTGCTTGGAGTCGTCGAAGCCGTCGGGCCGCGCCGGGTCGATGATTTCGCCGAACAGCTGGGTCACGTAGACACGCTCGTCGTCGTCGCTGCGGTCGCCGTCATTGCTAATGGCCACCGCGTACGGATTGCCGCCCGTCTTCACTCGGCCGATGACTTCGTTGTTGGCCAGGCGCACCACCGCCACGTCGCCGGTGGTGTTGCCGGCGATGAAGGCATAAGTGCCGTTGGGCGTGATCGCGATGCCGCGCGGCTCCTCGCCGACATTGAGCGCCGCGCCGACGGCCACCGGCGTCGCCGCGGAGAGATCAATGGTGGACATCGTGCCGTCCACCGCATTGGTCACGTAGGCGCGGGCGCTGTTGGGCGACAGCGCCACGAAGCGCGGCTCCTTGCCCACGGGCACTTCGGCCAGCAATTGCGCGGCATCGGCGCCCGCGGCGTCGCGCACACGGATTACCGACACGCTGGCCTTCTGGCGATTCACGACCACCGCGCGGGTGTCGTCGCCGGTGAGCGCGATGCTGGAGGAACGCGACTGGCGGAACAGCAGCTGGTAACGCACCAGCGCTTCGGCCGCGCTGATCAGCGTGCGGTTCTTCGCCGTGGCCAAGGCCTTCACGATCGCGTCGTTCTCGAAGTTCGCCGCGCTGGCGGCAAAGTCCAGGGTTTTGGTGCCGGTTACGGCCGCGCCGATCGCCGTGTTCGCCGCGGCGTCGAGCTGGAAGCCGTCGCTGGTGTCGTCATTGGCATCCAGCAGCGCCAGCACGCGCAGCAGGTTGGATAGATAGGTCTCGCCGTTCGCGGTCTGGACTTCGGTAAGGTCGTGCAGGCTGAAAGCGGTGGGGCCGGTGGTGTAGCCGGGCGTGGCGCTGCCAATGGTGATGCGGTTGGCCGCGCCGCCGACGAAGAAGTCGATCTTGCGGCCTTCGGCGAACTGGAACTTGCCGGCCGTATCCGTGCGGCCCTCGCCGACGTCGGCGACGCTGAATCCCAGCCCGTCCACGGTGTCGTCGACGAATTGTGCATCGCGGATGACCGGGGCCGGTGCGGGCGCCGGCGATGGAGACGGAGTGGGGGAACCTCCGCCGCCGCCGCCGTACCCTCCACCACCACAGGCGGCGACCAGTGCGGTGGTCGCCACCTGCAGCAGCAGTCCTTTGACAACGCGCGTCCCGCGCGAGCCGTTCGAATACGTCCCTGTGTTCATGGCTACCGACTTCCTGATGTGGCTGTGTCGGTAGTTGAGTAGTCAGGTTGGCGTGAGTGGTTTCGCGTTCTGACAAAAAGAAAAAGGCCAGTGAGGGCCTTTTTTGAGGGAACCGTTGTTGCAAGCCAGGTTACGGGCGCCTGGATGCCTTCCGGATCGGCACTCCTTCGGCCTCCGAATGGAGCATCACAACCTTCGACGCTTGTCCTTACTTACTGAACGGCGAAGCTACTTGCCCGTGCTGGTTCGACTAGCACATCGGATCTTCGAGAAGTTCCACCCCAAGTTCACGCACACGCGCCACGTAGTAATCGCGCCGGTGTCGCGCGCGCGTTGGTATCGCGCAAAAGTGCACGTTCTGGCTCACGCCGTTTGCTACCGGCGTCGTCAGGCACTCCGCGAAATCCAGGTCCTGCGTATCGCGAAGCTCTGGTTCGAGAATGAGATCGAGCCGCTCACCGCGGACCAGGAATCCCTGCTCGCGCCGAAAGCGCAGCTTGCGCGTGAACTCGTCACCGACGACCGAGCACTCCTCAAGGGTCGCCTGCGAGACATCGATGCCGAACGGCCGCGACGCAAGATTTTCGATGGCCTGCCGCTGTCGAGTCTGGGAATGGAACGGCGATGCGGCGTACGGGACCGCGCCAAAATTCAGATAACGGACCATGCCCCTGAAGGTGCACTCGAGGAACTCAGCCTCGTGGAGCGTCGTCGTGTCTTCCGAAAGGATGTCCTCGAACGTGCAGCGGTCGAACACGGCGTGGCCGACATGACA
>Ga0070665_100002542_pt1 | contig 20041 bp, 20 predicted proteins | sample KBSS13metaG_FD_65862 | JGI IMG/M metagenome (GOLD analysis project Ga0070665, IMG submission 65862) | Switchgrass rhizosphere microbial communities from Kellogg Biological Station, Michigan, USA - KBS S1-3 metaG | ecosystem: Host-associated > Plants > Roots > Rhizosphere > Soil ...
GAAGATCGTGCTCGAAGCGAATCCCGACTACCGCGACGTGCGCTATCCCGCGCCGCCGCCCGGCGATTCCGTCGACGCGGCCATCGCGAAGGGCCTCGCGGGTCGCGCGCTGCCGCTCGTAGGCAACGTCGAGATCAGCATCATCGAGGAATCCCAGCCGCTCGCGCTCACGTTCGACAGCGGCAAGCTCGACCTCATGTACATACCCGCGACGATGGCGCCGAACTTTCTGGACGCCGACCGGTTGAAGCCGGCGCTCGCGAAGCGGGGGATCACGCTCCATCGCGGAATCGAGCCGGCGCTCGAGTTCTTCTTTTTCAACATGGAGGATCCGGTCGTCGGCGGCTACACGCCGGCGAAAGTCGCGCTGCGGCGCGCGGTATCGATGGCCTACGATCGCGACGCGGCGATCCGCCTGCTCTCCAACGGCCAGGCGACGCCGGCGACCCAGCTGGTGCCGCCGCCGATATTCGGCCACGATCCCGCGCTCGCCGCGAAGGGCGCGTTCGATCCGGCCGCCGCTCGCGCGCTGCTCGACAAGTTCGGCTACAAGGACACGGACGGCGACGGCTATCGCGAGAATCCCGACGGCAGCCCGCTGACGCTCGTCAAGGGGTCGACGCCGGAAACGGCCGCGCGCGCCAGCGACGAGCTGTGGAAGAAGAGCATGGATGCGATCGGGCTGCGGATCACGTTCGTCAAGAACAAGTGGCCCGAACTCAACAAGATGTCGGAGGCCGGTCAGCTCATGATGTGGGGGTTGGGCTGGATCAGCACCATTCCCGACGGCGATCCGTACTTCAGCTATCTGTACAGCAAGAACATCGGGCTTTCGAACGACGCGCGTCTGCGCCTGCCCGAATACGACCGCCTCTACGAGCAGGCTCACGCGCTGCCGGAAGGCCCCGCGCGAACGGCGGCTTTCAGAAAGATGAACGACCTCGTTTTCGCCTACGCACCGTGGATCGTGGCGCAGAACGCCTACTACAACGTGCTCACGCAGCCATGGCTCCGCGGCTACAAGGTGAATCCGTTCGTGCGCTACCAGTTCTCCTACTACGACGTCGAGCCGGACGCCACGCGCTGACGTTTCGCCGCACCGGGCCGTCCTTCGGCGGCACTCTGCCGCGCGAACGATTCGATCAGCGCCTCGAGCCCCAATGAAAACGTCGCGTCCCATTCGCTGGCCTTGAAGTAGCGCGATGCCGCGGCCAGGCGGGGGCAGTTCGCGGCGACATAGGCATCGTCCACGGGCTCGGCGGCTGAGGGCCCTCGCGCATAGCCGGCGGTTTCGTCCAGCGTTGCGCCCGTGAGGAAATAGCCCACGGCGCGGAATTGACGCGCGACCCTTTCGGGATCGGGTTCCACGGCCGCCACAAGCGCAAGCACGTTCTCGATGAATCGCACGCCGGTCGGCGTGTTGAGACGATGCAGCGCAATCAGCGGGAAGAGCGTCCGATAGCGATGCGCCATGGCGCGATACGCGTGGCACACCCGGCGCAGCCGCTCGACGGGCGGGAGACCCGTGGGCGGCATCGCGATGCTCCCGATCGCGCGATCGACCAGCGCATCCTGCAGGTGGCGCTTGCTCCGGAAATGATGGTAGATGCTCATCGCCTCGACCCCGAGCGCCAGTCCGAGCCGCCGCGTCGACAGCGCCGCCAGGCCTTCCTTCTCGATCACGCCGAGCGCCGCATCGACGATGCGCTCGATGGTGAGCGGCACGCGCGGCGCGGATCTCCGCGCGCGCGCACCCGCCGCGGCCCCCTTCTGTTCCCTGCGTGCCACCGCTGTCCGCGCCACTGTCTTCCCTTCCGAAGATTAGCTTGACATCTTACAGCGTAAGGCTAGACTTCCGCAATCGACTTACACTGTAAGGTCAACCTGACAAGCGGAGGCTTTCATGGAGATTTCAGACCTGATCGGCCCACTCGTGCCCGTCACGTATTTCATTTTCCTGATTACCGAAAGACTCTGGCCGGCGCGCCGGTTTCCGCCCCGCAAGGGATGGCAGTGGGTCGGTGTCGTTTTCCTGGTCGTGATCGGCACGGTGTCCACCGTCGTGCCGCTCGTCGTCCCCGCGCAATGGCAGAGCGCCTATCGCCTGATCGACGGTTCGCGACTCGGCGTCCTCGGCGGCACGATCGTCGGCTTCGTCGTGCTGGAGCTCGCGATCTACGCGTGGCACAGGAGCGCGCACCGGGTGGGTTTCCTGTGGCGAGGATTCCATCAACTGCACCACAGCCCGAATCGCGTCGACATTCCGGGCTCGGTGGTCTTCCATCCGCTGGAAATGCTGGTGCAGGTGGCGCTGCAGCTCACCGTCACGGTCTGGGTGCTCGGCCTTGACCCGCTGGCGGCGGCGCTCGTCGGCTACCTGATCGCCGCGAACGGAATGTTCCAGCACTGGAACGTGCGGACGCCGCAATGGCTGGGCTATCTGATCCAGCGCCCCGAAGCGCACTGCGTCCATCACCGGCTCGGCTTGCACAGCTACAACTTCGCCGATCTACCGGTGATCGACATGCTGTTCGGGACCTTCCGCAATCCGCGCGAGTTTCGCGGCGAATGCGGGTTCGAGGCTGGCGCCGATCGCCGGATCGGCGCGATGCTCGCGTTCGCCGACGTCAACGAAGCCGTCTACGGACCGTCGAGCTTCGGCACGAAGCCGCGTGCCACTCAGACGTAACGCCTTCCGTCAGGCGCGCGGGTCCGGATGGATGTTGTCGATCCAGGGGATCTCTTCGGGATTGGGCTCGACATTCGGCAAGTCGAGGTTCACCACGACCGGCTCCTGGCCGCTTCTGCACAGCACGCAGGACAGCGGCTCGCTGTCGCTCGCGTTGATCTCCTGGTGGGGCACGTAGGGCGGCACGTAGATGAAGTCGCCGGGTCCGGCCTCCGCGGTGAACTCGAGGCGATCGCCCCATTTCATGCGCGCGTGCCCGGCCACCACGTAGATCACGCTCTCCACCGGGCCGTGATGATGCGCGCCGGTCTTGGCGTTCGGGTAGATGACGACCGTGCCGGCCCACAGCTTCTCGGCGCCCATCCGGGCGAAATTCACGGCCGCGGCGCGATTCATGCCCGGCGTCTGCGCCGTGTTCGGGTCGAGGCGATCGGCGGGCACCACGCGCACGCCATGATGACGCCACCGGGTCTCGCGGTCGGTGGTCATGGCACCGGGGGAAGCCTAGGCGTGAGGGGGACGTTCACGAGCCGGCCTGCACCGTGCGCCGCGCCAGCAGGGCCCACACGCCCGCGCCGAACAGCAGCGAACCGCCCACTCCATTGAAGGCTCGGCGGGCGCGCGCCCTCGAAAGAAACCGGCGCGCCGATGCGGCGAAGACCGCATAGAGGGCCGCATTCAACGTCGCCAGTGTCACGAAGGTCAGCGCGAGCGTCCACAGCTGGCGCGTCACGTCGGCGCCCGGGCGAATGAATTGCGGCAGGAACGCCACGAAAAAGATGATCCCCTTCGGATTGAGCGCCGTGACGGCATACGTGTTCGCGAAGAGCCTCCCGCGCGAAACCGTGGCCGGCGCCGCCGTGACCGGCAGGTCGTCCGTTCCGGAGCGCATCAGCTTGATGCCGAGATAGATGAGGTAGAGGCCGCCCGCCCATTTGACGAGCTGGAACAGGATCGCCGACGTCGCGAGCAGTCCGCCCAGGCCGGCGAGCGACAGGAAGAGCGCCGTCGAGTCGCCGAGCGCCACCGCGGCCACGAGTGGCACGTTCGCCGCGCGACCGTGAGCGACCGAATAGCTGATCACGGTGAGGATGGTCGGCCCGGGGATCACGAGCAGCACCGCGGACGCCGCGGCGAAGGCAAGCCAGGTATCTATCGACATCGCTTTGAGAGAGTACGCCCTGCGGGGTGACGTATGATGTTATCCCCTTTTGCGGGAGTAACGACATGAGCAACGGACGGGAAGTCGTGATTCTGAGCGGCGTGCGCACGCCCATCGGCGACTACGGCGGCAGTCTCAAGGACCTGCCGCCCACCGACCTGGCGGCACGCGTGGTGCGCGAGGCGCTCGCGCGGTCGAAGGCCGACGCCAAGGACATCGGGCAGTGCGTCTTCGGCAACGTGATCCACACCGAGGCGAAGGACATGTACCTGTCGCGCGTCGCGGCCGTCAATGGCGGCTTGCCGCACGAGACCGGCGCGCTGACGCTCAACCGACTGTGCGGCAGTGGCCTCCAGGCGATCGTGAGCGCGTCCCAGTACATCCTGCTGGGCGACGTCGATGCCGCCGTCGCAGGCGGCGCGGAGAGCATGAGCCGAGCGGCGTACGCGAACCTCACGCAGCGCTGGGGCGCGCGGATGGGCGACGCCAAGGATGTCGACATGATGGTCGGCGCGCTGACCGATCCCTTCGACACGATCCACATGGGCGTCACCGCGGAGAACGTGGCGAAGCGCTGCGCCTTGAGCCGCGATGACCAGGACCGCTTCGCCGTCGAAAGCCATCAGCGCGCGGCGGCGGCCACCACCGCGGGCCACTTCAAGAGCCAGATCCTGCCGATCGAGCTCAAGAGCAAGAAGGGTCCGGTGATGTTCGACAGCGACGAGCACATCCGCGCCGACGCATCCGTCGAAGGCATGGGGAAGCTCAAGGCCGTGTTCGCGAAGGAGGCCGGCACCGTCACGGCGGGCAATGCATCGGGCTTGAACGATGCCGCCGCTGCCATTGTGCTGATGGACAAGTCGGTGGCCGAGAAGAAGGGGCTGAAGCCGATGGCCCGCCTGATCGCCTACGGCCACGCGGGCCTGGACCCCAAGATCATGGGCTTGGGGCCGGTCACCGCAGTCAAGAATGCCCTTGCCAAGGCGGGCCTCAAGATTTCCGATATGGACGTCATCGAGTCGAACGAAGCCTTCGCGGCGCAGGCGCTCGGCGTCAACAAGGAACTCGGGCTCGACCCGAAGAAGGTGAATCCGAACGGAGGCGCGATCGCGCTGGGTCATCCGATCGGCGCGACCGGGTGCATTCTCACGATCAAGGCGATGTACGAATTGCACCGGACGGGCGCACGTTATGCATTGGTAACGATGTGCATCGGCGGCGGACAGGGCATCGCCGCGGTCATCGAGCGAATTTGACGAGCCGGGCGCGGTGGCCGGCGCAGGGGGCCTTTGCGGCTCCCTGTCGCAATTGCGGCGCCTTGGCGCACCGGTACGATCGGATGGCGGTGGCATGACGGATGCACCCCTCGTCATATTGATCGCGACGGTCTGGGCCTACTGGATCGGGGTCGGCGTCATGATCCTGAGGGTGCGCCGCCACAACCAGAAACTGGTCGGGCTGGTGCCGGAGCAGCGCGTCGAGCGCTTCATGTGGCTGGTATGGGTGCCGCTCGTGGTTGCGTGGATGTTCCTGCCCTATGCAGCCGTCACGCGAAGCGACCCTTTGCTGACGCTCCCGGATTTCGCGCGTGGAAACGGCGTCTATGCCGCCTTGCGCTGGGCGGCAGCGGCGGTCGCAGTGCTGTCGTTCGCAGCCACCGTGAAATGCTGGCTGCGCATGGGCAAGGATTGGCGGATGGACATCGGCGAGCGGAAGACCGACCTCATCACCGATGGCCTGTTCGCGCAGATAAGGCATCCGATCTACGCCTTCAGCATGCTGCTCATGGTGTGCTCGGCGCTCATCCTGCCGACCCTGCCGATGATCGCGATCGCGGTCACCCATCTCGCCCTGATGAACCTGAAGGCGCGCAACGAGGAAGAGCACCTCGCGCGCGTCCATGGAGAAAGCTATCGACGCTACGTGGCGCGCACCGGCCGGTTCCTGCCGCGTTTGTCGTCGCGTGAATCGTAGCCTGGCGTGTAAGCGAGCCATCGCCGCGCTGGTCCTGGCAGGGGCCGGATTGTTCCTTCCCGCGTTGGCGGCACCGGGGCTCGACCGGTTTCGCACGCTCGATCCTGTCGTCGCCGCGCGGGTGCTCGCGCTCGATCCGGACCGCATAGGCGCGACCGATGTGCGCGATACCCTCTCCGCCGTGCCGGCGCCGCGCATCATCCTTCTCCAGGGCAGCGTCGCCTTCGTCACCATGGCCCCGTTCGCGGAATTCCTGGGGGCGATGGGCTACCCGCTCGATCGCATCCGCAATCCCCGCGACGGCAGCCTGTCGCGCAGCAGCTTCGGCGACAGCGCGGCGCTGGCGGGTGAGATCGCCTGGGAGTACGAGCGCGACGCCTTGATGCCCATGCTGATCGGCCATAGCCAGGGTGGCATGCTGGTAGTGCGCACGTTGCACGAACTCGCCGGCGTCTTCGGCGACACGATCGTGGTCCGCAATCCAAAAACCGGCATGGCGCTCGATCGAACGACCATCCAGGACCCGCTGACGGGCGCCTCACGTCCAGTGGTCGGGCTCAAGGTCGGATTTGCCGCGGCGCTCGCCACCGGCAAGCTGGCGCGGGTGTTGCTTGGACAATGGTCCATGCTGCCGCTGCTACGGCAAATTCCCGACACCGTCGATGAGTTCTCCGGCTACTCCATTCCTGGTGACCCGATTGCCGGCAACCTGTTCGGCGAAGAGCCCTATCGGGCCATCGGGACTGCCCAGGTGCGCAACGTCACGCTGCCGGCGTCGTACAGCCACGTCGCCCTGCCGCAGGCGCTGGCGCTGGCGCGCGAGCCGGTCACTCGCCAGTACATCGACGACTACACCCCCGAGAACCCGGCGCCGATGCCTGCCGATGCCGACGTCGAAATCTCCAATCTGGTGCACGCCGCGGACCTCTGGCACAGCATCAAGAAACACTGGTGCATCGAGGCGCAGCGCGCGCTTCACGCCGCGCGCGCGGCACCATGAGGGGACGACTCAACCTTTTCCAGGCCGCGATGCTGCGCTGGCGGCAGATCCATCCGTACAACGCCGTCCACGTCCTTGCCATCGATGGCGTCTGCGACGTCGAGCGACTGCGAAGCACGATCGGAGCCACATTGGCCGCGCGCGGCCTCACCGGCCTGACGCTCGATCGGCGGCGGCGGCGCTACGAGTACCAGGGCGGGCCACCGGAAGTGGAGCTCGAGCGTGTAAACACCAATGGGGATGCAAACGAAGCCGTCCGCGCGGCGATCGAGCTGCGGCTCAACCGACCCTTTCCATCGGACGGCGCGATCATGCCGTTTCGATTTTTTTTCCTCGAGGACCCACCCCGCTTCCGGCTGGGCCTTGCGTACGATCACTTCGCGGCCGGCGGCGATGCGATCGTTGCCCTCCTGGCCGACATCGTTGCCCGGTACGAGGATCGCGAGCCTGCCGGTCCCGTCCCCGTACTCTATCCTCCGACCTTCGCGCCGCTCATGCGCCGCGAGGCGGGGGCATTCGTGCGCGGGGTGCCGTGGCTCGCGCAAGTCGTGAAAAGCTGCCGCCGCGGAGTGCGGCCGCGCTACCGCGACGACGCCGACGGTCACAACAGCTTCATCGCGTTGCGGATCGACAAGGCCGCCCTCGCACGATTGCTGGCGCAGGCCAGGCGGTGGGGTGTGACCTTCAACGACATCCTGCTCGCGCTGCTGTTCGATGCCTTGGCGACACAGTTGCCGACGCGCCCGCGCGCGAGCCGGCGCAACGAGATCGCTGTCGCGTCGATCGTCAACCTGCGCGGGGAAGCCGGCTTCGACACCCGGACGACGTTCGGCCAGTTCCTGAGCTCGATGCGCCTGTCGCATCCGGTGCCTGCAGGCGTGACGCTGGAATCGCTCGCTCGCGACGTCCATCGCGAGACGGTGCGCATGAAGGTGCACAAGCTCTATCTGCAAAATCTCTTCACGGTCGCCGTCAATGCGATGGTGTGGCACTTTCTCAACGCCAAGCAGCGACGCCGACTCTATGCCAAGGCCTACCCGGTTCTGGCAGGACTCTCGACCCTCAACGTCGACGCGATCTGGCGCGGTACCGATGGAGGTCCGCCGCCGCGAGACTATTTGCGGGCGGTGCCGACCGGTCCTGTCGCACCGCTGGTGGTGGCGGCGACGACGAGCGGCAACGTGCTCCAGCTTGGCTTGTCGTATCGCCGTTCGTCGGCCTTCGCACCGGACATCGATAGAATTGCGGACGCGCTGGCGCGCGGCATTCAATCCATAAAATGAAAAATCTACAAAAGGCATTGATTACGCTGGTTGCCATGCTGGCGTTCATCGTCGCGGGCTGCGCGACGCCACCTGCCGCCCCGACCCAAACGCGGACCGCTGAGCCCAACGCGACGGCAGCTTCGGCTCCCGTCGTACAGCCCGTCGTTGCGCGCGCCACGCCCACGCCCGCAATGGATCGCGCGACGGAGGACCGTATCCTCGCGCTCGATCCCGAGCATCTTTCCGCGGATGACGTACGCTTGCTCGCGTCCGGACCCACCCCCCGCATCATCCTGCTCCACGGCGGCATCTTTCCGGTGTACCTGTTGATGCAGTCGTTCGGGGAGTTCCTCACGGGCATGGGCTACCCGGAAGCGCAGATTCGCGACCCCGGCAACGGCGACTGGTCATACAGTCCGTACGAGGACAGCGCGCAGATCGCGGGATTGGTCGCCTGGCAATACGAGCACGACGGCGTGCGGCCCATGATCGTCGGGCACAGCCAGGGCGGCATCCAGGCCGTGAAGGTGTTGCGCGAGCTCTCGGGAATGATGAGCGAATCGATTCCCGTGTGGAATCCCGTAACTCGCAGAACGGAAGGACGTACCTCCATTACCGACCCTCTGACCGGGGCCGAGCGCCCGGTGGTGGGCGGCACGTCGGTCGCCTATGCGAGCGCGGTGGGCGCCGGCGGCGCCGCATTCCTGCTGCCGAACCAATGGAACATGGTCGGCAAGCTGCGCTCGATTCCCGATTCGGTCGACGAGTTCACGGGATTCAACATCGGACTCGACCTCGTGGCGTGGGTGGTCCCAGGGGCGGACGACAATCGCTTTCGCGAAAACGGCAAGGCGCTCGTGCGGAGCGTCGAGCTGCCCGCGAGCTACAACCACATCACGGTGCCGGTCACGGCACATTTGCCCGCGGATGCCGAGACGCGTGCCTGGATCGAGGCCTACGCACCGGGCAGCACCGCCGATCCATGGTCGCTCCCCGGCGACGCCGGGGTGCACGTGCTGTGGGTCGGCGACGTCTGGTACAGCATCAAGAAGCACTGGTGCATCGAAGCGCAGCGCCTCATCCGCGCCCGGCGCGCGGCGAACCGCGCGGACACTGTCGCCCGACCCACGGAGTAGGACGGCCGACACGCGTGGCGATGGGAGGTCGCCTCTCGTCGCCACGTTACAATGGCGGTTTTGGAAGCGTCGTGCGAGGCCCTGTTGCGGCCCCAAGCGCCGCGATCATTCTCCCGCGATCATTTTCCGGATGGGGCTCCCACTCGAAGGCAAGGTTGCGCTGGTAACCGGCGCCGCGCGCGGCATCGGACGCGCGATCGCGCGGAAGCTCGCGGAAGGCGGCGCGGATGTCGCGGTCAACTATTACAACAGCCATGACGAAGCCGAGGCGCTGTGCGGCGACATTCGCGCGCTCGGGCGGCGCGCCGTGGCGATCCAGGGCAGCGTGGGCGTGCCGGACAGCGTCGACGAGATGTTCGTCGAGTTACGCAAGCAGTTCGATCGCCTCGACATCGTCGTCAGCAATGCCGCGTCGGGCGTGCTGAAGCCCGTGATGGACATGGGATTGAAGCATTGGCGCTGGTGTCTCGAGACCAATGCGCTCGCGGTCAACCTGCTCGCCCAGCGGGCGCTGCCGCTCATGCGCGACGGTGGCAGGATCATCGCGATGTCGAGCCTTGGCGCGTCGCGCGCGATGCCCGACTATGGCTTCATCGGCGCATCCAAGGCGGCCCTCGAGGCGCTCGTGCGCGCGCTGGCGCAGGAGCTCGGACCGCGGGGCATCCGCGTCAACACGGTGAGCGCGGGCGTCGTCGACACGGACGCGCTTTCGCATTTCCCCAACCGCGACGAGCTGCTCGCCAATTTTGCGCAGCGCACGCCGGCCGGACCCGTGCTGACGCCCGCCGACGTCGCGGGCGCCGTGTACCTGCTGTGCCTGCCCGAGGCCTCCATGATCAACGGCCACACCCTGGTCGTCGACGGTGGCTTCTGCATCTCGGGATGAAGATCGATCCGGGCCTCGACGGCAAAGTGGCGATCGTCACCGGCGGCAGCCGCGGCATCGGCCGGGCGATCGTCCTGATGCTCGCCGGCGAAGGCTGCGACGTCACGTTCTTCTACCGCGGCAACTCCGACGCCGCCGCGGAAGTCGTTGCCAGCGGTGACGGCCGTGCCAAAGGCGAGCAGGTGGACGTGCGCGATACCGCCGCCTGCGCCGCGGCCGTCGAGCGCGTCGCCGAGCGATGCGGTCGCATCGACATCCTCGTGAACAATGCAGGGATCATCCGCGACAACCAGCTCGCGGCGCTCGAGGACGACGATGTGACGGACGTGCTTTCGACGAACGTCGGCGGGGTATTCAACGTGACCCGCGCGGTCGTCCCGCACATGATCGTCCAGCGTGCGGGGCGCATCATCAACCTGAGCTCGGTATCGGCGACCAAGGGCGGCCGCGGGCAGACGAACTATGCGGCGAGCAAAGGCGCGGTGGAAGCGTTCACCCGCGCGCTCGCGGTGGAGCTCGCGTCGCGCAAGATCAATGTCAACGCCGTGGCGCCGGGAGTCATCGACACGGAAATGTCGCAGGATGTCCGCGAGCTCGCGGGCGATACGATCAAGGCGAAGATATTGCTGAAGCGTTTCGGCACGCCGGAAGACGTCGCCTGCGCGGTCTGGTTTCTTGCATCCGCCTACGCAAGCTACGTGACGGGAGAGGTCCTGCACGTCGATGGCGGCTTCAAAATGGAGTGAAGGGAGAGCAGCAATGGTTGAAGCACCGATCGCGCAAGACGAGATCAACGCAGTGTTTCCGAAGGTCGCCGAGACGATGGCCGATGCGCTCGGCTGCGACGTCGAGGACATCAAGCCCAACGTTTCGCTGATCGAGGGCCTGGACGCGGAGTCGATCGACTTCCTCGACATGGTGTTCCGGCTCGAGCGCGCGTTCAAGATCAAGATTCCGCGCGGCAAGATCGTGGAGAACGCCCGCGGGGACCTGCCCGAAGCCGAGTTCGAGCAGAAGGGCATCGTCACCGAGAAGGGCATGGCGCAGCTTCGAACGTACCTGAGCGAGGTACCCGCCGATCGCTTCAAGACGCCGATGAAGGTCGTCGACATCCCCCGGCTCTTCACGCCCGAGACGTTCTGCAAGCTCGTGATTCGCGCGCAGCGCGAGCAGCCTGCGGCGGCCTAGCAGGGAAAGTGCGCCTGGCGCAGTTCGGCCTGTACGCACATGATCGCGGCGTCCCCGCGCACGCGGGGATTCATTGCCCACGATGAAACAGGAATTTTCGCGTGCGCGGAATGCCGACAGAGACTGCCTTGACCCACTCGTCCCGCAAGGACCCTCACTTCGCCGCGTTTTCGTTCGTCGATCGCATTACCGACTGCGTGCCGGCGAAGCGCGCGCGGGCGCAATTCGCGGTGCCTGCGGAGCTCGGTGAGTTCTCGTCGTGCCTCGTGGCGGAAGCCGTCGGACAGCTGGCCGCATGGCTCTCGATGGCGCACATCGACTTCCGGGGACGGCCGGTCGCCGCGCTCGCGACCGAGACGCGCTTCCTCGGCGCGGCCGTTCCCGGACGCACACTCGATCTCGCGGTCGAGATCGCCGATTGCGATGACGAAGCGGTGGCCTATGGCGGCAGCGCCAGCGTGAGCGGCAGCATGATCGTCGAGCTCGTCGATTGCCTCGGCCCGATGCTTCCCGTCGCCGACTTCGATTCTCCCGAAGCGCTGCGCGAACGCTTCGCGTTGTTGTGCGGCGCCGGCGCAGCGCCAGGACGTTTTGCGGGTGTCGAAGTTCCGCCTGTATCAACCGTCGAGCGCGTTCCCGGCCGCTCGATGAAGGCCACCCTCGACGTGCCCGCGAACGCGCCGTTCTTCGGCGACCATTTTCCGCGCCGCGCGGTATTTCCGGCCACGCTGCTCCTCGATACGCAGATTCGGCTCGCCCTCGACCTCGCGCGCGAGGCGCCGCCGTGGTGCGAAGGCACCGCACCGCGTCCGCATCGCGTCACGCACGTGAAAATGCGCTCGTTCATCCTTCCGGGACAGCATGTGCAGCTCGAGACCGAGCTCGCCCCGCCGATCGACGGAATCGCGAAGGCGTCGCTGCGCGCCCGAATCGACGATCGCGTCGTGGCGACCGCCCGCCTGGAGATCGCCGCATGAAACCGCGCGTCGCCATCACCGGCATCGGCCTCGTCACGCCCGTCGGTAACGAAGTCGCGACGACGTGGTCCGCGCTGCTCGCAGGCAAAAGCGGCGCGGCGCCGATCACGCTGTTCGATGCGAGCGGCTTTTCGACGCGCATCGCCGCGGAAGTGAAGAACTTCGACCCGCGCGCGATCGAGGCCGACCGCAAGCTTCTCAAGTTTGCCAACCGCTCGCACAGGTTCGCGCTGGCCGCGGCGGAGCAGGCGTTTCGCGACGCCGGCATCGCGCCGACGACTGAAGACGGCGAGCGCTGGGGCTGCGCCGTCGGCACGGGGATGATGGGCGTCGACTACGCCGACCTGGCGGCCGTGCACCGCCATTCGGCGCCCTCGGGTGAGCTCGACCCCGCCCTCCTTCTGACCGACCCCGCCGCGAACGATCCACTCGTGTTCTGCCGCAGCCAGTCCACCGCAGGCGTATCCCTGCTCACGCGACGCTTCGGCATCCGCGGCTACGCGACGTCGGTGCACACCGCATGCGCATCCGGCGGTCAGGCCATCGGCACCGCGCTCAAGCTGATCCGCCGCGGCACCGTCGATCGCGCACTCGCTGGCGGCTTCGACTCGATGATCAGTCCCGTCGGATTGTCCGGGTTCTGCCTCCTCTCCGCGGTCTCGGCCGACAACGATGCGCCGGAGCAGGCGAGCCGGCCGTTCGACGCGACGCGCAACGGCTTCGTCCTGGGTGAAGGCGCAGGCTTCGTCGTGCTCGAGGAATGGGAAGCGGCGAAGCGTCGCGGCGCGCGCATCTACGCGGAGCTCGCGGGCGATGGCAACTCGCTGTCGTCGTATCGGATCACCGATTCGCCGCCCGATGGCGACGGGCCGATCCAGTCGATGCGCGCCGCGTTGAAGGACGCCGGCGCCACGACCGCCGACGTCGACTACATCAATGCGCACGGCACCTCGACACCCATGAACGACAAGAGCGAAGCCGCGGCCATCCACGCCGTGTTCGGTGACGACGCGAAGCGCGTGTCCGTGAGCTCGACCAAGAGCACCATGGGCCACCTGATCGCGGCGGCCGGAGCCGTCGAGGTCGTGGCCTGCGCGCTCACGATCCATCGCGGCGAGATGCCGGTGAATGCGAACTATCGCGATCCCGATCCCGATTGCGACCTTAATCTCGTCGTGGGTGCACCGCGCAAGGCGAGGGTGCGAATGACGCTGTCGAATTCGTTCGGCTTCGGCGGCTCGAACAGCTGCGTGATCCTCCGGCATCCGGAAGAAGTGCGATGAGCGCGGCCGGCCTAGCCGAGACCTGCAGGGCCGGCGCCGCGCGAAGACGCCGCGGCCGACCCGCTGGCGTGCACATGCCGTGCGCGTGCAGGAAGGCCGGCCGATGACCGCCGCCGGACCGCTCCAAGGCGCGAATTGCGCCCTTTCCGGGGGCAGCGCGGCGGCGCCAGCCGCAAGCGTGGAGGTCCTATGACCCGGTCGCGCATTCTCATCACCGGTTCGGGCGCGGTATGCGGCGCGGGCAATTCGCCGGCGTCGATCCTGGCGGCGCTCTCCGAAGGTCGCTCCGCGATCGCGCCGATCGCGCAGTGGGACACCACCGGATGGCCGATCCGGATGGCCGCGGAGATACCGGACTTCAATCCGCGCGCGCTCGTCGCCGACCGCAAGCTGCACAAGTTCATCCGGCGCACCGACATGCTGGGCATCTACGCCGGCACGCAGGCGATCGCCGACAGTGCGCTCATCGCGCATCGCGACGGGCTGCCGGCGGACGCCGCCGCCGAATACAACGATCGCACCGGCATCTACGTCGGATCCGGCGGCGGCGCGTACAACACGCAGTACGAATATTTTCCGCTGATGACCGAGGCGAAGCACGACCTCGAGCGCTTCGGCGCCGAGCTCGGCAACGTCGTCAATCCCATGTGGCTGTTGCGAACGCTGCCGAACAACGTGCTGTGCCACGTCGGCATCAACCACAACCTGAAGGGCAGCAACGCCTGCATCACCAATCACAGCTGCGGCGGCACGCTGGCCGTGATCGAGTCGATGGAGGCGCTCCGAACCGACGAAGCCGACCGCGCGGTGGCCATCGGTCACGACGCGTTGATCGAGCCGCAGATGGTGCTCTACTACCACCGCTGCGGCCTCATGGCGGAGGACACGATCCGCCCGTTCGATCGGCGGCGAAGCGGCAGCCTGTTCGGCGAAGGCGCGGGTGCGCTCGTGCTCGAGACCGAAGCGAGCGCGGCCGCGAGAAACGCACGCGTCATGGGCGAGGTCCTGGGCGGCGGGCATGTGAGCGAAGGGACGGGGCTCCTCGCCATCCGCGACGACGGCGACGGCCTCGCCCGCGCGATCGGCGATGCGCTCCACGATGCGCGCATCGGTCCCGCCGACATCGGCATGGTCGTCGCGCACGGCAACGGCACGCGCCAGTCGGACACGACCGAAGCGGCCGCGCTCCGGCGTGTGTTCGGTCAGGCGATGCCGCCCGTGACGGCGTTCAAATGGTCGATCGGCCACCTGATCGCAGCGGCAGGCATCGTCGAGACGGTCGTGGCGCTGGCTGCGCTGTCGCAGAACACGGTCCCGGGCATCGCGACGCTCTCGGAGGTCGATCCCGAATGCGCGGGACTGCCGCTCTCCGCGAACCCGCAGACGCCGCGAAGCGACGTCGCGCTCGTCCTCTCCCGCGGCTTCGCGGGAACCGACGGTGCGCTGATCGTGCGCGCGTCGCGCTGATCGGCCAAAGCGACCCGACCCTGTTTGTCGTCCGATCCGAATCCGGCACCGACGCGCTGCGGCATCGACACCGTCGAGATCGCGCGGATGGAGCGGATGCTCGCAGAAACGCCGGCCACCGATCTCCCCAAGATTTTTTCCGAGCAGGAGCTCGCCGATAGCGGCACCGGGCCTGGACGCGTGGCGAGCCTGGCCGCGCGCTACGCTGCGAAGGAAGCGTGCGTGAAGCTGTTTCCACGCGAGCTCGCGCTCGGACAGATCGAGCCTGCGGAGTTCGCCGTGGCGCGCGATGGCTACGGCGCACCGCAAATCATGTGCGGGCCGAAGGCCCGGCAGCTCCTCGACCGGCACCGCCTGTCGGGAATTGCGATCTCGCTGACGCACGATCGCACCGGCGCTTCGGCGGTTGCGCTCGCCTTGCCCGCCAGCACGTCGGTGCCGCTCTCGGGCCGCCTGCTCTTCCATGTGCTGCCGTTTCGCCGCAAGGTCGTGCTCGAAAACCTGCGGCGGGTGTTCGGGATGGCAGTGCCGCCCGCAGAGATCGAACGCCTCGCGCAGGCGCATTACGCGCACCTGTGGCGCCTCGGCGTCGAGTTCTTCCGCTTCCGATGGCTCTCTTCCGCACAGCGATCCGCGCTCGTGCGCGTCGAGAATCTCGATCTGTTCATTCGAACGTTCCAGGAGCAGCGCGGCGTCCTGATCCTCACCGGTCATTTCGGCAACTGGGAGGTCGCGACCGTCGCCGGCATCCAGAGCTATCCCGAGGTTCACGGCCGCTTCCATTTCGTGCGCCGGCCGATCAAGCCGCGATGGCTGGACGATCTGGTGACGCGCCGCTTCAACAAGGCAGGGTTCGGCGTGCTGGGGAAACGCGGCTCCCTCGATCGGATCGTCGACCGCCTGGAGGCAGGCGACGTGGTCGTATTTCCCTTCGATCAGCATGCCCATCGGCCGGACGGCATCGACGTTGAATTCTTCGGCCATGCGGCCGGAACGTTCAAGAGTCTCGCGATACTGGCGCTTGCCACCGGCGCCCCGGTGATGCCGGCGGCGAGCTGGCGCGAGCCCGATGGACGTCACGTGCTGCGCTTCGAGGCGCCGCTCGTACTGGTGGATCACCCCAACACGAACGAGGCGATTCGTCTCGCCACGCGCGCATTCAATGCGGCGCTCGAGCGCCTGATTCTGCGCCATCCGGAGCAGTGGTACTGGGTGCATCGCCGCTGGAAGAACGCGCCGCCGCCCTGAGGGGATTGCGTTAAAATATCAGGCTATGTTTGAAGAACTCGCCAGCATCAACTGGCTCGCTCCCAAGTTCATCATCCTCTACGTGTTCCTCGCGTCGATGATGTACATCCATTTTCGCGGCCAGGTCCGGCACAAGTTCTACCGCCAGCTTACCGATCACTCGACGTTCCTCGGGCCGTACAACGCGCTGATGTATCTGTTCTCGGCGGTGCCGATCAAGCCGTTCGTCGAAGTCGAGCGCTTCCCGGAACTCAAGGGACTGACCGACAACTGGAAGACGATTCGCGACGAGGCGCTGAAGCTCTTCGACGAAGGCCACATCCGCGCGGCAACGGGTTATACCGATCTGGGGTTCAACTCGTTCTTCCGCCGCGGCTGGAAGCGCTTCTACGTGAAGTGGTACGACGAGCCCCTGCCCTCGGCAAAGGCGCTGTGCCCGAAGACCGTGGCGCTGGTGCAGTCGCTGCCGAACGTGAACGGCGCGATGTTCGCACTGCTGCCGCCGGGCGGCGACCTCGGCAAGCACCGCGATCCCTTTGCCGGGTCGCTGCGCTATCACCTGGGCCTCGTGACGCCGAACAATGACACCTGCAAGATCTGGGTCGACGGCCAGATGTATTCGTGGCGCGACGGCGAAGCCGTGATGTTCGACGAGACCTACATCCACTGGGCGGAGAACAAGTCGGACGTCACGCGGCTCATCCTGTTCTGCGACGTCGAGCGTCCGCTCAAGAGCCGCATCATGTCGAAGATCAACCACTGGTTCGAAGCCACCGCCATCCGCGCCAGCCAGACCGAGAATGCTCCCGGCGATCAGATCGGCGTGTTGAACCGCATCTTCAGCGTCGCGTATTACCTCCGCCTCCCGGGCAAGGCGCTCAAGAAGAAGAGCAAGCTCGCGTACTACGTCGTGAAGTGGCTGATCGTGTTCGGCCTCCTGTACCTCCTCCTTCGCTGAGTTCGAGCTCGAGGCCGCGACCTGCGGCGCTCGTCCCGTTTCGCGTGGCTTGCGCTTTTCGCGAGCTGCAATTCGTGTTTCTTTGTTGAGCCTGCCGCGGCGTGGATCCTCATCGTTCTCGACACTCCGCGCCACTCGTCGCAGATGCCGTGGCCATTGGCAGCGCGAAGGTCAAAAGTGGAGATACTTGACAAAGTCAACTAAATTGCGGGAGAGTGATCGCTCGGCCACCCGCCGTTCAGTCTCGCCATGGCGCCCTCCGTTCTCGAAGATCGCATCGAAGCATTCCGCCGGTTCAACCGCTTTTTCACGCGCCGCATCGGCGTGCTGCGGCCGGGCCTATACGACAGCCCCTATTCCCTCGCCGAAGTTCGCGTTCTCTACGAACTGGCCCACGGCAAGGCGCATCCAACCGCAACCGAGCTCGGCCACGAGCTCGATCTCGATCCCGGCTACCTGTCGCGCATCGTGCGTTCCTTCGAGGCGGCTGGCCTGGTGCGACGCGCGCGCGCGAATCACGACGGGAGGCAATTCCATCTCGCCCTGACGGCGGCCGGCCGCAAGGCTTTCGCGCCGCTCGACCAGGCATCGCACGACGAGATCGGCGCGCTGCTCGCGCCGCTGCCGGACGATGCGCAGCGCCGCATGGCGAGCGCGATGGACACGATCGAATCGTTGCTGGGGGACGAACCGCCGGAGGCACAGGCGTCGAGCTTGCGCCCGCCGCGCCCCGGTGACATGGGATGGGTGATCCAGCGACACGGGGCGCTCTATGCGCAGGAATACGGCCTCGACGCCACCTTCGAGGCGCTGGTCGGGGAGATCGCCGCGCGCTTCGTTCGCCGCTTCGATCCTGCAGGCGACCGCGCGTGGATCGCGGAGCATCGCGGCATCAACGTGGGTTTCGTGCTGGTCGTTCGCCGCGCGCCGACGGTGGCGCAGCTCCGTCTGCTGCTGGTCGAGCCCTCGGCGCGCGGCCTCGGCATCGGCGGACGGCTCGTCGACGAAGCAATCGCATTCGCCCGCGGTGCCGGCTACCGCAAGCTGATGTTGTGGACCAATGCGGGACTCGATGCCGCGCGCCATCTCTACGACGCGCGCGGATTCAGGCTCGTGCGCGAGGAGCCGCACCACAGCTTCGGCCGCGATCTCGTGGGGCAGACGATGGAACTGCGGCTCTCGTACGCTGTAACAGCGAAATAGCTCGATCGCTTGCTACAATCCGCGTCCCCCGAGAAAAAGGAGCAGCCATGCCGTCGATCTACGACGCGTCAGTCCCGGTGTTCGTCCGTGCGCTGACCAACCTCAAAGGCGTCCTCGAGAAAGGCGCGGCACACGCCGCAGCGAAGAAGATCGACGAGTCGGCGTTCGTCCAGGCGCGTCTCTTCCCCGACATGTTCCCGCTCGCGTCGCAGGTGCAGATCGCCACCGACATGGCGCGCGCAGGGGCCGCGCGACTCGCTGGTGGCGATCCGCCGTCTTTCGAAGACAAGGAGGCCACGTTCGCCGAACTGATCGCACGTGTCGAGCGGACGATCGAATTTGTAAAGACGGTACCCGCCGCGAAATTCGAAGGCGCCGACGCACGGACGATCACCCGACCCGTCCGCGGCCAACCCAAGACGTTCACTGCCATCAACTATCTGCAGCAGTTCATCCTGCCCAACCTGTTCTTCCACACCACCATGGCCTACGCACTGTTGCGCCATAACGGAGTGGAGCTCGGAAAGAGCGACTTCATCGGAGCATTGGACTGAGCCGGCAAGACGTCGGCAAATTTTACAAGCAGGAAAAACTCCCGCCTACAAACGGCGGTCGCTCTCCCTAAAATCGATGCCGCATCAATGACTTGCACCGAATCGCGTGGGCTGGTCCGGTCCTTGCTTTTGCTGCGGTTGCCCATTGTCTTTCGACATGGGTGACCCGCAGCTTCGCTACCCGTGAACGCTCGCACAAAGTCCTGAGGGAGAGACCGTGGCAAGAAAGTCATTGAAGTCCATCCGGCGCGCAGTGCTGACAGCAGCGGCGAGCGTTCTGCTGTTTACCGGGAGCGCCGAAGCGATCATCTTCCACGGCAACTGGGATCCGGCATTCGGCAGTGCGTTTCCGAATTTGGGATTCAGAGGCGATGCCGACTTCGACGCTTCTGCTGCCTGTCTGGTCACGCCCGGCTTTGTGCAGGACGGCGTTGGCGGTTGCAATCTCACGCTTCTGAGCGCCTCGCTCGAGCTTTACAACGCGAGCTTGGGTTCGAGCGCGCCCACGTTGCAAACGCTCACCTTTGCGCCACCGGCCATTTCACCGGATCCGCTCACGGCAGCATTCGTCGCGTTCAACCCGCTGACGGGAAGAAACGAGGTCACCGGCATCAGCACGATCCACGCGGCGGGACCTGTCTCGGGCAACCTTTTCGGGCCGCAGATCTCGACGCTGATCTCGAGCATCTACAGCGGTCCGCTGTGGCTGGAGTTCAGCCTCTCGAACGCCGGCACGAGCGACGCTTTCATCTTCACCGGGACGTGCACTGCAGGCGACACTTACTCACTCAAGCATTACGGCGGCGGTACTGGCGCCGGCGTGCCCGGATGTGTTGCCAACACCAGCCTGCCGTCGAACGCGGCAGCGATCACCATCACGCAGGTTCCGGAGCCAGGCTCCATTGCACTCTTGCTGAGCGCCCTCGGCGCCGGCTGGGTGACGCGACGCCTGCGCAAGTCCTAGTTCGGCGTCGCTCGAGAACCGCCGACCCCTCCTTGGGGGCCGGCGGTTTGCTTTTGGAGAGTCGCCAGCGCGCAAGGCGGCACGCGC
>Ga0070665_100002544_pt1 | contig 20034 bp, 18 predicted proteins | sample KBSS13metaG_FD_65862 | JGI IMG/M metagenome (GOLD analysis project Ga0070665, IMG submission 65862) | Switchgrass rhizosphere microbial communities from Kellogg Biological Station, Michigan, USA - KBS S1-3 metaG | ecosystem: Host-associated > Plants > Roots > Rhizosphere > Soil ...
CGGCCGCGGCCGGCGTGACGCTGTTCCTGACGATGCGGCCGGACGCCGAGCCGACCGCCGACCGTGCACCGCTCGTCGCGACGTCCGCTCCGGCGGCCGCGCCGGTGCAGCCGACCGTGCAGCCGATCGAGGCACCGAAGCCCGCACCGGTGGCAGCCGCCGCGGACAACAACGAGGCGCCGGCTGGCGGCGCGGCGACCGCGGAGACGACTGCGCTCGCGCCAGCGCCGCAGGTCGCGGCCGCACCCGAGCCCGTGCCGGCGAAGATCGCGACCAAGCACGCGGTGGCCAAGCCGACCGCCCACGTCGCGACCAAGACCGTCGCGAAGGCCGAGATTCCAGCCAAGACGGCGCCCGCGCCGACCCCGGCGCCCGCCACGAAGGCCAAGGCGTCTGGCTCCGACGAGTCGTTCGACTCGCTGCTCAAGGAAGCCGGCGTGCAGGAGAAGAAGGACAACAGCAAGCCGGTGCTCGAGAAGAAAGAGCTGTCGGCGGGCGACTTCAAGACCGGGATGGCCGCGATCCAGAGCAAGGCGGCCGCTTGCTACAAGGGCACGCAGGGCATGGCGCAGGTCAAGCTCGTCGTCGCTCCGAGCGGCAAGGTCTCGCGCGTGACGGTGAGCGGCTCGTTCGCGGGCAAGCCCGAGGCCGACTGCGTGACGGCCGCGGTCAAGACCGCGACGTTCCCGCCGTGGGACGGCGGCCCGCAGACGATGGGCTACTCGTTCCTGCTGTCCGAGTGACCATGTCCGGCAAGGCGTTCAGCGGGCGGTACTTCGAGGATTTCGCACTCGGTCAGCACCTCGTCCACGCGGTGCCGCGCACGCTGCACGGTGGCGACATCTCGACGTATATCTCGCTGACCGCCGACCGCAACCCGCTCGCGTCGTCGACGGAGCTCGCGCGCTCGCTCGGGTTCATGCGCGAGGTCATGCCCGGCCTGCTCGTGTTCCACGTCGTGTTCGGCCAGTCGGTGCCGGACGTCTCGCACAACGCGACCGCGAACCTCGGCTACGCCGACGTGCGGTTCTTGCGGCCCGTGTATCCCGGCGACACGCTCGTCGCCGAGAGCGAAGTGATCGGGCTGCGCGAGGTGTCGAGCGGCGAGGCCGGCGTCGTGTACGTCCGCACGCGCGGCACGAACCAGAAGGGCCAGGAGGTCCTGTCGTTCGTGCGCTGGGTGATGGTGCCGAAGCGCGACGTCGCGGCCGCGAAGGGCGTCGCGCACGTGCCGCAGCTGCCCGAGGCGGTCACGCCCGAGCGCTTGCCGGTGCCCGAGGTGATGAACCTCCAGCGGCTCAACGACCTCGCGTGGGCGATGCCGCCGGGCGCGCGCTGGGAAGCGTACGAGGTTGGCGAGCGCATCGATCATCCCGACGCGATGACCGTCGAGGAAGCCGATCACGTCCAGGCGACGCGGCTCTACCACAACACCGCTCAGGTCCACTTCGATCGCGTCGCGATGGAGAAGTCGCGGTTCGGCAAGCGGCTCGTGTACGGCGGCCACGTGATCTCGCTCGCGATGGCGCTGGCTCAAAACGGGCTCGGCACCGCGCTGCGGATGGCCGCGTGGAACGCCGGCACCCATCTGGCACCGACGTTCGCCGGCGACACGCTGCGCGCGTTCACCGAGGTGATCGAGAAGGTCGACGTCCCCGGCCGTCGCGACGTCGGCGCGTTGCGGCTCCGCATGCACGCCGTGAAGAACGTGACCGCCGAAGAAGCCGCCGCGATCGATCCCAGCAAGAAAGATCCGCGGGTCGTCCTCATGCTCGACTACTGGTCGCTCTGGGGACGCTCTCCACTAGCTCAACCTGAGCCGACCTAACCCTCGAAGATCACAGATCGCTCGAGGGACGGTCTCCACTTCGCAGCTTTCGCGCGAGCGCGATCGCGAGCACCGCGATCACGACGAGCCCCCCGGCGAGCGTCGCGATCAGCGCGCTGCGCGACCCGCGCTCGACCACGAACGGGCCGACCGCGCGGAGCTCCGGCCGCCTCGCGCCGCGCACGACGAGCACCGTCGGATTCGCGATGCCGGGCGCCGCGGCCAGCACGAACGCGCGCGCGAGCACACGCGTCGCGTCAACGTCGCCGTCGACGACGACCAGCGCGTAGGCGCTCGCCGCCGAGGTCGCGCCGGTGAGTGGATCGCGAACCGCGCGATGGAGCGACGCGCGCGCGGCGATCGCATCGGGCAGGGCGGCGAGCGTCGTCGCGAGGCGATCGCTGTCGGCGAGATCGGCGGCGCGCGCGCGCTCGGCCGGCCCGTCGACGATGGGCGCGCAGGCCGCGAGCACGCACGCGATCACCGCGACCCGAAGCACGCCCGAAAACGCTAACACGTTGTCCGAAGTTTAGTCCGTCCCTCGAGCGATCTGTAATCTTCGCCGGTTAGGTGGGCTCTGGTTGTGCTAGTGGAGAGCGTCCCCATGAATGCGGTCGAGCGCTTCGCCCGTACGTTGCCGCCCGAGAGTCTTCGGCGCGTCGCGAAGCTGGCGGCGAACGCGAACGTCGCTGTCGATCTCGAGCTCGATCTCGATGGTGCCTACGCCCGCGTGGTCACGCGCTGGGGCGGCGACCTGTGCGGGCTGCTCAACGTACTGGTGCGCGCCGAGCTCGCCGCGCTCGCCCGCGTGCATGGCGTCTCGACCGAAGGGCGATCGCCGGAGCTGCGCGCGCGGCTGTGGGATCGCGGAGCCGCGCTCGAGACCGGCGGCGAAGAGGTCGTGCGCGCGTTGCAGCCGCGGCCCGTCGTGCTCGGCGGTCACCTCGTCGTGCAAGCGCCGCCGCGCGGGCTTTACCCGCCGAGCGCCCGCTGGCCGCGCGCCTTGCCGCAGCCGGCGGTGGCCTGCGCGCCCGCCGACGAGCCGGACTCGCTCGACGAGCTACTCGCGGCCGCGGATCGCGCGATCGGCGTGCGCCTGGGACGCCGCGGCGCCGACAAGGGCGCGTGGGGCGTGCGCGCGGCCGCGCTGCTCGGCGTCGTCGAGCGCGGCCTCGGCGAGCCCGACTGGCGCGGCGACGTCGAGATCAAGACGGTGCCGGTTGCGCTGGATCCGTCGGGCCTGTGGCGCGTCGTCGAAGATCCGGCGATCGCGATGACCGAGGAGCGCAGCGCGATCGCGAAGCTGCAGCGGACGCTGTGGCTGGTCCGCGCCGACCTCGACGGCGACGACGCGACGATCATCAGCTGGTACTTGCTCGAGTGGGACGCGCCGCTCGCACGGCTCGCGCGTCGTTATCTGCACGAGCGGCCGAAGGGGCCCGCAGGCACCACGCAGCGCGCGCTGTACTTGCACAAGCGATTCTTCGCCGACGCGGGCTTGCTCGCCACGCTGAACGGACCGGCGTGATCGTCGACGAGCTACGCCTCGTCGGCTCGACGCAGACCAACGTCGTGATGGCCGCGGAGCTCGTCCGCGTCGCGCGCCGCGTGCTCGGCACGAGGCCGCCGGAGCCGCGCAAGGAAGGGCTCGGGCAGCTCGTCTATCCGTTCGATCGCGAGCTCGCGCGCGCCGCGGTGACGTATCTGCGCACGCCGACGCGCGTCGTGTGGGACGTCATGTCGTCGCGCGCGACCCGGCTCGAGCCGCTCTACGACGAGCTCGTGGCCGATCTGCGCGGCGATGCGCGCCCGCTCGTCCGCGACGGCGAGGGCATCTCCGTCGAGGTTCGCAACGTCGCCGCGTTCGCCGCCGGCGAGCGCCAGCTGGTCGGCACGATCAAGAACGCGCTGATCGATGCGGCCGCGCGCAAGGGCATCCGGCTGCACGTCGATCCGCACCGGCCGGCGACGCGCTGGGTCGCGCGGCTCTCGGATCGCGGCGAGCTCGTCGTGTCGATCGATCTCGGCGGCGGCTCGCTGTCGCATCGCGGCTGGCGTCGCGAGGCCGGCGAGGCGCCGCTGCGCGAGCATCTCGCAGCCGTGTTGCTGATGCTGTGCCGGTTCGATCCGCGCCACGACGCGCTCGTCGATCCGATGTGCGGCGCCGGCACGATCCCGATCGAAGCGGTGCAGCTCGCGCGCGGCATCCCGCGCGACGTGCCGCCATGGCCGCTCGGCAAAACCGCGCGGCCCGAGCCGCTGTGGCCCGACGCTGCACCGCTCGTCGTCGGCTGCGACGTCGATCTCGACGTGCTCGCCGCCGCGCGCGACAACGCGCGAGCCGCGGGCGTCGCCACCGACGTGACATGGCAGCGCTGCGACGTCGCCGATCTTCGGGCCGACACGATCGCGCAGATCGCGCTCGAGCGCGGCCGCGAGGTCACGCCCGGCGTGTTGCTCGCGAACCCGCCGTACGGCGAGCGACTCGACGCGCACGAGATCGAGCCGATCTACGCCGCGATCGCCGACACGATGCGGCGGTTCCGCGGCTGGCGCGCGGGCTTTCTCGTCGGCAATCCACTGTTCGAGCGCATCGTCGGCCGCCCGCGGATCAAGAAGCCGCTCGCGAACGCGAACCTGCGCGCGTACTTCTATCTCTACGATCTCTAGTCGTGGGCCGCGGCCCACGCCGAGATCAGCTCGAAGTCGTCGATGATCCGCGAGTGGTAGTGGCCCCAGACGTCGGAGACCATCACCATCGTTCCACGCGACAGGGCAGGTGTGAGGTAGATCGCGAAATAGCGCGCGCCAGAACCATCCTCGACCTCGCCGACGAGGTCGAGCGGCTGGTTCGACACCGGGCAGAGGAGCTCGCAGCGCGTGCCGTGCGGGATGTCGAACGGCTTCACCTTGCGGGAATCGCCATGAATCGGCGAGAGGTGGACGAGCCCCTCCTGTCCGAGCGCGCGAATCTTCAGTGTGACCGCGGCGTTGCCGTCGAATTGGACGTCGCCGAGCCCGACGAGGCTATCGCCACGCGGCCCGTAGGCCTGCGTCACGATCACGGTGACGTCGGTCGGCTCGACGACAAGGTGCTGGCCGGTGACGCGCGGGTGATTCCCAGTGATCTTGAGGTTGCGGCGGTCGACGGGGTCCACCCGCCGAGCTGACAACGGATGTGTGACGTTGGCAAGCGTGTATACTCATGTGGGGGGCCCGCATGCGAACCATCTGGCTCGTACTCGCCGTGTTGTTTTTGCTCGTGGGCCCTGCGCTCGCGAAGCCGAAGGTTGCCGTAATCGCTTTCGAAGGCGACAAGAAGGGCGAGGCACGGGAGATGGTGTCGGACTCGCTGTCCGACGACGTCACCGTGCTCGGGTCAAAACAGGTCAATCGCACGATCGATGACCTCGGCTTCGACACCAGCGCGATGTCCGACAAGGAGCTGCGCAAGCTGTCCAAAGAGCTCGAGGCCGACGCGATCATTCAGGCCAAGCTCTCGACCAAGGGCAAGGACAAGCTCTTGCGGTTCAAGCTGTTCGTGCACGGCAAGAAGGCGAAGGGCTTCAAGGTCGAGTTCGGCAGCCTCAAGAGCGCGCGCTTCAAGCAGAAGCTCCACGACAAGCTGCTCGAGAAGCTCGGGTTCGCGACGACCGACGACGACGCGACGCCGCCACCGGCGAGCAAGACCAAGAAAGTCCCGGTCGGCGACGACGATGACGCGACGCCGGCGCCCAAGACGACGAAGAAGAAGACGCCGCCGCCACCGTCCACCGGCGACGATGACGACGCGGCGGCGAACGCCAAGCTGCTCAAGTCGCATCCCGCGCCCAAGGGCGGCGACGACGATGACGAAGCGTCGACCAAGGCGGCGCCGACGCGCGTGGCACATGCCGACGGCGGTGACGACGACGACGCGAGCGTGAGCGCCAAGGTCACCGTGCACCCGGCGTCGGGGCCCTCGGGCTCGCACACGGCGAACCGCGACGCGGTGCGCGTCGACATCGGGCCGTCGGCGTCGAACCGCAGCCTGTCGTTCAACTCGCGATCGTTCTCGAACGAGCCGAAGGGCTACAGCAACTCGGTCGTGCCGGGTGCGCGCATCGAGGCCGAGATCTATCCGTTCGCGTTCGGCAACCCGGACGGCGTCGCCGCCGGCCTCGGCCTCGGCGGGCTCTACGATCAGACGTTCCTGCTGAGCCTCGCGACGAGCATCCAGCCGGGGACGCGGTTCCCGGTCAGCCAGCGCCGCTACTCGGTCGGCCCGCGGTTCCGCATCATGTTCGGCCATCGCGAGACCAGCCCGTCGCTGACGATCGGCATCGGCTACGGCCATCGCTCGTTCGTCGTCGATCGCACCGCGCTCCAGATGGGCAACACGCTCGACATCCCCGACGTCGACTACCGCGGCTACGATCCGACGCTCCAGTTCCGCTTGCCGTTCTCGCCGCGCATCGCGATGAGCTTCGTTGCGGGTGCGCTGCTGCTCACCGGCGCCGGCGATATCCAGACGCAAGCGCAGTACGGCCAGGCGACGGTCACCGGCGCCGAGGGCGGCATCAGTCTCGACATCCTCATCACGCAGCGGATCGGCGTGAAGCTCGGATTCGACGCGGCCCAGATCGGCTTCAAGTTCAAAGGCAACGGCGTGATGACCAACGATCGCGACGGCGATCCGTCGAACCAGGACGTCGGCGGCGCCTCCGATCGCTACCTCGGCGGCGCAGCGACACTGTCGGTGATGTACTAGTGCAACGCGGGCCCAGCGCCTCGCACAGCGGCCGCGTCGTCGTCATTCACTCCGAGCGCAAGGCGCAGCGCGCGCTCGCGCGGCTCGCGGGGCCGACGCTGTGCCCGATCGAGGTGCTCGGCGAGGTGCCGGACGCACCCGAGGCGTGCGCCGACGCGATCGTGATCGTCGATGTCGCCGTGGCGCGCGGGAGGCCCGAGCTGCGATCGCGGCCGGCGCGCGCGTGGATCGCGGTGCCGTCCGCGGCGGACGTCCCGATCGAGCCCGACGCGGTCTCGGCGTTGCTCGCGGCCGGCTGGGACCACGTGATCGCGCACCCGAACCCGCTGGCCGCCGAGGAGCTGCTCGCGACGACGCAGAAGATCCTGGGCGGCGACTGCTTCGGCCTCGACAAGTACATGTCGTGGGGCGCGGCCGTGTCGACGTTTCAGCTCGACAACGCACGCGATCGCGTGGACGCCGTCGCGCAGCTCGCGCGCGACCTCATGCCCGCCGCGCTGCCCGAGCGCGTCGGCTCGCTGGTCGGTGTGATCGCGGACGAGCTGCTCGCGAACGCGATCTACGCCGCGCCGGTCGACGAGGCCGGCACCCGGTTTCGCGCGCGCCCTGCCGATCGACGGAATGAGCGCGAGGCATCGCGCCCGCTTTCAGGCCGGGACGCCGTCACGTTGCGGTGGGCCACCGACGCGCGCTATCTCGCGCTCGAAGTTCGCGATCGCTGGGGCTCGCTCGACATGGCCTCGATCGGTCCGCGGCTCGCCGCCCGCGCACGGACTCGCCCCGAGGACGGTATGGGCCTGCCGCTCGCGTACGCGTGCGCGAACCAGCTCGTGATCGGCGTCGCATCGCGTCAGCTCACCGAGATCATCGCGTTACTAGACGTGCGTCACAAACCGACGGAGCTCGCGCGCAGCGCGTCGTTTCACGCGTTCACGCAGGCCGCCGCTGCGTCGTAGCGTCGTGCTAGGGTGCGCCGGTGCAGCTCGAAGTCCTTGCACCTTCCGATACGTTCGCACGCCGCCACATCGGACCTAGCCGCGCGGAAGTCGCCGAGATGCTCGCCGCGCTCGGCTACGATTCGCTCGACGCGCTCGCCGCTGCCATCGTGCCCGCCGGCATCCGGCTCGGTAAGCCGCTCCAGCTCGGCGAGCCGCTGTCCGAGCATGTTCTACTCGAAGAGCTCCGCACGCTCGCCGACGAGAACCACGTGCTGCGCTCGTTCATCGGGCAGGGCTACTACGACACGATCACGCCCGGCGTGATCCTGCGCAACGTGCTCGAGAACCCGGGCTGGTACACGCAGTACACGCCGTACCAGGCCGAGATCTCGCAGGGCCGGCTCGAAGCGCTCATCAACTTCCAGCAGATGATCGAGGATCTGACGGCGTTGCCGATGGCGAACGCGTCGCTGCTCGACGAGGCCACCGCGGCCGCCGAGGCGATGCACATGTGCTTCGCCGATCGCGACAAGCGCACCGCGTTCTGGGTCCACGACGCGACGCACCCGCAGACGATCGCGGTGATGCGCACGCGCGCCGAGCCGCTCGGCATCCAGCTCAAGATCGGAACGCTCGCCGAAATCGAAGCCGCGCTCGACGACACCGTTGCCGGCGTCCTGATCTCGTATCCGACGACCGATGGTCACGTGCTCGATCACCGCGCGCTGTGCGCGAAGATCCACGCGGCCGGCGCGATGGCCTGCATGGCCACGGATCTGCTCGCGCTCACATTGATCGTCCCGCCGGGCGAGCTCGGCGCCGACATCGCGATCGGCACCGCGCAGCGCTTCGGCGTGCCGATGGGCTTCGGCGGGCCGCACGCGGCGTTCTTGGCCGCCAAGGACGAGCTGCGCCGCCAGATGCCGGGCCGCATCATCGGCGTGTCCCGCGACGTCAAGGGCAAGACCGCGCTCCGGCTCGCGCTCCAGACCCGCGAGCAGCACATCCGCCGCGAGAAGGCGACGTCGAACATCTGCACCGCGCAGGTGCTGCTCGCCGTGATGGCCTCGATGTACGCCGTCTATCACGGCCCCGACGGGCTCGCGCGGATCGCGACGCGCGTGCGCGCGTTCACCGCGCTTGCCGCGTCCGGCCTGGCGCGGCTCGGCGTGCGCGTGCGACCGGGCGCGTACTTCGACACGCTGCGCGTCGATCTCGATGCGCACGCGCAGGCCGCCGTGCTCGCGCGCGCGGTCGACCTCGGCATCAACCTCCGCCGCTACGACGACGGCGTCGGCATCTCGTGCGACGAGACCACGAGCATGGCCGACATCGCGTCGCTGCTCGAGGCGTTCGCCGACGGCCAGACCGTCGACGTCGAAGCGCTCGCGGCGCAGACCGACGTCCCGGCGCTGCCCGAGCCGCTCGCGCGCACGTCGAAGTACCTCGAGCACCCGACGTTCTCGCGCTACCACGCCGAGCACGAGATGCTGCGCTACCTGACGCGGCTCCAGGCCAAGGATCTGTCGCTCACCACGTCGATGATCCCGCTCGGCTCCTGCACGATGAAGCTCAACGCGACGACCGAGATGCTGCCGGTCACGTGGCCGAGCTTCGGCCGGATCCACCCGTTCGCGCCCGCCGATCAGACCGGCGGCTATCGCGCGATGTTCGCGCAGCTCGAGGCGTGGCTCGCCGAGATCACGGGCTTGCCGGCCGTGTCGCTCCAGCCCAACTCGGGCGCGCAGGGCGAGTACGCGGGCCTGCTCGCGATCCGCGGCTATCACCTCGCGCGCGGCCACGCGCACCGCAACGTCTGCCTGATCCCGCAGAGCGCGCACGGCACGAACCCGGCATCGGCGGTGATGGCCGGCATGCAGGTCGTCGTCGTCGCGTCGGTGCCAAGTGACGACAAAGATGGCCGCGAAGCGGGCACGATCGATCTGAACGATCTGCGCGCGAAGGCCGAGGCGCACGCGAAGAACCTCGGCGCGCTGATGGTCACGTATCCGTCGACGCACGGCGTGTTCGAAGAGGGCATCCGCGAGGTCTGCGAGATCGTCCATCGCAGCGGCGGCCAGGTCTACATGGACGGCGCGAACATGAACGCGCAGGTCGGCCTCACCCGGCCCGCCGCGATCGGCGCCGACGTTTGTCACCTGAACCTCCACAAGACGTTCTGCATCCCGCACGGCGGCGGTGGTCCGGGCATGGGCCCGATCGCGGTCGCGGCGCATCTCGCGCCGTACCTGCCGGGCCATCCGCTCGCGACGGCGGGCACCCAGCCCGTCGGGCCGGTGTCGGCGGCGCCGTGGGGCTCGGCATCGATCCTGCCGATCTCGTTCGCGTACATCGCGATGATGGGCGAGGCCGGGCTGCGCCGCGCGACCGAGATCGCGATCCTCGGCGCGAACTACATCGCGCATCGCCTGAACGCGCACTTCCCGGTGCTGTACACCGGCGCGAACGGCCGCGTCGCGCACGAGCTGATCCTCGACTGCCGGCCGTTCAAGAAGACCGCGGGCATCGAGGCCGAGGACATCGCGAAGCGGCTCATGGACTACGGCTTCCACGCGCCGACGATGAGCTTCCCGGTGCCGGGCACGCTCATGGTCGAGCCGACCGAGAGCGAGGCCAAGGGCGAGCTCGACCGGTTCTGCGAGGCGATGATCGCGATCCGCGCCGAGATCGCGGCGATCGAAAAGGGCGCGATGGATCGCGCGAACAACCCGCTGAAGAACGCCCCGCACACCGAGGCGTCGATCGCGGCGGCCGAATGGAACCACCCATACACGCGCGAGCAGGCGGTCTTCCCGGCGGCCGCACCATGGTTGCGCGTGCACAAGTACTGGCCGCCCGTCGCGCGCGTCGATAACGCGTACGGCGACCGCAACCTTGTGTGCGCCTGCCCGCCGGTAGATGCTTACGGCTGATGGAAGACATCATCGCTATCATCTGTGTGTTCGGCATGGCGCCGTTCATGCTGTGGTTGCGCAACCGCCACAAGCTCGAGACCAAGCGGCTCGAGATCGAAGCGCAGACCGGCGGCAGCAAGACCGATCGCGCGGACACCAAGAAGCTGCTCGAAGAGAACAAGCTCCTGCGCGAGCGCGTCGAGAACCTCGAGTCGATCGTGTGCTCGGTCGATCACGACCTCAACCAGAAGGTCGCCAAGCTCGTCGACGAGCAGCGCGCCCAGCTCGCGGCACCGCCGTCCGCGCCCGCATCGGCGCCCGCGGTGGTCACGCCGCCCGTGGTCACGCCACCCGTGGTCAAGCCGAACGTCGCGCTCGATCAGACGGCGACGCTGGCACCGCGCGCGAGCGCGCCGACGCCGGCCACGCCGAGCGCGTTCGAGCCCAACCAGGTGCTCGCGAGCCGCTACCGGATCCAGCGCTTGCTCGGCAAGGGCGGCATGGGCGCGGTGTATCTCGCCGACGACGAGGTCCTGCACGAGCTGGTCGCGCTCAAGGTCATCTCGAGCGCGTTCTCGACCGACGAGGTCGGGTTGGTCGCGCGGTTCCGCCGCGAGGCCGCGGCCGCCCGAAAAGTTTCGTCGCCGTTCGTGATCCGCATCCACGACCTCGGCGAGGCGCGCCCGGGCTTGCTCTATCTATCGATGGAGTACTTCGCAGGCCGAACGCTCACCGAGCTGATCGCGCAGCGCGGCGTCGTGCCGATCAAGGACACGCAGGACATCCTGACGCAGATCTGCACCGGCCTCGAGGCGGCGCATCAAGCGGGCGTGATCCACCGCGATCTCAAGCCCGGCAACATCCTCGCCGGCGAGCGCGGCGCCGTGAAGATCATCGACTTCGGCCTGGCGACGACGCTGGTCGGAGACAACTTGACGGCCACCGGCGCGATCCTCGGCACGCCGCACTACATGGCGCCCGAGCAGGTGCGCGGCAAGCCGGTCGACGCGCGCGCGGACATCTACTCGCTCGGCGCGCTCGCGTATCACCTCGTCACCGGGCGTCCGCCGTTCACCGGCGAGAACGCGATCGCGGTCGGCTTCGCGCACTGCTCGGAGACGCCGGACGCACCGCGCACGCTGCGCCGCGACTGCCCGCCGTCGCTCGATGCGGCGATCCTCGCGGCGCTCGCCAAGAGCCCGACCGATCGCCCCGCCTCGGCGAAGGCGTTCTGCGATCAGGCTTTCGCGGCGAGCGCGGCGTAGCCGTTGCGCGCGGCGAGCGCTCGCGCCATGCGCGAACGTTCGTAATCCGCGCTCGTGGAGCCTGTGATGTCGAGGGGTCCCGGGGAAGATCTATGCGAGCGAGCAAAGTTCCGGGCCGCTGACCTAGAGCATTGCAAATCGATTGCCGCGCCGGCATCGGGAGGTACTCCGGACTTGGAAGGTCTGGCGAGCAGATAGACAGGAGACAATGTCCACCCTCACCGGAAGCATTGAAGAGCTGATGACGCCGCAGCTGATCGATCGGCTAGCGGCGCAGAGCGGGGTGCCCGGCGCCAAGGTTCGCACCGGGATGACCGGCGCGGTAACGTCGATCCTCGACGGGCTCGCGACGCGAGCACACGATCCACGCGCGATGGGACAGGTCGCCGACCTGGTGCGCAGCACGCCTGCGCTCGGCACCGAGCAACTCCTCGACGACGAGGCCTCGATGGCGCGCCATTCGAACCAGCTACTCGGCGTGGTCGGCGGCGATTCGCAGACCATGGCCAGCCGCATCTCGCGGTACGCGGGCATCGGCGCGGGCGCGGCCTCGGGCTTCGTCGCTGCCGCGTCCGCGGTCGTGATCGGCGCGTTTCGCAAGCTCGGCCGCATGCGCGGCGGCCTCGATGCCAGCTCGCTGTCGTCGACGTTGATCGACGAAGAGCGCGACATTCACGCGGCGGTGCCCGCTGGCATGCTCGACGCGCACACCCACGGCGTGACGTCGACCCTGCGCGAGCGCGCCGGCCTCAGGCACCGCGAGACCGACCTGCGCCGCAGCGCCGGCATCTCCGAGCGCCGCATCGAGACGGCGGATCGCGGGCGCTGGTGGGTCGTGCCCCTGTTGCTGATCGGCGCGGTGATCGCCGCGATCGCGTTATGGGGCGGTTCGCGCAAGCACACGATCGCGACGCCGGTCGTGCGCACGCCCAAGGTGACCCAGAACATGAACCGCCCGGAGACGCCCAGGACGGACACGCCGCCCAAGACGATGGGCGCGGCGCTCGGGTTCCCCGCGAATAGCGCCGAGGCCAAGCTCGTCGATCAGCTGAAGGCTCCGACGACGAACCCGGCGTGGATCGATCTCGATCTGCGGTTCGACACCGGCCAGGCCGCGCTCCAGCCCGGTGCGTCCGCGCAGCTCGGCAACATCGCGAAGGCGCTCGAGGCGTATCCCAGCGCGAACGTGCGGATCGCGGGCTACAGCGACGGAAACGGCGGCAGAGACGCCAATCAGGCGCTGTCGCAAGCGCGTGCCGATGCCGTGCGTCAGGAGCTGATCGCGCGCGGCGTCGACGGCTCGCGGATCGAGGCCAAGGGCTATCCGCACAAGTCACCGACCGACGAGGGCGCGCCGGTGCAGGCCCAGCGGCGCGCGGCGATCCAGGTGGTCTCGCCGTAACTAGGTCGGCACGAGCCGGTAATGCGCGACGATCCACTCGCCGCCGGCTCGGTAGCCGAATAGCTCCGCGCACGCGAGGAAGAACACGCGCCAGCGCTGGTAGCGCCGGCGCTCGCCGAGGATCGCTTCGATGTCGTCGCGATGCGCGAGGAGGTTTCTGTGCCACGCCTCGGCGGTGCGCGCGTAGTGCGTGCCGTCGAGCGTCCACTGCTCGGCGATTCTCAGATCGTCGGCAAAGCGCCCGAACAGCTGCGCGCTCGGCATGATGCCGCCGGTGAAGAACTCGCGCGCCATCCAGTCGGACGCGCCGGCATCCTCGAACGGATACGCGTAGCGGGCGTGCGCGAACACGTGCGCGAACAACGCGCCGCCGGGCCGGAGCCAGCTCGCGATCCGGCGGAACAGCACGGCGTAGTTGCGCACGTGCTCGAGCATCTCGATCGACACGACGCGATCGAAGCCTGCGGCCGGCAGCTCGAGCGTGCGCACGTCGGCGGTGCGCACGACGAGGTTCGCAGGCGCGCGCCGCTCGATGAACGCGCGCTGCGCGTGCGAGTTCGAGATCGCGGTGATCCGACTCCGCGGGTAGCGCGCGGCGGCCCACAGCGCGAACGAGCCCCAGCCGCAGCCGAGGTCGAGGACATCTTGACCGTCGGCGAGCTGCGCGCGCTCGGCGTAGAGCTCGAGCATCGCGGTCTCTGCGGCGGCGAGGTCGGTCACGCCGGCCGGCCAGTAGCTCGACGAGTACTTGAGGTGCGGGCCGAGCACGCGCTCGAAGAACGCCGGCGGGACCTCGTAGTGTTGCGCGTTGGCGGCGGCGGTCTCGATCGCGACGTCGGACGCGCGCAGCTGTGCGACGAACGCCTCCGGATCGCGGCGGCGCTCGCTGGCGAGCCGCATCCGGCACACCGCGCGGATCCCGGCGCGCAGCAGCGGCTCGGGCACCACGCCGGCATCGACGATGCGTTCGAGGAGCACGCGCGCAGTCTACATGCTGCTTCGCGCTCGCGACACGCACCGGCAACATCGCGAACCCACGGTGAGACCATGCGCGCTTCACTGGTCTTCGTCGCGGTCGCCGTCGCCGGCTGTGTGCCCCAGGCCGACGACTGCCGCGACATCGCGATCCGCGGCGAGCGCGTGCTGCCGACGCCGGCGCAGCTCGCCGATCCCCCGCCGCGCACGCCGCCGGATGCCGCCGCGGTCGCGCGCGCGATCGACACAGCGGCGCGCACCGCCTCGTCGAGCAGTGCCGGCTCGCCTACGGGCCCGCGGTCGGCTCGCTCGCGGTCGGCATGACCGTCGCGCCCTCGGGAGCGATCACCAAGCTCGAGCTTCACGACGCCGACCGGTACACGTGGACGCCACGATCCCACTCTAGCCGGCTACTCGACCTGCCACCGCGATGGCAATGATGTCGCGCGGCTATGCACGGCGCGCGATGGCACGTCGGGTGCTCGAATTGCGCGCACGATGCGTCACGCCCTGGTCCTCGTCCTGCTCGCTGGTTGTGCTGTTCAACCCGACGAACCGCCCACCAATCCGCCGCAGGTCCTCGACCAGACCTGGAGCCAGAGCATTCGCGCCGGCGACCTGATGGTCCTGGTGCCCGGCACCGGCTCGTACAACTACCTGGCGGTCCCGATCGAGGCGATCGGCAGCAACAACCCCACGGTCGACGTGACCCAGAACGCGACCGTCGCCGGCGATGCGGTCGTGTTCGAGCAAGCGATCGGCGCGGCCCACAAGGCCGGGTTCTCGAACGCCGATCTCGAGGCCGGCAAGCTGTCGTTCGGGATCTGGGGCGTCGGCTTCCCGCACGTCACGCAGTTCACGTACCTGAGCTACGAAGGCATTCACGTCCACATCGACGTGCTCGGCGGCGAGAACTCGGCGGCGGCCGGCTCGATCTTCTCGAGCCTCCTCAACTACAACGCGACCGACGCGCTGATCGACGCCAAAGATCTGTACGCGAAGACGCAGGCGTGGCTCGCTGCGCACCCGAGCTCGACCGGCGCGCCGCGCAACGTGATCGTGTGCTCGCACAGCTGGGGCGGCGCGGTCGCCGAGTACATGGGCATGCAGCTCGACGCCGTCGAGGCGGCGGACGGTCCGCTCACCGACGGCAACGGCGTCGCAGGCCTGCCGTTCACGATCGCCGCGGGCGTGCCCGGGTACATCGTGGGCACGAACCTCGAGGGACCGGGCGTGAAGCCGTTCCACGGCGGCATCCTCTACGAGATCGATCGGCCCGACGACCCGGTTCACGCGCTCGATCCGTCGGGCGACAGCGGCGGTCACCAGTACACGATCCTCTACGGCGCCGACTTCCAGGGCTCGTACGGCGTGACGACGATGGAGATGAGCTGCGACGGCGTGCCCGGTGAGTGCGAAGTGCCGGCGCCGGCGATGCCTGCGACCTAAAGCGAATTGCAGACGACGTCGCCCGAGCGGGCGCGGACCTCGGCCTTGATCTTCTGACCGTCGCTGTACTTGCGCCAGACCGCGTCGGCGACCTCGCACGTGCCGGCGTTGCCGAAGTCGAGCGTGAGCTTCTCGGTGCGCGCGCCCGCGCGTCGCGTCGGTGTCGGTGCCGGCACGTCGGGCCACGCCGGCGACACGCCGGTGCCGATCGCTTGCGACTCGGTGACGGGCTGCCACGACGTCACGGTGAACGTGCACCAGTCGTCGTCGATCGGCTCGGACCGGTACTTCGGCGAGCACTTCTTGACCTGCTCGAACGTGCCGTCTTTCTTGTCGTGGCGCTCGGTGTGGCACTCCTCGCCGTCCGGGATATCGCGCGACGAGCGCTGCTTGCGCACGCACACCGGCAGGCTCGCGCCGACCGGCACCTGATCGCGCCACGCCGATTGCGAGTGCGGGCCATACTCCTCGATCGCGATCGTGCGCGACCAGCGATGCGACGCCACGGTGAGCGTCGCGACACGCGAACGGATGAACAGCCACCAGAACGCGATCGCCGCGAGCGGGACCACCACGTACGGCCATCGTCGCCGCCGCGTGGGCGGGGGCGCCACTGCCGGCTTCGGCGCGCGCTCGTCGACGCCGCGCACGTCGGCCGAGCCGTCCATCGGCGCGCCGCATTGCGTGCAGTTCTTCGCCTTCGCGCCCATCGGCGCGCCGCATGCCGGGCAGGTGCGATCGGCGCCGACGAACTCGTGGCCCGCAACGCGCGTCTGCTGATCCGGCGGCGGATAGTGGCGCTTGTCCGGGTTCTGCGGGGCACCGCACTCGGGACAGTGACGCTGGCTCTTCGCGAGCAACCCCTGCTGACCGCAGTGGTCGCAGTCCCACAACATCTCGAAGAAGCCCTCGCTCTCGACCCTTTCGGCCATGACGACCGATAGTAGCCGTTACTTCGGCCACTCGGTCATGCTCGCCTCGTAGAGCGGCTTGTCCTCGAAGTGGATGTTGTCGCCGGCGATCGCCGTGACTGTCGACGGCACGATCTCGACGCTCGCCGCTTTGTCGGGCACGTCGAGGTGATCGAGCTGGAACGTGCACCAGCTCTTCGGCGCGCACAGGTACTTCTGGCCGCTGAAGCCCCAGTGGTCGAAGTCGGCCTCGAACGGCGTGCCCGGCTTGACCTTGAGCAGCGCGCCCGACGCGTCGTGATAGCGCAGCAGCACGCCGTACTCGGCGACGCGCTTGTCGGAGAAGTTGTACGCCTTCACGTGGACCGAGCCCGCGTGATCGCCCGCCGCCTTGACGTCGCTGCCGACGAACACGATCGGTGCGCCGCTGGCGGGCTTGGCCGGCGGCGGCTCGGACGCGGTCTTGTGACAGGCGGACACGACGACGATCGACGCGAGCAGGAGCTTGGTCATACCGGCAGGAGCTGCGAGGCGACGCTCGGTCGCACGAATTTGCGTGTAAGGTCCGGCCATGTCGAAGCTGGGAATCGTCCTCACGGCGGTCATCTGTCTTCCGCTCGGCGCACTGCTCCAGCGGTCCGCCTCCGCGCAGGTCGTGCTGAACGACGGGCTCGCCGCGACGCCGCTCTCCGAGACGCACTTCGCGCGGGCGCAGGACGCGCTGCGCGAGGCCGAGGCCCAGATCCTGGCGTCGCAGCGCGCGCACGAGGACATGTGGCGCGACACGGCCCATCACGCGGGCAGGGCGCGCGACGCGATCGAACGCGCACAGCGTGCCACCGACGAGGTCGCGAGCTGGGTCGGGGTCGACGGCACCACCGAGCCGTTGCGGATGCACCGCTTCGTGGTGACGCGATGAAGGCGCTCGCGTTCACGGCGATGCTCGCGGCATGCGCGGCGCACGATCCGGCGATGCAGCACCAGGTCGACGCGATCGCGTCGCAGGTCGCCGAGCTGCAACGTCAGGTTGCGGAGCTACAGAAGCAGGCGAGCGCGCCGGCGCCGGCGACCATCGAGCTCGAGAGCAAGGTCGACGCGCTCGAGCAGCAGCTCGCGAGGCTGCCGTCACCGCCATCGCGACAGAGCGAAGGGCCCGACCCGAAGCAAACGTACTCGGTCGTGGTCGACGGGTATCCATCGGAGGGTCCGGCGACCGCGAAGATCACGATGGTGATGGCGTTCGACTACGCCGATCCGTTCAGCGACAAGAACCGCGGCGTACGCGTCGAGCTGCGCAAGAAGTACGGCAACGATCTACGCATCGTCTACCGCAACTTCGTCGTGCACCCGGCGACCGCGTTCCCGGCCGCGCTCGGCGGTTGTGCCGCGCACCGCCAGCACAAGTTCTTCGACTACGACGCGGTGGCCTGGGAGAAGGGCTTCAAGGCCCACACGTTCGACACGCAGGACTGCTGGACCTCACCGGCCGGCTGTCCCGTGACGACCGGCTTCGCGCGCGAGGCCAAGCTCGACCTCGCGAAGTTCAAGCGCGACATGGTCGCGTGCGAGAAGGCCGTCCACGACGACATGGCCGACCTCCAGGGCTTCCACGTCGGTGCGACGCCGACGTTCTTCATCAACGGCCGTCCGCTCATCGGCGCGCAGCCCGCCGAGACGTTCGAGGCGCTGATCGACGACGAGATGCGGCTCGCGAACATGCGCATCGCGAACGGCGCCAGCGCCGCGACGTACTACGCCGACTACGTGCTCGCGCAGGGCGTGCGCCACCTCTAGTCAGTTCGTCGTGAACGCGTACAGCTGATTGTTCCCCGCGACGAACAGCCGGCCCTTGGCGACCATCGGCGTGATGAACCGACTCGTCGAGCCCATCACGTCGCCCGAGCCGCCGCCGTCGAACACCGTCGCGCCGGTGTCGCCGTCGAACCCGTGCAGCCGCTCGTCGCTCTCCGCGCCGACGACCCACACGATCGGATCGCTCGTGCCGTCGCTCGACGTCTCGATCGGCGAGCCGATCTCGCCGGTGCCGGCGCACCACGCGACCTCGAGGCGCGGCGGCGAGCCCGACACGACGTGAACGGTCGTGACGCTGCCGCTGGGCGTGTTCGGACAGTTGCTCATGCCGTTGCCACGGATCGCGATGTAGAGGCCTTTCGCGGTGCGATAGAACGCCGATGTGCTGATGATCTGGCTGGTCGATGCGGCGAGGGTCGCGACCGGCGCTGCGATGCCGCCGAGGTTGTCGCGATCGACGAGGTTCAGCGAGCCATCCTTGCCGGTGACCGCCAGCAGGTGCGACGGCGTCGAGTCCGGATCGTCGATCACGAGGGCAGGGCCGCTCATGTCGAGGTCGGTCGAGTCGAGGCTCTGCCAGTCCGGCGGCACCCAGAAGTCGGTCGCGCTGCCCGAGAACGTCGCGCCGGCGCCGAACCGCGCGGTCATCTCGGTGTTGGCCCACATGCCGTTGTTGTTGGTGCCGTTGCCGAACACGGCGAAGACGTTCTTGCCGTCGCTGGTCACGCCGCCGGGCGTCCACGCGCCGGCTTGCGTCGCGGCGGTCGCGAATCCCGTCGCGCCGGCCGGGTTGGTCTCCGGCACGGCGACGACCCAGCCGTGGTAATCGCCGCAATCGCCGGCATGCCCGCCGTACGGCACGTACACCTGGCCATCGAGGAGGCCCAGGCCGCCGCGCTGGTTCTCGACGGCGGGCTCGAACGCGAAGCCAGATCCGGACGTCACCTGCGTGCCGACGTCGACCGGCCAGCCGGAGACCGTGCTGCCGTCGGCGAGCGAGAGCGCGAAGATCCGATGATGCGCGTGGCCGCCCTCGTCGATCATGGCGTCGAGGAACAGCGTGCGCGTGTCGGGATCGATGACCGGCGTGCCGGTGATGCCGAGCGGGTTGATGTCGCCGCACGGCGCGCCCTCGGTGCCGTTGGGCATCGCCTGCGCGCTGCCGAGCTCGCGCTGCCAGACCATGCGCCCCGTCGCGTCGAACGCGCTCACCTCGTTGGACTCCGTCGCTGCAATGACGAGATCGTTCGAGCCACCGCCGCCGTCGACGTAGAGCGGCTGCGCGTACGCGTTGCCGGTGTACATCGCCTGAAACGACGAATCGAGATGGAGCATCGCGGCGGCGGCCTGCGTGAGCCCCGGCACCACGTAGGCGCCGGAGCGCGCCGAATCGCCGTGGAGCTGCAGCACCGAGCCGGCGCCGACGCCGCCGCCACTGCTGCTGCACGCGACCAACAACGACATCAAAGCCAGTCGAGTCGACATGCGGGCGATCCTACGCCCGACCTCTCCAGGTCGCGAGCGAGGTAGGCTGGTCGCAGAAGCGCTGATCGCGAGCGCGTGAGAAGTCGCCACGCTACGCCCTCGAAACGCAGCCAGGTCTCGGCGACAGGATCCGTCCACCCCCGCTACGAAGAGAAAGCCGCCTCCTGCTCGGGCGGGTTTCGCCTTTTCGGAGTTCCCGCGCGTCGTGCGAGTCGCCTTTGGGCGCCTCATCCGGTACGAAGCGTCTGTGCAGCGATACGTGCCTCGACTCGTGCCAGCTGGTAGCGCACCCACGGAAGCGCTT
>Ga0070665_100002545_pt1 | contig 20031 bp, 25 predicted proteins | sample KBSS13metaG_FD_65862 | JGI IMG/M metagenome (GOLD analysis project Ga0070665, IMG submission 65862) | Switchgrass rhizosphere microbial communities from Kellogg Biological Station, Michigan, USA - KBS S1-3 metaG | ecosystem: Host-associated > Plants > Roots > Rhizosphere > Soil ...
GGCGCCGGGCGTGGAGATCGTGGCGGTCGTGTGCCTGAGGACGGTCCAGAGACCGTTCTCGGGCCTGGGCGGTGGAGAGTCGGCTGATCACGGACGCCGACTTGACCGCTCCGACCGCACTCACGACCAACAACGGATCGCCGAGGAGATGCTGGCTCGACGTCATCGAGTGGAGGTCCTTGAGACCAAACGCCACACATGGGCAGCGCATCGCATGCCGCCGTCCGTTGCATCGTTCCGGCGCGTATGGACGCACGCGTCCTCCCCTTTGGAGGCGAGGTCCAGCGAAGACCCGCGTCATCAGAGTCGGAGGATCTCGAGCTTCGCATCCACGAGGCTGCGCACCAGGTCGTCCGGTAGCGGTTCATCGATCGCGAAATGGAGCGACCCACTCGTGTACTCGTACCCGTCGAGGCGGGCACCGAGGCGGGCCAGTACCTCCCCGCTGTGCGGCAGGTACGCCAGGTGGTTCTTGAACGCCGCGAACCCGGCCACCACCTTGCCGTCGACACGGAATGCGGGCATGCCGTAGGAGATGCACTCCTCCGCGTCAGGGACAACGGCCCGGATCGATCGACGGAGAGCCGCAAGAGTGCTGAGCTTCGGCTCCTCGAGCCCGGACAGGTAGGCATCGACCTCGTCAGCGGTCATGGCAGGAAGTCTCCTCTCCGTAGACGCGCAACGACACGGGGCCCGAGGACCCGCGTCACTCCGCGGCCTGCGGGGTAGCTCCGAACGCACTCATCTGCCGATATGCGCTCGCGCCTAAGGTGTCGAGTACTCAGCGTCAGGAATCGCAACCTCGCGGGTTGCAGAGGGGGACTGATGGGGCCGCGCCTGGAGAAGACCGTGATCGAGTGTGCCGAGCCAAGGGTGCTGGCCGCGTTCTACGCCAGCCTGCTCGACATGCAGATCATCACCGACGAGCCCCACTGGGTCGTCATCGGTCGTGAACCTGGCATGCGCGAGCTCGCCTTCCAACGTCCGGAGCACCCTCGGCACCCAGAACCCTGGCCGGGCGGAGCGCCTCGGCTCCACCTCGACATCCACGTCGACGACCTCGAGGAGACGGAACGTGGGGTGCTCGAGCGGGGCGCGACCCGCGCCCCAGGAGCTCCCGAGACCGGGTACCGGGTGTTCCGCGACCCGGAGGGCCATCCGTTCTGCCTGGTGGACCATCCTGCGAGCGCCAAGGATCCACGCTTCAGCGATACCTAGGCCTCGCCCGATGGGCGATCGCTGTCACTCGGGCACGAGCACCGCGTAGCGCCGGTCCACCTCGTCACCACAGACCGGGCACCACTCCGGATACGCGATGCCGACGACGCGGTGGGCGGGATGCTGCGACCCACACGCATTCACGCACCGCTGACCGCGTCGCTGCAACGAGCTGCTCAGTAGTCTTGGGCCATGTCGTTCGTGGCGTGGCTTGCCGAGCAGGTTCGCACGTGGCGAGTGTCTCGCGCTCTGGCACGGCCCCTCCGCGACGCAGCGCGGGACCAGGCCGCAGCCGACGAGCTGCAACGAGTGCGCGACGGCATCGACCGCTTCCCGCCGATGGGCGCCTGACCCGATACCTCGGCCGGGTGGAGGAGGGCGACCAGGTCGTGATCATCGCCGGGTCACCCCGCCGACTCGGTTGCGTGGATGGAAGGATCCGGGGATGCCTCCAGCGCCGCCCGATGTCCCTCTCTCGCAGAACGCGGCACCGCTCGCGCCCGACCAGTTCGACCGCTGGTACGGCGGCTGGGATCCGCTCGACCCCACGACCGTGGCCGCGTTCATGGACGGGTTCGATCGCCCCTGGTGGGTCATCGGCGGCTGGAGCATCGAGGCCTACACCGGTGTCCACCGCGACCACGAGGACATGGACATCTCCATCCTGTCCAGTGATGCCGAGGCCTTCCGGCTGTTCCTGGGCGACCGGTGGACGCCGTGGAACGTCGACGACGGGTGGTTCCGTCCCTTCGACCACCGGTTCCTCGACGTCCGACCCGACAGTCAGGTGTGGGTGCGCCGCAACGCCCGGTCGCCGTGGATCCTCGACGTTCCGTTCACCCCGGTCACGGACGGCCGCTGGACCAACAAGCGCCGACGAGCGCACACCGAGGACCTGGACGACGTCACCTGGGTCGCTCCGGACGGGCTGCGTTACGCCAGACCGGAGGTCACCTTGATGTTCAAGGCGGCCCAGGCCCGGGCGAAGGACCGGGTCGACGCCGACGTCACCCTCCCCAGGCTCGACGCGCGGGCGCGGGAGTGGCTCTCGACGACCGTTGCCCGCTTGGACCCCCACCACCCCTGGGTCCTCGACTGACGACGCTCACGTCCGCACGCGGAGACGAACCCGGACGAGGCCAGAACCTACGGCCCGGCTGGCTCCATCGCTGACGTTCCGCCGTGGGTCGCCTCGAGGTCGGAGAGGGCGCGGAGCAGAACCGATTCGACATCACGCGCGGCGATCCGCAGGTGAGAAGGAGTGGTGCGTGCGGACAGAGCGAGCTGGACGCCGACCAGGGAAGGGTCTCGCTCGAGGGCCCAGCGACCCGCCTCCGTCTTGGACAGGTGTTCCCCGGTCAGCCCGAATCCCCAGATCCGGCACGCCGTCAGCACCATCAGGACGGCATTGGTGTCGTCGTCGGTCCGGGTGAGCCAGGTCTCGAGCCAGCCGATCCCGTTGGCGCGCACGCGGTCGGCCGGCACCTCGCCGATGACGTCGCGCGGCGCCGGCCCCAGCAGAGAGCGGCCGTTCGCTCGGGCCTCGGAGAGCTCCGGCCACACGTCCGGCACCTGGTCGTCCGGACCTTCGACCTCCAGCTCCGCCCCAGAACCGGGCCAGCGCCCGACCATCAGCTCCCGGGCCGGGTGATCACCCGGCCGTTCGGCTGTCTGTCGCGTCACGACCAGCAGATCGATCCCACCTGCCTGGCCCGGGTCGGCCGCCCGCACGGCATCGACGAGCCCGTCACGCTGACCGGAGCTCAGGCCGGCTTCGACCACGAGGAGCAGATCGAGGTCGCTCGTGCCCGGCCGGAAGTCGAGGTTGGTGAGAGATCCGTGGAGGATCGCCGAGACCAAGGCGGTCCGGAGTACGTCGGCGCACGAGTCGGCCAGCTGCCTCACGGTGGCAACGGCCGTCTCCTCGACGGTGGACATGCCGGCATGTGTACCAGCCGGAGGCCCAGCGCGGACGCGCCTTCCGCGAGCCGATCCCGCGCTCAGGTGATACCCATGACTCGTGACGTCCGACCGCGGTCCTGCCTTCCGGATGTGCCCGCCGGTCTCGGTGGGCGTACCCCTCGTGCTCGGCCTCCTCATCTCGGCGCTGGCGGGCGATCCACTGACCACCTCGTCGATGACGGCCGCTATCGGGTGGCTGCTCGTCGCCGGCTTCGGGGTCTGGAACGGGTGGGCGCTGATGACGATCGCGAGGCATCGCACCGCACTGCTGCCCGGGGGTGCGACCACGACCGTGATCGACAGCGGGCCGTTCGGTCTTTCGCGCAACCCGTTGTACGTCGGCCTCCTGGCCGGCTCGGCGGGCGTCGCCCTCCTCGCCGGGTCGATGTGGGCCGTGGTCGCGCTACCCCTGGAGTGGGCGCTGCTCCGCTGGGGCGCCGTCGTGCCCGAGGAGCGCTACCTGGCGGCGAAGTTCGGACCGGCGTACGCCGACTACGTCGGCCGGGTCCGGCGCTGGCTCTGACCGCGCCCCGGTTCCGCGGAGCCAGCGCGCCACCCGCCATGACCCCGAAACCACCGCCGTGATGGTTAGCGATCGTTAACCGGCGCCGCTAGCATGTGCGCCATGACGTTCGACCTGTCGCGCGAGCACGAGGAGTTCCGGCGCGTCGTGCGCGAGTTCGCCGAGGGCGAGATCGCACCCCACGCCGCCCAGTGGGACCGCGACCACCACTTCCCGACCGACGTGGTGCAGCAGATGGGCAAGCTCGGGCTGATGGGACTCACCGCGCCGGAGGAGTACGGCGGTGCCGGTGACGACGGCGACTTCACGAGTCTCTGCGTCGCGATCGAGGAGCTCGGCCGCGTCGACCAGTCGATGGGCATCACCCTCGAGGCGGCGGTCGGGCTCGGCATCAACCCGATCCTCACCTTCGGCACCGCCGAGCAGAAGGAGCGGTGGCTGCCCGACCTGGTCGCCGGCCAGACGCTCGCCGGCTTCGGACTGACCGAGCCGGGCGCCGGCTCAGACGCGGGCGCCACGCGGACGAGAGCCGAGCTCGTCGACGGAGAGTGGGTGCTGAACGGCGCGAAGCAGTTCATCACCAACTCCGGCTCCGACCTCACCTCCTGCGTCTCCGTCACCGCTCGCACCGGCGAGACCGGCGAGGGACGGGCCGAGATCTCGGCGTTCATCGTTCCGGCCGACGCGCCCGGCTTCACCGCCGAGCCGGCGTACGACAAGCTCGGCTGGCACGCCTCCGACACCCACCCGCTGACGCTGGCCGACGTCCACGTCCCCGAGGACCACCTGCTGGGGGAGCGGGGCCGCGGGTTCGCCCAGTTCCTGGCCACCCTCGACGACGGCCGGATCGCGATCGCGGCGCTCGCCGTCGGCTGCATCCAGGCCTGCCTCGACGCCTGCGTGGAGTACGCCGGCGAGCGGCAGACCTTCGGCGTGCCGATCGGGCGCAAGCAGGGCGTCGCGTTCCAGATCGCCGACCTCGAGGTGATGGTGCAGGCGAGCCGGCTGCTGGTCTACAAGGCCGCCTCGATGAAGGACGCGATGCGACACGGCTCCGGGCCACGCGCCAGTGAGCTCAAGCAGGCCGCGGCCGTCGCGAAGCTGTACTCCACGGAGTCGGCGGTCACCGCGACCCGGATCGCCACCCAGGTCTTCGGCGGCTACGGCTTCATGGAGGAGTACCCGGTCGCCCGGTTGTACCGTGACGCCAAGGTGTTGGAGATCGGTGAGGGAACGTCGGAGGTCCAGCGGATGCTGATCGCGCGCGGCCTCGGTCTCCCCGTCGAGTAGTGCCTCTCCTGCGCGACCTCCCGTCGGAGGTCAAGGCGCTGACCGGCGTCGCCTTCATGGTGGCGCTGGGCTTCGGTCTGGTCGCGCCCGCGCTGCCGCTCTTCGCCAGCGAGTTCGGCGTGGGCAAGGCCGCCGCCGGAGCCGTGGTGAGCGCGTTCGCGCTGATGCGGCTGGTGATGGCGCCGTTCGTCGGACGCCTGGTGAACGCCGCCGGCGAGCGGGTCCTGGTCGCGGCCGGCATCGGGATCGTCGCCGTGAGCAGCGCCCTGGCCGGCCTGTCCCAGTCCTACTGGCAGCTGTTGGTGCTCCGCGGCGTGGGTGGTGTCGGCTCGATCATGTTCAGCGTGGCCGCTGCCAGCCTGCTGGTGCGGGTCACGCCCAGCCACCTGCGCGGGCGGGCACAGGGTGTCTGGGCCGGGTCGTTCCTGCTCGGGCTCGTCGCGGGACCGGCCGTCGGGACGGTGGCGACGTTCTCGCTACGACTCCCGTTCTTCCTGTACGCCGGGACGCTGGTCGTCGCGGGCCTGCTCGCGCTGGGGGCGCTCCGGCACAGTGAGCTGGCAGCGCGGGCATCCGATCGTTCCGACCCGCTTCCGCTGGCCGATGCGCTGCGACATCGTGCGTATCTCGCCGCCCTGGCCGCCACCTTCGCCGGCAGCTTCGCACTGGTGGGCGCGCGGTCGGCGATGGTGCCGCTGTTCGTCAAGGACGACCTCCACCGGCCCGCCGGCTGGGCGTACGCGACGTTCCTGGTCGTCACCGTCGTGAGCGGCGCCCTGCTGCTCCCGGCCGGCAAGGTCGCCGACACCATCGGTCGTCGCCCGGTGATCGTGGTCGGCCTGCTCGTCGGGGCGGTGGGGTTCCTGCTGCTGCCGACCCTGCCGGCGACGGCGGCCCTGCTGGGAGGTGCCGTGCTGATCGGCGTGGCGGCTGCGTCGGACTCGGTCGCTCCGGGCGCGGTGATGGGCGACGTGGTCGCGGGCAAGGGCGGCACGGTGGTGGCGGTCTACCAGATGGCCGGCGACGTCGGCTCCGTGCTCGGGCCGGTCGTGACCGGCTGGGTGGCCGACAGTGCGGGCTACGGGTCGACGTTCGCCCTCTGCGCCGCTGTGTGCGTGCTGCCGGTGTTCGCCGTGCTGGCCGCGCCCGAGACGCTCCAGCCCCGCCAACCCGTCCCGGCGGCGGCTGCCGAGGACGCGGCCAGCGACGCGGCGAGCGACGCGACCTGACCGGCGCGGCACGAACGTCTTCGCTGATACCGGCACCGGCCTCCGGTTTGCCTAGACTGCACGGGTGTCGCGCCAACCTGCCCTGCCACATGTCGTGGTGGAGATCGGGCGTTTCATGGTCACCGGAGGCCTCTCGACGCTGGTGTCGTTCAGCCTCTTCAACTTCCTCGTCCACGGTCTCTACCTGACCTCCGACCCGTGGCTGGAGAGCCAGCCGCTGACCGCCCTCGTGATCGCCAACCTCGCCGGCATGATGGTCAGCTACCGGCTCAGCCGGAACTGGGCGTTCCAGCACCGGCCGCCGGTGCACGCCGACGGCGGGCGCACGGCGTTCTTCCTGATCAACCTGGCGACCCTGCCGATCGCGGTCGCGACCCTGTGGTTCAGCCGCCACGTGCTGGGCCTGACAGATCCGCTGTCCGACAACGTGTTCGGCAACGTGATCGGGGCGCTGATCGGTCAGGTCGGCCGGTTCTACCTGTTCCGCAAGTACGTCTTCCGGAAGCCGGTCACCCGGCTCGACCTCGAGCACCCCGTGTCGCTGCTCGGTCCGGCACACCGGATGCTCGACCCCGATCCGGCGACCGAGGACCGCGTCTAGCGTCGGCTCCAGAGGTCGGTCCAGGAGTGGCCGAGCTCGGCGACCAGCTCACGCAGCAACGGCAGGCTGAGGCCCACGACGTTGTGGTGGTCGCCCTCGATCCGGGTGACGAACGCCCCACCGAGACCATCGATCGTGAACGCACCGGCGACCTGCAGCGGCTCACCGGACGCGACGTACGCCGCGATCTCGTCGTCGCTGACGTCGGCGAAGTGGACGACGGTCGAGCCGGTGGCGGTGGCCTGCCGCTCGGTGGCGGTGTCGCGCAGGCAGTGGCCGGTGTGGAGCACGCCGCTGCGTCCGCGCATCGCCTGCCACCGGCGTACGGCCTCGTCAGGGTCCTCGGGCTTGCCGAGGGCCTCCCCGTCGAGCTCGAGGACCGAGTCGCAGCCGAGGACCAACCGCCCCGTTCCCACCTCGGCGGCGACGGTCGCGCACTTGAGCTCGGCGAGGCGCTGCGCCAGGTCGGCGGCGGCCAGCTCGGTCAGCTGCGACTCGTCGACACCGGAGACGACGACCGACGGCTCGACTCCGGCGGACCTGAGCGTGGCGAGGCGTGCGGGGGAGGCCGAGGCGAGCACGAGCGAGGTCACCGGGGGAGTCTCCCAGAGCACCCGCGCCCCACCGGCCAGGCAGGGATCAGGAGCGGGCCGTTACCCTTCCCCGGTGCCCGGCCCGACTCCACCGACTCCGCACGGTGGGTCACCGTCGATCCACCAGCCGGACTACTGGTGGTACCGCGCACGCTCCGAGATGCTGCGCACGGTCCTCGAGCCGTACGTCGGGTCCCCGCAGCGCCTGCTCGACGTCGGCAGCGCCGACGGTCCGAGCGTCGGCTGGCTGACCGCGCGGCAGAAGGTCTCGCTCGACCTCGACCCGCGTGGGCTCCGGCCGCCGGCGGGGATCTGCGGGTCGGTCCTGGCCCTGCCGTTCGCGGACGCCAGCTTCGAGGTGGTCAGCGCGTTCGACGTCGTCGAGCACTGCGACCCGGAAGCCGTGGCGCTGGAGGAGCTCCACCGCGTGCTCGAGCCCGGTGGCCGGCTGCTGATGTCGGTGCCGGCGTACCAGTGGGCGTGGTCCGACCACGATGTGGCCAACGGTCACCACCGCCGCTACACGCGCCACAGCGCCGTCGAGGCGGCGTCGGCGGCCGGGTTCGACGTGCTGCGGTCGACGTACGGGTTCAGTGCGGTCTTCCCCGCCTTCGCCGCCGAACGCGCCGTGCGGGCGGTGCAGCATCGCGTCGGGTCGGCACGTGCGCAGGGACCGGCCGACGTGGTCGACCTGCCGCCGGTGAGCCCGATGCTCGAGCGGGTGCTGCTCCGACTGTGCCGGCTCGACCAGCGCGCGCTGGCCCACCGCGACCTCCCGTTCGGGTCGTCGGTCTTCCTCGCGGCGGTCAGGCGATGACGGGTCCCGCCGTCCGCACAGACGCGCGGTGGGCGGGATCCGCGGTGCTGACCGTGCTCGTCTCCCTCGCCCTGCTGCTGATCGGCAAACACCACTACTTCTGGTACGGCGACACCCCGGCGGCGTACTACGGCTGGTGGTACCACCTCGGCGACCTCGTCCGCCACGGCCAGTGGACGACACTCGACCCGCACGCCTGGCGGGCCGGCAACTACGCCGCCGAGGGCCAGTGGGGGCTCTGGTCGCCGCTCACGATCGGGATCGGGCTGCTCGCCACGATCGTGCCGAACCTGCTCGTGCTGACCGCCGCGGTGAAGCTCGGGCTGGCCGTGGTGGCCGTGCTCGGGGTCTACCTGCTGGTCCGGTCCTACGACGCGCCGCCGGCCGCGGCGTACGTCGCGGCCGTGCTGGTGCCGATGGGCGGGATGACGCAGTACCTCGACCTGCCGTCGTGGGCTGCCGCCGAGATGATCTGGGCGTTGTTCCCGTGGGTCTGGTGGGCGTTGCGCCGGACCATGCTGCACGGCGCCAACCCACTGCCCGCACTGGTCGCCGGCTACCTGCTGGTGACCGTCGGCTACGTCTTCGGGACGATCATGCTGATCTTCGTGATCGTCGCCTGCCTGGTCGACTGCTACCTGGCACGCGACCGCGCGGCCGGACTGCGCGTGCTCGGATCCGGCGCGCTGCTCGGCCTGGTGGCGCTCACGGTCTACCTGCCGGGTGTGCTGACGGACTCGGTCACGATGCGCGCCAGCGGTGTCGACCTCGTCGGTGGCAAGTTCACGACCGATCCGCTGGCGCTGTTCGCCGGCGTCCTGCCGACCAGCGCGGTGCCGGGGACCACTGCCAACCTGCTGCCCTACGCCTATCTCGCCTGGCTGCTTCCCGTCGCCTGCTGGATCGACTTCCGGAGAGCACGCGCCGAGTGGCGACCGCTCGGCGGGCTCCTGCTGTTCACGGGTGCGGTCTTCGTGACGGTCGACGGGATCTCCCAGCTCGGCCCACTCCGCTGGCCACTACGGCTCGCGCCGTTCCTGGTCATGGCTCTGGCCGTGCTGCTCGTGGTCGCGTGGCACCGCTTCGGACTGGCGCGTCCCTCGCGCCGACGGCTGGCCTGGTCGCTCGGATGGGCGGTCGCGGCGACGGCGCTGAGCCTGGTGCGGGCGTCGTCGATGTGGCGTGCCCACCTGAGTGCCCTGGCCCTGGTGGCGGTCGGGCTGGCGCTGGTCTGGTGGGTCGTGCGGCGCGGCGGTCTCGTCCGTGCGGCGCCGGTGGCGGGTGTCGTCACGGTCGCGGTGATGGCGCTGCAACACGGGTTCTACCCGACCCCGCCCTCGCCCCAACGGCATGCGCCGACGACGCTGGCGGACTACAGGACTCAGGCAGCCGGGGCCGTCGGCGACGTGATGGAGGTCGGCGCGGCCAACGAGATGATGACCAACGCCTCCCACCCCATCGGTGACCTGCTGCTGGCATCCGGCTGGTACCTCAACCCGCACGCCGTGCAGAACACCTACACGACGATCAGCTACCAGGCCTACCGCATCCGGTACTGCGTGGCCTACAACGGCGACACCTGCCCGGAGGCGTTCGCCACCTTGTTCAGCACCGAGCCGACCACCGGCCTCCCGCGCGTCGACCTGCTCGGAGTGAACTCGCTGCTGCTGGTCCGGGCCGACTACCCCGCGCAGACCCTGAGCCACCCCCCGGCCGGATGGCGGGTCGCCGGTGAGGCGGCGCACTCCGTGACCTGGACGAGGCGTACGCCGGTGCCGGGTGCCGGTGGAGTGGCCTGGACGTCGCCCGGCACGACCGTCTCGGCGGTCGAGGCGGACGCCACCAGCACGTCGTTCCACGTCGACCAGGTGCCGCCTGAAGGTGGGACGGTGGTGCTGAAGCTCCTCGACTGGCCGGGCTACGCCACCTCGGCCGGCTCGATCACGGATCCGGTCGACGGGTACCTGCTGACGATCCACATCCCGCCCGCCGCGCAGGGACAGAACGTCGACGTCGGCTTCCACCCGCCCGGCTGGCCGCTCGAGCTCGGTGCGTGGGCGCTGGCCCTCGTGGCCGGCGCGGCGTGGTCGGTCGTGGCCGCTGTCAGGCGCCGCCGCCGCGCCTGAGCCTCCGACGGCTGCCCGACGGCTGGGAGCGAGGGCCTGGAGCGAGGGCCTGGAGCGAGGGCCTGGAGCGTCGCGACCGTGTGGTTCTTTCTGGTTGGTGAAGGGTCCCGGCGCCTAGGTTGGCCCCGGACGCCCTGGAGGACGGGGCGTCGAGGAGGTTCGATGAGCGCACCCCACCAGCCCGCGTCGCCCTCGGACCCGTTGTTCGAGGGCCTGACCTACGGACGCGCATGGAACGCGTTCTGGCTCGGGCTGGTCTCGTTGTTCTGCTGCGGGTTCTTCGCCGGGATCCCGGCGATCTTCGTCGGGGCGCAGGCGCTCACCGAGATCACGGCGTCGCAGGGCCGGCTCACCGGTCGGCGCCTGGCCTGGCTCGGGGTGGTCCTGGGAGCCGTCGGGACCGTCGCGTCGAGCGGAGCCGCCGCCTACTACCGATCGCGCTGAGGTCAGCGCGGCAGGCCCGAAGCCCGCCAACCTCCCGGCCCGTGCGGGTGGACCACCTGGTGGAGGCGGCGGGGCGCGTTCCAGTCCGGCGTACGTCGCTCGGGTGCGGCCGGCGGGCCCTCCAGCGACGCCAGCACGGTCACCAGCGCAGCCAGCTCCTCGGGCGTCGGGTCGCCCCTGACGACGCGTAGTGTCGGCACGCCCTGGTCCGACGTCTCGGCGGCCATCAGAGCGGGATGTTCCCGTGCTTCTTGCTCGGCAGTACCTCACGCTTCGACCCGAGCAGCCGCAGCGCCTTGACGACCTCGACCCGGGTCTCGTGCGGGGGGATCACCCCGTCGACGTACCCCCGCTCGGCGGCGGTGTAGGGGTTGGCCAGGGTGTCGTCGTACGCCGTGATCAGCTCGGCGCGCAGCGCCTCGGGGTCCTCGGCCGCCTTGAGCTCGTGGCGGTAGAGGATGTTCACCGCACCCTGCGCGCCCATCACCGCGATCTGGGCTGTCGGCCAGGCGAGGTTGAGGTCGGCCCCGAGGTGCTTGGAGCCCATCACGTCGTAGGCGCCGCCGTAGGCCTTGCGGGTGATGATCGTGACCAGCGGGACCGTCGCCTCGGCGTAGGCGTAGATGAGCTTCGCGCCGCGGCGGATGATGCCGTTCCACTCCTGATCGGTGCCCGGGAGGAAGCCCGGCACGTCCACGAAGGTGAGCACCGGGATGTTGAACGCGTCGCAGGTGCGCACGAACCGCGCGGCCTTCTCCGACGCGTCGATGTCGAGCGTGCCGGCGAACTGCATCGGCTGGTTGGCCACGATGCCGACCGACCTGCCCTCGACCCGACCGAAGCCGATCAGGATGTTCGGCGCGAACAACGCCATCACCTCGAGGAACTCCTCGTCGTCGACGACGGCGGCGATCACCTCGTGCATGTCGTAGGGCTGGTTGGACCCGTCGGGGATCAGCGTGTCGAGAGTGCGGTCGAGGTCGGTGATCTCGAGGTCGGCCGGGTCGTCGTACGACGGCGCCGGGTCGAGGTTGTTCTGGGGGAGGTAGGAGAGCAGCGCCTTCACGTACTCGATCGCGTCGTCCTCGTCGGCGCCCATGTAGTGGGCGTTGCCCGACTTCGTGTTGTGCGTGCGTGCGCCGCCGAGCTCCTCCATCGTGACGTCCTCGCCGGTGACGGTCTTGATCACGTCGGGACCGGTGATGAACATGTTCGAGGTGCCGTCGACCATCACCGTGAAGTCGGTGACCGCCGGCGAGTACACGTGCCCACCGGCGCACGACCCCATGATCAGGCTGATCTGCGGGATGACGCCCGACGCGTGCACGTTGCGGCGGAAGATCTCGCCGTACAGGCCGAGGGAGACCACACCCTCCTGGATCCGCGCGCCGGCGCCCTCGTTGATGCCGATGATCGGGCAGCCGGTCTTCATGGCGAGGTCCATGACCTTGGTGATCTTCTCGCCGTACACCTCGCCCAGCGAGCCGCCGAAGATCGTGAAGTCCTGGCTGAACACGCACGCCTGACGGCCGTCGACCGTGCCGTAGCCGGTGACGACACCGTCGCCGTACGGGCGTCGCTTCTCCTGCCCGAACGCCGTCGAGCGGTGGCGCGCGAGCTCGTCGAGCTCCACGAAGGAACCCTCGTCGAAGAGCAGCTCGATCCGCTCCCGGGCGGTCTTGCGGCCCTTCGCGTGCTGCTTCTCGACCGCCTTCGCCGACGAGGCGTGCACCGCCTCGTCGAGGCGGCGGTCGAGGTCTGCCAGCTTCCCGGCCGTGGTGTGGATGTCGATGCCCGACTCCTCGGGCGGTACGTCGGTACCCTCGCCCGGCTTGGTGCTCGGCTGGCTGGTCGGTTGGGCACTCACGTGCACGACACTAGTGCTCGTGAACGCCGGCTCTCCACGTGCTGCCCTCGACCTGCGCGCGCTCCGGGCCGCGGCCGGACCGCAGTGGGAGGTGCGACTCCACGCCGAGGCGGGCTCCACCAACCAGCTGGCCGCCGCCGACCCCGTGCGGCACCGGGTCGTCGTGGCGGACCACCAGCAGGCCGGGCGCGGGCGGCTGGACCGCGTCTGGGTGACACCCCCGGGTGCGGCGCTGACCTTCTCGGCGGTCTTCGACCCCGTCGTCGACCCGGAGTGGTGGCCGGTGCTCCCGCTCGTGGCGGGGTACGCCGTGGCTCGCGCACTCGGCGACTTCGCCACGCTGAAGTGGCCCAACGACGTGATGATCGACGACCGGAAGGTGTCGGGGATCCTCGTGGAGCGGGTGAACACCCGCCCGCCGATGGTGGTGATCGGGATCGGGATCAACGTCGACCAGACAGCGGACGAGCTGCCGGTCCCGACCGCCACGTCGCTCGCCCTGGCCGGACACCCGGTCGACCGGACCGCGCTGTTCGGTGACGTGCTCCGTCAGCTGCGGTTCTGGCTGGGCTCCTTCGCGCACTCGCCGAACACCTTCCTGAACCAGTACCGGGGCCGCAGCGCCACGCTGGACCGGGACGTCCGCGTCGAGCTCCCGGGCGATCGCACGGTCGAGGGCCGGGTCACCGACATCGACGCCCACGGCCGGCTGCTCCTCGACAGCCCCGCCGGACTGCTCACGCTCAGCGCGGGCGATGTCGTTCACGTGAGGACGGCGGAGTGACACACTCACCTCCGTGGCCATCTCTCAGAAGCTGCTGACCGACGGTGAGTCCGTCGTCGTCGACACCCGGACCCACCCGAAGGCGCTGCTGGTGCCCGGGATCGTGCTCGTGCTGGCACTGGTGGTCGCGATCTTCCTCGACCGCAAGATCGGGAACGGCATCGTCAGCCTCCTGGTCTGGATCGTGGCGCTGGTCGTGATCGTCTGGTGGGTGCTCCGGCCGTTCCTGGACTGGCTCACCTCGACGTACACGGTCACCAGCAAGCGACTGATCACCCGCGAGGGGATCCTCTCCCGCAAGGGGCACGACATCCCGCTGATGCGGATCAGTGACGTGGCGTTCGACCAGGGCATCGTCGACCGGATGCTCGGTTGCGGCACGCTCGTCGTGAGCGATGCGAGCACCCACGGCTCGGTGCGGCTGCACGACATCCCGCACGTCGAGTCGGTGCAACGCACGCTGTCCGACCTGCTCGGGAAGCTGCACGAGTCACCAAGGACCGATGACGCCTGACGGGGCTCCCGACGAGACCCCCGCGCAGCAGCTCGAGCACGCCATCCTGGGTGAGGACGTCGTCTTCAACGCCGTCGAGGTGGCCGCCGAGACCGGCGCCAGCATCGAGCAGGCCCAGCGGCTCTGGCGCGCCCTGGGTTTCCCCGACCGAGGCTCCGAGCGGGCCTTCACCCACGCCGACGCCGAGGCGGTCTCCACGCTCCTGCGCCTGGTGGAGGAGGGAGCCATCGACTTCGACATGGCCGTCGACCTCACCCGCGCCGTGGGCCAGACGATGGCCCGCCTGGCCGACTGGGAGGTGGCCACGCTGGTCCACCGCGTCCAGGAGATGGAGTCGGGCAGCGGAGCCACCGGGTCGAGGGCCACGGCCGCACTGCAGCTCCTGGACGCGCTCAACGGCCCCTTCGAGGGGCTGCTGGTCTACGTCTGGCGTCGCCACCTCGCCGCCGCCGTGGCCCGGGTCGAGGCGCTCGGGGCGGACGACGCCGACCTGCACACGACGCAGCTGACCGTCGGCTTCGCCGACATCGTCCAGTTCACGGCGTTGACCAACCGCCTCGACCACAACCGGATCGGCGACCTCGTGGAGATCTTCGAGTCCCGCTGCGCCGACGTCGTCGCCGGGCAGCGCGGCCGGGTCATCAAGAGCCTCGGGGACGCCGTGCTGTTCGTGAACGAGGACCCGATCCGGGCCTACGACACCGCTGAGGGGATCATCTCGGTGATCGGGCGCGACCAGCGGATGCCCGATGTCCGTGTGGGTCTGTCGACCGGCGCGGTCGTGATGCGGCTCGGCGACGTCTTCGGGCCCGCGGTGAACATGGCGGCGCGCCTCACGGCGGTCGCCCGGCGCAACCGGATCATCGTCGACGGGGCCACCGCCGAGCGCCTCCCGGAGGACCAGTTCGAGGCTCGAGCGCTCCCGGCGCGGCCGGTCCGAGGGTTCGGCCTGGTCGAGCCAGTGGCCGTTCGACGTCACTAGCACATGGTCCGATCGGCCTATGCCGAATGACATGAACCGGGGAATTTTACCCTCGAAGCACGGTGAGTTGCCCGATTCCCCGGCGCGAGAGGCGGTTGGGTACCTATTTTCATGGGGTGCTCAAGGTCCAGGACGTTGCCGTCGATCCGGTCACTCGCCGGGTGTGGCGGGATGAACGCGAGATCGTCTTCTCGCGCAAGGAGTTCGACCTGCTGCATTTCTTGATGCAGCGGGCCGGTTCCGTCGTGTCCCGCGACGAGCTGATGCTGACGGTCTGGAACACCACGTTCTGGACGTCGTCCAAGACCATCGACGTGCACCTGGGCTGGGTCCGCCGCAAGCTCGGTGACGACCCCAGTCAGCCGGACCTGATCACCACCGTGCGTGGTCACGGCCTGCGCTTCGAGCTGCACGCGCCGGGCTCCGTTGCTCTGGACGACGACTCCGACCCGGCCGCCGTCCGTACCGCCTGATCCGCAGCGGACCGAACGCCGACCGCATGACGGGTGCCGCGCCGCGGCCCCTACGCTGCTGCGGGTGAACCCCGGCCCGTCCCAGCCACCCACCGATGGCTCACCCGTCGTCGCCGTCGTCGGCGGCGGACAGCTGGCCCGGATGATGGCCGAGCCGGCCGCCGCGATGGGCATCCCGCTCCGCCTTCTCGCCGAGGCACCTGGCGTCTCGGCCGCGCAGGTGATCCCCGACCACGAGGTCGGCGACTACACCGACCTCGCCACGCTCCGGCGCCTGGTGGCCGGCTGCCGCGTCGTCACCTTCGACCACGAGCACGTCCCCACCGGGCACCTGCACGCGCTCGAGGAGGCCGGCGTGGCCGTCCGTCCGGGTCCCGCCGCCCTGGTGCACGCGCAGGACAAGGCCGTCATGCGCGAGGCGTTGGCCGCGCTCGACGCCCCGATGCCGCGGTTCCGTGTCGTCACGTCGTCGTCCGAGGTCGAGGCGTTCGGCCTGCCCTGCGTCCTGAAGGCCAGCCGGGGCGGGTACGACGGGAAGGGCGTCTGGTTCGTGCGGACGCCGGACGAGTGCGCGCCGGCGTTCGCGGTCGCCGCCGCGAGCGGCGTCCAGATCCTCGCCGAGGAGCAGGTCGACTTCCGTCGCGAGCTCTCGGCGCTGGTCGCCCGGAGCCCCAGCGGCCAGGCTGCGGCGTACCCGGTGGTCGAGTCGGTCCAGCGCGACGGCGTCTGCGCCGAGGTCGTGGCCCCGGCGCCCGGGCTGTCGGACGGCCTGGCCACGCAGGCGCAGGGGCTCGCGCTCCGGATCGCCCGCGAGCTCGACGTGACCGGGATCCTCGCGGTCGAGCTGTTCGAGACGACCGACGGCCGGATCCTCGTCAACGAGCTCGCGATGCGCCCCCACAACACCGGCCACTGGACGCAGGACGGCGCGATCACCTCGCAGTTCGAGAACCACCTGCGCGCCGTCCTCGACCTGCCGCTCGGCGCGCCGGTCGCGCGGACGCCGTGGACGGTGATGGTCAACATCCTCGGCGGGCCCACCGACTCCGGTGGTCGGCTGTACGACGGCTACCCGCACGCGCTCGCCCGCGACCCGCGGCTCCGCGTGCACCTCTACGGCAAGGAGCCACGACCCGGCCGCAAGGTCGGGCACGTCAACGCCTACGGCGACGACCTGCAAGAGTGTCTGGATCGCGCTCGCCATGCGGCCGCGTGGTTCGCCGGAGAGCTGGGAGACGAGAGTGAGTGACGCACCCGAAGCCGGGCCCCGGGTCGGGATCGTGATGGGATCCGACTCCGACTGGCCGGTGATGGAGGCCGCGGCCGACGCGCTGAAGGAGTTCGACGTGGCCTACGAGGCCGATGTCGTCTCGGCCCACCGCATGCCCGACGAGATGATCGCCTACGGGCGCGAGGCCGCCGGCCGCGGCCTCTCGGTGATCATCGCCGGCGCCGGGGGAGCGGCCCACCTGCCCGGCATGCTGGCCTCGGTCACGCCGTTGCCGGTGATCGGCGTCCCGGTGCCGCTGGAGCACCTCGACGGGATGGACTCCCTGCTCTCGATCGTGCAGATGCCCTCCGGGGTCCCGGTCGCGACCGTCGCCGTCGGCAACGCCCGCAACGCCGGGCTGCTCGCCGTCCGGATCCTCGCGGCGACCGACGCCGACCTGCGCCGGCGGATGGTCGACTTCCAGGCCGACCTCCGCCGCACCGCCCAGGAGAAGGGGACGAGGGTCCGCTCGTCCTCCAGCGGGCGCGTCGGCTTCTAGGTCAGGCCGAACGCGGGTCGTCGCGGCGCCGCCACTCGATCGAGGGGCAGGTGTCCATCACCATCGGCACCCCGGCCTCCGTCGTGCGTCGGAACGCCTCGACGTCGATCACGCCGAGCTGGAGCCAGACGGCCCGTGCGCCGACCGCGACGGCCTGATCGGCGAACTCACCGGCCGCCTCCGAACGCCGGAACACGTCGACGACGTCGATGGGGAACGGGACGTCGGCCAGCGTCGCGAAGCCCTGCCGGCCCAGGACCTCACCGGCGTCGTCGGCGAAGCGGGGGTGGATGGGCACGATGCGTTTTCCGCGTCGCTGGAGCAGGTCGGCGATGGAGTACGCCGTGCGGCCCGGGTCGCCGGAGAGGCCCACGACCGCCCAGGTCTCGAGGTCGTCCAGCATCAGGTCGACCCACTCGTCGCGCTGCCACTCACCCACGGTCTCCAGCCTAGGCAACCGGTCCTCACGGACCTCCGACCCGTCGGGTTTGGCGACGGCCGGGGCTGGGCAGCGTGTCCGATGACGAGAGGAGGAGCCGTGGTCGACCTGGCCCTGGAGAAGGCGGCGGCGATCCGTGCGCAGTCCGACGTGCGCCGGATCGCCGGTGAGCTGCGGACCGGGCGCGACCGCGTCTCCGGCCGCGTCCGCACACTCGTGACCTCGGGCTGGACCGGCATCGCGGCCGACCAGTACGCCGACGGCTGGGAGGAGTGGCACTCCGGCGCCGACGAGCTGCTCCGCGCCCTCGACACCATCGGCGACCTCATGGGCGCGGTGCGCCAGGCGATCGAGGAGACCGACGACGGCTCCGCGTCCGCGACGCAGCTGCTGGTCTCGCGGCTGGGTGAGGTGCCGTGACCACGTACCAGGTGGACCTGTCGCTGCTCGACTCCACCACCGGAGACCTCGAGTCCTTCGAGCGGTTCATCGACCAGTTGCTGGCCGAGCTCGACCGAGTCGTGGCCGCCCTCCACGTCACCTGGACCGGGCAGGCGGCCGGGGCGCACGCCCGCGCCCACCAGCAGTGGGTCGAGGGCGCGCGGCGGATGCGCGAGGGGCTGACCGCGATGCGGCGTGCCGCTCGGACCGCCCACGACAACTACCGGTCTGCCGGTGAGGCCAACGCGACGATGTGGCGGGCCACCCGATGAGGATGGAGGTCGACACCGGGTCGTACGCCTCCGCGTCGAAGCAGTTCTACTGGGGCGACCACGCGGTGATCGACGCCGTGACCAGCACCTCGGTGGCGATCGACGCCGGCAGCGGGATGGCCGGCACCGACACCGGCGGGGCGGCGTTCGCTCAGCAGTACGACGCCGCGGCAGGCCCCCTGCTCCAGGCCGGGGCCGACCTCGGCGAGACGATGGGAAAGCTCGGCAACCTGCTCAACACCTCGTTGGTCAACCACGAGGGCGCCGACTACGGCGCCCGGGTCGCGGGTCCGCCGTACGGCACGGTCTACACCGGCGACGACGATCCCGAGGACTACACGGTCACGGTGCTGACCCCCGACCCGCCGTCGGCCGCCGGCGGCACGGGGGACGTGCCCGGATGGTGGCACTGGGTGGCCTCACACATGGAGGGCCTGCTCTGGCCCGACGCCGACACCGGGAAGCTGCGGTCGGTCGGCCAGTCCTGGATCAGCGGTGCCGGCGATCTCGAGGCCTCGGCGACCTATGCCGACGACGCCGCCGCCGAGCTCGGGGTCGTCACCTCGCCCGAGGTGCACGACGCGGTCGCCACCTGTCAGGACGTGAGCAAGCAGGCGACCGCGCTGGGCGGCGCCTACCGGCAGATCGGCCAGGCCTGCGTGGACTACGCCACGGCCGTCGACGACCACCACCGGCAGATCGAGGACGCGGTCGCCGACTTCATCAAGTGGACGATCATCATCGAGGGCGCCGGCGCCATCTTCAGCGAGATCGGCGGCGAGTTCGTCGCCCAGGGCGCCGAGGCAGCGAAGATCGCCAGCGCGGCCAAGCGGATCGTGGGGATCCTCACGCCACTCGTGGAGCTCGCGAAGGGATTCGCGGCGAAGATCTTCGAGCTGGTCCGGATCGCCACCACCGCGCTCGAGCGCTTCAAGGTGATCCTGGGCGCGCGGGGGGTCCGCGCGGTCGAGGAGTCCGCCGCGGCGGTCGCGAAGGCGGAGAAGGACGCCCTGATCGCCGAGCTCGAAGCGGCCGGCGTGAAGTACAACCCCGACGAGATCGTGACGATCTTCCGCAACGCCGACGGCAAGATCGTCTGGCTCGAGAAGGGCGACGCGCGACGCGGCCTGGCCCACATCATCGGCGAGCACGGGCCCGAGTTCGCCGCCCACGGCTGCTCCGAGGCGGAGATCCCGAACCTGGTCCGGACCGCCCTCCAGGACGGTGAGGTGATCGGCTACCAGGGCAAGGGCACGGGCCGCCCGATCTACCAGGTCCTGTTCGGCGGGAAGATGGTCAAGATCGCGATCACCGTCGGATCGAACGGCTACATCGTCGGAGCGAACCTGAGATGACCAGACCCCAGCTGCGGTTCTTCGCGGAGTACCAGTGCTACCCCACGTGGATCACCCTGCCCGAGGGCGGCGAGGACAACCCCGACCCGCGCGACCTCGGGCTGCCCGACGAGCTCGCGACCGCGGTCGTCCAGTGGTCCGACGACTTCGACGCCCTCTTCGACGTCGACGACTTCTCGGCCCCGCTGTTCACCTCCGGCGAGGACGAGGCGGCCTTCGACGCGCGCGGCCGTGCCCTCGCCGAGCAGGTCGCGGCGGTGCTGCGCGACCGCTTCGAGGTCCGCTACCACGGTCTGGCCGACCCGGCCTGGGTGACGCTGGGCTGACGCCGC
>Ga0070665_100002548_pt1 | contig 20014 bp, 17 predicted proteins | sample KBSS13metaG_FD_65862 | JGI IMG/M metagenome (GOLD analysis project Ga0070665, IMG submission 65862) | Switchgrass rhizosphere microbial communities from Kellogg Biological Station, Michigan, USA - KBS S1-3 metaG | ecosystem: Host-associated > Plants > Roots > Rhizosphere > Soil ...
TGAGCGCACGAAACGTGCAGCCGCTGTCCGGCCCGCCGGCCCTGAGCGCACGAAACGTGCTGCCGCTGTCAGGTCCGCCGCCCTGAGCGCACGAAACGTGCCTCACGCAGCCCGGTCCGCCCGCCCCGCCGACTCCTTCTGCGCCTCCACCTCCGCGAGCCGGTCGGCGAGCGCCTCGCGCACCAGGTCGTAGGCGTCCGAACCCAGGAGGAGCCTGCGGGGCGGTCGGTCCGCCACCGCGGCGCGGATGATCTCCGCGGCGACCAGCCCCTCGTCCACCCGCATGTCCTCCACCGCGACCGGCTCCTGGTCGGCGGGCCCGCCGCGGTACGGCGCGCTCGGCGCCACCCGCGGCGCCGCGTCGAAGAAGCCGGTGCGGACGATGCCCGGCTCGACCAGCGTCGTCGTGATCCCGAAGGGCGCGACCTCCTCGGCCAGCGAGCCGTAGAAGCCCTCGATGCCCCACTTCGCGGCGTGGTAGAGCCCGAAGGCCGGGAACGTGATCTGCCCACCCATGCTCGACAGCTGCACGAGCGCCCCGCCACCCTGTGCCCGCAGATGCGGTACGGCGGCCCGGGCCAGCTGGATGGACGCGACCAGGTTGGTGTCGATCATCGAGGACACCTGGGCGTCGGACAGGTCCTCGGCGGCGCCGAAGACGCCGAACCCGGCGTTGGAGACCACGACGTCGATCCGCTCCGCGAACGCCTCGTCCACGACGGCCCGCAGCGCGGCCGTGTCGGTGACGTCCAGCGTGCGGACCACCAGCCCCTCCCGCGGCCCGAGCGCGGCCGGGTCCCGGACCGTCGCGACGACCCGGTCCCCCCGCTCCAACGCCTGCTCGACGAGTGCGCGCCCGATCCCGCGGGACGCTCCGGTGACGAACCATGTCTTCATGGGCTTCACGCTCCGCCCCGCAGAGCCATGCCACAAGCGAGGTCTTCGCATCGCAGCGATGAGTGGTACGCATACCTCATGGCAGAGCTGACGCTGGTCGGGCTGCGTGTGGTCCGTGAGGTCGCGACCCGCGGATCACTCACCGCGGCCGCCGCCGTGCTGGGCTATACGCAGTCCGCGATCTCCCGACAGGTCGCGGCGACCGAGGCCGCGGTCGGGTCACCGCTGTTCGTACGTCGGGCTCGCGGTGTCCGACCCACACCGGCGGGCGAGGTCCTCGTCCGCCACGCCGACGAGGTCCTGCGCCGCATCGATTCCGCGGCCCAGGAGCTCGCGGGCCTGCGCGACCGCCTCGCGGGCAGGCTGGTCGTCGACGCCTTCCCCATCGCGCAGGCGGTCCTGGTGCCGCGGGCCGTCGCGCTGTTGCGCGCCGAGCATCCGGGGCTCGCGGTGACCGTCGGGGAACGCTCGACCCCGGCGCAGCTGCGGCGCCTCCGGGCGGGCCGCACCCAGGTCGCGGTGATCGCCGTCGGCGCCGACCTGCCGGACTACGACCTCGCCGACCTCCGGACCGAAGAGCTCCCGGTCCGCCCGCTGCTCGTGGGGGTCCCCGCCGGGCACCGTCTCGCCGCCCGTGACGGCCTCGTCCCCGCGGACCTGCGGCACGAGGAGTGGATCGTCGGCGCCGGGACCGATCCTCAGTTCGGCGCCTGGCCCACACTCGCCGAGCCCCGAGTCGCCCACTCGGTGACGAGCTGGCAGGCCCGGTTCGGCTACGTCGCCGCGGGCCTGGGGCTGTGCGTGGTGCCCGGGCTGGCCGCGGAGGCGGTCCCCGAGGGTGTCCGCGTCCTCCCCGTCGACGATCCGCGGCTGCGCCCCCGCAGTGTCCTGCTGGTCACGGCCGAGACCCGCACCCCGGCGGCCGACGCGATGGTCGCGGCCCTCCGGCGTGCCGCTCCGTGACCGTCGGGAGCGGCCGGGCGGCCCGGTCAGGAGCCCCGGCGGGCTCGGCGCGTGGCCACCGCGCACCGGAGGAGGAACAGCGGGCTCGGCGGGACCCAGCCGAGCTGCAGGGACATGCCCTGGTCGTCCCGCACCGCCCAGTGCTCGACGACCCGCCCCTCCCGGACCCGCTGGAAATGGGCGTGGTGGACCGAGAAGGAGCGACCGGTCGGGGCGAACACGCGCTCCACCGTGCCCTCCGGCGTCCAGACCACGAAGTCCCCGGTGTGCCTGCCGGACATCGTGCCGTGGGTGACGACGAGGTCGCCGTCGACCGCGGTCGTCGTCACGGTGAAGGCGAGACCGGAGAACGCGGAGCGCATCCACAGCGCGGTGGCGTGGAACGCGGCGGGCCCGCGGCCCCGGGCCGCCGGCGGCTCGACGGCCGCCTCGTGGTTGACCGCGTCGGGCGCGACCAGCTCCGCGAACGCAGGCAGGTCCGCCGCGGGCATCAGCTGGATCGCCCCGACCGCGACGCGCGCGAGATCGTCCCTGTTCACCGGGCCTCCCGATTTCGGTACAGCGGACTGGAATGAATAGCGACAGTACGCTGTATCGAACCGACCGGGCAAGGGGAGCCGATGGCCTACGACAACTCCGCGCGGGCGGCCCGTGCGCGTCGGACCCGGGCCGACGTCGTCGCGGCGGCGCACGAGGCGTTCCTCGATGCGGGGTACGCGGGCACCACGATCCGGGCCGTGGCGGAGCGGGCGGGGGTCTCCCCGGAGACCGTCTACAAGGGATTCGGCAACAAGGCGACGCTGCTCAAGGCGGTGTACGACGTGGCCGTCGCGGGCGACGGCGAGCCGGTCCCGATGGCCGAGCGCCCGGACGCGCTGGCGGTGCGGGACGCGTCCGGGCCCCGGGAGAGTGCGCGCGCGTACGCGGCGATGGCGGGCGGCATCGTCGAGCGCGCGGGTCCGCTGACGGCGCTCATGGCGGGCGCCCGCGGCACCGACCCGGACCTGGACGCCTTCGCGGCGACGCTCGACCGGGAGCGGCTCGCGGGCGCCACCGCGGTGACGGGGCTCTGGTCGGACCGCGGCTGGCTGCGCACCGACCTCACCCGCGACCGCGCCCGCGACGTGCTCTGGACGCTCATCGGGCCCGCGGTCCACCACGCCCTGGTCGGCGACCGTGGCTGGGACCGCCCGGCCTACGAGGGGTGGCTCGCCGACACCGTCTCCCGCACCCTCCTCCGCCCGTCCTGACGGTCTGCGCGAGCGCGCGGGGACGCCTACCGTCGGGCCCATGACCACCCGCACCACCGCGATCGACGCGCACACCTTCACCGAGATCGAGTTCGAGGTGGGCGACCCCGGCCCGCACGACCTGCTCGTCGAGGTGCGGGCGGTGTCCGTGAACCCCGCCGACCACAAGGTCCGGGCCGGGCTCGAGGGCCCCGGCGTCCTGGGCTACGACGCCGCGGGCGTCGTGCGGGAGGTCGGGGCGGACGTCACGGCCTACGCCCCCGGAGACGAGGTCTACTACGCCGGGACGATCGACCGGCCCGGGAGCAACGCCGGGTTCCAGCTGGTCGACGAGCACATCGTCGGGCGCAAGCCGTCCACCCTGGGCTGGGCGGAGGCCGCCGCGCTGCCGCTCACCACGATCACCGCCTGGGAGGCCCTGTTCGACGCCCTGCGGCTCGGCCCCGGCTCGACGGGTCGGATGCTCGTCGTCTCAGCCGCGGGTGGGGTGGGTGCGATGGTCACCCAGCTGGCGAAGACGCTCACCGGTGTCGAGGTGATCGGGACGGCCTCGCGCGAGGAGTCCGCGGCGTTCGCGCGAAGCATGGGCGCGGACCACATCGCGGACCACACCACACTGGTCGAGTCGGTCCGGAAGGTCGCCCCGGACGTCCAGTACGTGTTCTCCCCGGTCTCCGGCCGGAACGTCGAGGCCTACGCCGAGCTGCTCACCCCGCGTGGTGAGATCGTCGCGATCGACGAGCCGCCCGGCATGGACCTGCTCCCGCTCAAGTCCAAGAGCCTCACCTGGCACTGGGAGCTGATGTTCACCCGCCCGCTGTACCAGCCCACCGACGCGACCCAGCGCGAGCTGCTGAACCGCGTCGCGGACCTGGTCGACGAGGGCCGGATCCGCACCACCCTCACCCAGACCTACGAGGGTCTGACCGGAGCGAACCTCGAGGCGGCCCACCGGCAGCTGGAGTCCGGCCGGACGATCGGCAAGGTGGCGCTCACCGTCCGATGAGGTCGACCGCCATCTCGTTCGTGGTGTTCTCCAGGCCCGTGAGGTCGCGGACGACGCGGACGCGGTCGCAGTACTCGGCGTAGTCCGGGAGGTCGCAGCGCCCCAGGCCCCAGCTGTACCGGGGCTCGGGGGTCAGCCAGATCGTCTCCCGCGCGCGGCGGGTGATCTCGACGAACGCCTCGATGTTCGGGTCGTTCCCGTTGCCGCGGCCGTCGCCCAGGACGAGCACGGTGGACCGCCGCGTGACGGCGGAGCCGTGTTCCTCCAGGAACCGCCCGAACGCGAGCCCGTAGTCGGAGTTGGCGTCCACGTCGACCACGTCGCCGCCGAACACCAGCCCCAGCGCGTGCTCCACGGGATGGTCGGCGAACAGGTCCGTGATCTCGGCGATCTCGTCGACGAACGCGAACGAGCGCACCTGCCCGAACAGGTCCTGCAGGCCGTGCACCAGGTGCAACGTGAACCGTGCGGTCGCCCGCACGGACAGCGACACGTCCGCGAGCACGACGAGCCGGGGCTTGTCCTCCTGGCGCCGCACCGTGACCGGGGTGAAGGGGATGCCGTCGTAGCGCATGTTCCGGCGCATCGTGCGGCCCGAGTCGATCCGGCCCTGCGGGGAGACGCGACGGCGGTGGGTCAGGGCACCGTGCAGCGTCTTCGCCAGCCTGCGCAGGGAGTCCTCCAGCTGCATCCGCTCGGTCTCCGACGCCCGGTCCACCCGCGCGGTCCGGCCGTCGCCCTCGCCGCCGTCGATGATGCGTTGCTCGATCGCCATGAGCTTCTCGAGGTGCGCCTTGATGGCCTCGGGGAGGTTGGCCAGCACGCCCGCGAGCCTGCGGCGGAGTGCGGTGGCGTCGTCCTCCGTGCCCTCGGACAGGGCGGCGTCCTCCTCGGCGGTGAGCCAGCCCAGCAGGGCCTCCTGCTCGGCGACCGAGAGGTCGGCGTCGACCTTCGTGCCGGTGGCGGTGGAGATGTCGCCGGGCAGGCCTGCTCCGGAGAGCCGGTCGGTCTCGAGCTGGACCCGGTTGCCGTCGGAGGCCTGGGCGGCCTGGTCGTCCTTGGAGAAGATGATCTCCTCGGTCATCGCAGCGAGATCGATCTTGTTGGCCTCCTGGTGCAGGTTGTACTGCTGCGCCAGGTCGTCGGGGTCGAAGTAGTCCCGGATGTCCACCGGCTTGCCGTGCTCGTGGCCCTGCTGCGGGGTCTCCGACGGGTCCTCGGAGAGCGTGAAGTCCTCGAGGGCGCCGTCGTCGGAGAGGTCGCCGTGGCCGTGCCCGTGGCCGTGCCCCGTCTCCGCCTCACCCACCTTGACCAGCGCGAAGAAGAGGTCGAAGACCTCGTCGAACGTCGTCTCGTCCCGCCGGTCCTTGACCAGCGCGACGCGCAGCGCCTCCTTCAGCACGGCCTTGTCGGAGAGCACGCCCGGCTGCGCGGCGCAGCGCATGGCGTCGAGCGCCTCGGAGACCGAGATCCGCACGCCCCTGATCCGCAGCAACCGGACGAACCGGTGGATGCTCGCCTCCACTAGAGCGCTCGCTTGCGACCGAGTCCGAACGACCGCGAGCCCTGACCAGGGGTGACGGTGCGCGGCGTGGCGGGGGCGTCCTTCTCGGTGCCCTTCGCGTACTTCGGGGTGCCGTAGACGCCCTCACCGTGCCGCCCGGCGGTGTCCTTCGCGGTCCGGACGTCGCTGCCGCGGACATCGCCGTCGTCCCCGTCGTCGTCCGCATGCCCGTGTCCGTGGCCGTGCCCGTGCCCGTGGCCGTGCCCCGGCTCCTCGACGACGGCGTTCGGGTCGACCAGCCGCGGCAGGGCGTCGAGCGCCTTCTTGACGTCCTTGTCGTACTTGACGACGACGGACACCGTGTCCGACAGGATCTGCGCGTTCAGCTCCTCGACGCCGAGCACCGCCAGCGTGCGCGCCCAGTCGATCGTCTCGGAGATGCTGGGGGCCTTGCGCAGCTCCAGCTCGCGCAGCCCGCGCACGACGTTGACGAGCTCCTCGGCGAGCGAGTCCGAGAGCCCCGTCTTCTTGCTGCGCACGATCTCCAGCTCGCGGGCCGCCTCGGGGTAGTCGAGGAACAGGTGCAGGCAGCGGCGCTTGAGCGCGGCGGCGAGGTCACGGGTGTTGTTGGAGGTCAGCAGCACATAGGGGCGCTGCTCGGCCGTGAAGGTGCCGATCTCGGGGATCGAGATCTGGAACTCGCCGAGGGTCTCCAGCAGCACGGCCTCCAGCGCCTCGTCCGCCCGGTCGACCTCGTCGATGAGCAGCACGACGGGCTCCGGTGACCGGATGGCCTCCAGCAGCGGGCGCGGGGCGAGGAAGCGCTCGGAGAAGAAGACGCTCTCGTTCTCCCCGATCCGCTCGACGGCGGCGGTGAGGTCCGGCGCGTCCTCGACGACCTGCCCGATCTTCTCGCGCAGGATCTGGGTGTACATGAGCTGCTTGCCGTAGTCCCACTCGTACAGGGCCTTGGTCTCGTCCTGGCCCTCGTAGCACTGCAGACGCAGCAGCCGTCGGCCCGTGGCGAGCGCGAGCATCTTGGCCAGCTCGGTCTTGCCGACGCCCGCGGGTCCCTCGAGCAGCAGCGGCTTGTCGAGGCGGGTGAGCAGGAAGACCGTCGTCGCGAGCCGGGTGTCGGCGATGTAGCCCTGCAGGCGCAGGGCGTCGACGACCGCGTCCACGGAGGCGAACGGCGGGTCGGGATCCTCGGTGGCGGGCACGGTCTCGGTCACGGGTGGTGCTCCTTCCGACGGCTCCTCGTCGAGCCGGGGTACGCAGGCGGGCGGGCCCGTCGCGCGGATCCGAGTGTGCGCCGGATCCGCGCGACAGGCCCGTCGGGACTCAGCTGAGCAGGTCGTCCAGGTCGCCGTTGATGCAGTGGTCGACGACCGGGCGCACCGTCTCGAAGGTGCACTCCTTGGGGTTGCCGGGGGTGCAGGCGTCGCCGAGGACGTGGTTGGTGATGCGGTCGACGTCCGCCGCGTCGCCGCGGATCGACTTCTCGTTCTCGTAGAACTTGGTCGGGCCCTTGCCGAGCCGGTTCTTCGAGTACGAGTCCGCGGTGACGTCGATGAAGCGCTCCGGGATGCCCACGTCGCGCAGCAGCCGGATCGCGGCGGCGAGCGCGGCCTCCGCGGCCTGCACCTTGGTCATGCCGTGGGTGTCGATGCCCATGGCCTCCGCGATGTCCGCGAAGCGCTCGTAGGCGACCGGCATGTTGAACGCCCAGACGCGCGGGAGCGCGATCGCGTTGTTGAGTCCGTGGTGGGTGTCGTAGAACGCCGACACCGCGTGCGAGATCGAGTGGATGATCCCGAGACCGCCGGAGTTGAACGCCTGCGCGGCGATGTACTGCGCGTACATCATGCCCTCGCGTCCGGCGAGGTCCTGGCCGTTCCAGACGGCGGCACGCAGGCTCTGCGCGGTCAGCTTGATCGCGTGCAGCGCATTGCCGAGCGACGGCTGGAAGTTGAGCCGGGACACGTACGGCTCGGAGGCGTGCGCCAGCACGTCGAAGCCGCACTGTGCGGTGTAGTCGACCGGGCAGTCGTAGTAGAGCACCGGGTCGTCGATCGCCAGGCTGGTCACCGAGGCGTCGTCGAACGCGACGTACTTGTGGGGGTTGTCCGGGTCCGTCGTGGTGTCCGTGATGACGTACGCCCACGAGGTCTCCGAGCCGGTCCCGGCCGTGGTGGAGACCGCGATGTGCGGAGGGTTCTGCGGGTTCTCGGACTTGTTGAAGCCCTCGAACTCGTTGACGTTGCGGCCGTCGTGGGCGACCGAGACGCGCGCACCCTTGCAGGCGTCGTGCGACGACCCGCCGCCGATCGAGACGAACGAGTCGCACTTGTTCTGCTGGTAGAGGCCCACAGCGTCCATGACGTTGTAGTCCTTGGGGTTGGACTCGACCTGGTCGTAGAGCACGACCTCGAGACCGTGGTACTTCATCGACTCGACGATCTTGTGGACGATGTCCGTGCCGCGCAGGCCGGAGGTCATCACGAGGGTCTTCTTGAAGCCGAGCTTCAGGGCCTCCGGCCCGATCATCTCGTGCGCACCCGGGCCCATGAGGGCCTTGGGGAACGGGTGGAACTCCTTGAGCGGGAACGGCTTGAGCAGTTCGTCGACCTGCATGGCAGCCCTTTCTGGTGCAGGTGAAGCGGTCGACGGCGACGCTAGGACGGGCGTGACGGCGGGCACAGGGGAGCGCGGGACAAACCGTCAAGAGGTGGGGGCGGAAACCGTCCGGGAGGAGGGGAGAAAGCTGGCTACTGCATCATGTTGGCAACAAGGCCGGGGTGCCGCGTCCCGGCCTTCTCCTCGGGCCGAGTGCGCGACCCGGCGGTCCGGGGGAGGGTCACCCGCGGGCCGCGGTCCAGCGCTCGTCGACCACTCGGAAGCCGCGGCGGGTGTACCAGTCCTGCGGCCAGGATCCCGCGTCCGCGTGCAGGCCGAGGAGGTCGCAGCCCGCCTCCGCCGCGGTCGTCGAGGCGGCCCGGAGCAGCGCGTCGCCGTGTCCGCGGCGCAGCGAACCCGGCTCGGTGGCGACGGCTTCGAGCAGCGCGGTGGCACCGTCGAGGATCAGGGCGGCACCCGCCACGACCCGGCCCGCGTCGCGCACGGCGAGGAACCGCACGTCCGCTCCGCGGTCGAGGATCCCGTACCGGTCCACGAGCCGGACCCGGTCCGGGGCGTCGGCGGGGAGGTCGGTGCGCCACAACGAGGTCCACAACGGACGGACCGTCTCGAGGTCGACCGCCTCGGCGGCGGCGACCTCGGGGGCGGGGGCCCGGACCATCGCGACCTCGTGGTGCACCCGCCATCCGGAGCGACCCAGCTCGCGGGCGACGGGGCCAGGGTCGGTGCCGCGGATCGTCACCAGGCACGGGCCGAGCCTCTCGGTGCCCGCCGCGATGTCCTGGGCGGGCGTGGCGTCGTCGACGACCGCGTGCGACCACGGCGACTCGTCCTGTCGGGCCGCGACTCCGCCGGGGACCGGCACCTCGGCCGTCGCGACCCGGCGGGGCAGGTCGTCGGCGAGGACACGCAGCCGGTCCGCGTGGTCGGCGCGGGCGGGCGGTTCGGGTGGGGCGTCGAAAGCGCCGTTCGGGCGGGGGCGGTAGGGCGCCACGGCGAGGACCGCCGACGTCGGGATCGGGCCGTAGGCGTGGGGGAAGCGCATCGACGCCGGATCGCCGGGGACCCCCGGCTCCCACCGGACGTCGAGCCCGGCGGGGTCGACGGCGAGCAGCACGAGGTCCGTGCGGCCGCGGAACAGCCGGTCCGCGGGGAGTGCGACCTGTGCCGCGTCGGAGAGGTGCACGAAGCCGACCTCGGCGAGCGAGGGCGGGGCCACCCGACCGGTCCGCAGGGCCTCCCGCCAGCCGGAGGGGTCCGTCAGGTGCAGAAACGTCGACACCCGTTCAGCATGCCCGTGACCTGGGCGGACTCTGCGCCCGCCCCTCCGAACGGAGGGGCGCCCGGTGACGGACCCTTGCTTTCGGCACCGGGTGCCAATATCGTCCGAACTGCCCGACGCCGACGTCACACCAGGAGGTAGCCATGGCCCCCATCGAGCAGAGCGAGCAGCTCGAGGACGCCCCCGTCGTCGAGGAGACCCTCGTCGAGGAGGTCTCCATCGACGGTATGTGCGGTGTCTACTAAGACCGTCGAGGGTGCTGGAGTGGGCGCTGCCGGGGTCGAGTTCGACCCCGGCGCTCCCTACCGCTGCAGCCCCCAGGTGTCGCTGCGCCCGGAGCCGTTCGGGGCGCTCGTCTACCACTTCGGCACCCGCAAGCTCTCGTTCCTGAAGACCCTGCCGCTGGTCGAGGTCGTGAAGGGGCTGGAGAGCCATCCGGACGTCCACTCCGCCATCGAGGCGGCGGGCGTCGAGGAGGCCCAGCGCCCCGCCTACCTGAGGGCACTGGCCGGTCTGGCCGCCTCCGGGACCATCGAAGCCCGCTGACCCACCACAACGGAGTGCCCCGATGAAGCTGGTCGACCACTTCCAGTACGGCCTGAACTCGCCGATCTGCCTGACGTGGGAGCTCACCTACGCGTGCAACCTCTCGTGCGCCCACTGCCTCTCCTCGTCCGGTCGCCGCGACCCGCGTGAGCTGACCACCGCCGAGGCCAAGGCGGTGATCGACGAGCTGCAGCGGATGCAGGTCTTCTACATCAACATCGGCGGCGGCGAGCCCACGGTCCGGCCGGACTTCTGGGAGCTGCTCGACTACTCGATCGCGCACAACGTGGGGGTCAAGTTCTCCACGAACGGCCTCAAGATCGACAAGAAGCGGGCGGCGCAGCTGGCGGCGACCGACTACGTCGACATCCAGATCTCGCTCGACGGCGCGACCCCGGAGGTCAACGACTACGTCCGCGGCCCCGGCTCGTACGACATGGCGATCCGGGCGCTGGAGAACCTGGCCGAGGCCGGGTTCCAGCAGCCGAAGATCTCGGTCGTCATGACCCGGCAGAACGTCGACCAGCTGGACGAGTTCAAGGCCATCGCGGACAAGTACGGCGCCCAGCTGCGGATCACCCGGCTGCGCCCGTCGGGCCGCGGCGCGGACGTCTGGGACGAGCTGCACCCGCTGCCGTCGCAGCAGAAGCAGATGTACGACTGGCTCGTCGACCGCGGTGACCAGGTGCTCACCGGGGACTCGTTCTTCCACCTCTCGGCCTTCGGGGAGGCCCTCCCGGGGCTGAACCTGTGTGGCGCCGGGCGCGTGGTGTGCCTGATCGACCCGGTCGGGGACGTCTACGCCTGCCCGTTCGCGATCCACGAGAACTTCCTCGCGGGCAACGTGCGCTCGCCGGGCGGGTTCCAGGAGGTCTGGGAGAACTCGGAGCTGTTCACCGAGCTGCGGCAGCCGCAGACCGGCGGGGCGTGCTCGGGGTGCCAGCACTACGACTCCTGCCAGGGCGGTTGCATGGCGGCCAAGTTCTTCACCGGACTCCCGCTCGACGGGCCGGACCCCGAGTGCGTGCGCGGCTTCGGTGAGCAGGCACTCGCCGCCCGCGGGGACGGCCACGTCATCCCGAAGTCCGAGGTGGACCACTCGCGTACCACGCTCGGCAAGAAGTCCCCGGTCCTGCTCCAGCTCACGATGGGGCGTCCCGACCGGGCGTGCGAGACCAGCCCGCTCGCGGGCCTGGGCGCGTCGGAGTCCGACTCCGGACTGCGCGTCCCGGTCGCCGGTTCGTAACCGGCCCACGGTCCGCCGGCGCCGGACCCGCCCACACGGGTCCGGCGCCGTGCGACTCTCGGTTGCACGAACGGCACTCTCGCTCATATCTCATGAGCGAGAGTGCCGTTCGCGCATGTGGGGCACGAATGAGCGAACGGCGCGGTCGTTCAAACCTTGTGAGCGAGAGTGCCGTTCGCTCAAGGGTGTGGAGGGGTGGGATGGGGCTCGGGGCGGCGGTGCGGGTGGGGGCGCGGGTCGCGCCGTCGCGGGTGCTGTTCGGGCCGCACGTCACCAACCTCGGGCGGGGCCGTTCCTTCTCCGAGCGACACCGCGCGTACTACGCCGAACGGGCCGCGGGTGGGTGCGGCGTGATCGTCTGCGAGACGGCGTCGGTGCACCCGTCGGACCATCCCTACGAGCGGGCGCCCGTGCCCGGCTGGGCCGCGGTCGCCGGGTCGTGTGGGGCCGCGCTGCTGCTGGCGTCGTTGGGGCACAGCGGGTCGCAGGGCACCTCGGCGTTCACCGGGCGGGCGATCTGGGGTGCGTCCCGGGTGCCGGACGTGGTGTCCCGCGAGGTCCCGCAGGTCATGGAGCAGCCGGAGATCTCCGCGGTGGTCGCGGGCTTCGCGGCCGCGGCGGCCCGGGCGATGGCCGACGGCCTCGACGGCGTGGAGATCAACGCGGGTCAGCACTCCCTGCTCCGCCAGTTCCTCTCCGGCCTGACCAACCACCGCACGGACGCCTACGGCGAGGACCGCTCCCTGCTGCTCCGGGAGGTCCTGGCGGAGGTCCGGGCGTCGGTGGGCGAGGACGCGGTGGTGGGCCTCCGCCTCTGCACCGACGAGCTGGCCCCCTGGGCAGGCATCACCCCACCGGAGTCCCTCGCTCTGTTCCCCGCCCCGTTCCCCGCGAGTCGGGATCTGACAGCCCACGACTCAGGGTCCGACCGCCCGCGAGTCGCACAACAGTCCGCGCGAGTCGCACAGCAGTCCGCGCGAGTCGCACAGCAGTCCGCGCGAGTCGCACAGCAGTCTTCGCGAGTCGCACAGCCGTCGTCGTGTGTGGCGGGGCTCGTCGACTATCTCGTGCCGGTGCGCGGATCGGGGTTGTCCGTGCCCGCCACCCGGCCCGACCTGCACACCCCGCCCGGGTTCAACCTCGCGATGGCACGTGCCTTCCTGGGCCGCGGGGTGCCGGTCGTGCTGCAGGGCAGCGTGGTCGATCCCGCCATGGCCGAGGCCGCGGTCGAGGAGGGGTTCGGGCTCGTCGAGATGACGCGGGCGCAGATCGCCGACCCCGGGCTCGTCGCGCACGTCCGGGCGGGGACGCCGGAGCGGATCCGGCCCTGCACGCTGGCGAACCAGCACCGCGCCCGCGATCCCCGCAACCCGCTGATCAGCGACGAGGCGGAGCCGCGGTCCGGGCACGAGACCCTCGACCCGCCCCTCCCGCGGTCGCCGCGTCCGCGCACCGGCCCCCCGCTGCTCGTCGTCGGGGGCGGGCCCGCGGGGATGGAGGCGGCCCGGACGGCCGCGCTGCTGGGGCGGCCCGTGCGGCTCGTCGACCGGGCCGAGCGGCTCGGTGGTGCGCTGTGGCCCGCCGCCGCGTTGCCCGGACGCGTTCGGTTCGCGCTGCTGGTCCAGTGGTGGGAACGGGAGCTGGCCCGTCTCGGCGTGGAGGTCCTGCTCGGGCGGGAGGTGGGGCCGGAGGACCTGGTCGGGGACGTCGTGCTGGCGACGGGCTCGGTGCCCTCCGCGCCGACCTTCGCGGCGGGTCCCGACGTGCTGGTGCTGTCCGCGGCCGATCTCCTCGCCGGAGCCGGAGCCGGGGCCGGGGCCGGAGCTGGGGCCGGAGCCGGGCTGAGCGCGGCCACGGAGCCACCCCGGCTCTCGGCGGGACTCGGCCTCCCCACCGACGCCGCGGTCGTCGTGCACGATCCGATCGGGGACTGGACCGGGGTGGGGGTTGCGGAGAGGGTCGCGGCGGCGGGCCTGCGGTGCGCCCTCGTCACGCCCGACGCCGTGGCCGGGACCCAGCTCGCCCGCACCGGCGACCTCGCGGACGCCAACGCCCGGCTCGAACGGGGAGGCGTCGAGCGCGTGCTGTTCTCGCGGATGGAGGCCGTCCGCGGGGGAACGGCGCTGGTCCGCGACGTGCACCACGGCGCGACCCGCGAGCTGCCCGCGACCGTGGTGGTCGACTGCGCGCACCGGCTGCCGGACACCACGCTGGGCGGTCACCCCCGGATCGGGGACTGCGTGGCGCCGCGGACGGTCCACGAGGCCGTCCGCGAGGCCCGGCGGGTCGTCGGATGCTGAACGACCCGGTGCGCGTCGGCCGCGCCACGGTGCGGAACCGGATCGTGTTCACTGCCCACCTCACCGGCTACGCCGAGGACGGGCTCCCCACCGCCCGGCACGCGGCGTACTACGGCGAGCGCGCCCGCACGGCCGGACTGGTGATCACCGAGGAGCACGCCGTCCACCCGGGCGACCATCCCTACGAGCACATGATCCGAGGCCACGATCCCGCCGTCCTGCCCGGCTACCGCGCCCTCACCGACGCCGTCCACGCGCACGGGTCGCTGGTCCTCGCCCAGCTGAACCACAACGGTCCGCAGGCCTCCGGGATGTACTCGCGCGAGCCCGTCCGGGGTCCGGCGGCGATCCCGGACCCGATGTTCCGCGAGGTCCCGGTCGTGCTCACCGAGTCCGACCTCGACGAGATCGTCGCCGGGTACGCGCTGGTGGCGCGGCACTGCGTGCAGGGCGGGTTCGACGGCGTCGAGCTGCAGTGCTCACAGGCCTCCCTGCTGCGGTGCTACCTCGCCCCGTCGACCAACCCCCACGACGAGGACCGCACGCGCCTGCTCCGGCGGGTGCTCGCGGCGGTGCGGGCGGAGCTCGGCGACCGGGTGCTCGGGATCCGGCTCGGGCACGAGGACGGCGTCGACGTCCCGGGGGTCGCGCGGCAGGTCGAGTCCGCTGTGGACTACGTCAGCACGACGATCGGGGTCGCGACCTCGTCGCTGTACCTGGTCGAGCCGTCGATGCACACACCCGCGGGGTATGCGACCCATCTGCCCTCCGCCGTCCGCGCCGCCGTGTCCGTGCCGGTGCTCGCCGTCGGCCGCTACACCACCCCCGAGCTGGGGGAACAGGTGCTGCGCGAGGGGCACGCCGATCTCGTCGGGTTCGCGCGGGGGCTCATCGCCGGGCCGGGCTTCGAGCGGGTGTGCGTGGGGTGCAACCAGGAGTGCGTCGGGCGGGTGGGGATGAACCGGGCGCTGGGGTGCGCGGTGAACCCGCGGGCGGGGCGGGAGGCTGTCGCGGTGACTCTCGGGCCGCCCAAGCGTCGGGTCACGGTCGTCGGGGGCGGGCCCGCCGGGCTCCGGGCCGCGGCGACCGCTGCCGCGCGCGGGTTGCGGGTGTCGCTGCACGAGCGGGGGCGGCTCGGTGGGCGGTTGGCGCTCGCCGCCCTCGCCCCCGGGCGCGCCGAGCTGGGGTTCGTGATCCGCGACCTCGTCGCGGAGTGTCGGGCGGCGGGGGTGCGGATCACCGACGACGAGCCCGATCTCGACGCCGAGGTGGTCGTCCTCGCGACCGGGTCCCGGCCTGCGCGGCGGCGTCCCGGTTCGCTCGACGTGTGCGACGTCCTCGACGGCACCGCCGCCCCGACCGGCCGCGTGCTGGTGGTCGACGAGCTGGGCTTCCACGAGGCCACCTCCGTCGCGGAGCTGCTGGCCGGGCGCGGCTGCGCGGTGGAGATCGTGACGCCCGCGATGGTCGTCGGGCAGGACCTGGGCCTGACCCTGGACCGGGAGGGCTTCCGCAGGCGCGCCCACGCGCTGGGCATCCGGCTGACGACCGACACGCTCGTCACGGACGTGGGGCGGGAGGTCACGCTGGTGCACCACCCGACCGGGCGGACGACGGTGCGGGAGGCCGACGTCGTCGTCGAGGCGGTCCCGCCGCAACCGGCGGACGAGCTGTGGGAGACCCTGCGGGGGCGTCCCGGCGTGCACCGGATCGGGGACTGCCTGGCGCCGCGGCGGATGGACGCTGCGATCCGTGACGGTGAACGAGTGGCGGTGGCCCTGTGAGTGATATCCACCTGTGGACGGATCCTGTGGACAACCCGGTTTCGGCAGGTCAGACGTGTTGATCGGGGCACTCACGTGGCGTGATGTCCACAACGGTCCACCGCGGACTCTCATGGTTCCCGTCGGGTCGGTGGAGCAGCACGGCCCCCATCTGCCGCTCACGACGGACCTCCGGGTGGCCGAACACCTTGCTGCGGAGCTGGAACGGGGCGATCCGGAGCTGGTGCTCGCACCCGTCGTGGCCTACGGGGCGGCGGGGGAGCACGAGGGGTTCGCCGGGACCGTCTCCATCGGACACGAGGGTCTGCGGGTGCTGCTCGTCGAGCTGGGCCGGTCCGCGTGCCGCTGGGCGGCGCGGGTGGTGTTCGTGAACGGGCACGGCGGGAACGTCGCGACCCTCGTCGAGGCGTGCCGGTTGCTGCGCTACGAGGGTCGCGACGTCGCGTGGGTGCCCTGTGCCGCACCGGGGGACGCGCACGCGGGGCGGACGGAGACCTCGCTGATGCTGGCGCTCGACCCGGGGTCGGTGGGACCGGAGCGGGAGCCGGGCGCGACGGCCCCGCTGCGCGAGCTGCTGCCGGTGATGCGCGAGCGAGGGGTCCGCGGGGTCAGCCGGAACGGGATCCTCGGTGATCCGCGGGGAGCCTCGGCCGCCGAGGGCGAGACGATGTGGACGGCGATGGTCTCCACGGCGTCGGCCGCCCTCGCGCGGTGGGACGTCGACGAGGAGACGGCGCGGCTGCGGTGACGAGTCCATGTGAAACGCCACGGGCCGTCGGTACCTGCCGGCACGATGGTCGTCGAGATGGCCGTCGGAGGAGGTAGGAGATGACGAGCCTGTCGTGGCCGACCCACCCGCTCACGCTGGGGGAGTGGGAGACGTTGCCGGAGAGCGACGAGTTCCGCCTCGAGGTGGCGGAGGGGATGCTGGTCATGGCGGCGAAGCCTCACGGACGACACCAGGTGGCGACCGGCCGCCTGTTCGCGGCGATGGATGTGGCAATGCCGCGTGAGCAGTACTGGATCGTGGACCTGGGCTCGCCGACGGTGCTGACGGCCTACCTGCTGGTCGACGGGCCTACGAGCTCGTCGGCGAGTTCCGCGACGAGGCCGGGCTCACGGTCGCGGGGTCCTCGGTCACGCTCGACCTGGCGGCACTCACCGCACGGTAGTGGCCAGGGCCAGCGGGACCAGCTGCTCGGCGGCCGTGAGGGAGCCGTGTTGGCCGGGGAGGGTGGCGAGGGTCGGCTCGGCGATCGAGCGGACCACCCCCGCGGAGCCGCGCATCGCCACCACCAGGTCGCCGATGCGCTCCGCCACGTGCTCGCCGACGGGGCCGAACCAGTTCTGCGCGACGGCCTCGTCCCGGGTGGCGACCCAGGCGTCGTCGCCGAGGGTGTCCTGCCAGGACGCGCGGACGTCCGCGAGGGCACCGTCGCGCACGTAGACGTGCCGGGCGCGGGGATCGCCGCCGAGCAGCCGGACGCCGAGGCGCAGCGGGGTGAGTTGGTCGGCGTCGTGGCGGCGGGTCACCCGGACCATCCCGTGGTCCCCCGTGACCAGCAGCAACGCGTCGGGGGGCAGCTGCTCGACGAGGGTGGACACCATCCGGTCGATCACCCGCAGCTGGAAGCGCCACGGGGTGGAGCCGGGGCCGTGGAGGTGGCCGAGGGTGTCGAGGTCGGCGTGGTAGCCGTAGACGAGCCTGCGGCCGGGACCCGACAGCGCCGCGACGATCTCCGCGGTGAGGTCTCCCAGTGCGAGGACGCCCTGGTAGTGGCCGCCGCGCAGGGCGGCCCGGGTCAGGCCGGACCCGCGGAACGACCGCGGTCCCACGCTCGTGACGCGGACCTGGTCGGCCGCGGCGCGCTGCAGGGCCGTGTCGTGGGGCTGGATCCGTTCGGGCGGCAGCGACTCGCGCAGGTCCGCGTCCTCGGGATCGCCGTAGGCGGTCCACTTCAGCGAGTCGAGCATCTGCTCGCCGCAGGCCTTGAAGGTGATGCCGACCAGGCCGTGGGTGCCGGGCGGCAGGCCCGTCCCGAGCGAGGTCACGCTGATCGACGTGCTCGACGGGAACCCGACGGTCACCGGCTCGCCCGCGAGGGCGGCGAGCGTCGGGGCGTCGGGGGCGTGGTCGCGCAGGAGCTCGGAGCCGAGGCCGTCGACGAGCAGGACGGCCGCGGCGCGGACCGGGGGCAGGGTGATCGCGGGGGCGGGGCCGGGGACGCCCAGCGCGGCGAGCACCGCCGGGAACACCTCGGCCAGTGAGCGCTCCCCGTAGCGGGGGAGCAGGGGGTCCGCGGACTCCGGACGGGTCGCCACGGGCGGGGCTTCGTGCACGGCGGAAGGGTCCCACGCCCCGCTCCGCGCCGCCGAGGCGAGAGGCGACGACACGCACACCGACTCGTGGACCGCCGGAGCGCGACTCGTGGGTCGTGGGGGACTCGCGGGTTGGTGGTCGGATCGCCCGGCGTGGTGGGATCGCCCGGTGAGCGTGCCGGACGGGATGCGGGTGGTGCTGGACCGGCGGGTCCGGCGGTTGGCGGGCAGGGACGGCGGGGCGGCGCTGCTCGGCGGGGCACCGCCTCGGTTGGTGCACCTCGTGCCGAAGGCCCAGGCGGCGCTGGGGGAGCGCGACACGCTGACCGTGATCGATCCCCTCACCCGCGCGCTGGCCCGCACCCTGCTCGACGCAGGCCTCGCCCACCCGGCACCCGGAATTCCCGGCGGACCGACGAGAAAGGAGGTCACGGTCGTCGTGCCGGTGAAGGACCGGCCGCTGGACCGGCTGCTCGCGACACTGCCCCCCGAGGTGGGGCTCGTCGTGGTCGACGACGGGAGCGCGGACCCGGACGCCGTCGCCGCCGCGGTGAAGGCCGCCCACGGCACGGTGATCCGACACGAGACCTCGCGGGGGCCGAGCGCCTCCCGCAACGCCGGCCTGGCCGCGGCCACCACGCCGCTGGTGATGTTCCTCGACTCCGACGTCGTCCCCCAGGGAGACTGGCTCGATCCCCTGCTCGAGCACCTCGCCGACCCGACGGTCGCGCTGGTCGCCCCCCGGATCGTCGCGCTGCACCCGGTGGCGGGACCCCTGGGGCGGTACGAGGCCGTGCGGTCCAGTCTGGACCTCGGGCCCGATCCCGCGCTGATCGTGCCCCGCAGCCGGGTCGCCTACGTGCCGAGCGCGGCGATGCTGGTGCGGAAGGCGGCCGTCGGACGGGGGTTCGACGAGGACATGCACGTCGCCGAGGACGTCGACCTGGTCCTGCGGCTGCACGCCGAGGGGCATCGGCTCCGCTACGAGCCCCGCGCCCGGGTGGCGCACGACCATCGGACGGCCCCGGCGGCGTGGTGGCTGCGCAAGGCCTACTACGGCACCGGCGCCGCCCCGCTCGCCCGTCGCCACGAGGGCTCCGTGCCGCCGATGGTGCTCAGTCCCTGGACGGCGGCGGCGTGCGCGGCGGTGCTCGCGCAGCGTCGCTGGTCCCTTCCGGTCGCCGCGATGATCACCGCAGTAGCGGCGGAACGTCTGTCCCGCAAGCTGTCCCGGCTCCAGGGTCCGCGCAGCGCTGCGCTGCGGCTCGCCGGCCTGGGGCTGTCCGGCGCGGCTCTGCAGGTCGGCAACGCGCTCCTGCGTCACCACTGGCCGGTAGCGGCCCTGCTCGCCCTCGTGTCCCGCCGGGCCCGGCGCGCGGTGCTCGTGGCGGCGGTCGCGGAGGGACTCGGGGACTGGTGGACCCATCGGAACCGGGACGCGGGCGTCCGGACCGACCCGCTGACCCACCTGGTCGCGCACCGGCTGGACGACCTGGCCTACGGTGCGGGCCTCTGGTGGGGCGCGCTGACGCACCGCGACGCCGCCGCGCTCCTGCCCGTCCGGTCGGGTGCACCCCCCAAGGGGGTTGCTCCGGTCAGGTGAAAGGCGCCGACCGGAACAGCCGCGTGTGCGGACTCCCGAGACGAAGTGTTCCGCGGTTGCGGAAGGCGTTCGGGCAGCGCAGGTGAGAGCGTCGATCATCGCCGGACGTCGTCTTGCACGCCCCGATGATCGGGAGTGTGATGTGGTCGCCGCCACAGCGGGCGGCCCGAGAGCGCCGGGCGACCGGCGGCTCCCCGAGGGACGCGACCACCACCGCGGTTGGGAGAAGACTCATGGCAGAGGTCCGGGTGACCGTCGACGGCGTGAACTACGCCGACGAGGTCGAACCCCGCATGTTGCTGGTCCAGTACCTCAGGGAACGGTTGGGCAAGACCGGCACACTGATCGGCTGCGACACCAGCAACTGCGGCGCCTGCACCGTGCACCTGAACGGGCAGAGCGTGAAGTCCTGCTCGGTGCTCGCCGTACAGGCGGACGGCGCGGAGGTCCTGACCATCGAGGGCCTCGCCCGCGACGGTGAGCTGCACCCCGTGCAGAAGGCGTTCAACGAGTGCCACGGCCTGCAGTGCGGCTACTGCACGCCGGGGATGATCATGGCCTCGGTCGACCTGCTCGGGGACAACCCCGACCCGGACGAGCACGAGGTGCGCGAGGGCATCGAGGGCAACCTCTGTCGCTGCACCGGCTACCAGAACATCGTCCGCTCGGTGCAGCGC
>Ga0070665_100002549_pt1 | contig 20012 bp, 21 predicted proteins | sample KBSS13metaG_FD_65862 | JGI IMG/M metagenome (GOLD analysis project Ga0070665, IMG submission 65862) | Switchgrass rhizosphere microbial communities from Kellogg Biological Station, Michigan, USA - KBS S1-3 metaG | ecosystem: Host-associated > Plants > Roots > Rhizosphere > Soil ...
TGGTGGGCGGTACAGGACTCGAACCTGTGACAGCCGGCGTGTAAAGCCGGTGCTCTACCAACTGAGCTAACCGCCCAGCCTACAGTCTGTCCCTTTGCCACGCCACCGAACAATCAAGTATAGCGGGCCCGCTCCAGGGGCGTCAATTCGACGGAGCGAGCACCATCTTCAGCGCCAGCAGGCCCAGAAACAGCGCAAGACCAACCAGCGCGCGGTACTCCTTGTTGCGCCAGACCCGCTCCACGCTGAACGCCCGCTCGACGTGCGGCGCGCGCGCATCGGCGTACGCGTCGTACGCGTCGCCGAAGCGCTCGCGCAGGAAGGCTTCCTCCGTCCGGATTGCGGCCGCGAGCGTCGCGCCCATATAGAGCAGCACGAGCGCCGCAACGACGTACGATCGGCAGCCGACCGCGACGCCGAGCGCCATGATCGACGAGCCGAGATACAGCGGATGCCGCGTGAAGCGGTACGGCCCCGACGCGGTGACCTCGCGGCTCTTCTCGAGATGCCCCGCGGCCCAGATGCGAATCGCCTCGCCGACGAGCCCGACAACGGCGCCGAGCGCCAGCGAGTGCGGCGTGGGCCGCGCGAAATAGAGGACGCCAATCGCGAAGACGAAGCCCAGCGTGACGCGGCGCCGGGCGAGATGACGAGTGAGCGACAGCACTACGACCTGCGCGACATCGCGTCGGGTTTGGCGAGCCGGACGTCCACGGCATGCACCACATCGCTCACGGCGATGTCGTCGAGGCAGCGCGAGGCGCGTTGACAACGGCGCTTGTGATGGCATTGGCACGCGTCGAAGCGCGACACGGTCTCGTCGAACGCCGACCATGGCCCGTTGCGACCGGGATCGGTCGGGCCGTAGATCCCGACGATGGGCGTGCCGGCGGCTGCTGCCAGATGCAGCGGCCCCGTGTCCCCCGAGACGACCAGCACGGCACGGCGCAGCAGCGCCATCAGCGCGGCGAGCGATGTCGCCGGCGCGGCTTCTGCCGCGCCGCCTGACGCATCGACGACACCGCGGGCCAGCGGCTCTTCGCCAGGGCCCCAGGTGACGATGGACGTGAGGCCGTGCTTCTGACGAATCGCCGCAGCGAGTTGACCGAAGCGCTCCGGGGCCCACTGCTTGTTGGGCCAACCCGCACCCGGATTCAGAACGACGCGCGACGGCTCCGGGCCGGCACCGTCGGCGGACGCCAAAGGCAGCAGAATCTCGTCCGCCGCAACGCCCACGGCTCGCGCGAGCGCCAGGTTCTTGCCGATCACGTGCGCCGCGGCGCCAGGATCGACCCGCTCCGTGTACAGCATCCCAGCCATCGGCTCTCGCAGCGCACCCGTGATGAACCCGACGACGCGTCGCGCACCGCTCAGCCGCGCAAGCACCGCCGACTTCAGCAGGCCCTGGAAATCGAGGGCCACGTCGTAGCGTGCGCTCCGCAGCCGGCCGACGACGCTTCGCATGGCCAGCCACGAGCCGCCAGTCTCGATCTCGACGGGCGTCGATGGGAGCGCGAAGAGATCGAGGACTGCCCTGTGGCGCCGTTCCACCAGCCAGTCGATCGACACGCCTGGCGCGGCCGAGGCGATCGCAGCCACCGCCGGCACGGTGTGGACGATGTCGCCGAGTGCTCCCAGACGGACGACCAGCATCCTCACACTGAGATCCTCTTGAGCAGGTCCCGGGTCGAATGGTCCTTCGGGTCGCCGCAGATGGCGGTGCGCCCGCCGTACGACTCGACGATGGCGCGCTCGGGCACGGTCTCGACCGTGTAGTCGGTGCCCTTGCAATGGACGTCCGGGCGAAGCGCGGTGAGCAGCGGGCCCACGGTGTCGGCGTCGAAGATCACCACGTAGTGGACGCCCCGCAGCGCGGCGACCAGCTCGGCGCGGGCCTGCTCGTCAAGAATCGGGCGGCCTTCCCCCTTCAGCCGACGCACCGAGGCATCGGAGTTGACCGCGACCACGAGCCGATCGGCGTGCTGCGACGCCGCCTGCAGGTAGCGGACGTGGCCGACGTGCAGCAGATCGAAGACGCCGTTGGCGAGCGCAACCGATCGGCCTTCCGCGCGGTCGCCCGCAACCGCCTGCTCCAGTTGATCGCGTGTGAGAATCGACATCGGCTAGCGCGAGAAGTCGCGGCGGATCGCGCCCGCAAGCTCCGACGGCGATACGGTCGCGGTACCTCGCTTCATGACGACGAGACCGCCGGCATAGTTTGCCAGCCGCGCGGCCTCGTAGAACGAGGCGCCGGCGGCAAGCGCCAGGGTGATCGTCGCGATGACGGTGTCGCCCGCACCGGTCACGTCGGCCACTTCGTCGGAGCCGAAGATGGGGATGTGGCGCGTGGGTCGGCCGGTCTCGAACAGCGCCATGCCGCGGCTGCCGCGGGTCACCAGCACGGCCTCCATGCCGGTGCGCTTCAGCACGGTCCGTCCCGCCCTCTCGACCACCGCCAGGTCGTCGTCGATGTCCACGCCAAGCAGGTGTTCGACCTCGGACTCGTTTGGCGTGCAGGCCGTCAGGCCCCGATAGGACAGCGTGTCGTGCCGCGAGTCGAGCAGGATGGGGACGCGCCCCCCGCGGGCGGCGCGGGCCAGCTGGCGCTGGAGCGCACTCACCCGATCGGGGGTCACGAGCCCCGAGCCGTAGTCGGACACGAGCACCGCATCAACGTCCCTCAGGGCGCCGGCGGCCGCCTGCCATACCGCGCGTGCGGAGACCGCATCGGGAGTGGCGGAGCGGATGCGATCGATCCGCACAACCTGCTGCTTGGCCGAGTGAACGCCGCCCGCCAGGATGCGCGTCTTGAGCGGCGTGTGATACCTGGCCGGGCGCACGAGCGCCGTGCGGCTCACGCCTTTCGGCAGGCTGGCGACGAGCCGGCGGCCGGCATCATCGCGTCCAACGCGCGCGGCCAGCGCGACCCGCCCGCCGAGCGCCGCCACGTTGCCGGCGGCGTTGCCGGCGCCGCCCGGCAGCACGATGGTCTGGTCGTACCGCAGGATCAGCACGGGCGCTTCGCGCGAGACGCGTTCGACGCGGCCGTAGATGAACTCGTCGGCGAGCAGGTCGCCGACGACGAGCACCCGGCGGCCAGCGAGCGCGCGGACGAGCGACAGGAGGCGTTCGGCGGTAAGGGGCGCGTCGGTTCGCGATCGGTCAGTCATGGTCACCGGATTGGCCGGGGGCGGGCGCCTGCAGGATCAGATCGACCGCGTCGGCGAGCGTGTCCGCCACCCCGTGAACGGGCACCCCCGCCGGCGGGGCGCTTTCGGTGCCCGCGCCGTAGCCCGTCCGCACGAGGATGCCGCGCGCGCCCGCATTGGCGGCCAGCTCCACGTCGAGCCACTTGTCGCCGACGATGAACGAGCGCGACACGTCGAGGCCCAGATCTGCGGCGGCCTGCTCCACCATCCCCGGGCCGGGCTTCCGGCATCGGCATCTGCGCCGATACTCGGCCACGGTTCCCTCGGGATGGTGCGGGCAGTAATAGTATCCGTCGAGCACCACGCCGTCAGCTTCCAGCAGCGCCGCGAGATGGCGGTGCGCCTCCTGCACGAACGCTTCGTCGAAATACCCGCGCGCGACTCCCGCCTGGTTGGTCACCAGCACGAGCGCATAGCCCGCCTCCCGAAGGCGCCGTAGCGCCGCGGACGCCCACGGGAACGGCTGGATCAAATCCAGCCGATCGAGGTAACCGCGCTCCTCGATGAGGGTGCCGTCGCGGTCAAGGAACACGGCAGGCTTCACGACTACGCTCCCGACACGTGTCCGCGACCGTCATGCATGAGTCGTGTCGCCTCCGCGGCGACGCGTTCAACCGAAATGCTTTTCATGCACCGATGATCGAGCGGGCACCGCCGCAGCTCGCACGGCCGGCACCAGGCGTCGCCAGCGACGATCGCGCGGGGCGCACCCGCGCGATCCGCCAGGGGCGAGGTTCGCCGCTCGTTGGTCGGACCGAACAACGCGACAACCGGCGCGCCAACGGCGGCCGCCACGTGCATAGCCCCCGAATCATTCGCCACCACCGTCGTCGACAAGGCGAGCACGGCGGCCAGCGTCGGCAGATCCGTGCGGCCGGTGAGGTCGATCATCGGCGGCACCGAGCCTGCCCGCGTGGCCGATGTGTACACATCGTGTACATATTGCGCCGTTGCGGCGTCGGCGGCCGCGCCCACCAGGACGGGCACTGCTCCACGCTCGCGGGCCAGCGACGCGGCCACCACGCCCACGCGGTCCGGCGGCCAGCGCTTGGCAGTCCCGAACGCGGCGCCCGGCGCAAACGCCACGATCGGCTCTCCACGCCAGCCGGCATCGTTGAGCAGCGCCGTCGCTCGATCGCGCAGCGCCTGATCCACACGCAGCGATGCGACCGGTGGCAATGCGGGCGCGCCGAGCGCCGCGACGAGCGCCAGATAGTACTCCGCGTGGTGCATCGACGCCTTCGGCGGATCGATCGCGCGCGTCAGCAGCCGGCCGCGAAAATCGCGTCGAAACCCCCAGCGCTCCGCGATGCCCGCCCGCCGCGCGACCAGCGCCGCAGCGAAGGAATTCGGCAACAGGAGAGCGGCATCGAACCGACCGTCCGCCAGGCGTCGCGCGTCTGCCGATGCGGTAATGGCGCTTCGAAATCCGCCGGACGCATCGAGCGGCACGACCTCGTCGACGCCAGCCACCAATTGCAGCACCGGCGCGATGCCGCTGCGCGCCGCGACCGCCAGGTGCGCCTCAGGCTTCCACGCGCGGAGGCTGGCGATGGCCGGCAACGCCATCACGAGATCGCCGAGCCAGTTCGGCGCCAGCACGACGATGCGCGAGGGGCCCGATGCCGGCACGCCGCCTACTCCTCGGCCGCGCCCGCATCGGCGCGGGCGTGCGGGAACATGCCCGGCGTGCTCTCGGGGAGCGGCGCATCACGCCAGCGGCGATGCATCCAGAGCCACAGCGAGGGGTGGCGCCGCACGTACATCTCGAGCACGTCCGTGCAGCGCTGGGTGAATTCGCGAATCGCGTCCGGCGAGTCCTGGTCCGGCGGTGGGACCGCGTGCTCGTAGATCAGGCGATAGCGTCCCCCCGGCATCGGAAGCGCAAAGACGGGGACCACCGGCGCGCCTGTGCGCAGCGCCAGCGCCGCGAGCATCGACGTCGTCGCGGCGGGTCGCTCGAAGAAGTCCACGTAAATGGCGTCCGGGCTGTTCATGTGCTGATCGATCAACATTGCCACGCCCTGGCCGGCGGCCAGCGCGCGCAGCACCTTGCGCACGGCGCCCTGGCGATAGATCACGAAGTACCGGTCTTGCCGCGAATCTGCTCCAGAAGCTCGTTCAGCATCGGGTTGTCGAGGGCGCGAGCCAGCACGCCCACGGGCGGGTGGACCAGGCCGTGCCCGATGGCCTGCACTTCCCAGTGTCCGAAGTGTCCCGTGAAGAACAGAACGCCCTTGCCCTGCGCGAAGGCCGCCACGACCCGCTCTTCGCCGTCGAACTCGATCAGACGACGCATGCCCTCGGGCGACAGCGTCGAAAAGCGCAGCAGCTCGAACAGGACGCGCCCGAAGTGGACGAACATCGCGCGGCAGATCCGGCGGCGTTCGACCACGGTGCGCTGCGGGAAGGCCGTCGCGAGGTTCGTCATGGCGACATTGCGGTGCACGCGATCGACGGCGTAGAACGTGAGGCCGAGGCCCGCGCCGAGCGCGCGCACCACCGAGGGCGGAAGCACGCCGACGAGGCCGCGGATGACGGCGATGCCGCCATGCTCGACCTTGTGCCGAAGACTGCTCACGATGACGCCTCCGCCGCGCCTTTCAGCCGTTCGAGCAGCCAGACGCCGAACGTGTCGGGTTCGACGCGCACCTGCATACGCCGCACGGCGATACGCATCGGCCACGGCCGTAGCGGAAGCAGGCGCATGAGATCCTTCTCGGTAGTCAGCGCAATCACCGCGCTCGACTGCTTCATCCGCGACGCGATTCGTGCGAGATCGCCGGGACTGTACGGATGATGGTCACGGAATCGGATGGCCTCGGCAAGGTCGAATCCGGCCGCGCGCGTTTCGTCCTCGAACCGCTGGGGCCGCGCAATCCCGCTGAAGGCGACAACGCGGCTGCCGGCCTTCACCGGGCGCGGCCCTTCGAGCGTGTCCTCTATTGCGGGGCCCACGTCGCGGACCACGCTGAACACGTCCTCCACGCCGAGCTGGCCGGACAGCGCAAGGCGGTCGATCGTCGGGTCAGTCGCCAGCAAGGCGTCGGCATGCCGGACGGCGCTCAATGGCTCCCGGAGGCGCCCTTTCGGAAGCATCCGCGGGCGCTCGACATCATCTCGATCGAGGACCAGCAGGTTCACGGTGCGAGCAAGCACCATGTGCTGGAACCCGTCGTCGAGCAGGTGCACCGTCGCGCCCAGCCTGAGCTCCGCGAGGCGCCCGGCAAGATAGCGATCGGCGGATACGAGGACGGGAACCCGCGGCAGCGCGCGCGCGAGCATCAACGGCTCGTCGCCCGCCCGCTCGAGGTCCGCGCGAAGCCGGATGCCGTCGCTGACGACGGTGACGCCATCCTCCGGCCGCGTTCGCGCGTACCCGCGGCTCAGGATCGCGGGCCGCTCGCCCGCGTCTTCGAGCAGTCGCGCGATGTACGCAACCAGGGGCGTCTTGCCCGAGCCGCCGACGCTGAGGTTGCCGACGCTGACCACTGGCCGGTCGAGGCGGCGCTGCGCATCCGAGCGCGACAGCGTTCGCCGACGGACCCGGGCGCCGAGGGCGTAGAGATGGCTCGCGATGGTCAGCACGAGATCGTCAGTGGACCCGCCGGAAGGGCCGCACGACGGCCGGATGCGGAAGCAGCCGCGCGATGACCTCCAGCGTGCGCGCCGTGGCGCCGCGGTTGGCGTCGACCAGCGCGCGCGCCGCCGCGCCGAGCGCGGCCCGGCGCACCGGATCCCCGACGAGCGAGGTCAGCGCCTCCGCGAACGCGGCGTCGCTGGCCACCTGCACGGCGGCATCGCTCGAGAGGAAAAGATCGGCGATCTCGGCGAAGTTCGACATCGACGGACCGAAGACAATCGGACGCCCGTGCACGGCGGGCTCGAGGATGTTGTGCCCGCCGGTCGGGACGAGGCTTCCGCCGACGAAAGCCACCGTGGCGATCTGGTACAACGATGCCAGCTCCCCGATCGTGTCGAGGACGACGACGTCGGCGCGCGGATCGGAGTCCACGGCCAGCTCCGTGCGGCGCGCCGTGGCGAACCCTTCCCCGCGCGCGATGTGCATCACCTCGGTGAACCGATCCTGGTGGCGCGGCGCGATGATGAGCAGCGCGTGCGGCGAGGCGTGCTTGATCCGCCGGAACGCGCGCAGCAGCGGCAGCTCCTCGCCTCGCATCGTGCTGCCGGCGACCACGACGATGCGATCGTGCGGGACGCGGAAGTAGCGCAGCACGCGCTCCCGGGGCCGTCCCTGGGCGGGCGAGGCGGGCAGGCGCGCCGCATCGAACTTGAGGCTGCCGGTGACCGTCACTCGGGAGGGATCGGCGCCCATGCCTATCACACGGCGGGCAGACTCGTCGCTCTGCATGCAGAACGCGTCCACGCCGGCCAGCACGCGCCCGAGCAGCGGCCGAAGCAGGCGGTACCGGCCGAACGACCGTGCCGAGACGCGGCCGTTCACGATCGCCGTCTTGACACCGCGGCGCTCGCATTCGCGCAGGATATTCGGCCAGATCTCGCCTTCCATCAGCACCAGCAGCCGAGGCTTCGCGCGGTCGAGCACGCGGCGGACTACCCAGGTGAAGTCGATCGGAAAGTAGAAGACGGCGTCCGCTTCGGGCAGTTGGCGCTTTGCCAATTGCTGCCCCGCAGCGGTCGTCGTCGAGACCAGCAGGCGGAAGCCCGGGAACCGCGTCTTCAGCTCCTCGGCGATCGGGCGCGCCGCAAGCACCTCGCCCACCGAAACCGCGTGGATCCAGAGCGAGGGTTCGCCATCGAGGTTGAACGAGACGGGCAGCCGGCCTAGCCGCTCGCGCAGACTGCCGAGGTACTTGCGCCGACTGAGCGCCTGGTACAGAAACCACGGCGCGCCAACCACGAGGGCGATGGCCAGGAGGGCGCTGTAGAAAACGTACATCGAATGATGTCGGGTGACGCTAACGCGCGGAAAACGCGGGCCTTACGCTGCTGCGAGTATAGTCGCGGGTTTGACCCTGCGCAAGCTGGCCCACTACAATCTGTCGTTTACGAGCCGGTCAGCCGCACTCGTCTTCATCATCGAACACGCAAACCGTACGCGCGGAGGCAATGTCCATGGGTCTGAAGGTCGGTATCAACGGGTTTGGCCGCATCGGCCGCAACATTTTCAGGGCAGCTCTGGGCAACCCGGAGTTCGATTTCGTCGCGGTCAACGACCTGACGAGCACCGAGACGCTGGCGCACCTCCTCAAGTACGACTCGATTCTTGGCAACCTGCACCACGCCGTGAAGGCGTCCGGCGACACCATCAACGTCGAAGGCGACAGCGTCAAGGTGCTGTCGATCAAGAACCCGGCGGAGCTGCCCTGGAAGGACCTGGGCGTGGACATCGTGTTCGAGTCCACGGGCCTGTTCACCGATCGCGATGCCGCGGCGAAGCACCTGGCGGCCGGCGCGAAGAAAGTGATCATCACCGCGCCGGCGAAGAAGCCGGACATCACGGTGGTAATGGGCGTGAACGCCGACAAGTACGACCCGGCGACGCACCACATCATCTCGAACGCGTCGTGCACGACCAACTGCCTCGCGCCGTGCGCGAAAGTGCTGCACGAGTCGTTCGGCATCAAGCGCGGCTGGATGACGACCGTCCACTCCTACACGAACGACCAGCAGTTGCTGGACCTGCCGCACAAGGATCTGCGCCGCGCCCGCGCGGCCGCGCTGTCGATCATTCCGACGACCACCGGCGCCGCCTCGGCCGTCGGTGAAGTGCTGCCCGAGCTGAAGGGCAAGCTCGACGGCATCGCGATGCGAGTGCCGACCGCCAATGTGTCCGTAGTCGACCTGGTGGCGGAGCTGAACAAGAAGACGTCCGCGGACGAAGTGAACAACGCGTTCCGCACGGCTGCCGCCGGCCCGCTAAAGGGCATCCTGCACGTGGAGGACGCGCCGCTGGTGTCGATCGACTTTCGCGGCAACCCGTTCTCGTCGATCGTCGACTCCGCCTACACCAAGGTGATGGATGGCGACTTCGTGAAGGTGTTGTCCTGGTACGACAACGAGTGGGGTTATTCGAGCCGGTGCGTGGATCTGGCGCTGCTGCTGAAGAAGAAGGGGCTCTAGCCGGACTCCGGGCTACAGGCTACAGGACGATGAAACTGTCGGTTGCTGACCTGGATCTGAAGGGCAAGCGGGTCTTCATCCGCGTCGACTTCAACGTGCCGCTCAAGGGCGGCGCGATCACGGACGACACGCGGGTCAAGGCGTCGCTGCCCACGATCACGTACGCCCTCGATCACGGGGCCACCGTCATCCTCGCCTCGCACCTCGGCAGGCCGAAGGGCAAGGTAGCGCCCGAGTTCAGCCTGCTGCCCGTGGCTGGACGGCTGTCCGAGCTGATCGGCCGGAAGGTCGTCTTCGCCAGCGACTGCATCGGCGAGCCCGCGAAGGAAGCGGTGGCCGAAGCCGCCGCCGGCAGTCACGTCGTCCTGCTCGAGAATCTCCGCTTCCACGCGGAGGAAGAGAAGGACGACCCGGCGTTCGCGTCGAAACTGGCATCGCTGGCGGATCTCTACGTGAATGACGCGTTCGGATCGGCGCACCGCGCGCACGCGTCGGTGCACGGGATCGTCAAGGCGATCGGGCGCGGCGCAGCCGGCTTCCTGATGGAGAAGGAACTGCGCTACCTCGGAGAGGCCGTCAACAACCCGGTGCGGCCGTTCGTCGCGATCATTGGCGGTGCGAAGGTCTCGGACAAGATCGAGGTGATCGAGAACCTGCTCGGAAAGGTGGACACGCTGCTCATCGGCGGCGCGATGGCGTACACGTTCTTCAAGTCGCGGCAGATGCCCGTCGGCAAGTCGCTGGTCGAGGACGACCGGCTGCCGAGCGCGACGGGGATCACCGCGCGGGCGCAGCAGCAAGGCGTCTCGCTGCAGCTGCCGGTCGATCACGTCGTCGCACCGAAGCTCGAGGCGGGAGCGCCGACCGAGGTGATCGCCGTGGACGATCCGGCGATCGGCGATCGGATGGGTCTCGACATCGGCCCGCGCACGGCGGCGGCTTTCGCGGAGATCCTGAAGACGGCGAAGACCGTCGTGTGGAACGGCCCGATGGGCGTGTTCGAGATCCCCGAGTTCGCCAGGGGCACCGAGGCCGTGGCGCGCGCCGTGGCGGCGGTGAGCGGCACGACAATCGTCGGCGGCGGCGATTCAATCGCCGCCATCAACAAGGTGGGCGTGGCCGGCGAGGTGACGCACATCTCCACGGGCGGCGGCGCGTCGCTGGAGTTCCTGGGCGGCCAGGAGCTTCCCGGCGTGGCGGCGCTGACGGACAAGTAGCCATGCGTCATCCCTTCATCGCGGGCAACTGGAAGATGTTCAAGACCGTCCACGAGGCGGTCGTTTACGTGAAGGAATTCCGGAGCCTCGTGAAGGACATCGAGGACGTGGAGATCGTCGTCGCGCCCACGTTCACCGCCGTCCACGCGTGCGCGGAAGCGGCACGCAACTCACGCGTCGGCATCGCGGCTCAGAACCTGCACTGGGAGCGCGAGGGCGCGTTCACCGGCGAGATCAGCGGCCCGATGATCAAGGAAGCTGGCGCCGAGTACGTGATCATCGGCCACTCGGAGCGCCGGACCCTGTTCGGCGAAACCGACGAAGCGGTGAACCGGAAGGTCCGCGCGGCGATTGCCGCCAACCTCATCCCGATCGCCTGCATCGGCGAGACGCTGGCCGAGCGCGAGGCCGGCGCGACGCTGTCCGTGCTCGATCGCCAGATCAAGGCCGGGTTCGACGGCATCACCGGGGACCAGGTCGGCGCGCTCGTGATTGCCTACGAGCCGGTCTGGGCAATCGGCACCGGCCGCACCGCCACGGCGGGCCAGGCGCAGGAAGCGCACGCGCACATCCGCCAGCGGCTGCGCCAGTGGTTTGGCGGCGCGGCGGCCGACGAGTGCCACGTGATCTACGGCGGCAGCGTGAAGCCGGACAACACGAAGGAGCTGCTCGGCCAGCCCGACGTCGATGGCGCGCTCGTCGGCGGCGCGTCGCTCGACATCAAGAGCTTCTTCGAGATCGTCAGCCGGTCGCGCCAACAGTAGGTCTCTTTTCTCGTGATGAGCAGAACTGAAGTTCTGCTCCACTGGCGTCTCCGTGGTGACACCAGTGGCACAGGACTTTAGTCCTGTGCATCAGCCGTACTGTGTTTCAGCTACACTCCGCTCAGCATGCGCAGCCATGTTCATGCGACGGGCCTGGTCAGCCTTCTGCTGGCCGCGTCCGTCCTCGCTGACCAGTCACCGAAGAGTACTCGCGCGACCGATCTCGCCTCCATGGTGGATGCCGAACGCGCGTTTGCGGCGGCCGCGAAGACGACCGGGATCAAAGCCGCATTTCTCGAGTACCTCGACGATGACGCCATCACACTGCTGCCGACGCCTGGCCGCGCGAAGGACGTGTGGCGCGGGCGGCCCGATCCGCCCGATCCACTGAAGGCGAAGCTGACATGGGATCCGCGGACCGGCGCCGTGTCGAGCTCAGGCGACCTCGGCTGGCTCACCGGCCCGTACGTATTCATGCCGGAGGCCGGCGCGCAGGCGTCCTACGGCTGCTACTTCTCGGTATGGACGCGGTCGCCCGGGAAGCCGTGGCGGGTGGCGCTCGATCAAGGCATCGACACGCCGGCGCCGTGCGCGTTCAGTGAGACGGGATTCCACGAGGCGAAAACGGCGCACTGGAAGGGCACGATCGACGCTCCGGACGTCGCGCGGAGGACGCTGCTGGCCAGGGACGGCGAGGTATCGCAGGGCGCAATCAAAGACCCCGGCCCGACGATCATCGCAAACGTCCTCGATGCCAACGGCCGCGTCTATCGGCCGGGCCGCCAGATCTTCGTGGGCGCCGTCGCCGCCCGCGTATATCTCATCACCGAGCAGCCGGCGATCGCGACGTCGCCCGTCGACGCGGTTGTGTCCCGCGCGCAGGATCTGGGCTACACGTACGGGAAGGTCGATACCGGCGACACGCCCGCGAAGCACGCCTACTACCTGCGCGTGTGGTCGCGGCAGCCCTCGGGCAGCTGGTCGATCGTCGCCGACATCCTGACGGGAGCGCAGTGAGGCCGGTAGTGTCTGTGAAGAGCCGCAGCGACACCTGTGGCACAGGACGTTAGCCCCCAGGAGTCTAGTCCTGTGCAGCTGCAGGACTTCAGTCCTGCGCTTCACCGCTGGACGCGCGCACTATCAACTGGCCGTGGAGCAGGATGTCGCGCGGCGGCAGGTCAGGCTGCGCGACCCTCGACATCATCGCCGACATCGCCGCGATCCCGATCTCCCGGCACGGCTGCCTGAGCGTCGTCAGCGGCACCGGCAGCAGCGATGCGTACTCCACATCGTCGATGCTCCCGATCCGCACCTGGCCAGGAATGCCGTGGCCGAGCACGAGCAGCGTGCGCATCAGCGCGCCGGCCGTGCGATCGCTGGCGCAGACGATGCCATCGGGGCGGTAGCGGCGCATGAGGGCGTCGACGAGGAGCGCGTCCGATGGATCGCCGCGCAGGACGCTGTCGGGCTGCGCCGTCAGCCCCGCAAGCGCGAGCGCTTCGCGAAAGCCCGCCTCCCTGGCGTCCACCGAACTTGCCGCGTCGCTCAGCCCTACAAACGTCACGCGCTGACAGCCGCGATTGAGCAGGTGGCTCGTGACGAGGGCGCCGGCACGCCGGTTGTCGAGGCCGATCAGGTCGTGGCGGCCGCGCTGTGGATACGGCTCGATTGATCGATCGAGGAGCACGACGGGGATGCGCGCGGCGGCGAAGGCCTCGGCGATCCGCCGGTTGACCGTGCGATGGTTCGGCGTGAGCTCGAGCGGCGCGAAGAAGACGCCATCCACGCGCCGCGCGACGCACTGCTGGCAGGCCAGCCAGGCTTCGTCCTCGCGCGTGGCCGCGGTGCCCGCGCCCGTGGTCCACAGCAGCGCGTGCGACTGCGCCTCGGGCGCGTCCAGCATCCCGCGGTAGATCGGCGTGAACACCTCGACGTCGCCGAAGTCCGGGACAACCATGCCAAGCGACAGCGCCTGGTCGACACGGCGTGCCTGACGCACGAACGTTCCCGACCCGGCGCGCCGCTCGACGAAGCCCGCCACCTGCAGGTCTCGCAGCGCACGCGCCACCGTGATGCGCGAGGCGCCGAACCGGTGCACCAGATCAGCCTCGCTCGGTAACCGCCCGCCCGCCTTCACCCGTCCCGAGACGATCTGCTGAAGAAGGGCCTCGTAAACCTGCCGGTGCTTGGGGGCGTGAGCGGTGCCGACCATGTGCAAATGGTATGACAACATTGTATCGGTAGTCAATACAGCTCGGCATCAACCGCATGATTCGCCTGCTTGTATGATATTGAAATGTATATACTTAACTCACTGTGCTTGACTGGACCAGCCGGAGGCCGTAAGATGGATCGCATACTTGTTATATCAACTTATCACTGGGAAGTGCTACTCCCCACTTTGCACTTGGGACTTCCCACTTGGCACTAATAGCACTTCTCACTTGGCACTAATGGAGGGCCACGCATGACGACCGGCCCGGTTGACGCCACCAGGCACTATCTGTTCGCTTCCGACTTCGACCAGACGCTCAGCTTTCACGACTCGGGGCGCGTACTGGCCGAACTGCTCGGCGTGTCCAACTTCGATCAGAAGGTCGCGGGCCTGGCGCAGACGAATCTGGTCCAGCAGGGCGGTGAGCTCGCGTACCTCATTCGCCACGATCCGGAGTTCCGCAGCGTGCGGAGTGAGCATCTGTGGGAGGCGGGCCGGCGCGTCCGGCTGCGCACGCACATCCCGCATCTCGTGGACTTCCTCGCGAAGGGGATCGACGGTTTCAAGTTCTCCTTCTACGTGATCTCCGCCGCACCGCGCGAGGTGATCCTCTCGGCGCTCGAGGGCATCGTGCCGGCCGATCACATCGTCGGCACCGAGCTCGACTACGAGCCGAACACGGGCGAGGTGCGTTCGATCGCGCGCGTGCCGGCGGGGTACGGCAAGGTGGCCGCCGTCGAGCGGCTGGAATCCGAGCTCAATATCAACGCGAATCGCACGATCTACGTCGGCGACGGCAGTTCGGACGTGCACGTGATGCTGCACGTGAACAACCGCGAGGGCTTCACGATCGCGGTGTCCGAGAACAAGCACATCGCGCGCATCGCGCGGCGCACGGTGCTCAGCGACAACGCGTTGAGCGCGCTGGTGCCGGTGCTCGAGGAGATCGCCGGCTGGACTCCGTCGGCCATCCGCGGGCTGTTCGAGTCCTACGGGCTGACCTTGCAGGAATGGGAGAAGGCCCACACCGACTGGCTGACGCTCAGGGAGCTGCCGCCCGCGCAGCCGGGCGAGGCGGTGGCGTAGTCATGCGGCTCGTCGATCTGATTGGCTGGACCGCGACCGCGGTGTTCGTCGGGTCTTACGCGTTCCGGCATCCCGATCGCCTGCGGCAGGCCCAGATGGTGGGCGCCGCCATCTGGGTGGGCTACGGCGTCCTCATGCAGGCTCCGCCGATCATCGTGGCCAACCTGCTGGTCCTCGGGGCCGCAGGGTGGGCGTCCTGGCGACAGCCTCACCGTCGGCCGGAGGTATCGGCCTCCCCTGCCCGCATGGTAGACTAAGGGTTTCCGGTCGCCCCGAAGGCCGGCCCGGGCAAAACCCTTATGTGGCTCTACTACCTGGTCGCGACGCTTTACGTGATCACCTGCCTCGTGCTGATGCTGGTGGTCCTGATCCAGCAGGGCAAGGCCGGCGATCTGGCCTCGGCGTTCGGCGGCGGCAGCAGCCAGGCCGCGTTCGGCGCGCGCGCCGGCGCGACGCTGCTCACCAAGGTGACCTGGGTGTGCGCGGGGATGTTCGTCGTCTGCGCGCTGGCGCTGTCGATTATCGGCCAGCGCGGGCCCGGTTCGGTGCTGGGCTCTGTGGCGCTGCCAAAGCCGGCCGCCACGCAGCCGGCTCCAGCGACACCTGCGCCAGCGACGCCGGCGCAAAGCGCACCGGCGCAGCCGGCGCCCTCGACACCCGCCCCCGCGCAGCCGAAGTAGGACAACTCCTCGTTCGCGCCCCGCCTCAGGCTCGCTTCAACACCCTCGTGAGCGCGACGAGGATCACGGCGCCGATGAAGGACACGATCACGGAGCCGAGGATTCCGCCTGAGGGCCAGACGCCCAGCGAGCCGAATACCCACCCTCCGACAATCCCGCCCAGCAGCCCGAGGACGAGGTCCATCAGCACCCCGTAGCCTCCGCCTCTCATGACTTGCCCGGCGAGCCAGCCAGCGATGATGCCGACGATGATCGCGTAGATCATGGGGTTCTCCTTTTCATGCAAGTGACGGGAGTGACGAGTTCTAGCCGGTAGGTGAAGGCTTGTCAACCGCCAGCTGACCTGTTCCGGGCCTGCCGAGCGCGCGCACGGTTGGCGCCAGCCGGGTAGGCTGATAAAATGACTCGTTCGGGTATTCGCCTCTATCGCGGAAGTGGCGGAACTGGCAGACGCACCAGCTTGAGGGGCTGGCGTTCGCAAGAACGTGGGGGTTCGAATCCCCCCTTCCGCACCAACGCTCGCCTTTCGGCTCGCTCTGGCGCGTCAGGCGGGCTTCAGGCACGCGGCGCGCGCGCTTCGCGCACGCGCCAGCGGGCACGCCCCCCCCTTCCGCACCAACCTTCAATTACGGAACAGATTCAGGAATTCGGTGGGGTTTAGCTAACGGAAAGCTAACCGCGAGCGTGCAGCAGTCCGCCGATGGCCGAGGCCGCGTCCTTCTGCGTGGCGGGCAGGACGTGGGCGTATACTTCCATCGTCACGTTGACCCTCGAGTGGCCCAGTCGTTCACTGACGACGTGGACGGCGTGCCCGCCTGCAAGCAACAACGTCGCGCTCGTGTGCCGCAACTCGTGGAACTTGATCCGACGCAGTTCGCGGCTTGATCAACTACTTCGCGTACTCGCTGGTGCCCCAGGTTGCTCGCGTGTAGCGGGGAGCCCAGCGATGCGGGCATCGGCATAGCAGACGCCGCTAGCTCAGCTTTTTGGTGACTTTTGTCGCTGTGACGGATGACTATTCACTGGGTATCACCGAGATAAGAGTCATGAAATCAACGTGTTACGAAGAACTGTAGTCTGGCACTACGCTTGTGTACGCCCCAACACCGGAGGATAAACATGATTCGACGCCTCGCATTCGGCTTTGGAATCTCGCTGATGACAGCTCCGGTTCTGTTCGCTGCGCCATCGCTCCCCTCGCAGGCCACGGACCATCTGCCGTGGGCACACTTGGCGGCCCAGGCCGCGACCGCTCTCTGCACGTACCTCGGCGTCGGCTGCGCCTAGTTTTCCCTCTTAGCTTTCGTTGGCTTGGTCATCGGCCCGCCTTCTTCAACGGCGGGCCGTTCTTTGTACGCCCTATTCCAGCGCCGCCGCTGTGGGAGCCGGCTGGCGAGGACCGTCGGGAGCGGCTCGAACGTCTCTTCGGCGCCGACATGCCGACATCCTCTACACGCGCTGTAGCCGGCCGCTCGTCGACGAGGTAGACCGGCTGCGCTGGATCGTGGGCGACAACGAGATCGGATTCGCCGTGTTCGACTAATGTCGGCTTGCCTGCGATGACGCGCCTGAAGCCGCGGAGGTCTCTGAACGCTACTTTAGGGTGGTCGGGCAGATTGGGATCGGCTCGCTGCACGTGGCACGCGTCAGTAAGGCCCTGGACGCGGACCAGAAACCTTTCGGCTCAGCGATCTGCCACAACGGCGCCCGGGGCATGAAAGCCCGGCTGGCGAGAGCGAGCGCCAGGGACGACTTCGCCGCGCCGCCGTCGCCGAAGACGATGGTGGGGTGCCGGTCGAGTAGCGGCAACCCGTCGATGGTGATGGCGTCCACCGCGGCCGGCCGCTGCTGGGTGCGGAGCGATACCGCCGCTCGCCGCTTCGCTCGGCCCTGACGACGTGCTGCGCAAACTCTTCGACCAGCCCGGTCCAGTCGAGATCCATCGCCTTCGCCCGCTCGGCCAGATACTGGGCGCGGTCCTCGCGGGCGCGCTACGTGCTGAAGTTCAGATCGGCGACACTCAACACGCCGTCGACCGCGTGTGCGCCCGCTAGCGAGCACTCATGCGGCCTCGCGGAGAGAGGAGCAACCCATTCGTGCGCCGGCGCCTGTCGAGCTCGGCGTGCGCGAGTTCGCGCGGGCGACCGTGTCCGCTCAATCATTCACCGCCAGTTCCACATGCAACCTGTTGCTATACATCTTGCCGTAGCGTGCTAGCATCGGGCTCTATCGTCCGTCCCATCTCGCGCGGCCGTTCGAGGGGAAGTGTCATGGGATCACAGGCCCGCAGCGGACTCCGCCACCGTCACGTGCTGCTCGTCGTGCTGCTCGCTTCGGTGAGCTGCAGCGAGGCGACCCCGCCCGGCGCCCTCGACTCACAAGTGACCCTCGAGCCCCGACCTGCTGCCCAGTCGTCCGGGCCTCCAACGACGATTCGCCTCGTCCTTCAATTGCAGCAGGACGGGACGTTCCGCATGATCTCGGCTGAGCCTCGGCGAGGCGAGGTGACGCCCGATCCCTCCGTCGAAGACAATCGGCCGGCTCTGGCGGAGGGCCGCGCGAAGCTCGTCGAATACAGTGCTCGAAACGCTGGGGGCGAGGTGGTCGCGACCGGCAGGTTCATCGTGCCGTTGGTCGCAGTGTCGGAGTTCCAGGATCCGAACGCTTCAACCCGAATCAGACACAGCGAGGAGCGGCTGACAACGCCGACGATCAGGGTCGCGGTCCCGTATCAGGCCTCGATTGCCATGATCGCTTTCGACAGCCTGGAGCCAGGCGCCAGCGCCGAGCCGAGGGAGTGGAAGCGCACGACGATGGGCGAGGTCAAGGTGCCGCTCGCTCCCCAGAACCAGCAGCCCAGGTAAGCGAATCAGACGGTGTTCATCATGACGCGAAGACATCCGCTTCTCTCGCCGCGTCGAGGGATTGCGCTGCTCGCCGCAGCGCTCGGCTGCGTGATCACGGTCGGCGGCGCCCGGCAGATTCATGCGGACGGCGGAGTGGTGGACGGCGTCACGACGCTGCTTCTGAGCGGCGACACCGCGACCAAGATCGATCTCGTCTTTCTCGGTGACGGCTTCACGCGCGATCAGCAGGCCGACTACAACGCGAAGGTGGATGAAGCAGTCACTGCCTTTCTGGGCGCGCACCCGATCAAGGCGCTGCGCAGTGCCTTCAACATCCACCGCGTGAACGTCATTTCGCCCGAATCGGGGACCGACAAGTTCGCGACATGCGGCACGAGCACCGACACGGGCGACTCCGACGTCAGCCGGCGCACCGCGATGGACTCGGGTTACTGCAACGGCGGAACGGGATCGGTCTATCGCTGCATGGGCACATCCAATCCGGCGCTCGCCCAGGGGTTCGCCGCCAACGCTCCCGACGACGACGTCGTCATCGTGCTCGTGAACGACTCGGGCTACGGGGGCTGCGCGTTTGGCTCCCAGACCTTCCTCACGCTTACCAGCCGCTTCGCGCCGATCGTCGTTCACGAGCTCGGCCACGCGATGTTCAACCTGGCCGACGAATATCGCTACGACAGCGACGACACCTTCACAGGCACCGAGCCGCAGCGAGTGGACATCACCATCGCCACCAGCCGCGAGAACCTGAAGTGGGGCGACCTCGTGCTTCCCGGGACTGCTGTTCCGACCCAGAATCAGGCGCCCAACTGCGGCAAGGACGCCGACCTGCCCGACAGAAGCGTGGACGCCGACCTGGTCGGCACGTTCGAAGGGGCCAATCACAATCGCTGCGGTATTTTTCGGCCGCAATATGACTGCCGGATGCGCGAGAACGACCTCGAGTTCTGCTCGGTCTGCCGGCGAAAGATCATTCGCGACCTGGTTACCAAGTTGAACGACGATCGGGCGGTGTTCTTCGCCAACCTCCTCATTCGCGACGACGAAGATCCGTGGCCCCGAGGCAACGGCGAGATTTACCTGCACTACGACCTGCACTCGGGTGGCCAAACCCTGAGCGGACGCTGGCCCGCCGAGGGCGAATCGTCCTTCGACGACGGAGATGCCAAGGACATCAACTTCTTTGCCGGAGTGATGCCCCAGCCGCTCCCAGGTGAGCCGTCGAGCATCGATCTGCGCGTGCGCGAAAGCGACTGGCCGGACGGTGACGACGACCTGTCGAGCGACGCGACCGAGCCGCTCCCGGTCTCCGGTGCGTTCAGCGTGGACCGCGACGACTACAGACTGAACGGCAACGTCGAGTCCGCCGATCTCCGCGTCCTTCTCGACGTGCTCAACGTCAAGGACGATCAGGACGGATTCTTCACCGGAGACGGTGACATCTATGTCGAGTACACCGTGTCGAACGGAAGCCAGAGCGTGACGGGCCGATGGCCGGCGTCGGACACCCACTCGATGGGCGATCACGACACCGCGTACATGAATGTGCTGGCCGCCTCGCTTCCGGCGCCTCCGGCCGATGGTACGCTCTCCATTCACCTTCGAGTGTTCGACGAGGACGGCTTCCTCGCCGACGGCGACGATCAGATTGGCGACGACACCTTCACGTTCTCGAGCGCCGATGACTTCGGCGCGACGGCCACGACACACGTCCGTGATCTGAGCGGATATCGAATCACGTTTTCGATTGCGAAGAGGCCGCCGCCTGTGATCGGCCGACTTCGTACGAACCAGGCAGGGCTCGAGTTGGCGAGCGCGCCGATCCGCGGTTCACTCGACGTGACGAGGGCGGCCCCCGCAATCGTGCGGGCC
>Ga0070665_100002550_pt1 | contig 20005 bp, 21 predicted proteins | sample KBSS13metaG_FD_65862 | JGI IMG/M metagenome (GOLD analysis project Ga0070665, IMG submission 65862) | Switchgrass rhizosphere microbial communities from Kellogg Biological Station, Michigan, USA - KBS S1-3 metaG | ecosystem: Host-associated > Plants > Roots > Rhizosphere > Soil ...
ACGAAGCTGAAGAAAAGCGTCGCCGCGCCAAACGCGCGGCGGTGCTCCTCGGCCTGGTGGCTGCCGCGTTCTACGTCGGTTTTATCGTTCTCACGTACTTCCGTAGTCAGCACTGATGAAGCTGAGCCCTGAAACCCTGCGCGCGAACCGCTCGCTGCTGATCAAGCTGCTGGTGTTCACGTTGGGCGCTTTCGGGTTCGGCTACGCGCTGATTCCGCTGTATGACGTGCTGTGCGATGTCACGGGCTTCGGCAACGAGCGCAGGCTCGCGCAGAAATCCGTCATCAACGCAAAACCCGATGAGAAGCGCGACATCGTGGTGGAGTTCCTCGCCGAGCTGCCGAGCAACGGCAACTGGGAGTTCAGGCCGGTGCTCGCCCGCATGACGGTGCATCCCGGCCAGCTCTACACGGCGGATTTCATCGCGAAGAACCTGACCGGCCGCGATACGACGGCGCAAGCCGTGCCCGGCATCGCGCCGACCAAGGCCGCCCCGTTTTTCCACAAGACCGAGTGCTTCTGCTTCACACCGCAGAAGTTCAAGACAGCCGAAGAGCGGGTGCTCGCCGTTCGGTTTGTCATCGATCCGGCGATCCCCGCTTACGTGGATCGCCTGACGCTTGCTTACACCTTTTACGATGACTCCACCCGAGTGACGAGTCGCTGATTTCCAGGAACTGAAAGCCTATGGCCAATACACACGCCGCGCACGGCACCCCTGATTACACCGAGAAGTACTACGTCCCGCACGACAGCCCGTGGCCGATCATCGGCTCGGTCTCGCTGTTCACGCTGATGGTCGGCGCGTGCGCGTATCTCAACGAATGGGGCGGCGGCTGGGTGTTCCTGCCCGGTGCAGCGCTCCTCCTGTATATGTTCGTGCGCTGGTTCGGCACCGTCATCGGCGAGAACCAGGCGGGCATGTACAACCTCGCGGTGGACCGCTCGTTCCGCATGGGAATGATGTGGTTCATCTTCTCCGAGGTGATGTTCTTCGCGGCCTTCTTCGGCGCGCTGTTCTACGCCCGCTCACTGTCGGTGCCCTGGCTCGGCGGTCACGGCGTGAAGTACTTCACCAACCTGATCCTGTGGCCCAACTACGAAAATGCCTGGCCGACCAACGGCCCGGGCGTCGTCGGCGGTCATGCGGACGGCAAGTTCGAAGTCATCTCGGCGTTCGGCCTGCCGGCGATCAACACCGCCATCCTGCTCACGAGCTCCGTGACGGTGACCATCGCCCATCACGCGCTGCGTGAAGGCCATCGCGGGATGCTGAAGCTGTTCCTCGCGGCCACGTTCATCCTGGGCTTCATCTTCGTGTACCTGCAGGCACACGAGTACGCGGAAGCCTATGGCGAGCTGGGTCTGAAGCTCTCGACGGGCATCTACGGGTCGACGTTCTTCATGCTGACCGGCTTCCACGGTCTGCACGTGACGATCGGCGCGATCATGCTCACGATCATCTGGCTACGTGTGATGAAGGGTCACTTCACGCCGCAGCGTCACTTCGCCTTCGAAGCGGTTGCCTGGTACTGGCACTTCGTCGACGTGGTGTGGCTCGGGCTCTTTATCTTCGTATACTGGATCTAAGAGTAGAGAGCTTCATGGGCTGCCCTGAACGGGCAGCCCGTGGGGCGTGATGATTCCCAGGTACCAAAGAATCATCAGCAGTAGAAACAAAGCGATCGACAGCCCCACCCGGATCGCGAGCGCGCGGATCATCTTCTTCGAATCGCCGCCCTTCCGAGAGAGCTGGTACAGCGCGGAGCCGAGGGCCGCGAGAATGCCGATGAAGACGGCGATCACCAGAATCTTGTAGAGAGGCTGCATACGCTAAGGATACGCAGGTTTTCGGCGTCGTGGCCCCTGACGCTGCTGACGCTCGCCGGCGTCGTGCTGTTCGTGAACCTCGGGCGCTGGCAGTGGAGCAAGGGCGATCTGCGCGCCGCGCAGGCGGCCGAGTTCGCGCACGGCACCGACACCGCGGAACCGTTGGGGGATCGTTCGCTCGAACAGGTGCCGCGTTTCCAGCGCGTGAGCGTGACGGGCCGGCTCGATCCGGCGCGCCAGTTCCTGCTGGACAACCGGACGAACGAAGGGCGGCCGGGCTACGAGGTGCTGACGCCGCTTCATCGCGAAGGGCGCGACCCGATCCTGGTGGATCGGGGTTGGGTGCCCTTCTCGGGTTACCGCGACAAGCTGCCGGACGTGTCGTTCGCAGCCGATCGCGACGTCGAGATCACAGGGCGAGTGGACGAGCTTCCCGTCGAAGGGCTCGCCAGCGGCCACGCGGCGCCGGATGAGAAGGCGCCCTGGCCGAAGGTGACGAGTTACCCCGCGCCGATGGAGCTTGCGCAGGCGCTGGGCCAACACGTCGAATCGCGCATCGTGTTGCTCGACGCGAATGCGCCGAACGGCTATGTCCGTGAGTGGCAGCCGCCGGGACTCACAGCGGACCGGCACTGGTCGTACGGCGTCCAGTGGTACGCGTTCGCCGTCCTCGCGGTTGCACTGTGGTTGATCTTGGGTTTTCGCAGAGGCAGACGAATTGGCTAACGGGGCAGACAACACCGCCATCGACTCGAACATGCGCAAGCGCAACCTGCGCACCGTGGGTTTGCTTGCGGCCATCTTCTTCCTGCCGCTGATCGTCTCCTTCTATATGTACTACGGCAGCGACTGGCGTCCGGTCGCGAGCACCGAGCACGGCGAGCTCTATCGCCCGGCTCGGCCGCTACCCCCGGCCGAGCTGCGCGACTCGAAGGGACAGGTCGGTCCGGCCAACGCATTCACCGAGAAGTGGGCGCTCGTCTATGTGGGCGGCGGTGCCTGCGACGAGGCGTGCAAGAGCTCGCTCTATTTCATGCGCCAGACGCGCCTGTCGCTGAACAACGAGATGACGCGCGTGAATCGCGTGTTCCTGGCCACCGGCACCTGCTGTGACAACGAATTTCTCGATCGTGAGCATGCCGGCCTGCTGACACTGGATGCCTCCGGCCCGGAAGCCGCGAGTCTGGTCGACGCCTTTCCGGCGGCGGACCGGGAGCGCTCGCTCTACATCGTCGATCCGCTCGGCAACCTCGTGATGCGCTACGACACGCGCGATACGCCCAAGGGACTGCTGGATGACCTCAAGAAGCTGCTGAAGCTCTCGCACATCGGATAATTCTGCGCCCATGACTTCCTTCGGCCCTGCAGGCACTGCGACGGCAACCTGGTTTCGACGTCTGGCACTCGCCGGATTGGTGCTCTGTTTCGTCGTGGTGGTGCTGGGCGCCTATGTTCGACTGAACGCGGCAGGTCTTGGCTGCCCGGACTGGCCGGGCTGTTACGGTCACATCACGCCGACCGGTGCGGCGGCGAACGTCTCCTCGCAGGCCGCGTATCCGAACATGCCGCTGCACGTGGGCAAAGCGTGGAAGGAGATGATCCATCGGTACGCGGCGTCGACGCTCGGCCTGATCATCCTCGTGATTGCGGCGCTCGCGATCTCGACGCGCAAGCAGAACATCGTCAGCCTGCCGCTCGCCGTCGGGCTGTTCATCACCGTGGTGGTACAGGGCATCCTCGGCATGCTCACGGTGACGTGGCTGCTGAAGCCGCTCATCGTCACGCTGCATCTCATCTTCGGGCTCACGACGTTGAGCCTGCTGTGGTGGTTGTTCCTCTCACTGCGCACCGGCTCGCGCGGCGGCGTCCGTTTCGCGGGAGGATCGTCCGTTGTCACGAGCGCGTATCCGGATCGCACGCAGCCCCCGTATCGGGCGATGCTCGTCGCACTCGTCGCGCTCGGAATCCAGATTGCCCTGGGCGGCTGGACCAGCAGTAACTACGCCGCGGTCGCCTGCCCGGATTTTCCGAAGTGCCAGGCGAGCTGGATCCCGGAGACCGACTACAAGGATGCGTTCGTCCTCTGGCGCGGTCTCGGGGTGAACTACGAGGGCGGCATCCTGCAGCACCCGGCTCGAGTCGCCATTCATTACACCCACCGGCTCGGCGCGATTGTGGCCACGCTTGCGCTTCTATTCGCCGTCGTCGCGACTCTTCGCCGCAAGGTGAAGTCGGGAACCAAGGTGGCCGCGTATGCGGTCGTCGGCGCGCTATGCCTGCAGCTCTTCATCGGCGCATCGATGGTGCTCGAGGGCTTCCCACTCGCACTGGCTACGGCTCACAACGCCGGCGCCGCACTGCTGCTGCTGACTTCGTTGGCACTCTACCGCGCGCTCCGCTACCCGTAACCGGGCGCGCCACCAGCGGACACCGACCCGCGCGGGCTTCTGTTAATCTCGGACCCTCCCCGACAAGGGGCTCAAAGAAGGCCCCCTTACATACCTTCCCGCGGAGATTCGTTTCCTATGCCGTCTGCCACCACCGCGCTCGATCGGGCGCTCGCCAACGAGCAGGAAGTGCTCGCTGAATGGGCCCAGCTGCAGCTTGCTTCCACGACACTGCGCACGGATCTGATGAAGGATAGCGAGCTGCGCGAGCAGTCGCGGGAGTTCATCGGGCTGTTCCGCGCGGCACTGGGCACAGGCACGCCGTTTTCGATGAGCTCGTCGGATTGGAGCGGGGTACGGGATTTTCTTGCCGGCGTTTCGCGTTCGCGCGCACTGCAGGGCTTTTCCCCGTCCGAGACAGCGACTTTCGTCCTGTCCCTCAAGCAGCCGGTGTTCGTGCGCCTGCGCAAGCTGCTCGAGAACTCGACGTCGGAGCTGGCCGACGCGCTGTGGGCCGCGACCACCATCCTCGACAAGCTGGCTCTGTTCACCACCGAGGTGTTCCAGAAGAGCCGTGAAGAAGTCATCAACCGGCAGCAGCAGGAATTGCTGGAGCTTTCGACGCCCGTCGTCGAGTTGTGGAACGGCATCCTCGCCCTGCCGCTCATCGGCACACTCGATAGCGCGCGCACTCAGGTGGTGATGGAAAGCCTGCTGCAGGCGATCGTACGCACGGGCGCCGCCATCGCGATCATCGACATCACCGGTGTTCCCACCGTCGATACACTCGTCGCGCAACATTTGCTGAAGACAGTCGCTGCTGCGCGCCTGATGGGCGCGGATTGCATCATCAGCGGTATTCGCCCGCAGATCGCGCAGACCATCGTGCATCTCGGCGTGGATCTGTCCGCGGTGTCAACGAAGGCGACGCTGGCCGACGCGTTCATACAGGCCCTCCGCAAAACCGGTTCCTCGCTGGCGCAGGGCGTGAAGCCCGCCTCCGCGGCTCACGCGTAACGGGGAGCCGCCATGGAAAAGATTCCGATCCTGCGCATGGGCCGGTTCCTGCTGGTCACCATTCAGATCGACATGCACGACCGGCTCGCGCTGCAGCTTCAGGACGATCTCACCGATCGCATCGTGAAAGATCGTGCACACGGTGTGCTCATCGATATCTCGAGCCTCGAGGTGGTCGACTCCTTCATCGGTCGCATGATCAGCAACATCGCCGCAATGGCGAGCGTGCTGGATGCGCGCACCGTCGTCGTCGGCATGCAACCCGCCGTCGCCATCACGCTCGTGGAGCTGGGGTTGTCGCTCGACGGCGTGCGCACCGCTCTTAACGTGGATAAAGGCATGGCGCTGTTGCGCGAAGAGGTCGAAGCCGCCGGGAGAGTGTGACGCACACTCGCCGCAGTTCGCCCGCATGACCGTCGTCGATCGATCAGTTCAACCGATTCAAAGTCCCGAAGACGTCGTGCGCGTCCGTCAGGTCGCGCGCGAGCGCGCGGTCGCGCAGGGGTTCTCGCTCGTCGATCAGACGAAGCTCGTCACGGCGGCCAGCGAGCTCGCCCGCAATACACTCGAGTACGGCGGCGGCGGCGAAGTCTCCATCGAAGTGCTCAACGACGGCATGCGCAAAGGCGTGCGGCTGACCTTTGCCGACAAGGGCCCCGGCATTGCCGACCTCGATCTCGCGTTGAAAGACGGCTACACCACCGGTGGAGGACTCGGCCTCGGCTTGAGCGGCGCGCGCCGCCTCTCGAATGAGTTCTCCATCGAATCGAAGCCTGGCGAAGGCACAAGGGTTGCGATCACTCGCTGGCGCTGAGGCCAGCCGTCGTTCGCACTTTTTTCGGTCGCACCATGCTTTCGCAGTCCCTCTTTCTTCTCGAAGACCGCAGCCAGGTGGGCAATGCGCGTCGCGCGGCGGTCCACCTCGCGGAGTCGTCGGGATTCGACGTGGAGCAGGCGGGTAGAGTCGGTCTTGCCATCACGGAGATCGCGACCAATGTGCTGAAACACGCCGGCACGGGCCGCATGCTCGTACGGGCGTTGCGCAGCGACGAGATCCGCGGCGTCGAGATCATTGCGCTCGACAAGGGCCCCGGCATCGCAGACGTGTCCGCGAGCCTTCGCGACGGGCATTCCACCAGCGGCACCCTGGGCGGTGGGCTCGGCGCGCTGTCGCGCATGTCCGAAAGTTTCGAGATTTTCACGCAGCCGGGCCGCGGCACCGCCGTTCGGCTGGAGCTGTGGGCGAAGCCATTGCCGACGCGAGTCCGCCCACTCGAAGTCGGCGGGCTGTGTGTGCCGATGCACGGTGAGACCGTGTGCGGCGACGGCTGGGCGGTCGAAGAGTGGCGGGATCAGCTTGCGGTGCTGCTCGCCGATGGGCTGGGACACGGGCTCAGCGCCCACGAGGCGTCGCGCGCGGCCGTCGATGAGTTTCGCACGCATCCACAATACGAGCCGGGCGCCATGCTGCACGCGTGCCACGGCGCGCTCGCCCGCACACGGGGCGCAGCCATCGCGACGGGGAAGGTGATCGCCTCCGCGGAGCGCGGCGTGTTCGCCGGCGTCGGCAACATCGTCTGCCGCGTCGAGGCTTCGAGCGCCAACCGGCACCTGGTCTCTCACAACGGGACCGTCGGCCACACGATGCGCAAAGTGCAGGAATTCGCTTTCCCGTGGCCGCGCGATGCCCTGCTGGTGCTGCACTCCGACGGCCTGGGCACCCACTGGGATTTCGGCAGTTACCCCGGCCTCACCACCCGGCACCCGGCCCTGATCGCCGCTGTGCTGTATCGGGACTATGATCGAGGCCGCGACGACGCGAGCATCGTGGTCATACGGAATCGGGGAGGCTCGGCACAGGCCCCATGAGCAAAGCGCTTCTGACGGTCGCCATCAAATTCGAGCAGGACGTGGTCGTCGCGCGCCAGCGTGCGCGGCAGATCGCCGGCCTGCTCGGCTTCGATGGGCAGGACCAGACGCGCATCGCCACCGCCGTGTCGGAAATTGCGCGCAACGCTTTTCGCTACGCCGGCGCGGGCAAGGTGGAGTTCGGGCTCGAAGGCGAGAGCATGCCGCAGGTCCTGCACGTCCGGGTCACGGACAAGGGCCCCGGCATCCGCGACGTTGCCCTGGTGCTGAGCGGCAAGTACCGCTCGACTACGGGCATGGGCATCGGCCTCATCGGCGCACATCGGCTGATGGATCGCGTCGAAGTGAAGACCGCGGCGGGGCAGGGCACCGACATCAGCCTGCGCAAGATTCTTCCCGCTCGGGCACCGCTCGTGACGGGCACCGGCGTCGGCCGCATCGTTCAGGAGCTCACGAGCCGCCCACCCGTCGGCCCGAACGAAGAGCTGCAACAGCAGAATCAGGAGCTCCTGCGCGCCCTGAGCGATCTGCGCGAGCGCCAGGAGGAGCTGCAACGCCTCAACCGCGAGCTGGAAGACACCAATCGCGGCGTCGTCGCGCTCTACGCGGAGCTCGACGAGAAGGCGGATCACCTGCGTCGCGCAGACGACATGAAGTCCAAGTTCCTGTCGAACATGAGCCACGAGTTCCGCACGCCGCTGAACTCCATTCGCGCGCTGTCGCGCCTGCTCATCGATCGCATCGACGGCGAGCTGAACGAGGAGCAGTCGAAGCAGGTCGGCTTCATTGCCAAGGCCGCCGACGACCTGACTGAGCTCGTGAACGACTTGCTCGATCTGGCGAAGATCGAGGCCGGCAAGACCGAGGTGCGGCCGGTCGAGTTCTCCGTGTCGAACCTGTTCAGCGCACTCCGCGGCATGCTCCGTCCGCTGCTGGTGAGCGAGGATGTGAGGCTCGTGTTCGACGACGTGCCTGCGGATCTCGTCATGTACAACGACGAGGGCAAGGTCTCGCAGATCCTGCGCAACTTCATCTCGAACGCCATCAAGTTCACGGAGAAGGGCGAAGTGCGCGTGTCGGCTTCGCTCAGCGACGACGGGCGTACGGCAAGCCTGTCTGTTACCGACACGGGTGTTGGCATCCGCAAGGAAGACCAGAGCGTCATCTTCGAAGAGTTCACGCAGGTTCCGAACAAGCTGCAGGGCCGCGTGAAAGGCACGGGCCTGGGGCTGCCGCTATGCCGGCGCCTGGCACGCCTCATGAACGGCGAAGTGAGCGTGCAGAGCGAACTGGGCGTGGGTTCGACGTTCACGACCACATTGCCCGTGCATTTCGACGAACGCGGCGCCGCCCCGACGATGAACGCCGTCGAAGACGTAAAGATCGATCCGCTGCTGGTCCCGGTGCTAGTCGTCGAGGACGAGCCGGAAACACAGTTCATCTACGAGAAGCTGCTGAAGGGCTCGCGGTATCAGCCGATTTCAGCGCGCAACCTGCGCGAGGCGCGGGACGTCGTGACTTCACTGCGGCCGCGCGCGATCCTGCTCGACATCCTGCTCCGGGGCGAAGACAGCTGGCGCTGGCTCGCGGATCTCAAAAGAGATGAGGCCACCGCGGCCATCCCGGTCCTCGTCGCAACGAATGTCGAGGACGAGCGCAAAGCGCTCGCACTCGGGGCGGATGCTTACTGCGCGAAGCCGCTGAGTCGCGCGTCGCTGCTGGCACAGCTGGATTCTGTCGTCGCGCGCAATGTGCTCGTGATCGATGACGATCCCGCCGCGCGTTACGTGTATCAGAAGCTGCTCGCGGACCCGCGAACGCACGTCGTCGAAGCCGTGGATGGGCACAGTGGCCTGGTCGCCGCGCGCGCCGCGCAGCCGGTCATGATCTTCCTCGATCTCAATCTTCCGGATACGACCGGCGAAGACGTGCTCGCCGCCATCCGCCGCGACAGCACGCTGAGGAAGGTGCCGGTCGCGGTCGTGACCTCGCGCGTGCTTTCGCCGGAGGAGCGCGAACGCCTCGGCGAGCGCGCTCAGGCCGTGCTCGAGAAGAGCGAGCTCAGCGCCGATCGCGCGCGCGAGATCCTCTCGCGAGCCGGGCTCTAGGGGCCGCGCCATGACACCCGCGCCACTCATCCTCAACGTCGACGACACGCCGTCTTCGCGTTACACCAAGACGCGCATCCTCAAGCAGGCGGGCTATCGCGTCATCGAGGCCTCCACCGGGGCGGATGCGCTTCGCGCCGTGCGCGAAGAATCCCCGAGCCTCGTGCTGTGCGACGTGAATCTGCCGGACATGAGTGGCATCGAAGTGTGCCGCTCCATCAAAGCGGATCCGCTCACCCGCTCCCTGCCGGTGGTGCAGATCTCGGCGACTTTCGTGACGCCCCACGATCAGATCATGGGGCTGGAAGGCGGCGCCGAGATCTATCTCACCGAGCCCGTCGAGCCGGTGGAGCTCACCACGGTCGTGAGAGTGCTGCTTCGGCTGCACAGCACGGAGCGCGGGCTCGTGCAGAGCGAGGCTCGTTGGCGCAGCTTCGTCGACTCGAACATCATCGGCGTCGTCATCTGTCGGGACGAGCGCATCATCGAGGCGAACGAGGCTTTCCTGCGCCTCATCGGCTATACGCAGGAGGATGTCCTCAATCCCGGCGTCTTCTGGCCGGCCATTACGGCACCCGAAAGTCTCGAACGCAGCAGGGCGGCGAGCAGGGAATTGCGCCTGCGCGGCAACCTTGCGCCCTTCGAGAAGGAATACATCCGCAAGGACGGCACGCGCCTCTGGGCGATGGTCGGCGCGGCCTCGATCTCCGAGACCGACGATCGCTGGATGGCCTTCGTACTCGATATCAGCGATCGCAAGCACGCCGCCGTGGAGCGCGAGGCGGCGTACCAGCGCGAGCACGCAGCCCGCACACAAGCGGAAGAGGCGACGCGCCTGAAAGATGAATTCCTCGCCAACCTGTCGCACGAGCTGCGCACCCCGATGAACGCGATCATCGGCTGGACTCATCTGCTGAAGACCGGTCGGCTCGACGACGCGCAGAAGCAGCGCGCGATGGAATCGATCGATCGCGGCGCGCGCTCGCAGGCGAAGCTCATCGAGGACCTGCTCGATGTGTCGCGCATCGTGAGCGGCAAGCTGAGTCTGACGATGACGCCGGTCGATCTGCGCGCCGTGTTGAACGCGGCAATCGACAGTCAACGGCCTGCCGCGCAGGCGAAGAACATCAAGCTCGAGATGGGCTCGGCCGCGCCGGATTGCGCCGTCGTCGGCGACGTGGGCCGGTTGCAGCAGGTATTCCTGAACATCCTCTCGAACGCGCTGAAGTTCACGCCCACCGGCGGACAGGTGAGCGTGATGCTCGAGAGCATGACGGACAATGCCCGCGTATCGATCACCGATACGGGCGAAGGCATTGCCAGCGAGTTCCTGCCGTACGTATTCGACCGCTTCCGCCAGGCTGACGGCACGAGCACGCGCAATCACATGGGGCTCGGTCTCGGCCTTGCGATCGTGAAGCACGTAGTGGAGATGCACGGTGGCACGGTGCTCGCGCAGAGCGAGGGCGTCGGCAAGGGCGCCACGTTCGTGGTGACACTGCCGCTCGCCGGCGAGGTGGAAGGCCGGCCGCGCGGGCCGCTCGCCGACCGCATGCCCGGCGGGCAGGTGCCACAGACGGCGCTGGGCATCCGCGTGCTCATCGTGGAAGACGACGTCGAAACGCGGGACATCCTCGCGGCGATCCTGGATCGCGCCGGGTTCTCCTATCGGGTCGCCACGCGCGCCAGCGAGGCGCTCTCTGTGCTGGACGACTGGCAGCCGGATGTCATTGTGTCCGACATCGGTATGCCAGACATGGACGGTTACGCGTTCGCGCGACAGCTCCGGGCCCGCCCGGCCGCGCAGGGCGGCCATATTCCGGCGCTCGCGCTCAGTGCCTTTGCGCGCGCCGAAGACCGGGAGCTGGCGCTACGCAGCGGCTATCAGGCCCATATCGCAAAACCGGTGGAGCCTGCGGACCTGGTGAAGGCCATTGCCACCCTGACGGGGCACCAAGTGGGTCCGGAGTGACGGCCCGGGCGTAGCTACGGTCCGAGAAAAGCGCCGAAGGCGACTTTTCTCCAATAGAAGTAGAATCGCCGCCCCTTGGCTACCCCACCCAACAACCTGGCCGCTCCGGCAGCGGTCACGACCTGGCGTCACTACTTCGAGCTGACCAAGCCGAAGGTCGTCGCGCTCATCACCTTTACGGCCATCGTCGGCACGCTGCTGGCGAGCCCGGGGTGGCCGCCGCTCGACGCGTTGATCCTGGGCAATGTCGGTATCGCGTTGGCCGCGGCCTGCGCGGCCACGATCAATCACGTGCTCGACCGTCGCATCGACGAGCAGATGGCGCGCACGCGCGGCCGGCCATTCCCGACGGGCGCGATGAACGAGCGCAAGGCGCTGACGTTCGCGGCGGTGCTCGGCACGACGAGCATGGTCATCCTGGCGTTCTTCGTGAACCGGCTGACGGCGATACTCACGTTCGCGTCGCTCATCGGGTATGCGGTGATCTACACGGTGTGGCTCAAGCGCGCGACGTCGCAGAACATCGTGATCGGTGGTGCGGCCGGCGCAGCGCCGCCGGTGCTCGGCTGGACGGCGGTCACCAACAGCGTGGATCCGCACGCGCTGCTGCTGTTCCTGATCATCTTCGTGTGGACGCCGCCCCACTTCTGGGCGCTGGCGATCGCGCGGCGGGACGATTACGCCAAGGCGGGCATTCCGATGCTGCCCGTCACGCACGGCGTGGAATACACCCGCCTGCAAGTGCTGCTGTACACGGTGCTGCTCTTCATCGTGACGCTGCTGCCGTATCTCACGCGCATGACCGGCCTCATCTATCTGGCCGCAGCGTTAGTGTTGAACGGTGGATTCCTCTACTACGCGTTCGCCTTGAAGATCACCGCGCGCGAAGAGCTGCCGATGCGCGTGTTCAAGTTCTCGGTGACGTATCTGATGTGGCTGTTCGCAGCGCTGCTGATCGATCACTACATTCGGCTGTAGGCTATTTCTCGAACTCGAGCTTCTTCAGCACCCCCTGCTCGAACGTGAGCACGGCGGGGAACGAGCCGCTACTGCGCTTGTAGCGCCACACATCCTTGCTGGTGGTGCCGACCTCGTAGCTCGTGCCGTTTTCACGCCGGGCGTACACCGGCTCCGTGTACGTCTGCATCGACTCGGGCTCGCCGCACTTTTCCTGGACGTAGCCCTGCGTGTCGCCTTCCTTGATCAGCGAGCTGCCGCAACGAAGCGTGTCCGCGAACGAGGGGGCGCTCGCAGCGACCAGCAGGGTCAGGGCAATGATCCGTCTCATTTGTGTCCCTCGACCCGCGAGAGAGCCACTCGCCAGGACGACAACCGCCGTCCTTCCAGCAACAGCACGCCGCACGCCTCATATCGATTGGCGTCGAGCTGGATCAGATGTTCCGTGCCGAAATAGGCCGGCCCGCCATCGCTGTGGTACAGCGACACGATCGACGGCCCGACAATGGAAAACGAACCTTTCAGCTTGCCGATGGCGGAGTTCTGCGAGCCCCACGTGGTGCTGATGCCGTCGGGCGGTGGCGGCTGGATGAAATAGTGATTCACGAACTCCACGGGCGGTGAAGACAGCACGCGCAGCGAGCCGGCGAGCAGCCAGCAGTCTTGCCGGTGCGTGATTTCCGTACGCCCCTCCGCCGGGGTGGGCTTGCCGTCTTCTGTCCAGAAGGTACCGGCGCCGGTCCAGATTCCCGGTTCGAAGAGGAAGGTGTGCGTCATGGCCGCTCCTTGCGCGGACCGTGGGTTAATCGCCACGGTGCGTGGGCTCATTATGGCGCGACTGCGTCAATCGCGGTACGTTGGCCGGCCCATTTGAAATAAGAAGGCCGTGAGGCGCGCACATGTTGGTCGAACGCATCTGGTCGGGTAACGACTTCCGCAATTTTCACTACCTGATCGCCTGCCCGGAAAGCGGGGAAGCGCTCGCCGTCGACCCGCTGGAGTGGCAGCTCTGCCTCGATGCCGCGCGCGCCAAAGGGTGGGAGATCACCCAGATCCTCAACACGCACGAGCATCGCGACCATACCGGCGGCAACGCGGGGTTGGTGGGCGCTACGCACGCCAAGGTGCTGGCGCATGCCGGTGCCGCGGCGCGCATCGGGGGCGTCGATCGGGGCCTCGCCAAGGGCGACGTGATCCGCGTCGGACGTACGGTGGAGCTCGAATGCCTCGACACGCCTGGCCACACCATGGCCCATGTCTGCCTGTTGGCGCACGCTCCACAGAGAGGTCTCTTCTGCGGGGACACCTTGTTCAACGCCGGCGCGGGTAACTGCCATGGCGGTGGTCATCCCGATGCCCTTTATCAGACCTTCGCCACCCAGCTCGCGAAGCTGCCGGATGACACGCGCATCTATCCGGGGCACGAGTACATGGCGCGCAACCTCGAGTTCACACTCGACCGCGAGCCCGACAACGCCGACGCAAAGTCGCTGCTCACCGTAGCGAAGGCCGCTGACCCGGCGAACGCGAAGGTGACGACGCTCGGTGAAGAGAAGAAAGTGAACGCGTTCTTCCGCCTGCAGAACCCGCAAGTGATCGCCCGCCTGCGCGAACGCTTCCCCGAGATCGGCGAAACCCCCGACGCGCACACCGTGTTCGTGAAGCTCCGCGAACTTCGGAACAAGTGGTAGTCGCCAGGCGGCTCGCGCTCGCCGCAGCCCTGACGGTCGTTTCCACTGCTGGCTTGGCGGGCGGGCCGAAGCGCCCTCTCAGCCGCCCGGCGATTGAGGGCTTCTTCGTGGGGTCGCTGCCTCGCGGTTTCCCAACACCAGCCGTTCCGGCCGACAACCCCATGTCGGCCGCGAAGGTCACTCTGGGCCGTCGCCTCTTTTTTGAGAACAGCCTGTCCGTCACCGGCCAGTACAGCTGCGCCACCTGTCACCAACCCTCGAAAGCGTTCACCGACGGCAGAAAGCTCGCTGTTGGTGCGACCGGCGATCCCACTCCAACCAATGCCATGTCACTGACGAACGTCGCCTACAACGTCAGTTTCGGCTGGTCGAATCCCTCGGTGCGCTCCCTGGAAGACCAGATGCGCCAGCCCATGCTGAACGATCATCCCGTCGAGATGGGCCTGAAGGGCCGCGAATCCGCAGTCGTCGCCACGCTCCTCGCCGATGCCGGCTGGCGCTCGGCCTTCACCGCCGCATTTCCCGAAGCAAACGGCCCGTTCAACTTCGATCAGCTCATCAAGGCCATCGCCGCATTCGAGCGAACCCTGATCTCCGGCCACTCCCCCTTCGATGAATACGTATTTAACGGCAAGCACGACGCGCTGACAGTAGAGGCGAAACGCGGGATGGCGCTCTTCTATTCCGAGCGCCTCGGCTGCGGGAGTTGTCATTCCGGTTTCAATTTTTCCGGCGCATGGCGTGATGCGCTGGGCGCGACGGCGGAGCCGAGTTTCGCGAACAATGGTGTCGGGACCACTCCAATGCGAGTACCAACGCTTCGCAATGTCGCGCTGACTGCACCGTACATGCATGACGGGAGCCTCTCGACGCTGGAGGCCGTATTGGATCATTATCAGCACGCAGGTCCTCCGCTTCGTGCCTTCACTCTGACGAAGGCCGAGCAACACGAACTCATTGCATTCCTGCAGAGCCTCACGGATCCGACATTCACGGCGGAATTTGATGGCGAGCGCACGCATCCTGTATCTCGATGACGAGGAACCTCTCGTCTTCATCGTGAAGCGCATGCTCGAGCGCCTGGGTCACCAGGTTGCCGGGTTCAGCAACGCCGATGCGGCGCTCGCGGCGTTCAGCGCGGCGCCCGATACCTTCCATCTCGTGCTGACGGACATGTCGATGCCCGGCATGAACGGCATCGATTTCGCGACGGCGGTGATCGGCGTCAAGCCGGATGCGCGCGTCGTGATCGTGTCAGGCTACATGGACCCGAGAGACGCAGATCGCGCCAAGGCAGCGGGCGTGCTCGACTGCATCCGCAAACCGGGCACGCTAGACGAAATGCGCGACATGATCACCGCGCAGCTTCCTGACCTCTAACCAAACGGCGTATCGGTGATTCGGATGTGTCGCGGCTGAGAGGTCACGCGACCGATCCACGCCAGCACATTCGGATACGCGGTGAGCTCGATGCCCCCGTCCGGCGCCACGTGCGTGTAGGCATAGAGCGCGATGTCGGCAATCGAGTAGCGCTCGTTCACGAAGAAGCTGCGGCGCTCGAGATGCTTCTCCATTACCGCCAGCGCCTGATGCCCCTTCGCGCGCCGTTCCGGCAGCTCGTTATGCCGCGGCGATTCGGGCGGGAAGTGCCGAACGATCGCCCGCGAGGTCGCGACGTAAGGCTCGTGGCTGTATTGCTCAAAGAACATCCACTGCAACGCCTGCCCACGGCCAAGCCTATCCTGCGGCACGTAAGCGGTGTTTTCCGCCAGGTACCACATGATGGCGTTGGACTCCGCCAGAAAGGTGCCGTCGTCCAGCTCCAGCGTCGGAATGCGCCCATTCGGGTTTTTCGCCAGGAATTCCGGCGTGCGCGTGGCCCCTTCGAAAATCTCCAACTGCACGCGCCGATAAGGCTGTTGCAGGTGTGCGAGCAGCAGGCGAATCTTGTAGCCATTGCCGGAGTCGAGGTAGTCGTACAGGGTTGTCATGGGGTCAGTATCCGATGGCAGTGCAACCGCCTGCCCTGAGAAACATTTAACGATCGTTTAGATTTTCTTATAGGCTGCGGGGCTCATGTACTCACGCTTCTATACCCGATGCTTCGTCATCGGCGCCATCATCGTGCTCGGCTGGGTTCTGCTGCAGTTCCTCGAGCCATTCTGGGCGCCGTTGGGGTGGGCCGCGATTCTGGCGTTCCTGCTCTATCCGCTGCACAAGCGGCTCACGAAGAAGCTGCGGAACAAGGCCGGTTACTCGGCCGGGATCCTTACGGGGCTGACGCCGTTCTTCATCATCCTGCCGATCGTCGGGTTCGGCATCGTGTTCGCCCAGCAGGTCACGCTGCTCATCGAGTACCTTCGCGGACGGCAGTTCGGCGACTACCAGGACATTCTTGGCAGGCTCGAAAGCCTGCCCTTGGTGGGTCGAGTGCTCGGCTGGTTCGGGGCCGACGTATCCCAGACCATTCAGCAGGTCGAGGGGTGGCTCGTCAGTGGCGCACAGAACCTGCTCAAGAGCGCCGCCGCGGTAGGGGGCAATTTCGCGATCGGCGTCGTCGGCACGCTGGTCAGCTTCATCCTGATGCTGTTCCTGCTGTTCTTTTTCCTGCGTGACGGCCAGACGATGCTGATGCATCTCATGCGGCTGGTGCCGATGGACGCCGAGCGCCGCGGACGGCTGCTGCATTACCTGAGCGACGTGACCCGGGCCGTCATCTTCGGTCATGCCCTCACCGCCGTGATTCAGGGGACGCTCGTCGGCATCGGGTTCGCGATCGCGGGCCTGCCTTCACCGGTGGTGTTTGCCGTTTTCGCGGCCCTTGCCGCCTTCATCCCCGCGGCTGGCACCGGGTTCGTGCTCGTGCCGGCTGTCATCTACCTGGCAGCGACCGGTCAGTGGGGCTGGGCGGTGTTCATGGCCGTCTGGACCGCGATCGTCGGGGCGTCGGACAACGTGCTGCGGCCTTTCCTCACCCGGCAGCGAGCCTCGGTGTCGACCCTCACCGTGTTCGTGGGAGTCATTGGTGGCGTCGCGGCTTTCGGGTTCATCGGATCGCTGATCGGGCCGGTCGTGCTGGCCCTGATCGTGGCGCTTTTGCGGTTCGCGGAGCAGGAAGTCCGTAATCCCGCCAATCCGCCCTGATTTCGCTGCCGTTCGCGGCAGAACTGGGCAGTTTCAACGCACGTTCGAGGCCCGGCAGACTTCCAAACAAGCACGCGCGCGAGGTCCGTTGCCATTACAATGCGCGCCCTCTATGGACCTGTCCCCGATTCTGAACCCCCTCAACGACGCGCAGCGTGAGGCGGTCACCGCCCCCGTGGGGCCGGTTCTGGTGCTCGCCGGCGCGGGCAGCGGCAAGACACGCGTGCTCACCCATCGGATCGCGTGGGTCATTCAGGCGGAGAACGCGTCCCCGCACGGCATTCTCGCCGTGACGTTCACGAACAAAGCCGCGGGCGAAATGCGCGGCCGGGTCGAATCCCTGCTCGGCCTGCCCGGCTCGGCGCTGTGGATCGGCACCTTCCACGGCATCGCGCACCGCTTGCTACGCCTTCACTGGCGCGACGCGAAGCTGCCGCAGAACTTCCAGATCCTCGACTCCGAAGACCAGAGCCGTCTCATCAAAAAGATGCTGAAGGCGCAGGATCTCGACGAGAACCGCTGGTCGCCGCGCGAAGTGCAGAGCTTCATCAACTCCAATAAAGATGAAGGCCGCCGCCCGAAGGATCTGAAGGACAACGGCGATCCCGTGCGCCGCCAGTTCATCAAGCTCTACTCGGACTACGAAGACACGTGCGCGCGCTCGGGCGTCATCGACTTCGCCGAGTTGCTGTTGCGCGCCTACGAGCTGTGGCGGGACAACCCTTCGCTGCTCGCGCATTACCAGCATCGCTTCCGTCACGTGCTCGTCGACGAGTTCCAGGATACGAACGCCATTCAGTACGGCTGGATGAAGCTCGTGGCCGGCGCGCAAGGCGCGCCCTTCGTGGTGGGCGACGACGACCAGTCGATCTATCGCTGGCGCGGCGCGCGCGTGGAAAACCTCGCGCAGTTCAGCCGCGACTTCCCGGGCGCGAAGCTCATTCGCCTCGAACAGAACTATCGTTCGACCGCGTCGATCCTCGATGCGGCCAACGCGCTCATCTCGAACAACAACGGCCGTCTGGGCAAGAACCTGTGGACCAGCGGCTCCAAGGGCGATCCGATCCGGCTGTACGCCGCGTTCAACGAGCGCGACGAAGCCGAGTTCGTCGTCCAGCGCATCAAGGACTGGTCGAACACCGGCGGCTCGCGCCGTGACACCGCCGTGCTGTATCGATCGAACGCGCAGTCCCGTGTGTTCGAAGAGGCGTTCATCTCGGCGCGCATTCCGTACCGCGTGTACGGCGGCCTGCGGTTCTTCGAACGCGCCGAAATCAAGGACGCGCTCGCTTACCTGCGCCTGGTCTCCAGCCGCATGGACGATGCGTCCTTCGAGCGCGTCGTAAACTTGCCGACACGTGGCATCGGCGCCAAGAGCGTCGACATCATCCGCGAGTACGCGAAGGGCGCCGGCCTCTCCATGTGGGAAGCGGCCGCCACTTGCGTTGCCGGCAATCAGCTCGGACCGAAGGCCAGCGCCGCGGTTCACGGCTTCATGACACTGATCGAGCGACTGGCGCACGAGATTTCCGGGCTCGTCCTGCACGAGCAGGTCGATCATGTGCTGCAGGCGAGCGGACTCATCGAGCATCACAAGCGCGACAAGAGCAGCGGCGGCACGAGCGGCGAAGGCCGCGTCGAGAACCTGAACGAGCTCGTCAGTGCCGCGCGCGGCTTCGAGCCGGAAGGCGGCGGCGCGGACTCGCCGGCGCTTCCGCCGCTCGAATCCTTCCTCGCGCATGCCGTGCTCGAATCCGGCGAAGGCCAGGCGGACGCCTGGGAAGACTGTGTGCAGATGATGAGCCTGCACAGCGCGAAGGGTCTCGAGTTTCCCGTCGTGTTCCTCGCGGGCATGGAAGACGGCCTGTTCCCGCATCAACGCTCGCTCAACGACATCGACGGCCTCGAAGAAGAGCGCAGGCTCTGCTACGTCGGTATCACGCGCGCCATGAAGCAACTGTATCTCACGTACGCCGAGCAGCGCCGCCTGCACGGCATCGACAGCTACGGCATGCAGTCGCGCTTCATCAAAGAAATTCCGAGCGAGCTGATCGAAGAAGTGCGCCCGCGCGTGCAGGTTCATCGGCCCGTCATCGCGGCCAGCCGGTTCCGCACACCCGTGGAAGATGCCGTGGCGCCGGGCGTACGTCTTGGCGCGCGGGTCAAACATCGCAGTTTCGGTGAAGGGGTGGTGCTGAACGTGGAAGGCAACGGGGCCCATGCGCGCGTCGAAGTGCGGTTCGAGAAAGCCGGCACCAAGGTGCTGATGGCCGAGTACGTGGAAGCGCTGCGGTGAAAATCATCATCCTCGGCGCCGGCCAGGTCGGCCGCACGGCGGCGTATCACCTGTCGCGCGAAGAGTCGAACGAAGTCACCGTCGTCGACATCAACGAAGACACGCTGCGTGACCTGCAAGATCGGCTCGACATCCGGACGGTCGCGGGCAACGCCTCGTATCCCACGGTTCTGGAAGCGGCTGGCGCGAACGAAGCGGACATCATCGTCGCGCTCACCAGCGCCGACGAAGTGAACATGATGGCGTGCGAAGTGGCGTACACGCTGTATCGCACGCCGACGAAGATCGCGCGCATCCGCTCGGCCGAATACACCAATCGCAAGGAGCTCTTCAGCGAAGAAGCGCTCTCGGTCGACGTGTTCATCAGCCCCGAGCAGCTCGTCACCGAGTACATCGAGAAGCTCATCAAGCATCCCGGCGCGCTGCAGGTGCTGGATTTCGCGGACGGCAAAGTGCGCCTCGTGGGCGTGCGCGCAAAGAAGGACGGCCTTCTCGTGGGACGCGCGCTCCGTGAGCTGCGCGAGCATCTGCCGAAGCTGGATACGCGGGTCGTCGCGATCTACCGGGCTGGCCGGTCCATCCCTCCTCAGGGCGACACGGTCATCGAGCAGGGCGACGAGGTGTTCTTCCTCGCCGCGAGCGCGGACATCAGCCGCGTGATGTCGGAGCTACGCAAGGCGGACAGCCCCGTCAAACGCGTGGTGATCGCCGGCGGCGGCAACATCGGCTTCCGG
>Ga0070665_100002553_pt1 | contig 19983 bp, 36 predicted proteins | sample KBSS13metaG_FD_65862 | JGI IMG/M metagenome (GOLD analysis project Ga0070665, IMG submission 65862) | Switchgrass rhizosphere microbial communities from Kellogg Biological Station, Michigan, USA - KBS S1-3 metaG | ecosystem: Host-associated > Plants > Roots > Rhizosphere > Soil ...
CCCGAGTCTACCGGCGACCTACAGGCCGGGCAACTCCGCAGGGTGCCCTATCTGAAAGAGGGCACGTGTCTTTCGAGACGTTGATCTGGGTTCGCACCCAGAAGACCGGCAGCTCCACGCAGCGTTCCGTCCTGCGGGTGCTCGCCGACCACGCGGGCCAGGACCACTCCTGCTACCTGCGCACCCGGCTGATCGCCGAAGAGACCGAGCTGAGCGAAAGCGCCGTCCGTTCGGCACTGGCCAGCCTGGTCCAGAAGGGCTTCGTCCGCGTCTACGAGAGGTACAGCGCGGCGGGGGCGCGGCGATCCAACCGCTATCAGATCCTCATCGATGGCACCGAGACTCCGCCGCCGGACGCTGAAGATTGGGCCGACGTGCGGCAGCAGGAGCCGGAGGGGAGCCCTCCAGGAGCCGGAGGAGGGGGTCCTGCTGCCGGAGGGGGTACCCACCAGGAGCAGGAGGGCTTTCCTATTAAGGAAGCAACTAGTTCTGAAGCATCCCTTGTTAAGGGCCGCGCTTCGCGGCCGAGGGCGACGAGGGTGCCCGACGACTTCACGCCGTCGGAGGAGATGAAGAAGTGGTTCGTCGAGGGCGGCTACGCGTCGCTCTTCAACGGACCGAACGAGCACGAGAAGTTCATGGACTACTGGCGTTCCGTGCCCGGCATCAGGGGCCAGAAGGTCGACTGGCCCGCGACCTGGCGCAACTGGATGCGTACGGCCGCCGAACGGTCAGGCCGTCAGCCCGGTAACGCCCTGGTGCCGACCTCCGGCGCGCCCGTGCAGTACAAGCCGAGCACTACCGATCAGAAGGTCGCCCAGACGCTGGAGCTGGGCCGCCGCTTGCAGGCGATGGAGGACGCACAGTGAACATCGGCGAGACGACTCAGGCCCTGGCCCTGGCGCAGGCGTACGACAACCGCACCGTCGGCGAGGTGAACATCCGGGCGTGGTTCTCGATCCTGGTCCACGCCGACGCCGCCGACGTGATGGCCGCTATCCGGCAGCACTACGCCGAGCACACCGACTGGATCATGCCCGCGCACATCCTTCGGGCCGTGAAGGTGATGCAGGAGGCGCGGGAGCGGGCCGCCCGCGCGACCGGCTGGGCTCCGGGGCAGGCCGGGGTGCCGAAGGATCAGGCGCAGCCGGAGATCACCGGCGGGGAGGTGCCCGGCTGGTTCGCCGGTGCGGTTCAGCGGGCCGCCAGCACGTCGGCGGCGGAGATCCTGGCCGAGATCCGGCGGAACCTTCCTGCGGGCTCCAGGGAGGCGCTGATGCCGCGCGCGGTGGCATGGGAGCGGGAGCACCGGGCGTACCTGCGGGTGCGGGACGGGGAGGCGAACCCGCACTACCGGCCCCAGAGCGCCCCCACGCCGTGCACCATCTCTGCGCCGCACGAGCGGCACTACATCGACAACCATGGGTCCATGTGCCCCGGAGCTTGACGTCTGGTGCAGGTCGTGTATGCTGTGGGTAGACAGTCTCCCATGGAGGTACAGCATGACATCGCACGAAACTCTCGCCGCAGCCCTCGCCGCCGTACAGGCCAAGCTGCCGAAACTCGTCAAGGGCGAGACCGCCAAGGTCACCGGCGAGAGCAAGACCGGCGCGAAGGTCTCCTACTCGTACGGGTACGCCGGACTGGACCAGGTCGTCGAGGCCGTCCTTCCGGCCCTCGGCGAGAACGGCCTCTCGATCAGCTCCAAGACCACCATCGCCGAGGGCGGCGGCTTCATGCTTGAAGTCGCCCTGATGCACGAGAAGGGCGATCGGGAGATCGGCTACTGGCCGCTTCCGGACCCGCGCCGCTCCGGCCCGCAGGAGATCGGCTCGGCCATGACCTACGGCCGCCGGTACCTGACCCTGGCCCTGACCGGGACGTTCCCCGGCGGCGAGGACGACGACGGCGCGAAGGCGCAGAACTACGCCCAGCAGGAGCGCTGGGACAACGCCAAGCCGCAGGCCAGCAAGCCGGTCTCCGCTCCGCCCGCGCCCGAGAAGGACTGGTCGAAGGCGACCGACGCCGAGATCGGCGACCTGCACCGGCGCATCGAGACCCTGCCGATCGGTCAGGCCGTCAACGGCTACGACTGGATGGCGGGCAAGAACCTGCACAACCGGAACATCCCGCTGGTCACCGACGACGGGAACTTCACCGTCAACGCGACCGAAGTGCTGGCGGTCCGCATCGCCGACGAGGCGGTTAAGCCGGAGGCCAGCCTCCAGCAGATCGCCGACCTGCACGCGTACGCCGACGCTCGGGGTCTGCTGAAGGTTGCGGTTTCCGACGACACCACCCTTGACGAAGAGCTGGCCATGGCCCGCGACACCAAGAGCCCCGCGAGCGGCGACGACGGCTCGGCCAAGGCCGCCACGATGGGGACCGGCGACTGATGAACTCCGTGACGGCAATGTTCAAGCTGTTCACGGACGCAGATTTCACGCTGGTGCGGTGGAAGAACCACCCGATCTTCCGGTGCCCCTGCGGGCACCGGCAGGTCTCCACCTCTGGCTCTCACTGCGAGGGCCGGGGGGCCACCAACGCCCAGCTACTCATCCGCCGGGTACTACGCGAATGCACCGCACTGAAGCAGCAAGGGAGGAAGGCGGCATGACCAGCCAGATAACCCGGTTCGTCGGAGTGCACGGCTTCGCTTCCAACTTCCACCTACGCCAGGTGGTGTGGCGCGGCATCAAGTACCGCAGCGGCGAGCACGCCTACAACGCGGCCAAGACCCGTAATCGGCGGGCGCGTCTGCGGATCGCCGCAGCGGCGACACCGAAGCGAGCCAAGAGGATGGGCCGCAGGATGCCGCTGCGGCCGGGCTGGGAATGCGCCCGCCAGTCGATCATGCGAGAGGTCCTGCTGGCGAAGTTCACCCAGAACCCCGACCTCGCCGCCGCCCTGCTGGCCACCGGCGACGCCCTTCTAGTGGAGGGAAACACCTGGCACGACAACTACTGGGGCTGCTGCTACTGCCCCCGCGAGAAGTGCGCCGAGCCCGGCCAGAACCACCTCGGCCGCTTGCTCATGGATCTCCGCGACGAACTGAGGAGGCAACACCGATGACCGCACCTATCCCGCAGGAGCTGACCGACAAGCAGAAGCTGGTCGCGCTGGAGACGTACGCCAAGTTCATCAAGGCGATCACCGACGGCCTGCGGATCCAGGTGACCAAGCAGATGGGCCAGGACGACGAGGAGCGCGTCGGCGCGAAGATGCCCGACGGCACGAAGATCGGCGCGATCACCTACTCGGAGGGCCGCCGGACCGCGAAGGTCACCGACGAGGATGCCGCGCTGGCCTGGTGTGAGCGGGTGCACCCGTCCGAGGTGCAGACCATCAAGGTCATCCGACCGGCCTACCTGAAGATGCTTCTCGACCTCGCGAAGGCCGACGACGCCCCCGCAGGAGCGCATGGCGTCGACCCGAGCACCGGCGAAGAGCTGGAGTTCATCGAGGTCGTGCAGGGCGCGCCGTTCATCTCGGTCACCTCCACCAAGGAAGGCACCTCGCGGATGGCGGCGCTGGCCATGGGCTTCCCGCAGCAGATGCTCGGCGGCGGCCAGTACGACCCGGGCTTCGCCGACCGGCTGGAGAACGGCGGGTACCGCTGATGGCCGGACCGACGATCATCAAGGTCGAGGCGAACCTGGACGAGGAGGCCCTCCGGCTCCTCACCGAGATCCGCGACCGCCTGCCCGCCCCCGCTGCACCCTCCAACGCCCCCATGAGCGCCGAACTGGAGCAGGCCCGCTACTACGGCCGCACCCACGCCCTTTCGGTGCTCCTGGGCGTCCTGGACGAATGGATCGACGGGGCCAAGGGCAACCATCACGGCCTTGACCATCAAGGCGAACGTATCGGCGAGGAGTGCTGGCGCAGGTTCGCTCCGGCCGACTTCCGACGGATGATCAACGACGCGGCCCGGGAGGTCGGCGTCAAGGAGTGGCCCAAACCCGAGATCGCCGCCGAAGACTTCCCGCTGGAGAAGTGGTGATCCGGCACCTGATCGGCGGCGTCGTGAACCGCCGCGACGTTCTGACCGAGTGCTGCCTGACCGCCGCGCTCCCCGGCTCGCTGATGACCGACCTCGACGACGTCAACTGCCGCGACTGCAAGCGGTCGCTGATGATGCGGGGCATCTGCCCGGAATGCGGCGAGAAGAAGCTGAGCTGGAGCCCGCACCCGAAGAAGCTGACCGGCGTCGTGGACGGCCGCCTCACGATGAACGACGTCACGGCCGTTTTCTACTTGGCCTGCGACTTCTGCTCGGAGACGCTGATCCCCGAGGTGGACTTGGACACGGTGGCCGCCGCGCTGACCGCGAACGGGTGGCGGCCGTGACCCGCCGGTACTCGTGGCGTAGGCGGGTGGTCCGCACTCCGGCTCCGCGCCCGAGCGGGGCGGTGCAGCTCCTCATCAGCCAGCACCAGGCCATGATCTCTCCGCAATCGTTTTTGATCATGAGCGGCGACACCATTCGCGTCACCCTCACCGCAACCGTCCAGGGCGCCAAGCCCGAGGACTTCCGCACCATCACCCTTCCCGTAACCATCCAGGCGAGACTTGCCTGACTCCAGGAGGAACCATGAACCGTAAGAAGGCCCTGGCCATCGCGACGGTGGCTGCGATCGCTCTCGGCGGGCTGACCGCGTGCAAGAGCGACGCGAAGACTGCCAGCGAGAACCTGTCCGTGGCGGCCGACAACTTCGAGGTCTACCGCCGGGTGGTGTTCTACAACGCCATCCTGGACAAGTACGTGATGGTCATCGAGGGCTGGTGCTCCGTCGACTTCACCGACCCGAACAAGCAGTCGGTGATCTGCAAGGTCGGCGGCAGCGAGGCCAACCCCATCGTGAAGCGGAACTCGATGAGCAAAGCCGACAACGTCTTCTGCTTCTACACGCAGCTCGATTCCACCGGCGTCAGCGCGCACCGCTACCGGGTCATCCTGAAGCCGGAGCAGATCATCCCGGAGCCCGAGGTCCAGTGATCACGAAGCGCATCCTCACGCTGGCCGCCATCGCGGCGGCCAGCGTGGTCCTCGCGGGCTGCCCGGACCCCAACCACGGATCGACGAAGCCCCCCAAGCCGCCGTCGGCCGACCAGAAGTTCAAGACCGAGTGCCGCCTGAAGGGCGGGACGCCGGTCATCACGCATCAGAACGGCGGCACGCAGCGCAACTGTGTCCCGCCGCCCGGAGGCTGGCAGTAGCCTGTTCGGCATGAAGCTGGCCCAGTTCGCCGCCGACCTCGGGTACGCCATCAGCCGCGCTTTCGCCGTCACGCCCAAGGGCGCAGAGGGCGGGGCGCGGCTCGATGCGTATTGGACCAAGGGTGAAGGCGCGGCGAAGATCCGGTGGGCGGAACCGTGCGCGTTCTGCCGCTGCAAGGAGCACCTGGGCAAGTACATCCAGGGCAACAAGCTGGACGGTCACTGCGCGAACCTGGAGAAGCGGGCGACCGGACACTGGCCGAACCCGGAACACTCCAGGACAAAGCACTGCCCCTGCTGACCCTCGTCATGTATGCTCATGGCATACAGAGAGGGAGACCCCATGAAGACGGATTGGACCGTGACGGACCTCTACAGCGAGGCCGTCCGCGAGAAGTGGGCCCGCCAGCAGGTTGCCGCCGCCGGGAAGAGCTGGAAGACGCACCTGGCCAAGTTCAGCGGCGCGGTGCTGCCCCGATGACCACCTTCGAGGTCGCCAAGGCCCTCGCGTCAGCCCGATCGTACGGGATGTGCGAGGGCTGTCGCATTCCTGGACGCCTGGACCCCCATCACCGGATGACACGCGGCTCAGGAGGCGTTCACGGGGCCGCGAGCGCCGTCTCCAACGACGTCCGCAACATTCTCATGCTGTGCCGCCCGTGCCATGACCAGACCCTTTCGGACGCGGCCACGTGCATCGGGCTGGGCTGGGTCGTGGAGCGCCGCGCCGGGGTCGACCCGCTGGAGGTGCCCGCGTACATCTGGACCGTCAACGGCCGGGGCTGGTGGTACCTGACCGAGGACGGCGGTTACCGCTGGGCTGACGAGTTGAACATTCAACCCGACTACCGGATCAGCTACGAGGCGTCGGAGTGAACAGCCGAGGCCGCCGGACGCAGCGACGGGCGGCCGAGCGTCGCGAGGAGAAGGCCGAGCGTCGTAAGCGTCTCGCGCTCCAGCTCTCGTACCGCCCGAAGAAGCGCAAGATCAAAAACGACGGGACCTAATGATGATCCGCCTGCCCAACTGGATGTTCGCCCAGATCACCCGCGTCTACCGCGACCAGGAACGCCTCCGCCGAGAGGAGGACAAGCGGGAGATCGAACGGCAGGACCGGGCGCTCCGGGAGCAGTGCGCGCGGGACTCCGCCGCACACGACAGCGGCGACTGCGGCGGCTACGGGTACGGCTGCCGATACTTCCCCTGCTACGCCGTCGGCGACCGGCTCCGCGAGCAGCCCGCCGCGCTCGCCGAGCGAGAGCGGCGGCTCCAGCCTCAGGGGCTGAGCAGCGAGACGGGCTGAACCTTCACCAGCGCCGAGTCGAGATTGAACGCGAGCTGGTTGCCGTAGAACTGAACCGGGAACACGCCCGTCCACTGCTGGTTCGCGGAGATCGCCACCGTGTACGAGCGCGGTCCGACGGTCTGGCCGTCGATCCCCGAGGCCATCTGCACCGTCAGGGTGTGGGTGCTCGAATCGGTGTTGAGCAGCACCAGCACCGTCGCGCCGTCGTTGTAGCAGAAGTTGCCGTTGGCGACGTCAGGTGAGGTGGCCGGAGCCGGGATCGCGGTCAGCGCGGTGCGGTTCACGCTGGTCACGGTGATGGGGGTACGCCCGGCCATCCTGCCCTCGTTTCGAGTAGCGTTTCTAGTGGGTACCAGGATGCCATGTTTGCCCTGGTCGCAGCGATCATCTGGTTTCTCGCAGCGTTTGGAGTACCGCTCGGCTCCATCAACATGCTGCTGTTCGGGCTGGCCTTCCTCGGCCTGCACTTCGCGTTCGGGTGGGGGCTGCCGGTATCTGCACCGTGGAACCGACAGCCCCCTGCTTAGTCCTGGAAGTAGGTCACAACCTCGTCGCCGTAGACGACGGTCGAGACGATGTCGCCTGCGGCGATGTCAGGGTGGGTGTCGACGATGAAGCCGACGACCGCCGCCGCGAACGCTTCCGGATTGTCCTGAATCATCTGCTCCAGGGGCAGCGGCGGGTCGCCGATGTCATCCGAACAGGTCTCCGTGGTCAGGGTCGCCGCGAAGTTAAGTCCATTCTTCACTGCGCTGACCACGATGTGGCTTTTCCTGCTGAAAGACACGTTGCCCCTTACCGCGCTGGAGGGATGAGCTTCGCCGGGACCAGCGCACGCCCGAGGTTGTCCTTCGGGGCGGCCACGGGCGTGACCTTCGCGCGGACGGCGAACCCGAGGATGAGCTGGAGGATGCCGACGGCCGTGGTCAGCCAGGTCGCGGCCTGACCGTGGACGGTGCCGGAGCCCTGGAGGTAGACGAGCACCGCGAGCAGGACCGTCATGATCGAGATCAGGTACGCCACCGGCGCTTCCTTGAACTTCTTGATCATCAGGCTGCCGCCTTCGGCGCGTTGGCGATGACGAGGTCGGCCGCCTTGAACAGCTTGGCCAGCGACGAGTTGGGGTCGAGCTTGATCTTCGCCGCCGCCACCGAGTCGACCAGGATGTCCCGCAGGGCCTGCTCGTCGTTGATGTGCATCTGCATGGTGCGGCTCGGGTAGAGCGCGTTGCCGTAGTGGACGCTCAGGAAGTCGTCCTTCGCGGCGGCCAGGGCGGCGGCCAGCTCGGTCAGATCGACGGCGTTGGCCTTGATCTGGGCGGTGATCCAGGTCTTGTCGGCGGTGGTCAGAGCCACGGGGATGTCCTCCAGGTGCCAGGAAGCCGTCGAGGCTTCGAGTCCACTCGTGTAGCTCGCGCTGAAGTGCGCGTGTTCGGTGTGCGGCGACGATCCGGTGTACGTCTTCTGCACCCAGCCGGACGAGGCGGACCAGATCCGGCGGTTGTAGATGATGTAGCGCAGCCGCTTCTCCGCGCCCGACCGGCAGCGGCCGAGCAGGAACTGCACGACCTTCTCCATGGTCAGGTCGGACTCGTTCAGGTTGTTGTCCACGTCGATGGCGTGGACCTCGTTGATGTGGTCGGCGTCGTGGATCGGCACCGAGCCAGTCTCGTCCGGGTTGTGGTCGGAGACCTCGTGCTGGTGCGCGGTGTCGCCGATCGAGCCGTCGCTGGCGTGATCACGGGATGGCGCGATGCGGTCGAAATCCATGAACAGCGCGCGCAGGCACGGAATCAGGATCCAGTCAGCCACGGTCACCTCCTCCTTGCTGTCTACGCCCACCGTACGTCATGGTCTTGCGCCACCGCTGCCGCAGTTGGAGATCAAAAATGATCCAGGAACGCCAGGCCAGCACCGCCGGAAGCCCGATCGCCAGCGACAGCACCCGAAGCCACATGAACCAGACGGTGTCGTGGACGAAGTGGGCGATCGAGGTGAGGACGAGGATCCATGCGATAACGAGCATGTACCAGAAGACGTGCCAGCCGCCCCGCGATGCCCAGAAGCGCGCGGTAGCGGCGAAGGCCACGAATCCGACCGTCGCTATGACGGCGGAGACGTAAAGGCCGATTGTTCCTATTCCCTGCGGTGTCACTCATTCCCTCGCAAAACGGCGTCGATCAGGGGGCCGAAATGGTTGTCCGTCCGCAACCTTTGCAGAGAGGAAGAGACACTGTCTATGCGGGGCGTCATCGCCTGTACGCGGGTCTTCTGCTGCTCGGCATCGTCGCGCAAGGATTCAGCGTGACGCACGGCTTCCTGCGCCTGCTCCATCTTCTTGCGCCACGGTCGCCAGCTCACGAGCTACCACCTCTGCCCCGAGTATCCCCGCGTCCGGCGCGCTGGTGCAGGGCCTTAAGGACCCTGTCCTGGTTCTCCGCAAGCACCAGCAGCTTTCCCACCGAGTCTCCCAGCGACCTGACGCTCTCCGTATTCGCGACCGTTCCCGCCTCGGCGGCCTCGGCCCGTTTCTCCGCACTCTCCCGGAGCTGGTCCGCGATCCGACTGGGGATCAACGTTCCCCGCAGGATCGCGTAGAACACCGCGAGGAGTCCAGTGGTCAAAACGCCGATAAGGTACCAGGGCAGGTTCTCAGCGGTTATCTCTACCATCTTGCCCCGTTTCGTCAGCGCCTTGATCTGTCGGTAATCCTTTCATAAAGCTCTGACAATTCAGGACACAGACTTGAGGGCCACCATCGACAGGGAGAGCTGCGGCGGGACGACCGTGTCGGTGTTGAACGGCCCGGCCGGGGTGCCGGTCCAGAACATCTTCAGCTCCAGAAAGTCGCCCGCGTTCAGCGGCCACAGCGACACCGCCGACGTCCACACCTGCCCGGTAACCGTGGAGATCGGGGAGTGCTTGTTCCCCTGCTGCCACGCCGTCGAGCCGTTCAGGCCGACGGCAACCTCCACGCACCCGGCGGTGCCCAGCGCGGAGCCGAGGTTGACGCCACCGAACGCGGACACCAGCACGACGCAGGCGACCGGCGCGGTCAGCCGGGTCGGGCTGCCCGCCGCCCACCAGTTCCCGTTCGCCAGGGGGCTGTCGGAGCCGTTGTTCAAGGTGATCGAGTCGAAGCTGATGGTCGTCAGCGTGGCCTTGGTGAGGCTCTGCGCCGCGTTGCGCTTGGCCACCACCGAGCCGAACTTGGAGAAGTCCGAGGAGAACTTCTGCGTGGTGACGATCGCCTGGTCGATGTCGTTGGCCATCGACTGCACGTCGGGGACCGAGACGACGTCCGACGCCCACGGGTACCGCAGCTTCTCGTACGGGGTTCTGCGCAGGAACGCCATCAGGTCACCGGTCCCAGGTAGAAGCCCCAGAAGGTCGATCCGGCGGAGATCGCCTTCTGCGTGGATCCGTTCAGCACGAGCTGCGCCGCGATATGCCCCCGGTAGATCGCGGCCATGGTAAAGACGTTAAGCCATTCGCCGGAGGTGTTGGACTCGTCGTTGCGCTGCACGCTGTACTTCGTCGTGGAGAGGTTGCTGACCTGGTCGGTCGTGATGACCTGGATCCGGCCCTCCACGAGGTCACCGACGACCGGCGTGCCGGAGATGGGGACGGTCAGCACGGTGGCCCCGAACATCCACCACGACGGCGGCTGGCTGTTGGGCTGGATGAAGGAGTTGGCCCCGACCTTCGCGCCGCCGGTGTTGTCCCAGTCGACGGCGCTGAAGTTCATCAGGTCGGTGCCGGAGAGGAAGCCGGAGCCGTTCGAGGTCTGGCGCACGACGAACGACGGCCGACCTTCGAATGCCCGGAACGGGTTCTGGTCCGCGAGCAGGTCGGCGTCGATCGCCGACGCCAGCCGGTAGGCGTCCTGGACGTCGGCGAAGTCGGTGAGCAGCGGGTACGGGTACCCCTTGTTCGTCGTCGATCCGCTCATGCGAAGTAGTCCGAAATCTTGATCGCGGAAAGGGCCATGTACGTGGCGACGTAGGTGGCCGCCGTGTTGTTGAGCGTCAGAGCGATGGAGCAGCGGGTCGGGGTGGTCGGGTCGGTGACGATGACCGGGGCCGTCAGGTGCACCGTGCCGCCCGCGTCCGCGCCGGTGTGTGCCGGGTTGGACCGCATGGAGACGATGTTCGCGTTCGCGGGTCCGTTGATCTGCGCCCACAGCCAGTCGCTGGCCGCCGGGGACAGGGCCAGCTCGTACGTGACCATCCAGATCCCGACGCCCAGGTAGATGCTGGTGGCGTCGAGGCCCAGGTCGGTGGGGGTGCCGACGTTGAACTCGACGGCCTGGAACGGCGGGAGGAAGGCGGAAGAGTTGGTGATCTGCTGGTTGGTGGAGCTGATCCGTACGCGCGGGAACAGCCCGGCCAGGGCGACCAGCGGGTCCAGGGCGGTCATCGCGGTGTCGACGGCGTCGGCGAGGGATTCGAGCGCGGTCTGGTCGGGGTAGGTGATGGCCGGGTCGTTGCACATCGGGTCGGTGGTGGCGGGGATGGGCAGGTGGTTCGACATCGTCGCCACGTTTTGGATCTTGGCGGAGACGGAGCCGGAGACCGTCGACTCGTCCCGGCCGAGGAACCCGACGCTCGTCCCGGCGGTGTAGTTCGTCAGCCCGCTGTCGGTCGTCACGGCCATCCAGCCGCCCGGCTGGTCCGTGTTCAGCGCCCACAGCTTGAGCTGCAACACGTTCGTCTGGAGCGCCTGCGACCAGCGGACCGAGAACCGCAGGTTGTAGAACGTGTTCGCCACATACGTCAGACCGGTCGAGATCGTCGTGATGGTCGACAGGCCGCCGCCGATCACCTTGGAGAAGCGCAGCGAGATGGCTCCGCCCGTCGCGACCATCATCGTGCCGATGTAGTAGTTGCTCGTGCTCGCCCACTTCGCGACGAAGCCGACCGTGGCCAGGTTGGTTGCCGGGATCGCGGTCAGCGCCACCTGGCCGGTGATGTCGACGTCCTGGGTCAGGTTGTCGATGTAGCCGTAGAAGTTGCCAGCGGCGTTCATGGCGATCGTGGCGACGTTCGGCGCGACGGAGAACTGGGACGCCGACGCGTTGACGCTGTACACCTGCCCCGACGTGGCCGTGCCCAGCCCACCGGCAACGGTCCGGCCGAACGTGTCGGTGTAGCCGGTCGTGGTGCTCATCCGCGCCCCCTCATGTGGTCAGGGTATCGAGGGGGTAGGTGCCGCAGAACTGGAGAAACCCCGTCGTGGACGAATCGTAGATGCGCAGCACCCCGGCGGCGTCGACATGCAGGGCGGGGCGGGTCGCGCCCTGCGCGGCGATGCACACGATGATCTCTCCGTTGGGCACGGGAAGTCCCGCGACGATGGCCGCGCCCGCGCCCTGGACGGCGGCGTTGTTGAGCTGCCCGACGATCTGCACCTCGGTCGCGGTGCGCCGCCACTGCCCAGGGCTTCCGGCCCGGTCGGTCCACCCGTTCTGGTAGCCGAGGTCGTTCATCAGGTTCCAGCCGTTCACGGCGGACGTGGGGCCGAGGATCAGCCAGGAGGAGTCCTGCCGGAACACGGCGACGACATCCCCGACGATCGGCGCGTACGAGGTGATCACTCCGACGCCTGCGGTGAACTCGCCGCCCGAGATCGTGATGGTGATCGAGCTGCTGCTGACGGCGGTGATCGTGGCGGTGCGCATGCCGTTGGGGATCCCGGCAACCTTCTGCGTCTGGTGCGCCAGCTTCGTGGTCATGAGGTCGTCACCGGGGCGTAGGCGCGCAGGCTCAAGGACATGTCTCCGGTCTCTCGCAGCGGCAGGGTGAACCCGGCGATGACCTGGGTGCTCGATGCGCCTTCGGCCTCCCCCTGTACGAGGTCGCCCAGCTCGATCGAGGCGTCCGGGACGATCGACACCGGATCCCAGGTCTGGGTGATGGCGGTGGCGGACTTCAGCGTGTTCGTGGCGGCCTGCACGCACTGGGACTGCGTCAGGGCCGACTGGTTCTGGATGAGCAGCGGCTTGCGGCCGAAGTTACCCAGGTAGTACGTCGGCGACGCCGGGTCGAGGTCCCGGACGATGGCGTGCACGGGGGCGGTGCCGTCCTGCCGCTCCGACGTGAAGATCACCGAGTTGTAGACGCCGGTGCGGGACACGGTGATCGTCCAGTCGGCGACCGCGCCGAGCGCGCCCTGGGTGAGGCCGGTGCCGTCGGTGAGGGTGAGCTGCGCGGTCTGGCCCGGGTTGGTCCATGGGGTGAGGCGCTGCACGAAGCTGCCGTCGGCGAGCGGGTACCACAGCATGGCGACGGTGGCGGACATGTCGTCGAGGGCCTGCGCCCGGTCGGACTGCCACGCGATGGGGGGGATCTTCACGCCGGTCAGGTCGGAGACGCCGAACACGGCGTCGGGCAGCGCGCCGGTGATCAGCCGCCGGAACTCGGTGGTGATCGTGTTGGTCGGGACCGACGACTGCGGGGTTTCGAAGATGGCGTCCACGACGTCGGCGGCCAGGTCGTTGGCTCCGACGGACACCTGCCCGCTGCGGCTCATCTGCACGGACTCGATGCGGCCGTAGAAGACGGGGAACTGCACGATCGAGCCGTCGCCGTACTTGATGCCCCGGTACGCGGCGAGCCGGTTGCCGAACGGGCTCAGCAGCCCGTCAGGATCGACCTGGCCGTTCGGAAGCAGCGGGAACCAGGACCGGTCTACCGACAGGGTGAGAACGCGCGCCACGCGGCTTGTGAGGGTCGCCCGCACGTTGCCTTCGATGAACGGCAGACCCTTGCCCATCTCCCCGGAGTACAGCACCTCCCCGGACCGCGAGAGCACGTCCACCCGGTTGTAGACGGTGTGCGGCCTCAGCAGCGCGTCGCGGTACCGGGCGTCGAGCCCGCCGTCCCAGACCATCAGCCCGCCAGCCCGTCGAGAACCTGGATCCAGGTCAGCCCGGCAGCGTTCACGGCCGCCCAGGTCGCGTACCGGTTGCAGGTGTCCTGCCAGCGTGCCCCGACGGTGCCCTGCATCGGGCCGCCCGGCGCGGCGCACACGGTGTGCGGCATCGAGAACACCCGGATCGGGATGGCGTGGTCGGGCAGCACCCGCGAGATCGAGTTGGCTCCGACGGACAGGTACCGGTCGGGCAGCCCGTACTGGTCGGGGGCCTGGAACAGCAACGGCGAGCCCGGCTGGAGCAGGGCGATGAGCCGGTCCCGGTCGGCGAACGTGCGCGAGACGAGGGTCAGCGTCGAGGAGGGGGCCGACCGCTCCTTGGAGACGACCTGCGCCAGGGCCTGGTTGTTGACGTTGAAGACGGCGGAGTTGGCTGCGTACTGCTCGGTGTCCAGCGACTGCCAGAACACGCCCTCGGTGGGGGTGCACAGCGGGTTCGGATCCCAGGAGAAGTCGACGCGCACGTTGTTGCCGGGGACCAGCGGGTCCTTGAACTGGCAGGCACCCAGAGACGCGACCCGCACCCCGCCGGAGGTGGCCGTCCCGGCGGCGTTGGACACGACGTCCGAGGCGACGCTGACGGTCACCCCCGAGCCCGGTGTGCCGGTCATCTGGAGCCACGGTCGCGCCGAGACGGTGTTGGCCGGGGCGGTGCCGCTGGCCGTGATGGTGGTCAGCGTCAGCGGCGCGCCTGCGGAGGTGCTGGACGAGGAGATGACCGCGCCGGTGTTGTCGAGCCAGTCGATGCCGATCGCCACGCCGTTGGAGGCGGAGATGAACATGCTGACCGTGTAGGTGAGCACCGCGCCCGGGGTGGCCGGGATGTCCTCGCCCCGGATCGTCGGGGTGGCCACGCCGCCGCCGGTGAAGAAGCTGAGGTAGTTCTTCCCGGCCGTGTCGGTGGTGAGCCGGATGGTGATGCCGGTGCTGGCCGGGTACCACGGGTCGGTGAAGCCGCCAGCGAACGTCGTGTTGACGTTCAGCGTGGCTACGGGGGCGGTCGCCGTGTAGTAGAAGCTGGAGTCCAGCGGCATCTCGGTGTCGTAGAGGACCGCCTTGTAGCCCGCGTACATCGGGGCGTAGGCGATGCCCAGCGCGGTCACCGACCCGCCGTGGCCGCGCACGGTGGTGGTCGCCCCGGTGATCGGGTCGACGCGCTGCACGAGCGCGTAGGGGGCGTCGATGTCGGAGAAGTCCAGGTCGAGCCGCACCTGCGACTTCGCGTTGTCGGCGGTGGCCGTAAGGGTGGGCACTGCTCACCTCGTCCCGTACGCCAGCTCGTTGGCCTGGTCGCTGAGCTTCTTGTCGACGACAGTGCCGAGGATATCGGTGATCTCCCGGGTGCCCAGGTAGACCCGGACCAGCGTGGTTCCGGCGTTGCTCATCTTGCTCCCGAGAATGTCGAGCAGGCCGGTCTGCTTGGCGACGGCCGCCGCCCGCGCCGGGTCGGACATAGGGATGACCGCCTCGGGACCAGCCTCGCCGACAACCGCGAGGGTGGGCGCGTTGACCAGGCCGCCGGTGGCGAGCAGCGGGATGTGCGGCAGCCCGATGTGCACGAGCCCCGCCACCTTGTCGATGCCGGAGTTGAAGCCGGAAATGACCGAGTTGATGCCGGACCGCAGCCCGCCGAGGATGTCGTGCCCGACGTTGCGCATGAAGCCGGAGATCCGGCCGGGCAGCCGCTGAATGAACGCGACGATCGCGTTGGCCCCGTCGGAGACCTCCCGCTTGGCCCAGTTCCAGGCGTCGCGGAACGCCCCGCCGATGATGCCGGGCAGCCGCTGCACGAACGAGGCGATCTTCCCGGGGAGCACGGTGAAGACGTAGATGACCGCGTTGACGCCCGCACGCACGGCCGCGTCCCAGGCGGCCTGCACGATGTGCCAGAGGCTGACCAGCAGCCCGGCGAGGCCGATCAGGGCGTCCCAGATCAACTGCGGGATCTTGATGAACGCGGCGATGATCAGGCCGATGCCGATGCCGACGGCCTCACCCGCGAGGTGCAGCGCGTCGAGGAACGCCTTGTACAGCAGCCCCGGGATGGCGGAGATCGCCGCCCAGATCCGGCCGGGCAGTGCCGCGAACCAGCCGGGCAGCGTGACCGTGAACCAGTTCCCGATCGCCGCGCCGACGTCCTGGATCCAGTGCCAGATGCCGATGAAGAAGCTCTTGATGGCGTCCCAGGCGACGGACAGGGCGTGCGTGACCGCGCCCCAGTTCTTGTAGATCAGGTACGCCCCGGCAGCGATGGCAGCGATGGCCAGGACAATCCAGCCGACCGGGTTGAGGGCGTCCACGATCGCTTCGTAGATCGCGACGGCGACGAGGGCGGACTTGTACACCAGCCACGCCGCCGCTGCCGCCTTGAGCAGATCAGGGTGCTTGCCGAGCCAGTCGGCGGCCGACGCCAGATACGGGGTGATGGTCTTCAGCGCGTCGGTCAGGCCGCCCGAGAAGGAGGCGATCAACTCGCCGAGGGCCGGGAGCAGCGGGGTCAGCACGGCTTGCATGGTGGTCAGCGCCTGGTTCAGCAGACCGAAGAGGCCGACCAGCGCCGCCTGCCCCTGTGCGCTGGCGAAGAACGCGGCGAGGTCGCCGATGAGCGTGGACAGGAAGCCGAGGGCGTCGCCGCCTTGCGCCTGGAGGGTGCCGATGATCGTGGTGACAAGATCAAAAACGTTGCCGAGAAGGCCACCGAGCTGCTGAAGGATGACCAGCGCGTCCGAGAAGAACGCCGACAGCGCCCCCGAGTCGGCCGCCTGGTTGATGAACGCCGAGAACACGCTCAGCGCGTGCGCCAGCCCCGTGGACAGGACAGTCAGCATCGGACCGGCGGCAGCAGCAATCGACAGGAACGCGCCCGCCAGGTGCCCCAGCGCCGGGATGAACGGCTTCACCGCGTCGTGCGCGTTCTGGAAGATCTGGGCGATCTCGTTACGCGACCGCGCTGACCCGAACGCGGTGATCAGGTTGGAGCCGATCTTGCCGATGTCCACCGACAGGGCGACCAGGCCCTTGTGCAGCACCGGCAGCAGGCTCCGCGCCGTGTAGGTCAGCGACCCTTCGAGCTGGTTGAAGAAGACCTGCTGCACGTCCTGCTGGAGCTGGTGGAACGCGGGGTGCAGCTTCTGGATCTCCCGGACGAATTCCCGCGCGCTCGGCGACAGCTTCTTCATCGCCTCGTTGAACTGGGCCGCCTTGGACGGATCGAAGGCGTACTTCAGCGCATCCCCGACGCCCTTGGTGGCCAGCTTCAGCGCCACAAGGGAGCCGACCATCACGGTGATCGCGGCCGGGATCGTCGCCCCGAGGGCCACGGCGGCCGGGGCCAGCGCGGCGACCACTTCCAGGCCGAGGGCGATCAAGGCAGGCAGGAACGCGGCGGTGGCGAAGGACAGGCCCGCACTGAGCCCCTTGCCGAGATTGATGCCGCCCTGGCGACCGGACTTCTGCATGTTCGGGCCGAGCTTGCGGTCCACGCCCTTGCCGACCTCGTCGGCGGCGTGCTCGCCAGCCGTCTCAGCCGACTTGTCCAGCTCGTCGAACTTGAGGCCCTTGGTCTGCTCGTCCAGGGCCGCCTTGATCTTCTGCCGCAGGCCGGGCGTGAAGTTCTTGAGGTCCGCGAAGACCTCGACAAACGCGCGCCCCAGAGTCCCTGCCATGGATCAGGATCTTACGGGTTCAGGAGGCGCGGCCTGACCCATCAGGGCCGCAAACGCCGCCTCGGCAGCCTTCTGGTCGTACATCTCCTCCGTCGTGACTCCCTCCACCCCGATCGGGGGCAGACGCAGGTCGATGTCGAACTTGTTGCGCTCCTTGTCGTCCATGGTGCGCACGCAGATCACGTAGATGGCGTTCAGAGCGGCAGCAAGGCTCACCTTGTCCAGGTCAACCCCGAGCCTGGTCAGCTCCCCGCCGATGATGTGCCACGACGCGGCCGACGACCGGATCAGCCGGTCCGCCTCCCACCAGGGCCGCCCGGCCGCCGCCGTCAGCAACTCCCGGGACCGGGTGACCAGCAGGTCGGTGTCGATGACCTCGTCCAGCAGCAGCTCACCGATCCGGTTGTCGGCGTCGGCCGCCATCATCCCCGGGACCAGCGGGAGCACGGCCTCCTCGTCGAGGATGGCCAGGAACCAGTCGGCGGCTGGCCGGGCAGGAACCGCGAAGGTCTCCCCGGCCAGCTCCACTTCAAGCGCCCAGACCTTCAGCGCGGCGAGGGCGTCGGCGGCCATCAGTAGTGAACGTCCCCACGGTTCGGGTCGTCAGGGTGGCCGTACGTAGCGTCCTCAGCGGGCCGCCGCTGGCCCGCGATCAGACCTCGCACGTACGCGGTCTTCTTCAGGTGATCGTGCCGCCAGAAGTGGAACGGCAGCCACACAGCGAGGGCCACGTAGGCGATGAGCTGGACCGGCCACGGCACGTACTTGGCGATGTACTCGGTCCACGGGATCGTCCCGGCCGGGTGCCACACCCCGGCGACGACCTCCATGATGATCGCGGCCAGGGTGATCCCGAGGAAGACGATGGTCCAGACCAGCCGCTTGACCTTCAGCCCGCTCACGCGATTCCCCCGTGGTGCGAGCAAGCACCCTGCCGGTGGGCGGCATGAGAGATAGTGCCGTCCTGGCAGGTGAACCCGCCTCCCATCTTCAGCATCGGAGCGCTGGAGGTGGAAGGGTGGGGAGTGGGCGGCGTCGAGGAGCGGACCGGCGGTGTCGTCGCCCGCGTGGTGGCCGGAGTCGTCAGCGTGACGACCGGGGTAGGCGTGGGCGTGGGCGTGGGAGACGGGTCAGGGGAGCCGGTGCCGAGGCCGCAGCCCGCCAGGATCACGCCGAGCGCCGCGAGGGCCAGCGTTTGCCGCTTCACCGGCCAGCCCGCCCGGGGCGAGCCCGGCGGACCGGGGCGGCGGCCTTCTTCGCGGGAGCCTTGGCCCCGTTCAGCTTCTCCCCGGCGACCCTGATGCAGTCGAAGACGTCCTCGGCGGAGACGTCGCCGTCGACCATGGCGTCTTCGAGCCACAGCTTGTCGTCGGCCTGCACGACCATGCCGTCCACGATCTTGCCGAGGGTGCCGAGGTTCCGGACGACCTGATCGCGCTGGGCAGCGTCCATCTCCTCAGCGTTTTTGATCTTGGGGAGGTTCCGGAACGCCCGCGCCAGCACCACCAGGGCACCATCGGTCGGAGCCCGCATCTCCACCTCGCGGTCCCCGAGCTGGACCATCACCGTCATCTCAGCCATCAGGCCAGACCCCTCTTGTCGCCCCAGACGATCAGCGCGTTCGCCGCCTGTTCGGCCGCCAGCACCCCGCGACGGTTCAGCCGGAGGTCGAGGGTCGCGTTCCACAGGGACAGGTCGTCGGGGTCCACCGGCGCACCGTTCGGAGCCTCGTCCTCATCCTCGTCCACGAGCACGGCCGAGATCAGGCGACCGGCGGGCAGGACCAGGGCGGGCCGGACAGTTCCGTTGGCGTCGGTCACCAGGAACACCAGAGTGTCCTCGCCGACGGCGGTGACCCTCGCCTTCTCGGGCAGCTCCGCCGAGGCGGTCGGCTGCTCCCCTCCCTGATGGTTCCAGCTACCGCCCTGCCAGGTGACCTTGAGCTTCTTCTCCATCTCTCCTCCTCCTACAGCTCGCCGCCGGTGTCACCCGCTGCGGCGCTCTGCATCTTGTAGCCCTCCTGCGTGGCGACCTCGCGGAGTGCGTCCCTCAGCCAGGGCTTGCCGGGGCGGGCTGGCTGGTAGACCCACTTGCGAACCATCTTCTGGCCGCCCCACACGAACGAGAGGGCCTGCTTGTTCTTCGGGCGTATCACGAGCGCCTTACGGCCCTCATGCACAGGCAGAGCGTACTTGACGTTGGTGAAGACCTCGCCCAGCACTTTGGCGGACGAGGACTTGATCCGGAACTGGTGAGAGGAGCGCAGGTTGCCGGTGTCGACGGGCGTCAGCACCTTGGCCCGGTTCAGCACCCGCAACGTCACCCGCATGACGTCCTTGCCCGCGAGGTCGTGCAGGATCCCGTCGATTACAGGTTTGTACAGCTCAACCTTGACGCTCTTCACTCCCACGCTGGGCCTCCTCGACCGTGGGCTCCTCGGTCACGTCCCGAAGATAGCCGGTCTCGACGTGCTGGAGAGCCCAGCCGAGGTCGTCCGCCTCCTGCTCGAAACGCTCCCCGGCGTTCAGGGCGCTGAAGCTGATCAGCACCTCGAACATGCGCGGCTTCGTCTTCCGGCTCGTTCCGGGCATCGCGTTCTCCTTCAGCAGTCTCCGCACGGGGCCATCACCGACACGGTCACCCGGAGGGTACCGCCCATGCAGCCGCCCTCGACCGACAGCGGATTCCACTCGCCGACCGCCCGCCGCACGGTGTGCGGCCAGCAGCAGGCCGCCGCCCGGCGCATCAGCGTCTGGTGCTGCATGAGGGTGGTGTGCGCGGTGGCCCAGTCGGCGGTCGACGGGGGGTCCATGTTGTCCATCGCCTGATCAGAGTCGGACCAGGGCATGCAGAACGCGGA
>Ga0070665_100002554_pt1 | contig 19979 bp, 14 predicted proteins | sample KBSS13metaG_FD_65862 | JGI IMG/M metagenome (GOLD analysis project Ga0070665, IMG submission 65862) | Switchgrass rhizosphere microbial communities from Kellogg Biological Station, Michigan, USA - KBS S1-3 metaG | ecosystem: Host-associated > Plants > Roots > Rhizosphere > Soil ...
AGGCGGAAATTCTGCTGCTCCAGCAGCTCGTGAAGCGCCTCCGGATCCTTGTACTTGTCTAGGTCGGCGGCGAGGGCAGCCTGGTCTTCCGGCCGGATCGGGAAGCGGTGATGGTAATAGGCGACCGCGACCTTACCGGTCGCCTCGTCGCGGACGAGCTTCAGCTCGCCCGATTGCAGCACCTCGCCGTAGGGCGCGCCGAGGAAGGGCGCATGGACCTTGCCCTGAAGTTCGGCATCCGGCGTATCGAACTGCATGTCGAAGAAACGGGCGTAACGGCTGGCATCGCCCTTCTCCAGCACATCCAGCCACCAGTCATTGTCGGCGCCGCCCACCGCCATATGGTTAGGCACGATATCGACGATAATGCCGATACCCCGGGCTTTCAGCGCCCCGGCCAGCCGCTCGAACCCCTCTGCGCCGCCCAGCTCGGGATTGATCCGTGTATGGTCGACCACGTCGTAGCCGTGCATCGACCCGGCACGCGCCGTCAGGATCGGGGAACTGTAGAGATGGCTGATCCCGAGCTTCGCCAGATAGGGCGCCAGCGGCACCGCGTCGTCGAAGGTGAAGCCCTTGTGGAACTGCAGCCGGTAGGTGGCGCGCGGCGTCATGCTTGGGAAATCCAGGCCAGGGTCGATTTCGGCGGCACCGCTCCGTTCTCGGCTTCGCCCCAGATCGGTGCTTCGAACGGCATGTCGGTCATCGCAATGGGGTGGTCCCCCAAATTGCAGCCCAGGGTCAGCGTTTGGGCGGCATTGAGCCGCCAGCGTGCGGCGACGGCCCGGTCGCTCAACACCTGGGCGCCGATCGACCGGGTCTCCGCCAAGGTCGGCACGATATGGCGATGGCGCAGCGCCAGCAGGTTGCGATAGAAGCCGCGCCAATCGTTTGCCGCGCTGAAATCGGGACGGCACGCATCGAAGGTCGATGGCGCGTTGGGGTCGGGAATCTTGTCCCGCCGCTTGCGGTTGGAGAAGGCGGGGAACTTGGCGAATTCCTTCCGCCGGCCTTCGCGTACCGCTTCGGCCAGGTCGCCGTGGAAATCGGTGAAGAATAGGAACGGCGCGGTCGATCCCAGCTCGTCGCCCATGAAGATCAGCGGAATCTGCGGGCACAGCAGCAGCAGGGCCGTCGCCGCCCTGAGCGACGCCGGGTCCGTCAGTCGGGTCAGCCTTTCGCCCAGCGCGCGGTTGCCGATCTGGTCGTGGTTCTGCAGGAAGCTGACGAAGGCGCTCGGCGGCAGGTCGGCGCTCTGGCTGCCGCGCGGTTCGCCGTTGTGATGCGGCGAAGGTTCGCCCTGATAGATAAAACCCTGAGCCAGGGCACGGGCCAGCTTCTCGGCCGGGTCGGCAGCGAAATCCTGGTAATAGGCATGAGTCTCGCCGGTCAGCAGCACATGCATGACATTGTGGAAATCGTCATTCCACTGCGCGTCGATGGCCCTGCGCATATGCTCGGCGACATTGTGCTCGTTCTCCAGGATCAGGTGGATATGGCGGCCGGGAAAGGCTGTGCGCACTTCGTCCGCCATTTCGTCGATCCAGTCGGGCTCCGAGATGGCATGGACGGCATCGAGCCGCAGCCCGTCGAAGCGGAACTCGCCCAGCCAGTAGAGCGCGTTCTCGATGAAGAAGCGGCGCACCTCTTCGCGGCGGAAATCGATCCCGGCGCCCCAGGGCGTATGCAGGTCTTCGCGGAAGAAGGCGGGGGCATAGGCATGCAGCCAGTTCCCGTCCGGCCCGAAATGGTTGTAGACGACGTCGAGGAAGACCATCAGGCCCAACGCATGGGCCTCGTCGATCAGCGCCTTGAGCTCGCCCGGCGTGCCGTAGGCGCCCTCCGGCGCGAAGGGCAGCACGCCGTCATAGCCCCAGTTGCGGTTGCCCGAGAATTCCGCGATCGGCATTAGCTCGATCGCCGTGATCCCGATCTCGGCCAGCGCCGGCAAACGCGTGGCAATGGCGCGATAGCCACCCAGGAGGCCGGCATGCAGCTCATAGATCACCGCCTCTTGCCACGGCCTTCCGCGCCAGGACTCGCATTGCCAGCCATAGGCGTCGGGGCTGGTCACAAGGCTGGGCCCATGCACATCGTCGGGCTGGAAGCGCGAGGCGGGATCGGGCACCAGGGTGCCGTCCGGCAGGCGGAAGCGATAGCGCGCTCCGGCCCCGACCGGCGCTTTGGCCTCGTGCCAGCCGCCGGTCTGGGGCGCCGTCGCCAGCGGCTCCCGGCCCTCGATCTCCAGCATCACGCTATGCGCGGCGGGCGCCCACAGGCTGAAATGCGTTTGGCCTTGCCGGACCGCCGGCCCGAACTGGAATCTGCGCGCCCTCATGCCGGCTCCGGGACGATATGGGCGATCAGCACAGCGGCGCTGTTATGCTCGACCGCATATTCGGTGCCGTTGACCGGCGCGTCGTCGCGTTCCGGCCGGGCGCTGTCGATCGCCACGCGCCAGGCGAAATCGCCCCGCAGCTGGAACAGCAACGTCTCCTCCGAGCCGTTGATCAGGAAGGCAAGGACCTCGATCCCGTCATCGGCGACGCGGATCGCCCGGCGCATGACCAGGGCGCGGCCATCCGCATTGTCCCAGTCCTCGTCGGTCAGCGCGTGTCCGCGTTCGTCGAACCAGTCGATGTCGTGGAGGTCAGGCGCAAGTTCCTGATGGCCATACAGGTAGGCGCCGGAGCGGACGATACTGTGATTGCGGCGCAGCTCGGCCAGCCGGGCGACGAAGCCGGCCAGCGCTGCGCCCGGCGACGTCTCCAGCAGCGACCAGTCGATCCAGGAAATGCCGTTGTCCTGGCAGTAGGCGTTGTTGTTGCCCTTCTGGGTGCGGCCGAACTCGTCGCCCGCCATCAGCATCGGCGTGCCCAACGACATGAACATCGTCATCAGCATCGCCCGCTTGACCCGCTCGCGCGTGGCATTGATGCCGGCATCTGCGGTCGGGCCTTCCGCGCCCCAATTGCGGGAATGATTGTCGGAATGGCCGTCGCGATTATCCTCGCCGTTGGCCCCGTTGTGCTTGCCTTCATAGCTGACCAGATCGTGCAGGGTCTGGCCGTCATGCGAGGCGATATAATTGATCGAGGCCCAGGGCCGCCGCGCGCCATGGTCGAACAGGTCGCCTGAGCCCGACAGGCGCGATGCCAGGGTGCGGCGCATCCCGCCGTCGCCCTTCCAGAAGCGGCGGATGCTGTCGCGATACTGGTCGTTCCATTCGGCGAAGCCCGGCGGATGGTTGCCGAGCTGATAGCCGCCGGGCCCGATATCCCATGGCTCCGAGATCAGCTTGACCTGCGACAGGACTGGATCCTGGCGCAGAGTGTCGAAGAAGCCCGAGCCCGGATCGAAGCCATAGGGCTCGCGCCCCAGGGTCGCGCCGAGATCGAAGCGAAATCCGTCGATGCCGTATGACTGGGTCCAATAGCGGAGCGAATCCGTCACCATCTGCAGCACACGCGCATGCGAGAGATTCAGCGTGTTGCCGGTACCGGTATCGTTGACCAGATAGCGCGGATGGGCGTCCTGCAGCCGGTAATAGCTGGCATTGTCGAAACCCCGCCATGACAGGGTTGGGCCGAGCTCGCTGCCCTCGCAGGTGTGGTTGTAGACGACGTCGAGAATGACCTCGAGCCCGGCGGCATGCAGCCGTCTGACCGCGATCCTGAGCTCGTTGAGATCGCCCTGGCCCAGATAGCGCTGCTCCGGCGCGAAGAAGGACAGGGTATTGTAGCCCCAATAGTTCGACAGGCCTTTTTCCAACAGCAGCCGGTCCTGGAGATAGGCGTGGATCGGCAGCAGCTCGATTGCGGTCACGCCTATGCGCTTCAGGTGAGTGATGACCTTGGGATGGCTCAGCGCGGCGAAGGTGCCGCGTTCGGGCGGACGCGCCTCGTCCAGAAGCTGGGTCAGGCCTCTCACATGGGCCTCATAAATGACGGTATCCGGCCAGGGCGTGCGCGGCTTCAGGTCGTGGCCCCAGGAGAAGTGATCGTCGGTCACCACCGACTTGGGCATCGCCGGGGCGCTGTCGCGCCGGTCGATGGTCAGGTCCGTCCGCGCCGCGCCAACGCGATAGCCGAACAGGGCGTTGGTCCAGTGCAGCTGGCCGAAGATTTGCTTGCCATAGGGATCGAGCAGCAGCTTGTGGCGGTTGAAGCGGTGGCCGCGTTCCGGCGCATAGTCGCCGTGGACGCGGTAGCCATAGAGCAGGCCCGGCCGGGCGTCGGGCAGATAGCCGTGCCAGACCTCGTTGGTCCATTCCGGCAGCTCATGGCGCGCGATCTCGCGGCGGCCGGACGGGTCGAAGACACACAACTCGATCTGACGGGCATGGGCCGAGAAGACGGCGAAATTGACGCCCAGTCCATCCCAGGTCGACCCCAGCGGATAGGGCGAGCCGGGCTCCAGCCGATCGGGCGCGCTGACCAAGGTGACCTCCACAGCGTCGAGGGTCCGAATTGCACGGTTGACGCTGGCACAATCGGCCGGGAGGTCGATCTGTTCCCTGCGAAATAGCCGCAGGACGAACGCAAAGTGATGTGTGCTCAGCCGCCCGGGGCAGGGTCGGCGAGCGCGGTCGCCAGCGCGCTGGCGGCGTCTGTCACCCGCTGGTCGGGCGAGCGGATCGCGCGGATCGCCGCGAGCGCGGCTTCGGCGGACCGCTCGATGTCGATCAGGCGCTGCATTTCCCCGGCCGATAGCGTCACGATCGACGGATCGCCCGATGTGCGGATGTTGAGGGGAGAGGCCGCGTTCGACCTGGAGGTCGGCTTCCAATCGAAACCGCCTGGGTAGGGAGGCAACGGCGATGTATTCATGCGATAGTCCCCTTGCGAAAACCGGGCGCACTCCGGCTGATTTTGCGTGCCTGCGGCACGTCTTTCGCCAGTGTGCGCCGACCTGGCCGAATTTGCGCTGACAGATGGCCCCGATCGCGACAATCGGCTGGCCTTATCCGAAACAGTTAACCCGCCGAGTCGGATTCGGTTCCGAAGAATCCGATCGGATTCGACAAGAGAACAGCCGGCAAAAGACGGGATTTGGTTGGTTCTTGTATAAGATTTTGCTCGTTTCCACATTAATCCTCGACAAGTTTCGTCTTTGTCATACACTAGTGCCAGAAGTCATAAGGAAAGAGGGGTGACGCGATGGCGGATGGCCATCTCACCATCGAGGGCGCGATAGAGGCGCCGGGGAGCACCATCCAGGTGCGGAACTACGACTCGCCGGCGGAGGAGTTGGACGAGACGATCGCGTGGCCGTCCTATACGCTGATCCGGGCTCTGGGGCCGGTCAGCTACAGCGCCAATACGGGTACGGGCCGGTTCCTGGGCTTCGGCGACGTGTTCTTCGTCCCGGCGGATATACCGCTCAAATATCAGGGAATCGGTGGCCCCTACCGCCATATTACCTGCCGGCTGGACGGCAAGACCTTCGAAGGCATGACCGATTTCCAGAACCGCTGGGATCATGCCCTGGCCAAGGCCTGCCGCAATATTCGCTCGCCGCAGCTCAACACCGCGCTGCTTCGCCTGGCGCAGGAAACGCTGACGCCATCCTTTGCCTCCGACCTGTTGGTCGATTCGATTGCCAATGTGATCACCGTCGATCTTGCCCGCTATCTGCGTTGCGAGATCGGTGAAGCACCCAAAGCCAAGGGCGGCCTAGCACCGTGGCAGATGCGGCGGATCGAGGAATATGTGGAGGATTCGCCGGATACGTCGCTGTCGATCGGCATGCTGGCCGATCTTTGCGGCATCAGCGGTGGCCATCTGATGCGCGCCTTCAAGCAGACGACCGGCGAGACCGTCCATGCTTATGTCGAGAGGGTGCGTCTCTCGAAGGCGCAGCGCCTGCTGTGCGAAACCGATCTGCCGCTCAAGGTGATCGCCGCCGAGCTCGGCTTCAGCACGCCGAGCAGTTTCTCCTTCGCCTTCCGCCGCGCCACCGGCGGCACGCCGGCGAGCTTCCGCGAACAACTGCACCGGGCCTCGATCCGGTCCCCAAGGCTGAAGGCGCACTAGGCCCAAAACCTCACTGAGCCCAAAACCTCACTAAGGTCATATTTCCAAGCAAGAAACAGTTTCGGCGGCCGTGGCCTGCGAGGTGCTGCTTGCCGGGGAACGCCAATTCTCTTTAGCGTTTCCGTCAAACGCCCGCGCGCAGGGCCGGCGGTTCACCTCCTGAGGAAACAAGTGATCGAATTCGATCCATATTCGGAGACGCTGCTCGCCGATCCCTTCCCGACCTATAAGAAATTGCGCGACGAAGCGCCCGATTTTTACTTGGAGCCATACGATTGTTTCTTCCTGTCGCGGTTTGAGGACGTTTACGACGCCTGCCGCAACAAAGCCTTTTCCCACGCCCGCGGCACCACGCCGATGACCCTCCTGCAGGGCCACGCCGCGCCGCCGCGGGCCTTGTCCAGCATGGTGCCGCCGGAGCACACGGCGCTGCGCGCGTCACTCAATTCCGATTTCATGCCGGGCGCCGCCCGCGCGATCGAGGCGAAAGCGCGCGAGGCAGTGCGTTCCTATCTCGATGAGCTGGCGCCGCTGGGCACATTCGATGTGAACGGGGATTTCGCTCAGCGGCTTGCGGTCTATGTGACCCTGCTGATCATCGGCTTGCCGATCGAGGACGCGGATTGGGTGGCCTCCCAGGTAAAGCTCGCCTTCGACCGCGCGCCGGGGATCAAGGGGCCGACGGCGGCGGCGGATCGTGCGAACAGGAATCTCCAGGACTATGCCTGGTCCGGGATCGAGGAGAGGCGGCGCCATCCGCGCGGCAGCGGCGTTCTGGAAAAGCTGATGGATTTCGAGTTCGAAGGGCGGAAGCTGCCGGATGAGGAGCTCATCGCCAACATCTTCCTGCTGATCATCGGCGGCAGCGAGACCGTGCCCAAAGCCTTCGCCGGCGCGGTCTGGCAGCTGTTCAACCATCCGGAGCAGCGGGCCGCGCTGGCCGCCGATCCCGGCCTGGCCCAGGACGCTTTCTGGGAGGCGGTGCGAACCGAGATGCCGACGCTGATGCTGGGGGCGACGGCCATGACCGATACGGAGATCTGCAACGGCGCGAAGGTCAAGGCCGGGCAGAAAATCATGCATCTCTGGGCTTCGGCCAATCGCGATGAGCGCGAATTCGCCGACCCGGACCGGTTCGACATCCATCGCCGTGCTCCGCGGATCGTCTCGTTCAATCCGGGACGCCATATCTGTCTCGGCATCCATGTCGCCCAGCTCGAGGGGCGGGTGATGCTGCAGGAACTGCTGGCCCGCATTCCCGACTATGAGATCGACGAAAGCCGCGCGGTGCGGCTGCGGTCGGAGATGTTCCGCGGCTTTCAGCACTTGCCGATCACCTTCCGGCCGCACTGACCGGATTCACAGATCGGCGCACTCAGGGAATGGCGGTCAGCTTATCGCGCGGGGTTTCGTAGGCGTCCAGGGTCAGGACGCGGACGGTGTCGATCGGTTTGGGCGGCGTATCGACCAGGCCGACATCGAAGGCCCGGTCCAGCCACAGCCACAGGATCGCGTTGGCCGGGAAGGTGCCGCCAGGGAACGGCTTGACGACATCGATGGTAACGCGCTTGGCCTTTGCGCTGTCCGCGAGACGGCGTCCCCAGTCGCGGGCATCGGCGATGAAGTCCGCCTCGGCGGCATAGGCGCGGCGGTTCAGCAGCAAAGCGTATTTCTGGACCCGGCCGGTCTCGTATCTGCGCGCCGGGCCGGCCAGCAGGCTTTCCTCGGCGACGGCGCTGTACCGTTCCGGGCCGACGAACTCATCCGCGTCGGCCCGCAGGAGATCGCCGGCGGGTGAGGTGTTCAGTGCTTCGATCTCCGCCGGATCGGGCAGCCAGAATTCTGAGACGACGTCGAATTCCGCGTTGCTCGGGGCGATCAGGTGGTTACGGACATATTTTGTGAAGCGGACATGCTGGATCGCCAGCGGGGCATGCTGGGTCTCGTAAAAGTCGCGAAAGGCGTCGCGGGTCAGCTCCGGCCGCCTGCGGGACATGGCGATCGTCTTCACGCCGCAACCAGCCCCTTCGCTTCGAACATATGATGGTCTCGCCGGTCCGCCATGAGTTTGCTCTTATTCGACGTTCAGCCGCGTCGGATTCGCAACGCGAGCGGACCCCGCAGCGCCCCGGTCAGCGCCTGGATATCGGGTAGCGGATCGGTGGCGAAATCGATCTCGGGATGAACGATTGCGTCGTCCATCGGATGGAGGATCGCGTTCAAGGGCGATTTTCCAGCCGCGGCAGGATCTGGCCAGCGATGCGATCAAACAGATATTTGTACTCTTTCAAAGTGTTTAATCCTCGTGCCGCCAGGACGATGTGGTCGAGCCCTATCGCCTGGTAGGCGGCGAGCTTGGCCACGATCTGATCGACCGATGCCATCAATGGGAATTGACGCTCGTTATTGGCCAAGTCGCGTTCGGCGATCAAGAGCGAGGCGTACATTGAAACCGGAACCTTGTCCGGGTCACGGCCGGCTGCCCGGCAATCCTCGGCCAGCTGGGCGCGGGATGCCGCGATTTCGCTGGGCTCCATGTCGATCAGGTGCCAACCGTCGCCACGTTTTGCCGCACGTCGCCGGCTGATGTCGTTCTTGCCGCCGATCAGCAACGGGATCGTACCGTTCACCGGCTTGGGCTCGAATCCGATGCCGCCTACCTGCCAGAATCCGCCGTCGAAGCTGGGCGCCTCATCGCGCCAGAGGGTATGCAGCAGGTCGATCTGCTCGTCGAACAGACGGCCTCGTTCGTCCCATGGGACGTCCAGCGTTTCATACTCCTCCTTGATCCAGCCCAGCCCGATGCCGAACAGCAATCGCCCATGGGATAGCCGGTCGACGCTGACCGCCAGCTTGGCGTTGATCACCGGATGGCGCAGCGGCAGCAGATAGACGCCGGTGCCGAGCAGCACCCGGCTGGTGCGCGAAGCGATCGCCGCCAAGGTCACCAGCGGATCCAGTATCGGCCAGTTCGCGGGCAGGCTCACGCCCGGCTGGTGCGTGTAAGGGTAGGACTGGGACGAGACATGCGGCAGGACGACGTGATCGACAGTCCAAACCGAGGCAAAGCCCAGCTGCTCGGCATGCTCCGCGATCTCGACCGCCGCGTCCGTCAGGGCCAGCGGGCCGATATTTGGGACGGTGACGCCAATCAGCATCGCGGGTGTTTCACCTGTCGGTTTGAGCCGGCTATTTTGCAGCCGGCTGCGTTTGGCCCAACGCTCGTGGGGCATGAAAAACGCTCATGCTGTCCTTCGGCGATCAAAAAGTGCGGGCCTTTCGGGTTGGGCCATGAAATGCCTATGACGGGCGGCTCTCCAGCAGCCTGCGCGCCCGGGTGAGATCGGGCCGTGCGAAACCCTCGGTGAAGCGGTTATAGACGGCGGAGAGCAGCTCGATCCCGTCGGCAGGCTGAAGTTCCGCCAGATCGATGGCGGCGCGCAGTTCCCAGGCAAGCGCCCCTTGGGCGTGCGCCATCTCGATCGCCTGCCGCAGCAGTGCCTCGGCCTTGGCGGCCTCGCCGCTCGCCAGCCTCAGCCCGGCTTCGACCCGCAGCAATTCGGCCAGGAACCAGCGATGACCGAGAGCCTCGTTATCCGCCAGTGCCTCGTCGATCGCCGCCAGCCCCTCGCCGGTCAGCCCGGCCTCGCCGAGACGCTCGGCGAGGCTGCTGAGGAGCAGCGGGAAGAAGGCCTTGAAGCCAGTGGCGCGGAACCGTTCGATGGCGGTGCGCAGCGCCGGGATACCGGCCGCGGCGTCGCCGCGCAGGTTGATGAGCATCCCCTCGAAGCAGGCACCCATCGCCCCCGACAGGCCGAGATCGTGCCGGCCGGAGAGCTCGATCAACCGTCCGATGAAGAACTCCGCCTTGGCAATGTCCCCTATGTAGAGCGCGATCAGGCAGGCCGACTGGCGCAGCAGATTGACCTGCGACAGGGCATGGCCGGTGCCGAAGGCATGCGCGTAATTGCGCTCCTCGGTGCGCAGCGCCTGGTCCGGCAGACCCTGCAGGAACATCATCAGCGTCTGCATCGATCGGTCGAGGACATATTGCTCCATGTGCCGGTGGATCAGCTGGGCTCGCCGGGCCGGCCCCGGCGGCCGGCTGAGCACGCGGTCGACATAGGTCTTGGCCTCGGCCAGATTGCCCGTGTCGAAGGCGAAGGAACCTTCCATGCGATCGGCCATCGCCAGATAGCCGTCGTCCCGGGTGGCCTCCGCCACCTCGCGGAAGCGCTGGATGCAGGCCCAGGCTTCCGCCCGTTGGCCGACGATGCCGTGGGTGGAAGCCAGGGCCCACAGCGCCAGCAGCCGGTGATCGTCGTCGTCCAGGGCGTCGGCCAGGTCGAGCACGACCGCCAGCGGATTGCGTCCGTCGACCAGGGTAGAGGTCGAGGTGACGCAGCTGCGCAGTGCCAACAGCCGCATCTTCTGCCGCGGGTCCGCATCCGGACCTTCGAGGTAGGCCCAGGCCCGCTCGAACCGCCGGCGGCACTCGTCGGCGAGCGAAAGCTGGAACCATAGCGGGGCGCCAGCGATGGTCAGCGCGATGCCAAGCGCCACATTCCCGCCGGGCGAGAAGGCCCACTCCACCGCACTGCGCAGATTGTCGAGATGTCGCCCATACCGATCCAGCCACGCCGGCATGGCCAGCAAGCTGAGGTCGCTTTCCGCATTCTCGAATGTCTCGAGGTAATATTCGGCGTGGCGCCGCGCCGCTCCATCGAATTCGCCGCAGTCCCTGAGCCGCTCCAGCCCATAGGCCTTCGTCGTATCGAGCAGGCGATAGGTGACGCTGGGGCCGCCGATATCGGCGACGATCAGCGATTTGTCGACCAAGTTCGCCAAATATTCGACCGCCAGGATCCGGCACCCGGCATAGACAGCTTGCGCCGCCTCCAGCGCGAAGGGGCCGACGAAGATGGCGAGCTGCCGCAGCATCGCCTGCTCATCCTCAGGCAGCCAGTTATAGCTCCATTCCAGCGCCGCGCTCATCGTCCGGTGGCGCGGGACCGCAGTGCGCTTGCCGGTAGTGACCAGGCTGAACCGGTCGTCCAGAAGCCTGGCCAGCCCCGAAACGCCGAACGTGTCGACCCGGCCGGCGACCAGTTCGATCGCCAGCGGGATACCGTCCAGCCGCCGGCAGATATGCGCCACGATCGGCGCATCGGCATCGGTCATCTGGAAGGTATCGAGGCTTGCCGCCGCGCGCTCGGCGAACAGCTCGATGGACGGGAAGCCCACCGCGTCCCGGGCGCTGATATTCGCCGACGGAGGCGCCATCGGCAGGGCCGGCAGGCGGCGGACCTGCTCGCCCTCGGCCCGCAAGGGCTCGCGGCTGGTCGCCAACAGATGGACGCCGGGTGCGAAGCGGACGACCTGCTCGGCGAAGGCGGCCGTGCCTTCCAGCACATGCTCGCTGCTGTCGAGCACGACCAGCATGTCCTTGTCGCGCAGGAAGGCGACCAGGCCGCCCAGCGGGTCGCGGCTGGTGGTCACCAGCCCGAGGGCAGCCGCCATCGTGCTCGGCACCAGCTCCGGATCGGCGATCGGCGAAAGGTCGACGAAGCGGACGCCGTCCGCATAGTTCATCGCTACCGCGTCGGCCACCGCGAGCGCGACCCGTGTCTTACCGATGCCGCCCGGCCCCACCAGGGTGATGAACCGCAACCGCGGCAGGTCGGCGATGATTGCCTCGACGATCTCGATGCGGCCGATCATCCGCGTCAGCACGACGGGCAGGTCGTGGCGCCGGTCCATTGCCACCGCAGACTTGGGGGCTGTTGCCTGCGCCGGTGCGCTAGCCGTGACGGCCCCCACGAAGCTGTAGCCCCGGCCGGGCACGTTGACGATGAAGCGGCGGCCGGCGCGGCCGTCGCCAAGCGCACGGCGCAAGGCGGCGATATGCACACGCAGGCTGCCCTCATCGACCGTCACGTCCGACCAGACGCGGGTCATCAACTCGTCCTTGCCGACCACCGTGGCCGCGTTCTCGACCAGGTCGATCAAGATATCGAGGGCGCGCCCGCCGACGCGGACCTGTCGGTCATCTTCGAGTAGCATCCGGCGCGCCGGAAACAGCCGGAACGGGCCGAAGGTGAACATCTGCTCCGCCGGCGCTTCCCTGGTTTCGGAGCCGGGTTCCATCGCCATCAGTTTCATGGTCCGAGAGGCTAAGATTTTTCTAGATTGTATAGAAAGGGTGGTGAGGCGCAGCGGATTATCCAGGGACAAAATGTGCTCTTCTTGTGCGATTGCGGCGTGAAATTTGGTAGTTTTTGCTACCCCGACGCCCTGGCCGCCGGTGTAGCGTGCGCGCGGATATACGCTCCGGCGGGCAAGGGTGAGGAATGGGCGACCAGGATTTCTTTTGGGAAGGCGTCGATCAGGGGAAGCTGCTGTTTCAGCGCTGCAGCGGGTGCGGCAGGGTCCGCCAGCCGCTGGGCCCGATGTGCCCCGAATGCCAGTCGCTGGAATGGGAGCCGCAGGAGGCGGCGGGGCGTGGCGTCATCCGCGCCTGGATCGTCTCCAAGCACCCGACACGCCCGGACGCCAACCCGCGCATCGTGATCCTGGTCGAGTTGGATGACGGCCCCAGGCTGGTCTCCAACCTGCAGGGCGCCGAGCCCGACGAGGTCAGGCTCGGCATGCCGGTCGAGGTCGTCTTCCAGGATGTCGATGGCGTCTTCCTCCACCAGTTCCGCCCGGCGGGGTCCGTGCAATGACCACCCTGCTCCAGAGCACCGCCATCGTCGGTATCGGCCAGACCGAATTCTCCAAATTTTCGGGCCGCAGCGAGCTTCAGCTCGCAGTCGAGGCGGCCAAAGCGGCGTTCGACGATGCCGGCATGAAGCCCTCCGACATCGAGGGCATGGTCACCTTCAAGCTGGACTCCAACGACGAGCTGGCGGTGATGGAGAATCTGGGCGTGCCGGAGCTCAAATGGGTCGCCCGCACGCCGGGCGGCGGTGGCGGGGCCAGCGCGACGGTGCAGCTTGCGTCGGCCGCGGTGGCGGCGGGCATGGCCAAGGCGGTGCTGATCTACCGCGCCTTCAACGAGCGCTCCGGCAAGCGCTTCGGCCAGCCTTTCGGCACCCCGCAGGAACGCGACATTCATGTCTCATTCGGGCTCGACACGCCGGCTAAGATCTACGCCATGTGGTACCAGCCCTATATGGAGACCTACGGCGTCACCAATGAGGATCTGGCCGACTATGTCGTGGTTGCCCGCGCCAATGCGGCGACCAATCCACGGGCCTGGTTCTACGAAAAGCCGATCACCAAGGACGATCACCAGAACTCCCGCTGGATCGTCGAGCCGGTGCTGCGCCTGCTCGATTGCTGCCAGGAGAGCGACGGTGGCGTCGCGCTCATCGTCACCTCGACCGACCGGGCCAAGGACCTGAAGAACGGCGGCGTGCGGGTGCTGGCCGCCACCCAGAGCCACGTCCATGGCAGCCATGAGATGTTCAACTATTACCGGCCGGACCTGACCGAGTTCCAGGATGTCCGGGCGATCAGCGCGCAGCTGTGGGAGCAAAGCGGCCTTGCGCCTAAGGATATCGACGTCGCGCTGCTCTATGAGAATTTCTCGCCCATCGTCCATATGGCGCTGGAGGCGCACGGCTTCTGCGGCCGGGGCGAGGCGAAGGATTTCATCCGCGACGGCAATATCGCGCTCGATGGCAGCCTGCCGGTCAACACTCATGGCGGGCTGCTGGGCGAGGGCTATATCCACGGCGTCAACAACCTGCTGGAGGCGGTGCGGCAGATCCGGGGGACTGCCGCCAACCAAGTGAAGGGCGCGGAGCATGTCTTGGCCTCTGCGGGACGCAGTGCGGCGATCCTGGGCAGGCTCTGAAACCGGCGTGCTGAAGTCCGCCATCCCGACGGTCACGCTTTCGGTACGCGACCGTTTCGCGGACGCGGTCTTGCGCTTTCGCCAGATGGGCTCGACCTTTTACGGCATCCTGTCTGAGGGTGTCGTCGCCGACGAGGCGATACTGGCGTTGGCCGACGAGGCCGCGCCGGGGCAGCCATCGACCCACCTGCTGTTCGGCGCGGTCCAGTTCCTGCTGTTCGAGCAGCCTGACGAACCGCTCGCCCGCTACTATCCGTCCATCGCCGACGCGCCGCGGGACGCGCATGCGGCCTACCCGGCGTTTCGCGCCTTCTGCCTCGAAAACCGGGCACGGATCGCCGAGCTGCTGAAAACCCGCACGGTGCAGACCACCGTGGTGCGCCGCTCGGCCTATCTGCTGCCGGCGATGGCGCATCTCGCCGGGCTGCTCGGCGCGCCGTTCTCGATCGTCGAGGTTGGCAGCAGCGCCGGGCTGCTGACCCTGTTCGATCACTACCGCTACGATTTCGGCGACGGGGTCCCGATCGGACCCGATGGGCCGCTCGTCTCGGGCTTTTCCTACCTCGGGACCAAGCCCGTGCCCGCACAGATGCCGCAAATCCGCGAGCGGATCGGCATCGATCTCAACCCTGTCGATCCCAACGATCTGGCAGAGGTGCGCTGGATCGATGCCGTGCTGCCGGCCGACCTGGTCGAGGACCGGCGGCAGCTCAGGGCGGCGCTCGCCTATCGGGCAAAGACGCCGCTCAAGGTGATCGCGGGTGATGCGCTCAAGGTGTTGCCTGAGGTGCTGGCGGCACTGCCCGATCCGGTCTGCGTTTTCCACTCGCACTGCCTCTATCAATGGCCGGAGGCGGCGAAGGATGCGTTCGAGCAGCTGCTGGCCGAGGCCAGCCGGACGCGAAACATCTATCGCATCGGCATTGAACATTTCACCGGCGGCGGCCAGCCCGCGCCGCCTTCGGTGCTGGGTGGCCATCCGCTGATCCACGATATCCGGCTGATGACCTATCGCAAGGGCGAGGTCGCCACGGAGATACTGGGCCACTATGACGGCTGGGGCCGGAACGGCGTCTGGCTGGCGACGCGCTAGCTCATTTCGCCGCGGATGACGCGGCGCAGCACCTTGCCCATCTCGTTGTAGGGCAGCTCTTTCCTGAACCGGACGACGCTCGGCACGCGTGAGGAGCGCAGGCGGGCGCGCACCCATTCCAGCACCTCGTCTTCCGCGACGGCTTGGCCAGGGCGTGTCACGATGGCGGCGCCGATGGCCTCGCCCCAAATCTCGTCGGGCACGGCGACGATGGCGGCATCCAGAATGGCGGGATGCTCCAGCAACACATCCTCGATCTCGCCAGGAGAGATGTTCTCGCCGCCACGTACGATCACGTCGTCGTCGCGGCCTTCCAGGAACAGGAACCCGTCTTGGTCCAGGAAGCCGCGATCGCGGGTCAGGAACCAGCCGTCGGCATCCAGCGTGCTGCCCACGCCGAGGTACTCGCCGGCCACTTGGGCCCCGCGCGCGTGAATAAGGCCTGGGGCGCCGGGCGGCAGCACCGCGCCGTCCTCATCGCGGATTTCGATCTCGACGGTGCCAATGGCCCGTCCGACCGAGCCCAGCCTTTGGCGGATATGCGGTTCGTCGCTCGCCGCGGCGGCGCGGTGGTCCTCCGGCGTCAGTATGCAGATGGTGGCGCTGGTCTCCGTCAGGCCATAGGCATTGGTGAAATCGACCTGCGGCAGCAGCTTCATGGCCCGCTCGATCACTGCCAGCGGCATCTTTCCCCCGCCGAAGGAGATGCCGCGCAGCGCCGACAAGTCCCACGATCCGTGCACCAGCTCATCAATGATCCGCACCAGCATGGTGGGCACGACGAAGGCGTTCGTTGCCCGCTCTGCGGCGGCGAGGTCCAGCCAGGCGCGGGCCTCGAAATTTTCCAGGAACACGATCCGCCGCCCGGCATAGATCGCGCTCAGCACCTGCGAGATGCCGGCGATGTGATAGGGCGGCACGCTTATCAACGAAGTGTCGCCCATCTCGGCCGAGGCGAATTCGACCGTACCCAGTATGTAGGAAACCAAATTCTCATGTCTGAGGATTGCCACCTTGGGCTTGCCGGTCGTGCCGCTTGTGAAGAGATGGACGGCGATCTCGCTGCCGTCACCGCTGAGGTCCGGCCAGTCGCGTTCGGCGCCGTTATTGCCGAGCAGCCGGTTGCGGTCGGTGAGGATTATGCCCTCCGGGGCTGTCAGCCCGGAGAAGGCGTCGGTAGTGGTAAACAAGGTTGCCGGTGCGATCCGGTTCAACAGGTCGGAAAGCTCATCCTTGGACAGGCGATAGTTCACCGGCGCATAAGGCGTGCCGGCCAAGGCTGAGCCGAACAGTGCAACCGGGACCGCAGTGCTGTTGACGTCAAGCAGCGCCGTGTTACGCGATCCGTTACCCTTGATGATTTCCGCTGCTGCCAGCGCGCGCAGGCGCAGCTCGACATAGCTGAGGCTTGTCTGCCCATCAGTGACGGCCACCCGATCGCCATAGGCATCGGCGGCCATCTCCAGGATCATTGCGATATTCATCTCAATCGGAGGAAGGCAGAGCCTTCGCCTGCTTGACCTCGAAGGCGGCCTCGCCAAGCGAGAGAGAGCCCTTCCCGCCCTTGGTGCATAGCAGCTCGATCTTGTCGGCGGCGTCGATATAGCGCTTGCCGATCAGCGAGCCGGCGGCAAAGCCCGGATCGAGCGCCGCGCCTGCCGGGGCGTCGGCATTCGCCTCGATCATCGGCAGCCCGCCGCAGCGCAGATCGACCGGCTCGGCGGTAGCGCGGATCACCATGACCTGCGTTTCGCACACAGCGCTCTTGTGCCGCGAGCCCAGCTTCAGAACCTTCATGCCAAAAAGACTTTCATACTCGGCCGTTGTGCCTGATGACGAATTGCGTCCATTCGCCGATACGCCGAAACAGTTCGGCGCGCGACGGGAAAATGAACTGGCAGTGCCCGGTTTCCGGCAGCACCGTCAGCGTGACATCGGGGCTGTTCGGGAAGATTGCCGGGATTGCATGCGGTGGACCGGCGATGTCGCGGTCGCCCAGCCCGAGGAAAACCGGCACGTCCACTGTATCTAGGGCCGGCGCGATGCTGCCTGGGATCATCGACTGCAGCCCGCCGATCACCAGCAGGTTGTCGCGGGTCGCCTTGATCGCCTCGACCCCGGCGCGGTCGGCGGTGGCGCCCTGGAAGATCTGGCTCGCCTCGGGCGACGGCTGGATGCGCTGGTAGGGCTCGGGATAGACGCTACGCGCGACCGCCTCGATCTCGGCTTTCACCGCCGCCGGGTTGCCGGCCAGGCGGTGTGCCGGCTGTGGCAGGTGGGAGAGCAGGCCGCCATTGGCAAAGCCCATCAGCAGCAGCCCGTCATGCTGATGGGTCAGCGCTTGCTGCAGCACGGTCAGCATCCCACCCATCGAATGACCGACGCCGATCGAGATCAGTTTGCCCAGGGGCGGCAGGTCCTCGATCAGCGAACCTTCGCGCAGTCCGCCCAGCACTTTTCGGGCGGCATTGGCGTTGGCCTCGGCCAGCCGGTCGGGGGTCAGCAGGAACCCGTCGCGCGGCCTGTCGCTGTCGCCCACCCCCAGATGATCGACGGCGAAGGTGATCGCGCCTTGCTTTGCCATCATCGCGGCGAAGCTGAAGCTGTCGTCGCCCGGGGCCTGGAGATCGTAATAATGCCGGTTGATGCTGCCGCCGGGCAGACAGAAATAGCTTGCCACCGGTCCGGCGGGGTCAAGGCGGTCGGGCCAGAAAATCTCGACGGCGAGGTTGAGTGGTCCTTCGCCCGGCAGGTCGAGGCCGGACGGGATCGTCAGGAGGCGGTGCTGCATCAGGCCGTCTTTTCCAGCCACGGATTCTGGGGCACGCCGGCGACCGCGCTCTCCGCCGCCCAGGTGGCGACCGCTTTACCTTGCACCAATTCATCGATCGCGGCCGCCGAATAGCCGAGCTCGGTCAGGATCGCGACCGTCTGCTCGCCGACTATCAGTGGTGGCCCCTGGATCACGGCCGGCGTGTCGGAAAAGTCGAAGGCCAGCCCGATCTGGTTGAACTGCCCGACAAAATGTTGCGGATAGGACGCGACTAGGCGGCGCCGGATCAGCTCAGGGTCCTCATGCATATGCAGGCTGAATTCCGGATCGGAGATTTCGCAAGGGAAGCCGGCGGCATCCAACGCGGCGAACCAGTCGGCGGCGCTCTTCCTCTTGAAGATGTCCGTCAGGATTCCGATCAGGGCCTCGTCGTTTGCCATGCGGTTCTCAGCCGTGGCGAAGCGCGGATCGGCCCTCAGCGAGGGTTGCACGACTTCGCACAGGCGCCGCCAGTGGTCGTCATTGGCGGCGACGATGCAGAGCCACCCGTCGGCGGTCTCATAGAGCCGGTCGAGCGCGTGATAGCCGTACTGCTCGCCGTCGATCTTCGGCCGGTCGAGGCCACGCCCGTCCGGATAGGCGATGGCATAGGAGGCGGCCAGCAGCTGCGCATTGACGATGGCGGTGTCGACCATCTGGCCTTCACCTGTGCGGTCGCGGTGATAGAGCGCTTGAACCATGCCGATGGCCGACAGGAAGCCGTTGCCGGTGTCGCCGAACGAGGTCAGCGACCACATCGGCTTGCCGCCGCGCCACATGCCGCCATCCTCCCACTGCACGCCGGCCAGGCAGCCCGCGGTCTGGTCGTTGCCGGGCAGCGGCGCGCGCGGGCCGGTCTCGTGGCCGCGCGTGTGGCAATAGATCAGGTCCGGCTTAATCGCCTTCAGGCTCTCGTAATCGATGCCCAGCCGCTCGGCCGCGTCATAGCGCATATTGTGCTGGACGATGTCGGCGGTCTTCACCAACTCGTGCAGCACCTTCATTGCCCTCGGGTCCTTGAGATTCAGCGCGATGCTGCGCTTTCCCCGATTGCAGACATAGGCGATGTGGTTGCGGTGCCAGTAGGTGTCGTAGAGCGCATTGACCTTGATCACTTCCGCGCCCAGGTCAGAGAGAATTTGCGTCCCGTACGGCCCGGCGACGGCAAGGCCGAGATCGAGCACCCGGATGCCGGCCAGCGGAGCTTTCAGCGATTTGCCGATATGCGGCGGTATCGGCGCATCATCCATGGAAGCAGCCTCGGCCTTCACCGTCTCGGTATGCTGGCCGACGGCAGGGGAGGGGCCCTGGATGCGGGCCGGGTTCTTGCTCAGCTTGTAGGTGATCCCGACCTGGCGGATCGGCCCCAGCTCGGGGTCGTTCACCTCGGCGACGCAGCCGTCCTTCAGCATCAGTGGATCGCACAGCGCCTCTTCCGGCGGGCGGATTTCCTGCATCGTCATGCCGGCGACGGCAGCGGCTTCGACCCAGTCCTTGGCCGGGAATTTCTTCACCCGCTCCGCCATGATCGGCTGATAGTGCGACATGACCAGGAATTCCTCCGGCCCGGTGCCAAACCGGTCGGGGTCGTTCTGGACTGTCAGATCGGGGTTGGAGTTCAGCGTGTCGCCTTCCGACGCGGTGATCAGGAAGCGCGGATTGGGCACCCAATTATGGACCCAGCGCCCGTCAGACCCTTCGAAATGGCCCTTGGGCGCGCGGCTGTTCAGCACCCAGGTATCAAACAGCGGGGCGTCGATATTCTCGGCCTTCTGCATCGCCCCGCAGGCGGCGCAGAACGCGCCCTGCATCAGGCTGGTCTCGACCCACTGGCCCTTGCCGGTGATGTTGCGGGCTCTGAGCGCCGCGCTGATCCCGGTCGTGGCGGCATAGAAAGCGCCGATCGAGGGGAAGTGCGAGGCCGGGAACAGCGGCCCCGGGCGGTTCGCGCCCTGCAGCCAATCTGGCGGAATCTCGACCTCGCCGAAGCGATCCTCGCCGCCGGTCGCCCGGGTCAGCGCGCCCTGAGGCCAGCCGCGATGCTCCCAATGCATGGAGAGCCGGGCGGCGACCAGCGCGTCATAGCCCGGCCGGTCGGCCCATTTGCTGTCGCGGCCATAGGCGGTGATCGAGCAATAGACCAGGCGCGGATTGATCGCCTTCAGCGTGTCGTAATCG
>Ga0070665_100002558_pt1 | contig 19958 bp, 14 predicted proteins | sample KBSS13metaG_FD_65862 | JGI IMG/M metagenome (GOLD analysis project Ga0070665, IMG submission 65862) | Switchgrass rhizosphere microbial communities from Kellogg Biological Station, Michigan, USA - KBS S1-3 metaG | ecosystem: Host-associated > Plants > Roots > Rhizosphere > Soil ...
AAGCCAAGAATTTGGGCGAGACCATCGTCGGTTCCTAAGCCGCCGATGATCGCATAGTCCACGAGGTAATTCAGTGGCCCATCTTCATAGGCGCTGCTACAGATCGAACTAAAAATGGCCTGGTTATTCTCGTAATTCCAAATCTCAGTAGCTGTTCTTGCCACCACGTCGACCGCATATTTGCGCGGACTGGTATAAGTGCGATTTTCCCCTGGGGGCATTTGATACAAGCTGTGAAACCCATTATCCATGACCAGGATTCTCTGGTCATAGGTAAAAGACGGCGAATGCTGACCGATCTGAGGCAGGCTCCCTGGCGGCAGGGTGATTGCGTATTGGGCAAGAGAGGGGAAGTCGTGCCAGTGCTTGGTCGGGTCGCCGAGAATCCATTTGATCGCGCTCGTCTCGTAATCGATGCAAATCAGAAAATTTTCCCGGCTGGAAATAACCAACGAGTCATCTGCAGGATTGTAAGCGACTCCGTTGTTATGAAACCAGTCGACCGGCGAGGGATGAACAAACTGAGTTGGATCATCCCCGCCTGCGATCATGGCTGCACTAAGGATGTCGCCCATGTTCCAGATATTGAGCACATTCCCGAGCGCATCGATTTCGACATTCACCGATTCATACTGGGTATCTGTATCGGTATCCAGAATGAGCCCGTATTTTCCACGGTCGATGTTGTGATGCAGAAAGGTGACTCCGATATCACTATAGTCATGTAGCTGCGTTATTGTTCCATCCAGTTCGAAGCGCACCAGGGCGGAGCCGTCCGCCTGGTAAAACGCGTTGTCAAAAAACGTCGATACGATCTGATAGTAATTGCCTGGACCCACCCAGCGCAGAGCCCCATCCGTGTCGATCACAGCTGGTGAAAAGAAACTACACGCGTTATCGACCATGATGAAGTCATAGGACAATTTCGTGTTATCTGTCCTCGCCTGAAGCACCGTTGGGTTTTTGTAGCCACACGGATCCGAGAAGGTAGCGGTTGTAATCACCGTGCTATCCTGCTTTGAGGAGCCATCCAGAAATCTGTACGTTAAGGTGACAGTATTGTCATAGTCATCGTAGAGACCGTAGACCGGCAGAAATATTTCGCCGGTGGAAGCGTTTAGATATCCGCGGCTGGTAAGGTATTCTGTGGAATACGTTCCGGAGAGAGGGCGAGTAACCGACCCTGCCTTTGGAGCGACGGTGAACTGGATAGTCTTGAACGCGCTGGTATCATCCGTCGTTAGCGTCAGTTGGCTAATAAACGGAGTGACGCCAGGTGTCTGGCTTGCAATTGTGATCGTAACGTCATCGGCTTGCGTGGCCTGGGTGAGGCGAACGAGGCCAATGAAGATGACTGTGGCAATGAAAACGCGCTTCATTTTCGAAACGTGCAACGATGGGAGCGAGAAATCGTAATTGATCAGATGCGCCGAGGCATCTGTCTTTCCGACAAACTATTCCAATTTATAGATTTCGAGGAGACCGATTCCGGTTGCACCGTCTACACCACTCACAACTACTGAGTATCCTCCAGCTGGAAGGTGCAGGATGGAAGCAGCCTCTGCGGGGTCGGTGGGCGCCAAACCATTCGCCTCCACGTCACTCATGGTGGTGCTATCCTGCCAGTTATCATTTGCCGCGATGGCCAACCCATTTTGGTCGAAAACGGTAAAGGTAGGATCACTTAAGGAGGAGCTTACCCCAAAGGAAGCAAGCGAGGGCCCAAGCGCTCGAATGACGACCGTGGCAGAGGATACATCACCCACAATAAAGCCGTTAATTAAGACCTGGTCGCCTGTTCCAACTTGACCGCGCGCGCTGATGTTGGCCATGGTCGAGTCTGAGAGCGCTGAAAGGTCATACATTTCAACCAGTCCAATGCCGGAGTCGGTGTCTTTTCCACTCGCAACGAGAGTGTAAGCGCCCGGCGAGAGTGTTGGAAGAATCGCGGGTTCGGCGGTACTTCCCGGCGCCAGACCGTCCGCGGTAAGTTCCGCGGCGCCGGGATCTGACTCCCAATCATCGTTGCTAGTCACCAAGGCCCCGGAAGAATCGAATAGGCTCAGCGTTGGATCGGCAAGTGTGCCGGAAAGACCACTGAGAGATGGGCCAAGCACGCGTAACGCAATCTTCTTGCTTTCGGTGCCGGTGACAATGAAACCAGCGATCAGCGCGTCATCGCCGGGGGCGATCATGCCTCGGGTCGAAAGGTTGAGCGCCTGGGCGGTTATGGCTGGGAATCGCGTGTTCTCGAAATGAACCGGACCGGAGTTATAGGCGGTATCACAGCCAACCGTCGGATATTCGTAATAAAAGATTGTCTTGCCCGTCGCATCCAGGCCGAGGAGCTGCGCGGTAGGATTCTGGGTCGCAAATCCGCCGACAATCGCGTAGTCGACGAGATAGTTCAGCGGCGCATCCTCGTAAACACTGCCACAGAATGGGCTGTTGATGCTTTGATCCATCTCGAAGTTCCACGTTTCAGTCGCAGTAGCGGTGTCGAGAGCCAGGCTATATTTTCTTGGGCTGGCGTAATCCCGCAGCAGCCCCGGAGGCATCTGAAAAGAACTGGGCGTACCGTTGTCGAAAAGGAGCAGATTTTGATCGAAGGCGATCGAGGTCGCATGCTGTCCGATTGGAACAAGGCTATTCGGCGCGGCATTGAGAGCCAATTGGGCAAGAGAGGGGAATTCGTGCCATTTCTTGGTCGGATCACCCAGTATCCACCGCACCGCTCCGGTTTCATAATCGATGGCGATTATGAAGTTCTCTCGGCTGGAAACGAGGACTGAATCATCGGCTCGGTTGTATGTGACAGCGTTGTTGTGAAACCAGTCGGTCGGTGAAGGATAAACGAACTGACTGGGATCATCACCGCCGGCGACCATCACGTCGGTGATGATTTGAGCGAGGTCCCACGTCTTGATAACGTTACCGGCCAGATCGACTTCCATGACAAAGGACTCGAACTGAGTCGTCGTGTCCGCCTCAAGAATCATCCCGACTTTCCCTTCGTCGATGTTGTGATGAAAGTTTACGATTCCGAGATCGCCGTAGCTGGCGATAGTCGTGACGGTGCCATCGAGTTCGACACGATAGAGGGTTGGACCCCGGGTAAGATAGACCGCGTTATCGAAGTATCCTGAAGCAGCAAGCAGGGCAGTGGAAGTCCCCATCGGATTGCTCCAGCGCAAAGCGCTGTCAGTATCCAGGACAACGGGCGAAAAATCTCCGCAGGCCCCACGGACCATCATGTAGTCATAACTCAAAGTAGTATCACTGGTTCGGGCCTGGAGGACCGTCGGGCTCTCATAGCTACATTCGGGATCAGTAAAACTCCCGGTTGCTACAGTTGTGCTATCACCCTTGGATGAACCATCGAGAAAGAAATAGGTTAGCGCCACGTCATTCGCGTAACTGTGGTAAAGGCCGTATACCGGCAGAAAAATCTGATTACTCGGAGGCACCAAGTAGCCGCGCTCGATAAGAAAGTCCATCGAGTAGGTTGCAGAGAGAGGGCGCGTGACCGAGCCCGTCTTTGGGGTGATGGTGAACTGAATGCTTTTTAAAACCGTCGTATCGCTCGCGGTGAGGGTCAGCTGAGCGATAAAGGGAGTAACCCCTGCCGTCTGCCCGTCGATCGTGATTGTCGTATCGTCCGCTTGTGTTGCCTGCGCAAAATGGCTCTGGCTAACGATGAGGCCTACGAGAATCAATAGGGCAATTTGTTTCATGCTAATTTGGTCCTTTCCCAAGATTTAATTTCTAAAAATGGAGCTTTGCAAACAATGAAACGAATCCTCAAGAAAAAAGATCAGCAAAATAGATGGTGGATTCGAAGAGACCGGACAGTTCTTGAACGATTCGGAACCCGGTCGCAGATCGCGCTTACTTTCAGGGATTTTTCTTAGATTGCGCGTCGGCGGGCGGAACTTCGATCATTTCAGCCGAAAGCGCCCGCCCCTCTACCGCGCGCAGCGAATATCGCTCCTGCGGATCATAGGGAGTGACGAAGCCAACGAACTTGCGATTCACAAAGACGCCGCCATATAGCAGGCGACTCATCCATGCCGGGGTCGTGCTGGCAGGGGCAAGTCCACTAACAATGTCGCGCGAATCGAGTACCACGTTAATCGCCGGAGTCCCTTTTCCGCGATCCACCGCGGTGCCGACGATCCGAGCCGCGGACGGGTTGGTGCTCGGGACAGTTCGAGTCTCGCACGTGCCTTTGAATCGGACAGCGCGGCGATCTTGTCCAAAGAGATTTGAAGCTGGCCGACCCAACCAATCCTGGTAACCCGCGGCAAACATGTCGAGTTTGCGGGCGCGCATCTCGCTCGCGAGACGAAAGACCAGATCAGGGGAAGGCGACAGAATTTGAACTTGCTGCGGATCTTTCACTCCACAGATGAGGCTCGTTGCGGCTTCGTTGCTGAGCAGACGAACGTAGCGGCAGTGCTTGCCTTCGTGATAGTGAGAGGGAGATGCGAAAATCGGTAACAGGAGAACGGCACAAATCGCCAGCCGGCGGAGAAAACGGGGTGTTTCGCCCAAGCGCAAACCAAACAAAAACAAACCAGCCCAAAAAAGCGAGCTCCAGTAGTAATAACGCGGAGCGTCCAGTTCAGTCGGAATCTTTCTAATGTGATCCGCTCGCGCCAGCGTGATGAGGAGAAAAGCGGTCAGGTTAAAAACGACCAGGCCGAAGGCGGTGGACCCCAAGCCAAATCGCAGATCGCGCCGGATTATGTTTAGCAGCAAAAACGTAACGGCCAGAATCGTTCCGCCGATCCCGAATAAAACGGCTAACCATGCCGATAGGCCAGTCGAAAAAGATCCTTCATTTGTCCACAGGCTAGCCATCTGCATTAGCGGGCTGCCAAGCATATGAAAAAAGTAACTCGCTAGTTGTAGGTAAGTAGATGGATCAGTCCAACCTTTGCCGGCAATAAGCCGGGCGGCTGCCTCGCGCGAAGGCAGTTTCAGAAAAATCAAGGCAGCTAATCCTCCTGCGATTCCCAGGACTATTAGAACTTTGAGCCGAAGACGCAATGCGTAGGCCATCGCGATTGCAGTTACCCACGTCGCCAGTCCGACGCCAAAACTGAACGAGGCCAGAAACCCGCCAGCGATGACTCCACACAGGATCATTACGGTTCTGCTGCTCGGTTGCGTTCCGAGTCCGAGAGTGAAAAAGGCAAGCGCAGCTCCAGTGAGAGTTAGCGAGTAACAGCAATTAAAGCCGCCGGAGGCGGTCATGCTCGCGCGACCCATCCAAAAGGAAAAAACAACTAAAACTGTTGTCGCCCAAAGCCGATTGACCGAAGTGATAGTTCGGTCACGCCAGATTGAAAACAAGAGAAGCGTTGTTCCGAGAAGTTGGAAGGCAAGCCCTGCCGTGAACAGAAAGTCCTGGTTGCCATGGAAAAACTTTAGGTCAGCAAGCCAAAACTGGCTGGGAAAAAAATGAGAGTGACCATTATATTTTAGAAGAGCGCTCGCCATCCAGGATTGGTGCAGGCAAGTATCATAAATCCGCCAAAAATCCTGATGAGTTACCGGCCATCGACCCAGAACCAGATAGATTATTCCAGTCGCGAGAAACAAAAGGGATGACGCAATGGCATAGGTTTGGGAAATGACCTGCAGCTTATCTGGAGCCCGGGTGATTGCGGCCGTTGGGGAAGGGCGGTTTTGAGTGGACATGCGCTGGGCAGCAGTAATGTCGCGCTTTACGATGGCTGCCAGTGAGGCAGCACAAATCGGCCAAAGATATAGATATCAAAGAGTACGATCGTCATTGGCCAAAACAACAGTCCAAGCCAGGCCAGTCTGCTGTGGGAAAAATAGGACTGGCAGCCTGACGTCAGCAAAATCGCAAACGCAGAGAGAGAAATAAAAGCGATTCGCCCTTCTGCTTGTGTCGTTTGCCGGGCGATCAACAGGACAGCCAAAATTCCGGCAACAGCAGCGATCCAAATTAGGATGATACGTTTATCCGGTGCCGCAGATCGATCGATTAATTGAGTTCTGAAGGCCTGCCCGAAAGAAATGGCCGCAAGGAACCACAAGACACCGTAGTGCGCAAAAGGAGCGACCAATTGGTTGAAACTACCGTTGTACCAAAGCGTGCGAAACAACGTAGCCGGGACAAATTCGAGAAATCTGTCTACGTCCAAAATACTGGCCGGCCTTAATGTTTTGGGAAGTCTGGCAGCTAACCAGTCGCTCGATGCTCGCACAGCCAGCCAGTCGCCGTACTCGGTTCGGTTATGCACGAGCCAGGCGCCACAGACGAGAAGTGCTGCAACAGCGCTGATGAGCAGGCTGGCCGCTTTCTGTGACCAGCGATAATCAGCCAGGAAAAGAGCGGCAGGAAAAAGCAGTCCGAACAGTGGCAAAAGGTTAAGCTTGGTCAGTATCCCGGCACCGGCAAGAAGACCAGCTCCAAGGGAAAGGGCGATACAACTCTGCCAGTCGCGATTTTGATTCGAAACGAAAGAGACAACGGCCAGAAGGAAAGCGGTCCCGAGCAAAATCGCCAGCGAGTCATTACTAATGACGGCGGAGAGGATTAGAAACTTGGGATGGAAAGCAACGAGAAATGTGGCGCTGGCGGCAAAGAGCGAGCCGAAACCCAAGCGGAGGCAGAGGAGATAGCAGATCGCCACCGTCACGGTCCCGAGTACCGGCGAAAGCAGACGAATCCGATGCAATTTGTGGGCCTGCTCTTGCTGAGTCGTTGTAAACTTGTTATGCGCGAAGACTAACTTGTCGTTCTCAGGCTTTGTCGCTCGCCAGGGCGGAAAGCTGATCGTGAATGCTGGGATCCGCAGCATCCGCTGCCACGCCGCGCCGATCCAGTAGTAAAGGGGCGGTTGATGCGTTTCGTGCCATTGACCGTATGCAATCGGCATGAAGCTGCCGAAGTGTTCGACCTCATATTGTATGTTGGCGACATGATCCAATTCGTCGTTCGCTTCCCAGGCCGGAATCATGAAGCTGTAACTAGCGGTCAGTAACAGATACACCAGAGCGGCGAGCCACGGAGCGAAGTGAAGATATCTCACCGTGCGCCGGTCTTGAGACGCGTCCATCTCAGTCGGTGCGTTTATAGTCACCGCGGCTGAGGTGTTTTTCGAGCCAGACATACAGACAAATAAAAAGGTAACGGCTGCCCATCTCCTTAAGTTTCAACTTAGGTTCACCTGAGCGCCGATTCCGCCATGTAATGGGGATCGAGGTCCATTTGTAACCGCGCACGATCGCCTTGAGCGGAATCTCGATCGTAAGATTAAAGTGCGGAGATATGAGCGGTCGGCAACCGTCAATTGTCGATTTGCGATAGGCCTTAAAAGCGTTAGTAATGTCGTTATGCTTAATTCCGAATAGGACCTGTAGGAAACGGTTGGCCCATCGATTCAGGATAAGTTTGAAACGCGGGTAATCGATGACACCGCCCCCTTTCATGAAACGGCTGCCGAAAACACAGTCTGCGCCCTGATTCAAGCCTTCCCAGTAACGGACTACGTCACGGACGTCGTCGGACTCATCCGCCATCATGATGACTACGGCATCGCCCTTCACCCGATTCAGCCCCCACACAATGCCCCGGCCGAAACCAAACGGTCCCGGATTTTGTGTGGGTCGGAGGGTAGGTAGTCTTTGCGCAAGCTGCTGTAAGACTGCCCACGTGCCATCGGTGCTGCCATCATCCACCACCACAATCTCATTGGGCACGTTGTGAAGGCGAAGTTCCAGTTGCAAATGCTCGACCGTCGAGGCAATACATGACTCCTCGTTGCGTGCTGGTATGACGACCGAAAGAAGCTTTAGATCATTAATGGGCGCGTCAGGACTAGTCATAGGCCGCGGAGATTCGAAGCCAATCAGAATTGGCCTCGGCGTGACTAGCGATTTCTTCCAAGATTGAGTGAAGGTTCGTCTGAGGCGCCCATTCCCATATTTTCTCAGCCAATCCGTAATCCATGACGACCCATGGCAGATCGAATGGGCGCGCCTCGGTTGTGCTGTAAACAGGATGTTCTCCGAACCGAGTCGCGCACCAGTCACTCAGCTGCCGGAGCGACATTGCGTTGGCACCCCCGCCTCCCAGATTAACGATTCGCTGCTCAGGTTCGCTCGCGCAGTGAAATTGCTTGAGCAGCAGTGGGACAAGATCACGTGGATGAAAACAGTCACGGGTCTGATAACCGCGGCCGTTGAAGCCCATGTAGCGCAACGGCTCGCGTCGCAGGTAGGCGTTCATCCAGTAACTGAAGATCCCTTGATCAGGGCGTCCGAATTGCCCGGCGCCAGCTAACACGCCGCAACGATTAATCCAGACTGGAAAACCAAAAGCGCTCCCGTATTCCAGGGCCAGCGTTTCAGAGGCGAGCTTGGTTGCGCCGTAGATGGATATTGGGGCGGTGGTAGAAAAGGTCTCAGCAATTCCTGCGGACGAGATCCCAGGAGTTAGGGGTGAGTCTTGGTCGAAGGCATATGCGCCATCCTTTTCGACCACTGGGATCTGACACAGCGATTTGATCGAATAAACCCGGCTTGTGCTAAGGAGTGTAAAACAAGCTTTTGTCTGTTTCGCCAACTCCAGGAGGTTGATGGAACCGTCGAGGTTATGTTGAACCACCTGGCGACTGGTAGTCTCACCGACTACTCCGGCCAGGACGCTAGGGTTTGCGGCAGCGTCGATGATCCAATCAATTCCAGTTAGCGCTTCCATATCGCTAGCCAGGCGAACATCGGCATGTCGCACCTTTACTCCGAGCGCGCGCAAGGGTGCTACGTTAAGTTGGCTGCCTGGACGACTCAGATTGTCGAGACCAATGATCTCGACTTTCTCTTTGGCCTTGATCAGTCCGCTTGCAATCGCGCTGCCCACGAATCCGCAGACCCCGGTGATAAGAGCTCTCACAACAAGAGGGTTAATGGGGGGCTTATAGCAACTCGCACAGTTGTATCGGAGCAGATGGGTTTACGCTCGCGGAGATGTAGAAGATCATCTCATTACCATTGCGTATGCTGAGTGCGATTGAATGCGGCGATCATATCGAGCATGTATGACCGCTCATTCGAAAAAGTAACATTGGACCGATCGTTAGCGAGCTTTCGATCGTAAACCCACATGGAGGCCATCGGTACACCGCTGCTTTCAATTGCTTGCAATTCGTTGGTGAAAAACTTCCGTTCGCTGATCCCGCTCCATGCTTGTGGCCGCTGCGGAACAGGAACAAATTCTTCCAGATAAACAGCCTTGCCCGCCGACTGGGCGAGTTGCATCGAGGTCCCTATCAGTTCCTGGTAAGATACCTTACGATCGGCAAAACGTTGGGGGACTGCAGTGGGGCTGGTATGAATGCAGACCGGGTTAAATGGACCGGGATTATCCCGGAGAAGGATCTGTCCAAACTGCTCTTTAGTATCCATCGAACCAAAACCCGGATGCGCATTATGGTAGGCGTCAGGACGTGGGGCCGAATTCCCGGTAAGAAGAATCCGGTCAGGGTCGATCCCCCGCACCACCTGTGCAAATTCAAGTGCCCCGCTCTGAAAGGTGGCAACACTGAGATTTCGTCCAGGCATTCCCTGTCCGGGGCGCTTATCGACGGGGAGCGAAAGTTCACAACTGAATTCCCAGCCCCAGATCGCCGGCGAATTAGCATAGCGGGATACAACCTCCTGTGTGTAACGCCGCATGAATTGCCGGGTGGCACTTGCACGATCACCCCAGTTACCAGGCGGTTCGTTCACGGCGTCGCAGACACCTCCGACTGACCAAAAGAGTGAAGCGATCAATCCGACATGGGCCTTCTCGGCTGAGGCAACCACATCGTCAAGGCGACGGAAGTAGGAGTCCTTGTCGGTGAGATACGCCTGCCAGTCTTGTCCGCTGTATCCGCCCGCCGCTATCCTAGCAAACGGAATACCATTCGCACCGAGTTGACTAAAACCATCACGATAACTCACGTCGGCGGGATTGCGGAGAACACGGATGAAGGCGTCAAAGTAGTTCACCCCGATACCACGATAGGGACGACCGCGATGCAGCAGAGTACCCTGGCGGTTCACCGCCAGTCCCCGATTAGTTTCGGATAATGTCGCGTTCGCGCCAACGCCAAGCACGACAATTGCAAATACGAGAGCGACTTTTGCAATCATTGCCCATAATAGTCCCATTATTGAGGTCGATCAAAAGTGCTTTCGGGAGATGTTCGAACTGGTCGCCGAATCGATTGCCTCTCCAGAAACGCTGGTGTGGGGGCAAAAAAAGATTGCCAGTCCGCCCTGGTCCGCTATCACTTACGGCTGGACTGCACCCCTGGCTATCTTTCGCGACCCGTAAATGTTTCATCATCATCTACTTCTTTTATCGCGAGCCGCCCTTCTTCTGCGACACGCGACGGGACTTTCTCACGCGGCGATCAGTTTGATAGAAGGGAATTTGGGCCGTCTCGGTCTCTCCTTACCACGATTTCGCCGCCAATCCCAAGGAGCCCTCGTCGCCCGCGGTGACAAGCCAACGCGCGATCGGAAGCGCAGGGCGAATTCCCCCCTTTTGATCCATTACCACATTTTTAAGAACGCTGGCACATCGTTCGAATGGGCTCTGGCACAGGTGCTCGGCGCCAAATATCGCTCGCTTGACACGCAACATTCCCATGGATTCATCTCCGCGGGAGATCTGGTAGACTTTTCATTTCGTCATCCCGAGGTGACGGCGATTTCGAGCCACCAGGCTGCGCCGCCGCCGCCCCGAATTTTTGGCCGTGAAATCTTTACCAGTATTCTTATTCGCGACCCGATTGCCCGGATTCGCTCCATCTACGCGTTCGAGCGCGCGCAAGGGACATCGAACCCAGGAGCGGTCAAAGCGAGGGAGCTTAGCTTTCGAGAATACGTGGAGTGGCGGCTGGAGACGTCGCCGATCGCCATATGTAATTTTCAGGTTAATTTTTGTTCGCGTACCTCCTCCAACTTTGGACCGCCGCCGGGTCCGGCACAGTTGGAGCAAGCGATTGCAAACCTGGATTCCATGTCGATCGTTGGGACCGTCGTCCGCTTCGATGAGTGGCTCGCCCTCGCGCAGAACACGCTCTCGACCGCATTGCCTGCGTTCACACTTCCTGCCGTGCGGCTAAATGCAACTTCGGAAGGGCGACCCTCCGAGTCTGAGATTTTCGAGAAGCTGGTAGAGGAAGTGGGGGAGGAAACGGCGAAGCATCTTCTTGAGAACAACAAGCTCGATATGTGCCTTCACCAAGTCGCAGACGCGCTGCTGACCCGCAGATTGGCCGAACGCGGGGTAAAAGTCACCCTTCTGCAGGCTTACAAAAGCGAGCTCGAAGGCAGGCCGGCGACGTTGCAAGTGATTTAGCCAAGCACCATGCCACTTTATGTCGCTTCGGGCGCGGATGCCGCCAACAACTTGTACCGGAATCGTTTTAGTCGCTGGCATCAAAACGGAGCTCGGGCTGATGAGTCGCAAGGTGAACTGGCCTTCCAGCGATTACAAAAGAGTTTCTTCACGCCCGGAGTAATTCCTGCGTTCAGAGTCCAGCGAACTGATAAACTCTTTGCGATCGGTTCATGTTTCGCCAGAGGAATCGAGAGAGCCCTCCTTGGGCGCAAAATGGAGGTAGTTAGCGCATCCACCGACTTCGATATTTTTCAGACCATTAATCCGGAAGTAACTGGGCTTGGCTTTACGAATAAGTATAATACCTACTCGATTCGTAACGAGCTAGAATGGGCGCTGGATCCAGCAGCTCGGTTCCCGCTCGAGAGCATCATTGATCTTGGGGAAGGAATCTGGTACGATCCGCACACTAATCCAGCGCTGCCGTTCGCCGGTCGGGACGAAACCTTGCAGCGACGGTCCATTTTGCAAAACGTAAATGCTCGGATTGCACACTGCCGTCTAGTTATCATTACACTGGGACTTGTTGAGATTTGGAGAGATACTGAGACCAACATCTTCATCAATACAACTCCACCGGCAGGAGCGATCACGCGTTATCCCGGCCGCTACGAGTTCCAAGTCAGTAACTTTAGCGAGAACTTCGCTAATCTGGAAGCAATTCATGGTATCCTGAGCCGGTTTGGTCATCCAGAAGCGCGGATCATAGTTACAGTATCCCCGGTGCCGCTCATGGCCACTTTCACCCAGGAAGATGTAGTGCTGGCGAATTGTTATTCGAAGTCTTCACTGCGAGCCGCCGCGCAGGAATGGGCGGCCGCGCACGAAAATGTTGATTATTTTCCGAGTTACGAAATGGTTATGAACTCTGCGCGCGACACCGCCTGGGTGGAAGATCTGCGTCATGTTCAGGGCAACCTGATCAACCACATCATGCAATTTTTTCTCAAGCAATATCTTGAGTAATCGAATCGTCCCAAGCTCCAAACCCCAGGACTCAATCGAGTTCATTGGCGCCGCTAGCGGCGATGTGCTGCTCGTGCCGATAGCTCTCACTGCGCTTTGGACGCTCGCCTACCAGCTTGTTCTTGTCACCCGTTTGCCGGCCTGGAGCGTGATAGGATTCTTCTTCGGCTTCTCGATCTTGTCGGTTTATTCAGTGAGACGGTGGGCGAAGGGCATCTCATTGCCCGGGGCCGACTACCAGTTTCATCCCTCTCATCTTTTTCTACTGGGGATGGGGATTGGCTGCGGGGTGACCGTGCTTTTCGTTCGCTGTCCCAACCAGGACGACATCGTGTATTTCCATCGGGCGTTGACGCAGCTCGCGCACATGTCCCACCCGATTTTCACACGCCAGACCAGTGTTGATCTGGATGCTGCGGCATTTTCTCCGGTTCACCTCGCTACGAGCCATGAGATGTTAATGGCGTTTTTGGGACATTTTTTGGGCATTGATCCGCTCTACTGTTATCAAGTAATCGGACATGCCCTAACTGCCTTCTCGATGCCGTTTGTTTTCTACTGGTGTGTCCGGCAATTCAACCTGGAACGCAGGTGGGCTGTAATTGGAGCCCTTTGTGCGGTCACTTTCCTCCTCTTTGATAAGTCTGGTCCTGCTTCCCATGGCTACACTGCCTTCACTCGCATGTGGCAAGGCAAGGCCATTGTCTGGGTTCTAGTCTTACCGGTCGCCCTGGCCATCACTTATCGCTTCATTTCCCGGGGAGACAGGAAGGACGTTATATGGCTAACGCTGCTCGCGATCAGCAGTGTGGGCTTAAGCAGTAGCGCTCTGTATTTGATCCCGGCAACGGTCGGTTGCGCGTGTCTTGCATTTCTGGGAATGCAACTACTCCAAGGCGATTCGAGGGACAGCCTGACAAAGCATCTTCAGAGATGTTTCCTGCTGGCGATTCCTCTCGTCTATCCGGTAATGATTCTTCTTTTGCTTAAGCTAAACATCATTCCGAAGCCGACCGATTTGCGCGGGTTTGGGCCGACTTATATTCCGTGGCGCGAAGGCATAGATAAAGTTGTAGCGGGACCCCAGCAGCAGCTTCGTAACGTTTTGATCATCATTGCCGTTCCTTTGTTGATCGTTCGAGGCCGAAAGGGCCTGTTTCTGTTTCTTTATGTCTGCGCAATCTGGCTACTTTGTTTGAATCCTTTGCTCGCTCATCGCTGGATGGACAATATTCTGGCGGCTTGTTATTTTCGTTTAAACTACCTCCTGCCGTTACCCCTGCTTTGCGGGCTCCTGCCCGTCGCGCTGGCTGACTGGTCTGAAGAACGAGGTAGGCTGATGAGGAACCGAATACTGACGGGCTTAGCGATCATTGCCCTGGCCTTAGGCGCGATATGTAGCTACAAGGGGATGACAATCACACCGAAGAATGCTTCCCTGGAATGGAAGTCGCCGTCTGAATACCAGCTCCTTCGGGTGAACACCGACTTTGCCGGCGCCGCCGGCAAATACATCTCGCATAGTAAACTACTGGCGCCTGAGTGGACGGCGAGCTGTGAGCTTCCGCTTCTTTTCCCGCAAATGAAGGTTGTCGCGCCCAGGTTGGTGATTCACTATTTCGCGAATGCTGGCAATGCATACGAAGGTGGGTTGCGGCGAATGGCGCAAGCTTTTGTAGAGGGGGAGAAGACGAACGACCCGCGACGAGCGGCCGGAGTCGCGGCCGCCTTTCGACTCATCGTAACGAGTGGGCGCGCCAATGCCGTTGCCGCGCCCAAATCTGAAAGCCAGCGGGTGCTGGCTGCCCTGCAAAAGATCGACCCGAGATGGCACAGAATTTTAGAGGCCGGGGGTCTAGTTCTGATGCTTCCAGCCTCAGAAGCAAGTTACCAGTCGAATCGATGACGCAGGCGCTTCTCAGTCTGTCAACGCGACGCGAAGACATTGAGATACCAGTCCGCGCCTTCCCGCACCGAGTCAGGGGGTAAGGGACTAAGCCCGGCCGGCGAAATTTCCTGCAGGGTGAAACCACGGTCTTGTAAGTGAGTGATAAGATCACTCCAAGTGGTGCCCGCCTGCCTCAAGCCGTAAGGCCATAATTCCAAGAGTAGCTTGATACGGGGATTTTCCCGAAGCAGTCGTTCTGCTCCGCGCAGGGCGTGTAGTTCGTTGCCTTGAATATCCATCTTTATCAGATCAATCCGGTCCCCCGTCTTGAAATAGTCATCAAGCCGCACGGTTCGAATTGGAACAGACTCGCGCGCTTCCCCATCGACCGGATAAATGCGGTGATCCACATTTAGACGGCGCGAAACATAAAGTGTAGCTTCGCCAGTTTTATCCGACAGCGCGAGTTGATTCAACCGCACGACAGGGATATGTCCGAGAGCAGCCTGCATGCGCGTAAAATTTTGCTGATCGGGCTCAAAACTGTGGACTTGGCCGGTTGGGCTAACGCACTGAGACAGAAATGCAGAATAGATGCCGATGTTGGCGCCGGCGTCCACCACGATTGATCCCGGCAAAAGGTGGTGCCGCAGCAGTCCGCGCTCCGTCCGGTCAGCGTAGCTTTTGAAAGTGCTGTAGAGTGGCCGGTAGATCGGGAAGGCATACCTATAGAGCTGATTTCCGACATAACGACCGAGGCTTGCAAAAGTCCTCATTTCCGGGTCAGGCTGATGGTGAAGAATGAGGGTAAGAGCTTTGGAAATCGTCGGCTAAGCCGCTGATCTACTCGAAAGAGCATTCGATAGAGAGTCTCTGGAATCGGAAATCGCCGCGAGATTCCACCGGTTGCCATATAAGAAATCCCGCTAAATGGCGCGAAGTTTGCCACATCGAAATCGAATTTTTCCCGAAGTCTTTCGCTCCAGTCTGATCGTTTCGCAAAGATGAGCCAGGGAAGTGCAATATTGGCTGAAGCAAGCGGCCCGCGAACGTCTTCCAAGACAGGTTCATTGATTGCAAAATCCACGGACTCATGGTGAAGATGACTGAAAATAAGGGTGGAGATCACAGAAAAGAAAGGTTCGGTGGCAATGACTTTGCCGCCCGGTTTCAGCTTGCTGGCTGATTTGTTCAAAAAATCGATCGGGTTTCTGAGATGATGGAGAACATTTGTTAACGTGATCACATCCAGGCTTTGATTTGTGATTGCCTCAAATTGATCAATTGAATGACAGTCAAACGCATAATCGAGGTAATCGAACGCAAGGACATCACTCGTGAGGACATTGGGGAGGAACCGCTTAAGAGGCGAGACACCGCTTCCGATTTCCAGGATCTTCAAGTCGCGAGGGTCTGGAAACTCCTTGAATTGTTCCTGGTACAACTCGCCATACCAGTAGAGCAGATTTTGGTTGGCGCTTAGCCTGGCGCGGTTGGCCAGCGTGAGGGCATAATCCTCGGCGTATTGATCTGCGACGGCAACGGCATCGCTCATTTCAGCGCGCGGACATAGAGGGAGCCGGCGATCTCGCGCAGCAAGGGCAATCCTTCCAGTCTCCGGCCCAGAGCCTCGATCAGGGGGATCCAAGAGGCTGGAGTTTTTGGATGGAGGAAATCGAACGGCTGAATCTCTACTTCGTCAAAGCCTTCCCTTTCCAGCATCTGGAAGAGCCGCCAGCGAAAGAAAGCGGTTTCGTCCGGCGAATCGCCCAGCCACCTTTTAATTGCCGGAATATTTTTCTGCAGCGCGATTTGCGGGTTCAGCATATTCGGCTCGGTGAAACGAATTAATCCCCCGGGCTTGAGGACGCGAAAAACTTGCCGCAGAGCCCGGTGAATTTCGAGGTGATGAAGCACGGAGCTGCCAACTACGATATCGAAAGAATTGTCCGGATAATTCAAAGCATGAGCGTTCTGAATTTCAAAAGTTACATTCTCGGCGGAGCAATTCTGCTGCGCGGCCTCCAATAGATCGGGCGAGATGTCGACCGCTGTAATAGTCGCTCCGGTCTTCGCGAGTTCGCGTGTGAAGTAGGCTGTCCCGCAACCGAGCTCCAAGACCCGCATTCCCTCCGCCACATCACCGGTAAGCATCTTGACTCGGCGGGTCCAGCGCAAGCGACCGGCCGGTCCTTCCCAATTCCAGATTTCGCCTGCGCCATGTCGAGCGATATAACGACCATGCTCAACCTCGCGTCGAATGCGTGCTTCCATTAGGCAAACTCAAGTCTATTTAGTAGCCGAGCTTAAGCCTGAGAAATCCGTGCCAGCACATCCTAAGCATGACAAGTCCGTTCTGGAATACCTTCGTCATTTTTGTCGTGCCGTAGATCCGTTCCTGATAGTGCACCGGCAAATCCAGAATGCGCAGATTAAGCTTGGATGCGCCGAAGAGTAACTCATAATCGCCCCAGCGGTCTTCGATTCCCCAACTGCCCAACAATGGTTTGATGCGTTGCCAATCGCTGCGCCATAGGACCTTCGTCCCACAAAGTGTGTCCTTGACCCGTTGGTTCAAGAGATAAGAGAATGCTAGACTGAAAAACTTGTTGCCGAGCATGTTTGCGCCTTTCATCGCTCCCCGTGGCACCGGATAAATAAGACGCGAGCCGTTCACGAACTCGGCGGTACCCGCCGCGATCGCATCAATAAAGTAAGGTAGTTCTTCGGGCATGGTCGTAAGGTCGGCATCGAGAATAATCAGAACGTCGCCGTGAGCCGCGTTGAATCCGGTCCAGACGTTTTGCGCCTTGTTGATTCCGGGTCCGGCGACCAGACGAATGTCGCACTCTGGATGCAGCTCCTGCATCCGTTTGACTTCATCGGCGGTGCCATCGGTCGATTTATCGTCGCAAAAGATGATCTCGGTCTGACCACCCAGCTGAGGAATGCGCCGAACGGCATCTTCGACATTGCCGCGCTCGTCTTTACACGGAATGATCACAGAGACAGAGAGCTTTTCCTTGTCCACAGGCGCAGGGTTAACTCGCGCCACGTGTACTTCCGTCATACACAGATGGTTTAGTCCGGGAAGACGGGCGCAGAAGCTATTGAGAAATGTGGATAGCAAAGGAATGTATTTAGGGAGCAGGATAATGCGCCGGGTCTCGAGCAGTTCGAAGCCCGCAAGCTTGAGAAGGTTCTCGACGTCGGCCCCAGAAAGCCAGTTTTGTTCGACCCGCGGCACCTTCATCCCTAACGCCTCAGCCAGAGTTACGACTGGCTCCCACAAATGGTTATAAGTAGTAATGAAGAGCCGGGTATGCCTTTGACATAGAGGCTTGAAATTCTGAAATGCCTTTTGCACGTCTACCGTGTCGTCAATGTCGTCGAAGGCAATGTAATCGAACGTCTCGTCTTCTTCGAAACAGGAGTGGAATTCATCGGTGTCAGGGAACGCAACGCCGTAGGTGTACTGGGGATGGTGTGCTTGTGCCACGGCGGTGATTTCGGGACAGATATCGATACCCTTCCCGACAGCTGCTTGCGTCGCGGATAACACTTCGCCTGTGCTGCAGCGTACCGATAAGACGCGCTTCTTCGGCTCAACCAGGAAGCGCAACAAGCGTCCGAGCAAACTATAGTAATAAAGATTGCGTTGCACCCAGCGGTCGCGCTTGTTGGCCAAAGCGGCGAGGTGTTCACGCGTGCGAGTACGACGGGCGTCGAGGGCGGCCGGTCCCCAGGTATCCTTGATCGGAATTACCGACTGGGGTGGGTCTCCGAGAGGGATGAGTCGGGTCTGATTCAAATTCGATCGTGGGTTGAAGAAGGTGGGCATCGGCGTATCCAAAAACTGCCTCCGCCCGACCACGGCGAATGTGGGAAGGTTTTCTCGAAATCTGGCAGGTGATAATGTCCCATGTAGTTGTTGGCAAACAGGACCTCGAACTCTGAGTTGTGAGCGAGGAAAGCCTGTAGAAGGTACTGCTCCGTCCAAAAGCGGAGTTCATCCATTACCCAATCTCGCCGATAATCAAAGGGCAAAAGGATGTCATGAATGTGAACAATGACCCCCGGATCAAGCCGTGGCAGAACCTCCAGGAAAAGGTAATTCACATCCCCGCCGATCTTTACTGTGTGCGAGCTGTCAATGAAAAGAATGTCGCCAGACTGGAGTTGCGAGAAAAATTCGAGGCGAAGATCTTCGACCTTCTTTTGGACTAGCGAGCGCAGACCGGGAAAACCTTTGGTCAAGAATTCAAGTGGGTATGGTTCGACGCAGACCAACGCGGGTGACCCATTCTTCGCGGCAGCCGCGCCCGAAATCAGCGAGGAATAGCCACTGCCGATTTCGATGATGGTCTTAGGCTTGAAATGACGAACCATGCAGTAGGCCACGAGGGCATCGGTTCCGCCAAAACGACCGTTGTCCAGATAGAACTGTTCTGGTCCTTCCGGGGCCGAGACCGGAAACTGCAGGTATTCATCGCGAAATTTTGGAAAACAGTTGTGCAATAGGTCCAATTGCACTGCTTCATTCATGTTAAGACCGGCAAGCGCGCTCGGCTCCGTCCAAAGCGTCTCCGACAGGGTGCGGGTGTCAGGAATGGGCTGGTAGAAATGAACCGGTGTGATGTGCACGCCCTGTTCTTCCCAGAGGCGAAAAAATTCCGGGAAACGGGGATTGCGAACGCAACGGGGCGCGATCCTTCCAACAAAGCGGGCGAGTGCCTCGAGACCAATGTTGCCTCGAATGGCGTCATCCGCCAGTTGGTCGAGAGCGTTTTCGACCGAGGCATCGCTGCGCTCAACGGTGACACGAGCCAGTGAGCGACTGGGTTCGCTCGAACCGAAAAGGTGGAAGGTATAAGTCTTGGAGGCCGCGATCCAAGATATGTCAGTGCGCCCGCTTGTTCCTCTTGCAACCAGCTTTTCGCCATCGTCTGGTGTCAAAACATGAATCTCGGCGCCGAGTGGATCGTTGGTCTCCCAGCTGATCGTGGTGCAGCCCGCCGCCAGCGGAGGAATCGGGTTAGGCGCGGCGGTGATTTCGCCGGTGATGGTAGGGACTGAGGTCAGCTCGCTCACGATGCGGCAGTTATACAGAAATCCTTCGGCGCAGGACCTTCCCGCTGAAACGGCTGGATCCGTCCCCCCAAGGACCGGAAGCGTGGAAATGATCATCGCCTGAGAGTCTCGAGAGTTGTCTGCTCACGTCACAGCCTCGTGGTGAACCGCGACCACAACTTTTTTTGTTGGATTGACTCGCCCTCGCAAATGTGGTGATTGCCTGCTCTGCACGTGTTCATCGCTGAACAGTCGCGACAATTGCTTGGTGGCAGCCTCGATTGAATAGTCGGCTTTGGTTTTTGCTATTCCATTTTTCGAAATGCGCTCCCAAAGCTCCTGAGATTCGTAGACCTCAATCAAAGCGTCAGCAAAATCCTGCGGCGTATCGGCGATGAGAATGTGTTCGCGATTCGTTAGGCTCATTCCTTCGACGGCGATTGAAGTTCCCACCACCGGCACACCAAACGCCATGCTTTGATTGACTTTTCCCTTCACGCCCGCGCCCCAGCGCAGCGGCGCGATCGACAATTTCACGCTCTCAAAATAGGGGCGAACGTCAGGCTGCATGCCGGCTACAATCACTTTTTCGGTCGCGAG
>Ga0070665_100002559_pt1 | contig 19953 bp, 19 predicted proteins | sample KBSS13metaG_FD_65862 | JGI IMG/M metagenome (GOLD analysis project Ga0070665, IMG submission 65862) | Switchgrass rhizosphere microbial communities from Kellogg Biological Station, Michigan, USA - KBS S1-3 metaG | ecosystem: Host-associated > Plants > Roots > Rhizosphere > Soil ...
TGGGGGGGCGTCCGCCCCCCCATTCCCGGAAGAGCCTCTTCCGATCGTGTCTACGCTTGGCAGGATCCGCGCGTATCGGCTTTCGCGGGTGCGGGCCGGCTGGCGGTGGCAACGCGGGCTACGCCCACGCGGAACCGCCCCGCTGGACCAAAGGTCGGCGCGGCACCACCCTGTCGGGTTGGGTTACAGGCTGGCGGGCTCGCTGACCTGGACGCGGTGGTCCGTAGGCACGCAGTAGATATCGATGGGCGTGGTACGGCCGCGGAGTTGCATCGCCGGGAGGTGCGTAGCACCGACGTTGAAGCCGCGCTCGTCGAGCGACTTTTTCAGCGCCAGCGAGAACAGCATCTCACCGGCGCGCGCTCGCTGACAAAGGCGAGCGGCAATATTCACCGTGTCGCCGATGATGGTGTAGTTCATGTAGGCCGTCGACCCGATGTTACCCGCGACGACGTCACCCTCATTGATCCCGATGCCGAGGCCAGCCTCGATCTGATAGCGCTCTTTCCAGGAGCTGGCGAGCACAGCGAAGCTTTCCAGCATTTCCTGCGCGGCGCGCACGGCGCGCTGGGGACTGTCGGGTTGCTCCAGAGGCACGCCGAACCCGAGCATCAGACTGTCGCCCGCCATGTGAAACACCGTCCCGTCATGCCGGAACGTGATTTCAGTCAGCAGGGAAAAATACTCATTCAGAAGCGGCACAACTTCGTGCGGCTCCAGCCTCTCCGAGATGCTGGTGAAGCCGCGGAGGTCGGCGAAGAGCACCACGGCGTGAGTGCGCACATCCGCGGTTGAGAGGAGGGTATCGCGCAGTTGCGCGTCCTCGAGAATTTTGTCGGCGAGGCGAGGAGAGACGTAGCGGCGGAACGTCTGCCGCATCACTTCTTCACGACGCCGGATTTCTGCTTCCAGTTGCACCGCCGCGATCTTGCGACGTACGGTGCCAGCGCGCACGAGCGCTTCGATACGGGTCCTTAACGACTCGTCCACCAAAGACAATATCCCCAGATTATTATCAGCCACGTGAAGGGTATCACCGGTGCACGTGCGCTCACCACTGCAAGCCTGTTACGGCCGTGGTTCGGGGGGGCTATGAGGCGCCAGGACCCTGTAGCCGCTCAGGCTAGGGCCGAATATGTTGCAGGCGGATGACCGCGGCCGTATCAGCCGGAGGTCGAGACCGAGTCGATGACGCGGTCGTGCTCGAAGAACACTGAGAAGCCCGGGTAATCCCAACGTGTGATCGGGGGCTGTCCAACGGCGTCGTGCTTCGTGACGGGCGCGCCGAACTTGGCTTCCACCTGCGTCATCGTAATGCCGCGCTTGGGTTTCTGAACCTCGGATTCGCGGACCTTCACCTGGTCGTCCACGACGATGGTTTCGGCCGTGGCGGTACCGACGGTCCCAAGGCTGTACACGAGACCGCAGAGCAGTGCGGCTGGAATGCGGCGAGTCACCATACGTTGTCCTCACACCCCGGATAGCAGGCTTCGGTAGCGCCAGATAGTACAATCTGTCAAAGCGCACAGGCCGCCCGCTGCGACCGTTCTGTGACGTGGTTCGCCCATTCGGCGCCCAGGAGCCTGTCTGACTAATGCTCGCCTACTGCGGCCGCCCCTCAGCGGCATCTTGCGGCGATCGTTTCCCTTACATAGTACCCGCTATGCCGCGGTAAACGATCGCCGCAACCTGCTCGCTGAGGGTCGCCCTCGCTACGGCGATCATTAGTCAGACAGGCTCCCGCGCCAAATGTGGTTAAATCGCGACGATGTTTCACCCGCTTCCGCTTTACATAGGGTTGCGCTACGTCCGGGCGCGCTCGCATAAGTTCTTTGTCTCGTTCATTACCTGGGCGTCCCTGCTGGGCGTCGGGGTCGGTGTCGCCGCCCTGATTGTCATTCTCTCGGTGATGAACGGCTTCGAGAACGAGCTGCGCGATCGACTCCTCTCGTTGAGCGCGCATGCCCGCGTAACGCTGGCCAACGCCGCCCCCGCGCCGACACCCGCCGACTGGCAACGAGCCCAGCGCCTCATCGAGAGCGTCCCCGGAGTCGCCGGCGTCGCCCCCTACGTGGAAATCCAGGCGCTCGCATTGCGCACCCCCGAAATGGTCCCCGTGGTCCTGCGCGGCATCGACCCGGCGGCTGAGCCCCGCGTCACCGAGATCACCCAGTCGATCAAACAGGGCCAACTCACCGACCTCAAACCCGGCTCGAACCTCGTCATTGCCGGCGCGGTGATCGCCGATCGTCTCGCCTTGGCCCGTGGGGACGAGATGACTCTCCTCATCCCGACAGTGTCGGCAGAAGGAGCCCCTGCTCCGAAACTCCGTCAGCTCAAGGTGGCCGGGGTGTTCGAAGCCGGTTTGGCCGACGTAGACGCGGTCTACGTCTACGCTGACATCGACGATGTGAGAGCCCTCGCTCCCGGCCAGGAGAATGGCGTAGGCCTCAGGGTCCGTTTCAACAACGTGCTCGCCGCGCCCACCCTGGCAGCGAAACTGCGCACCCTGCTGCCAAAGACCTTCGAGGTCACCGACTGGACCCAGGACAACGCGAGCTACTTCCGGGCGACCCGCATCGAGCGGACCATGATGTCGCTCATCCTGTTCCTCATCGTCGCGGTCGCGGCTTTCAACATCGTGGCCATGCTCGTCATGGTGGTGACGGACAAGCGTACCGACATCGCGATCCTGCGCACTTTCGGTGCCTCGCCCCGCAAAGTGATGGGTGTCTTCATCACGCAAGGACTGGTCATCGGTTGGCTCGGAGTCTCCATCGGCCTTGCGCTGGGCCTGACCATCGCCTTCAATGTGGGCACCATCGAGCCCTTCCTCGAGCACACGTTCGGCTTCCAGATCTTCGATTCGGACGTTTACTACATCACGACCATTCCGTCGGATGTGCGTTGGGAGAACATCGTCATCATCGCGGGCGCCGCATTCCTGTTGACGGGAATCGCGACGCTCTATCCGGCACTGCGCGCCTCCCGCACCCCGCCGGCCGAAGCCCTGCGTTACGAGTAAGCTGTGGCAACTCCCTACGAATGGCTCATCGGCACGCGCTATCTGCGCTCGACTCATCGCCGCGGCTTCGTATCGTTCGTCGCAATCGTCTCCGTACTGGGTCTCGCGCTCGGCGTGGCGACTCTCATCACCGTGCTGTCGGTGATGAATGGCTTCCAACGGGAAATCCGCAACCGCATCCTCAGCGTCACCTCGCACGCGACGATGATGGGATTCGAAGGCAACCTATCCGACTGGCAGACCCTGCGCGACAAGGTGTTGAAGCAGCCCGGTGTTCAGGCCGCCGCGCCCTACATCGAAGAGCAGGCGATGCTGGCCAATGGGGCACACATCGATGGCGCAACCGTGCGAGGCGTGCTTCCCGCCGATGAAATCAACACGGACGGACTCGCCCAACGCATCATCGACGGCACCCTCTCTGATTTGAAGCCTGGCGAATACAACACGATCCTGGGCAGCGCGCTGGCCAGGGATCTCAACGTGAAAGTCGGCGGGACCGTCGTGCTCATCGCACCGGACGGCATCGCGACACCCACTGGTGTTGTCCCTCGCATGCGTCGCTTCCGCGTAGTCGGCATCTTGGATTCCGGGATGTACGAGATCGACCGCGGCGTCGCCCTCGTACAGATGGACGATGCCGCGCGCCTGTTTCGACTGGATAGCAAGGTCACCGGCCTGCGCCTGGCGCTCAAGGATCCGCTCCGGGCACCCTCGACCGTTCGCAAGGTCGCGCTCGCCGTGGGCGGCAACTTTTACGTCAAAGACTGGACGATGGACCACGAGAGCTTCTTCCGCTCCATCGACAGCATGAAAAAGATCATGTTCATCATCCTGTTCATGATCGTCGGCGTCGCCGCCTTCAACATCGTCGCCACGCTCGTGATGATCGTGAAGGAGAAACAGACTGACATCGCCATTCTGCGCACCCTCGGCGCCGGCCCGCCGAACGTGCTGCTCACCTTCGCCGTCCAGGGAGTGTTGATCGGCCTGGCCGGAACGCTGTTAGGGGCGTTGCTCGGCAAGGTGATTTCCGACCACCTGGGCACGCTCGTCGGCGGCCTGGAGCGCCTCTTCAACACGCAATTCATTGACGCGAAGGTGTACTACATCAGCGATCTGCCCACCTACGTGGAAGGCAGCGACGTGCTGCAAATCTGCGGCGTCGCCTTCGTCCTGTGCGCGCTGGCCACGATCTACCCGGCCTGGCGCGCCTCACGTACCGCACCTGCGCAAGCCTTGCGCCATGAGTGAGCTTCGATGACGCACCCGATCCTGGAAGCCCGCGATGTCCACAAGAGCTTCAAGCAGGGCCCCGTCACGCTCGAAGTCCTGCAAGGCGTCGCCATGTCCGTAGCGACGGGCGAGCGCATTGCCATTGTGGGAGCCTCGGGCTCCGGCAAGACCACACTGCTGCAGATTCTCGGTGGACTCGATCGCCCGACGACCGGTCACGTCCTCATCGATGGCAAGGACATCCACGAGCAGAGCGAGCAGGAGCGGGGCGCCTTACGCAATCGCGCCCTGGGCTTCGTGTACCAGTTCCATCACCTGCTGCCGGAGTTTTCCGCGCTCGAAAACGTGGCCATGCCACTGCTCATCCGGCGCATGAAAGTCTCCGAGGCACGAGCCAAAGCCCAACGACTGCTCGACCGTGTTGGACTGGGCCAGCGCCTCAGTCACCGCCCGGACCAACTCTCCGGTGGCGAGCGTCAGCGTGCGGCGGTCGCCCGCGCGCTCGTGACGGAGCCGAAGATCGTGTTGGCCGATGAGCCGACCGGCAACCTCGACGGCAGCAACGCGGAATCGGTGTTTGCCCTGATGCTGGAGCTCAATCGTGAGCTCGGTACCAGCCTCATCGTGGTGACGCACGACATGCGGCTCGCGACCCGCATGGAGCGGATCTACGCGATAGAGAAGGGTGTGCTGACCGAGCGGACAGCGTCCAAGGCGGCTGCTGGCTAGTGACAGCGACAAACGTCGCGGCCGCCAGTCGGGCGAGTCAATAGTGCCCACGACGCCATTGAGCCAGTCGAGTCGCCTGCGCCTCTTTTAGGCAGCCGAAGCCTCGTGCCGCGTGCGGTAGCGATTCGTCACGTGCCATCGCCAGATGAGCTCCAGGAGCAGATACCCGAGCAGTCCCGTGACCACGGCGGACACGGCGCATCCCAGCAGGAACGGCTTCCACACGGGCTGCAGGCTGGTCTGGAACCAATCCCAGGACGGCCGGAACCGGAAGCTCTCCGGGCTGATCCCCAGGAGGCTCGCGCCGATGCGATAGGCCGTGTAATACACGGGAACGCAGGTCAGGGGGTTCACCAGGAGCGTGGCCCCGTAGATCGCCGGCAGATTGATCCGCATCGCCACCGCGAGGAGCGCCGCCACCAGCATGTGGACGGGCAGCGGAATGAAAGAAATAGCCAAGCCCACGCCAAAAGCCGCCGTCACGGCCCGCCGGTGCAGCGTCCACAGGCGCGGGTCGGCGATACGGTCCCCAAACAGCCGCAGATACCAGCGTTTCTGCAGAGCGCCCGGGGACGGGCAGATTTTTTTCAGTAGGCGGCGCGGCATGAGGCTTCCGGGGACTCTACCAGAACAATTTGCAAAGAATCTGTATCCGCCTCGCAAGGGATCTTTTTACGCCGAGGCAGCTCTCAGGCTTGACATTCCGGGCATGGGTTGAGAACCAGTTCCTGGCTTTGGGGCATGTCCGGCAGGTCCGTGGGCCTGCGAGCACTCGGCGAGCGCCCGCGAGCGCTCTCGAGCGTTCGGTGCGCCGCCGTCGCCAGAGTCAGACAGTGCTCGACGCGAGTCTCACTGAGCTGTGGCTCGCCTTGAGTGGAAACCACTCTCCGGTATGATGCCGCGTCGCTGTTGCCGGAACACCGGCGTGGGGTCACTTGGATGTGGGAAATCGTGCGGGCCGGCGGCCCGCTGATGTGGCCGATTATTCTGTGCTCGATTACCGCTGCCGCCATTGTGCTGGAGCGGCTCTGGACGTTGCAGGACAAACGGGTGTTGCCCCCGGAATTGCCGCAGCAGGTCTGGAAGCTCATCGAAGCCAACCAGGTGAATGACAAGGTCATCACCGCGCTCGAGCAGAATTCACCGCTGGGCAAGGTGCTTGCCGCGGGACTCGCCAACCGGCACCGGCCGCGCGAGATCCTCCAGGAGCGCCTCGAGGACACGGGCCGTCACGTCGTGTACGAGCTCGAGCGCTTCCTCAACACCTTGGGCACGATCGCCGGCATCGCGCCGCTGCTCGGGCTGCTCGGTACCGTCACCGGTATCATCCATTCGTTCAACGCCATTCAGGCGGGTGGCATGGGTGATCCGCGCGCGCTCTCCGGTGGTATTGCCGAGGCCCTGATCGCGACCGTCGCGGGCTTGTGCGTCGCTATTCCCTCACTCATCGCCTATCGCTATTTGCGCGGTAAGGTCGAGCGCATCGTCGTGGGCATCGAAAAGAACGCCATGCGCATGGCGGATGCTCTCGAGGCTGCTGCGCACGCGCGCGACCATCGTTCGCCGGGCGCCGCCGCAGCGGTGGCCTGATCCGTACATGAACCTGAAGCCCCGCCGCCACGAAGAGCCGGAGATCAATGTCGTCTCCCTCATCGACGTGGTGCTGCTCCTCGTCGTGTTCTTCATGCTCTCGAGCCGGTTCACCGACGAGGGCCGCTTGCGTGTCCACCTTCCGACGGCCAAGTCGGTCCCCAGCCAGGCACCCAAGGGCGAGCCTCTCGTCGTCACGGTGACGCAGGAGGGGGGCTACCGTGTCAATGAGAAGGAGCTCATCAACTCGAGCCCCGAGACGCTGCGCGCCGCCCTGTTGAAAGAGACGGGTAACAACCGCGCGGTCCGCGTGACCATCCGCGCTGATGCCCGTGCCACGCACCAGTCGGTGATCACCGCGATGGATGTGCTGGGCCGCCTGGGATTTGAAGAACTCAACATCGCCACCATCAAGGAAGGTCCGGCGGGCAAACCTTGAAGGACGTCTCGAGTCGTATGCCACACGATGCACCCAGTGCGTGGGCTACCTATCGGCGTCTCCTCGGGTACCTTCGACCGTTCAAGCTGCAATTCGCGTTTGGACTGAGCGGCGCAATCATCTACGCCGCCTCGATGGCCAGCTTCACGAACGCCGCGAAATATCTCGGCGACAACGTCCTCACGCATCCCGATCCCCGGGCCATCCTGTGGCTGCCGGTCGCCGTCATACTGATCTTCGTCGCACGCGGACTCGGTGACTTCACGGAAACGTACTTCATGGGGTACGTGGGGCGGAAGATTGTCGCCCGGCTGCGCGGCGAGCTCTTTGCCAGTACGGTGCGCCTTCCGGTGAGCGTCTTCGATCGCAGCTCCTCGGCCGCGATGCTGTCACAGCTCACCTACAACACCGAGTTGATCGGGGCCGCCACGACCGATTCGGTCGTCGTCATGGTGCGCTCCGCGCTCACGGTCGCGGCCTTCATCACCCAGTTGTTCCTGCTGAACCCGAAACTGACCCTCATCTCCCTGACCATGGGGCCCATGGTCGCGTGGCTGGTCTCGCTCATCAATCGGAAGTTCCGCCGTTATGGCCGCCGGATCCAGGACTCCATGGGAGACGTGACCCGCATTGCGAAGGAGAGCTTCGAGGCGCCGCGACTGTTGAAGGTTTACAACGCGGAAGAGCATGCCGATCGCCAGTTCGAGCTGGTGAACGAGCACAACCGGCGCTCGAACATGAGGCTGGTCCTCACCAAGGGATTGTCGGGCCCGGTAGTCCAACTGCTGACGGCGATCGGTGCCGCATTCGTCCTGGCGATTGCGCTGGCCTCGGTCGTCAACCAGCACATGACGTCCGGTGAGCTGCTGGCGTTCTTCACGGCCCTGGGCAGCATCACGCAGCCCCTGAAAGACCTGATCAGCGCCAGCGCCCCGATGCAACAGGGCATTGCGGCCGCACAGGGTATTTTCGCGACGCTGGATGAGCCTGGAGAAAGCCGGGGCGGGGGTCGGGTCGTCCCCAGGGTCCGCGGCGAAGTCCGTTTCGAGGACGTTTCCTTTACCTATGACACCGGCAAAGGCCCGGCCCTCAACGGAATCACCTTGGAAGCGCCGGCTGGCAAGAGCATCGCCATCGTCGGCCAATCGGGCAGCGGCAAATCGACCCTGGTCAATCTCCTGCCGCGCTTCTACGACGTGAAGACGGGGCATGTGCGGATCGATGGTACCGATATTCGCGACTATGACTTGCACAGCCTGCGTGAGCAGATCTCGGTCGTGAGCCAGGATGTCGTGCTCTTTAACGACACCATCCGCAACAACATCGCTTTTGGGCGCGAGGTGTCGGACGAAGCACTCGAGCGTGCCGCGGCAGCCGCAAAAGTAATCGAGTTCGTGCGAGAGCTTCCCGCCGGTTTCGACACCATGGTTGGCGATCGCGGCGTGCTGCTCTCCGGAGGCCAACGGCAGCGTATTTCCATCGCGCGGGCTCTTCTGAAGGACGCGCCGATCCTGATCCTCGACGAGGCGACCTCTGCGCTGGATACGGAATCGGAGCGCCACATCCAGGCCGCCCTCGCGCAACTCGTGCGTAACCGGACGACCTTTGTGATTGCCCATCGGCTCTCCACCGTTGAGCAGGCGGACAGCATCGTCGTTCTCAATGCCGGGAAGATTGTCGAGGCCGGCACCCACGCCGAGCTCCTCGCGCGTGGCGGGGTATACGCGCAGTTGCACAGTCTGCAGTTCAGTACCTGACGGCGTTGCATGGAACAACGGCTGACGAAGCGCTGGTATAGCGACGCCTCGGGGCCATCGTTACTGCAGCCCCTGTCGTGGCTCTATGGCGCGGTTGTCCGCCTGCGTCGCAACGCATTCGAGCAGGGCTGGCTGAGCACTCACCGTGTTGATAAGCCCGTTATCGTGGTCGGCAACCTTACCGTGGGGGGCACGGGCAAAACCCCGATGGTCATCTGGCTTGCGCGCCAGCTAGTCGGGCGTGGTTTGAAGGTCGGTATCGTTTCTCGGGGCTATGGCTCGCAGGGCCAGAAGGCGCCTCGCCTAGTAGAGGCAACGTCCGGTTGGCAGGTCGTCGGCGACGAGCCCTTGCTGCTGTCGCGACGCACCGGTTGCGCCACGATGGTAGGGCGCGATCGTGTTGCAGCAGCGCGCGCCCTCGTTGAGCGCCAAGTTGACCTCATTATCTCGGACGACGGTCTGCAACACCTGCGTCTCGCCCGCGACTGTGAGATCGTCGTAATCGATGGTGCCCGGGGCTTCGGCAACCAGCGTATGCTACCGGCAGGCCCCTTGCGCGAGCCGGTTTCCCGGGCGGGGAAGGCCGATTTCCTGGTCGTCAACGGCGTCGGGGAACATTCCTCGCTGACACGCGTAGGAATACCGATAGCCCGAGCGGCGCAGATGACCCTGCTGCCGGGTGCCGCAATGCGTGTCGATGGGAGGGAGTCACCGCGTTTGCTGGAGGATTTTCGAGGCCGGCCTGTACATGCCGTGGCCGGTATCGGTAATCCAGCGCGTTTCTTCCGCGATCTGCGCGCGCGGGGTCTGGAAGTTATTGAGCACCCCTTTCCGGATCATCATCCGTTCACCCGGGCGGAGTTATCGTTCGCCGATGAACTGCCGGTGCTCATGACCGAAAAGGATGCCGTAAAATGTACTGTTGGCGCCGACCCGCGGTGGTGGTACATCCCTACGGAGGCGGTGTTTGCCGAAGCGCAGGCCCATGAGCTCATCGACGGCGTACTGCGTAAGATCGGTCCCCTTAAGAGTTTGACGGAGGTTAGGTCCTGATGGATGCGCGCCTGCTCGAAATACTGGCTTGTCCCGTTTGCAAGGGAACGCTGAAGTACCAACGCGATGCGCGTGTTCTCGTCTGCCGGCTGGACAGGCTCGCCTACCCGATACGCGATGACGTCCCCGTGATGCTGGAAGAGGAGGCGCGGCAGCTCGCTGCCGACGATCCTCTTCTGGAACGCTAAAAGCGGCCGCCCCGTGTTCCGGGTCGTGATTCCAGCGCGCTATGCGTCGGCGCGCCTGCCTGGCAAAGCCCTGATGTCCATCGGTGGCAAACCCATGGTGCAGTGGGTGTACGAGCGGTCGCTCGCTTCCGGCGCGGCTGAAGTGTTGATCGCGACGGACGATCTCCTGATCGTGAGCGCCGGCCATTCGTTCGACGCGGAAGTGATCATGACCGCGGCGACGCATACGTCCGGCACCGACCGGATCGCCGAGGTCGCGCGTCGGCGCGCCTGGGCCGAGAAGGATATCGTCGTCAACGTCCAGGGCGACGAGCCCCTCATTCCGCCGTCCGTCATCAAACAGGTGGCCGCGCTGTTGGAATCTCACGTAAGCGCCGACATCGCGACGCTGGCGACTCCCATCGACTCCGTAGAGGAGCTCCTCAATCCGAACGCCGTGAAAGTAGTGACCGATCCGCAGGGCAGGGCGCTGTACTTCAGTCGTGCTCCGATTCCGTGGAATCGCGACGGCGCGCCGGCGGGCATCAGCAGCCAACGGGTGTTTACCGGTGCGCGGCGGCACGTCGGCATCTATGCCTATCGTGTTGGTGCGCTGTTGCGCATGGCCTCGCTCGCGCCGACGGCCCTCGAGCTAGCCGAGAAGCTCGAGCAACTGCGGGCGCTCGAAAATGGCCTCGAAATCCGCGTGGCGGATGCTGTCGAGCGGCCGGGTCCGGACGTCAATACCGCCGAGGATTTCGATCGCGTCGTGGGGTTAACTGACAATCGCAACAAGCTCGATCCTGGATAGCGCGGACGGCAAAGCGATCCTCGTGTAAAATGCAACTGCCGCAAGGTCTACGGCAGGGCATGCCGGACGTGAAGCCTGTGGAGCGAATGTAAGACCGGGGACGCATGGGTCGGAGCAACCGTAAAGTGTCCGAAGGCTGTCGCGTTGAAGCAGGAACCCGCCGAAGCGATCTCGGGAGATGCATTCCGAGCGCGGTAGGAATCTTCGGTTTCTGACCGGGGAGGATGTCAAAATTCTTCACAATCGGCGAGCGTATCCCCCAGCGTCGTCGGAGCTGGAACTTCGCTAGCGCGCGCGGCGTCAAACGGTAGGGCAGGCGTGGCCGGAGCTGTCAACTGGACCCTGCCGCGCGCGTTTATATAGGTAGATCAAATGCTTCACTGAATGGAAGCTAAACCAATGACGATTCGTAACAAAACAGTTTCCCGAGCCGCGGTCGCCGCGCTGGCGTCCGTGGTGGTTCTCCTGACCGGTTGCGTGGCTGCACCACCGCCGCGTCCGAACTATCCGCCACCGCCGCCTGACCGGCCGGTCACGGACATCTACGCATATCCGCAGAACAATCAGACGCCGGACCAACAGGAACGCGATCGCTACGAGTGCAACACCTGGGCGGTCAGGCAAACCGGGTTTGATCCGAGCGGCCCGAATGTGCCGCCGCATGATCGCTATCGCGTAGTGGCTGCGGGGCCGGCGCCGGGATCGGGCACGGCGGTCGGAGCTTTCACGGGTGCCATACTCGGTGCTCTGATCGCGGGTCCGCGTGATGCAGGCGCGGGCCTCATCGGTGGTGCTATCGCGGGTGGTGTCATCGGCACCGCCGCGGAGCAACAGCAGCGCGCTGACGCCGAACAGCAAGCTGCGGACATCAACGCTTCCCGCGACGCGCGCGCGGTCGCCGCGATGGACGGTCGGGCCTCGAACTACCGCAGGGCCCTGAGCGCCTGCCTGGAAGGCCGCGGCTACACGGTGAAGTGATAGTGAACCTAACAAACGACACGGGCAGGAACATGAAATCGACCAAGTGGATCACAACGCTGGGTGCCGCGGCCGTCGCCTTCGCGCTCGCGGCGGGCACCGCGAGTGCTGACCCTCCGCACGGCCCGCGTGGCGGTTTCGAACATGCGCGCCCGGGGTGGGATCATCGTGACGTTCGCTTCGGTCACGACCATTTCTACCCTTCGCGCGGCTATGTCGTTCGCGACTTGCCCCGTGATCGCTTCGTTGTGAGAGGTGGCTTCTACTACGGCAGTGGTGTTTGGTACGCGCGTCGCGGACCGAGCTTTGTAGTCGTGGGCGCTCCCGTCGGCGTGTACGTGCCAGTACTGCCGGCGTACTACACCACGGTCTATTTTGGCGGTGTTCCGTACTACTACGCGAACGACACCTACTATCAGTGGGTCCCGGCGCAGAACCAGTACGAAGTCGTTGCCCCGCCGGCCGACGATAGCGCCGCGCAGTTCGAGGGACCGCCTGGATCCGCGCCGCCTCCGGATTCCGCTGGCGCGCCGCCGCCGCCGTCCGCGGGCCCCGGTGGTGACATGTTCATCTACCCGAAGAACGGGCAGAGCGAGGACCAGCAGGCCACGGACAAATACGAGTGCCACAAGTGGGCAAACCAGCAGTCCGGCTTCGACCCGACGCAGTCGGGTGGCGGGGTACCCCCCGAGCAGAATGCCAGCGCCCGCAATTCGTATAATCGGGCTATGACCGCTTGTCTCGAAGGCCGCGGCTACAGCGTGAAATAAAGGCCACTTCGGCGGCTGCGATACGGCGCGTGGGATCCGCGTTGCGCTCTCGCGAGCGCGAATTCATGCTTGCGGCGCGGCGTGCGTGGATGCCATAAAATACCACTATGAGGATCCTATTCGTCTGCTTGGGGAACATCTGCCGCTCACCTACTGCTGAGGCCGTGTTCAGGTCTATGGCGGCGAGGGAAGCGCCGGAGCTGGCGATCGAAGTGGATTCCGCCGGCACCGCCGGCTATCACATCGGTGAGCCGCCGGATGCTCGCACCAGGCAGGCGGCGAGGCGCCGCGGCTACGACATGTCGCCTCTGCGGGCCCGCATCGTCGAGCCGCGCGACTTCGAAGTTTTCGATCTCATCCTCGCGATGGACCGCGAGAATTTGAGCGTCCTCCACCATCGCGCCCCGGCACACGCCCGCGATCGCGTGCGCTTGTTCCTGGAGTTCGCCCCCGAGGCCACCGTCACCGAGGTCCCTGACCCCTACTACGGCGGCCCGAATGGATTCGAAGAGGTCCTCGATCTCGTCGAGGCCGCAACCCAGGGCCTGCTACAACACCTGCGCCAGCGCGCTCGCGCCGCCTAACTCGTCCTCGGCCTCAGCGTCCTCGCTCGAGCACACGGCGAGCACCAACGCGCTCTCACAGTCCTTCGCCAGGTACGCGTGCTCCATCGTGCTGTCCAGGTAGATTCCCTGGCCAGTCGTGAGTGTCACCGGCGTGTAGAACTCCAGGTGCACTTCAATCGTCCCCTCCAGCACATAAATGAATTCCTCACCCTTGTGTTTGACGAGCGGGCCGAATTGGGCGACGTCGCGGGTGTGGAGGCGCACCAGGATAGGAACCATTCGCTTATGGCGCAGGTCGGCGCACAGGTACTGATGATCGTAGTTGGGTGTCGTGACCTGGAGAGTGTTGTCCGACCCGGTCAGGCTACGGCGCCCACTCACCACCGGGCGCGACGAACCGCTGGGTGGCGCCTCGCCCAGGCCGAGGAATTCCGTCAGGCTCAGCCCGAGACTCGTCGCGAGCTGCTCGAGTTTGTCATAGGTGAGCGAGAGTTTGTCCGCCTCGACCTTCGCCAGCGTCGACAGAGGAATCCCCACCTTCTTGCTCATCTCGCGCAGCGTCCAGTTGTTCTGGCTGCGCAGGAGACGGATCAGGCCGCCTAACGTACGGTTCGCGTCCGTCATGGAGCCGCGCGGTCGGTAAACCGTTGCGGCGAGAGATCGTCTGCTGTCAGTCCTTCGCGCAGCACGTTCGCCGGCATGCTTTCCCGCTTGGCCAACGCGGCCACCACGCCGCTCATCGCTGGAGCGGTCTGGATACCGTAGCCGCCCTGGCCCGCGCACCAGAAGAAGTCGGGAACTCGTGGATCGAACCCGACCACCGGCGCGCGGTCGCTGGTGAACGTCCGCAGGCCCGCCCAACTGTGACTCACGCGTTGGATGTCGATATCCAACGCCGCCTGCACGCGATCAACGGCGATCGCGACATCCAGGTCTTCAGGGTACGCATCACAGGGATTGCTCGGTGTCTCATCGGCAGGGGAGAGCAATAGCTTGCCGGCATCCGGCTTGAAGTAAAACTGCTCGTCGGTATCGATCACCGCGGGCCAGCTTCGCACGTCGATGCCCGGGGGCGCCTCCACCAACAATGCGGTGCGCCGCAGAGGCTGCAGGCCGATCGGGCCCGCGCCACAAATTCTCGCGAGCTCATCCGCCCAGGCGCCCGCAGCGTTGATCAACACCGCGGCGCTGACATCCTGGTCGCCCAGCCTGACGTGCCAGGCGCCGTCGCGTCGCGCGACTTGCGTAACCGGACTGTTGGTCAAGATTGTGGCGCCGGCGGCGCGTGCACCTCGTAGAAAGCTTTGGTGAAGACTGTCCACCTCGATGTCCGTCGCATCGAGATCCAGTGCGGCCTCCGCCACATAATCCCTGCGCAGCGCAGGGACGAGGGCGAAGGTCCTGTCGCGATCGGTGAACGACACCGCGCCGCCGGTCGCCCGAATGCTGCCCACCATGTCCTGCAACTGTTGGTGTTGGTCCGAGCGGGCGATGTAGAGACATCCCCGGGGATGCAGCAGCGGCTGGTCACAGAAACCGGCGGGCGGCCGATCGAAAAAAGCGCGGCTGGCGCGGGTCAGGGCGCGGATCTCGCGGCCGCCATAGGTCGGGGCGAAGAGGGCGGCGGAGCGGCCTGTCGCATGAAATCCGGGGCGTGTTTCGCTCTCGACCAGGCAAACACGGGCGGAGCCGGCGAGGCCGTAAGCGGCCGAGGCACCGGCGATCCCAGCACCGACAACAATGAAGTCGTACACCATTGTTGCCGCATAGTGCAGGATCGGGCCGTCTACATCAAGAGAATAATTCTCTTAGGAGGGACAAAGAAACGAGGCGTGACGTACGCTGAGCCTGGCACCACGCCAGTAATCATGGCGCGACGGACGGTTAGCCCTGTGCTCCGCCAGTAACCGTGGCGCGACGGACGGTTAGCCCTGTGCTCCGCCAGTAACCGTGGCGCGACGCACGGTGAGCCCTGCGCTACGCCAGTCATTATGGCGCGACGCACGGTTAACCCATGCGCCACGCCAGGAGGCGAGGCGCGACGCACGGTTAACCCATGCGCCACGCCAGGAGGCGAGGCGCGACGCACGGTTAACCCATGCGCCACGCCAGGAGGCGAGGCGTGACGCACGGTTGCCCAATGCGCCACGCCAGGCTGACGACTTACTCGTCGCGCCGATTGTGCGACGGCGCGGAGGACCACACGACAAACGGCTTCGCCGGTGGTGGTGGCTCCTGCTCTGCCGAGGTCTCACGAGGTTGCGACGGCTCGCGGGGCGCCGACGATTCCTGCGATCCTGCGGACTCACGCGGTGCCGACGGTTCCCGGGGCTCGGCGGATTCGCGAGAGGACTCCCGCGGCCCTGACGACGATCCCGCCGACTCCCTGGGCGCCGAAGGCTCCCAAGACGACGACTCTCGTGCCGATGACTCGCGCCCCGAGAACTCCCGCTCTGCCAGATCTCGCGACCCCGCCGATTCCCTGGGTGCCGAGGCCTCCCAGGATGACGACTCGCGCGCTGCCGACCCACGTGTACCCGACTCATCACGCCCCGAGAACTCCCGCGGCGATGAGAACTCGCGCTGGCCGGACGACTCCCGCGATGTGTCGCTCTGCTCCGAGCGCTGTCCGCCGAAGGACCCTCCCGCCTCGCGTGCTGCGTACGAGCCAGCAGACGACTGAGCTTCGCCAGGCGCATACGAGCCACTCGAGTGCTGTGGCTCGCGCGGCGCGTACGAGCCTTGGCCCGAACCACCGCCCGATGACTCGTGCGAGCCCTGCGTGCCAAATGACTCGCGCGGTTCGTGTCCGGTGTGGTGTTGATCGTGACCGTTGGCTACCGGGCCACCGCGCTCATCACCTTCACCAAACTCGGAGCCGCCACCACCCGACTCACCGACGGCCGAGCCTGAGCCTTCACGCGCTCCACCACCACCTCCGCCACCGCGGCGTCCGCGACGCCGACCACGCCGCCCACGACGCTGCTCGCCATTTCCGCGCTCACCGCCGCGGGACTCTTGGCCTTCGACGCGAGCCTCACCCGCACCGCCGCCACCCGTCGCCGGATCGGCAGCGCGGTTACCAATGTCATCGCGGATGTTGGATTCAGTAGCCGCCATCCGACCGGCATCCGAGGTCCTTCCAGCCTCCAGGCGATTGCCGCTCTCGGAGCGGTTGGCGTCACCGCGGTTCATGTCGTTGCGGCCGCCGTCGCGATTTCCGTCGCCCCGGCCGCCATCTCCACGCCCGCCTTCGCCTCGACGTCCTTCACCGCGATGACCCTGACCTTCCGGTCGACCCTCATCCCGGCGCTCTGACGGACGCTCGCGCCGATCTTGATCACGCCCGCGCTCGCCGCCGCTACGATGCCGATCGCGACCGCCACGGCCTTCGCCGCGCTCGCGATTGTCACGACCCTCGAGCCGTTCACCGCGCTCACCGCCACCGCGCTCGCCGCCACGGTCACCACGATCCCGGCGCGACCCGCCATCGGCATGCCGATGACCACGCGAATGCTCACGTCGCCCATCGCGCCGTCCATCTCCTCGAGACGAACTGCCGCTGCTCGACGCTGGCTTTGCAGCCACCGGCTCCGCCGGCGCCGCCACTACCTCCTGAACGGCAGTCGGCTCGTCGCCGAAGAGCCGCTTGAGCCGACCCCAGAACCCGCCGTTGGGAACCGCGGTGGCCGCCGCCGCCGCCGGTGCTACCGGCTCCGCAACAACGGGTGCGGGCTGCGGCGCCATGACCGGAGCAGCAGTGGCAGGTAACAACGTAGCGACAGCCGCCGTCTCCGCCGGAGGACGCTTGTCGCGCGCCGTGCCCGGTTCCGTCACCTCAGGAGGCGTCGGCATGAGATAGCTGACCTGTTTGTTCTCAGGCAGCTCAACCTCGTCATCGCGCAGACGCCTGATGGTGTACTCCGGCGTCTGCATGTTCGCGTTCGGGACGATGATCAGCTCAGCGTCACTCTTGTCCTCGAGAGTGCGCAGCCACTCGCGCTTCTCATTAAAGAGGTAAGTAGCGACATCGACGGGCACCTGCACGATCACGCGCGCGGTCCGATCCTTCCGGAGCTCCTCGCCGATGAGTCGTAAGACCGAAAGCGTGAGCGACTCGATGCTCCGGATGCTGCCGATACCAACGCACCGCGGGCACACGATGTGACTGGACTCGCCCAACGAGGGGCGCAGCCGCTGGCGTGACATCTCCAGCAATCCAAAGCGCGACAGACGCCCAATCTGGATGCGAGCACGATCCATCTTCACGGCGTCACGCAGGCGGTCTTCCACCTCGCGCTGGTTCTTCGTCGACTCCATGTCGATGAAATCGATGACGATCAACCCGCCGATGTCTCGGATGCGCAACTGGCGCGCGATCTCATCGGCAGCTTCGAGGTTGGTGTTCGTCGCCGTGGTCTCGATGTCGCTTCCGCGCGTTGCGCGCGCGGAGTTGATGTCGATGGAGACCAAGGCTTCGGTGTAGTCGATGACAATGCTGCCTCCGGAGGGGAGGCTCACCTTGTGCGCGTAGGCCGACTCGATCTGGCTCTCGATCTGGAAGCGGGTGAAGAGCGGGATGTCGTCGGTGTACATCTTCAGCCGTCTCTGTGCCTCAGCGGGCATGAAACGCTGCATGTACTCCTGGGCCTTCTGGAAGGCCGCTTCATTGTCGGCCAGGACCTCGCCGATGTCATCGGAGAGGTAGTCGCGCATCGCGCGGGTGACCGCATCACTCTCGCGGAAGACCAGAAACGGTGCGGGGCGGTCCTTGGCGGCCACCTCGATCTGCTCCCACTGGGTCTTGAGGTTATCGAGATCCCATTGCAACTCCTCGACGGTGCGACCCACGCCGGCGGTGCGGATGATGGCTCCCATGCCGTCGGGAATCTGGAGCTGGCTCATGACCTCGCGCATCTGATCGCGGTCTTCGCCCTCGATACGGCGTGACACCCCACCGGCGCGCGGATTGTTCGGCATCAGCACCAGGAACCGGCCGGCGAGGCTCAGGAACGTCGTGAGCGCCGCCCCCTTGTTGCCACGTTCCTCCTTCTCGACCTGGACGATGAGATCCTGGCCTTCGCTCAGGAGCTCACGGATATTCATCCGGCCGCCCTGCGGCTGCTGTTTGAAATAGTCGCGGGAGACTTCCTTCAGCGGCAGAAAGCCGTGCCGCTGCGCGCCGTAGTCGACGAAACAAGCTTCGAGAGAGGGTTCTACCCGGGAGATCCGGCCTTTGTATACGTTGGCTTTTTTCTGTTCGCGAGAGGGTAATTCGATGCTGAGGTCGAAGAGTTTTTGTCCATCAACCAGAGCGACGCGCAACTCTTCCTCTTGAGTTGCATTTACGAGCATTCTTTTCATGTGCCCCTTCTATTGATTTAGGGGCCGGCAAGCACACGGCGGGAGGCCGCACGGGCAATGCCCCGCGGCAGCGAAGATTTCGGTACGTTGTGTTGTGCACGTCGAAGCCCGCCTCACTCAAGGCGGTGCGCGGGGAAACCTTCAATGAACTCAACCGGACGGCACCACCACGGAGCTGCACTCGTGCTCTACGAGCTGCAGAAGGTTCGACGTGGCTGGCGCGATCTTGTCGGCCCAATACGATGGCCTCGATGCTGAGGTCCAACTAACATGCGGCGGCCTCGAGCGCTGTCCGCATCGAAGGTCCGCCGTCCTTTGTGACGTCCGTTGCCTCCAGGGCAACGTCGCCGACAGAGTATACTCGCAAGACTATTGTAGAAACAATGCCTTACACTGAGGTTGACGTGTCGGAGCAACAGAGCGCCCCCATCCGGACCGGCGTACAGCATTTTGAGGTCAGCGCGGACGAGGCTGGACAGCGCCTGGACAACTTTGTGCACAAGCGACTGGGGGAAGTGCCGCGGAGCAAGGTTTATAGGGTTATCCGCAAAGGTGAAGTCCGCGTAAATGGGCACCGCGCCGGCCCCGACACCCGTTTGCAGGCCCACGACAAGATCCGGATTCCGCCCGTGCGGGTCCGGCCTCCGGAAGAGGTCGGCCGCCCCTCGACCGATCTGCAGGAGACCATCCGCGCGGCCATCATCCACGAGGATGACCGGCTGCTCGTGATCGACAAGCCCTCGGGCATCGCCGTTCATGGGGGTAGCGGGGTAAGCTTTGGCGTCATCGAGGCCTTGAGGGCCCTGCGCCCTGACGAGCGCCTCGAGCTGGCCCATAGGCTCGACCGCGACACGAGCGGATGCCTCATCGTGGCGAAGAGCACGGCCGTCCTGCGTGTCATCCACGCGCTCCTGCGAGAAGAAGAGACGACCTTCGAAAAGCGCTACCTCACCCTGCTCAAGGGACCTTGGGACCTGGGTAAGAAGCGGATCGATGCGCCGTTGCGCACCGACACCCGGGTGGGCGGGGAGCGCACCGTTCGTGTCGACGCCTCCGGCAAGCCTTCATTGAGCGAGTTCCGCCCCGTGCAGTTCTTCGGGAGGCGCGCCACTCTCATGGAAGCGAACCTGCTGACCGGTCGCACGCATCAGATCCGAGTGCACGCCGTACACGCCGGTCACCCTGTGGCGGGGGACCCGAAGTACGGGGATGAGGCCTTCAACGAGGACATGCGCGCGCTAGGCCTGAACAGGATGTTTCTCCACGCGAGTAGCGTGAGCTTCGAATGGCCGAACGGGGGAGGGTTGTTCAGCGTCAACGCGCCCCTGCCGTCCGAGTTGGCCAAGGTCATCGACAAGCTCGGCGACCTGCCGAAACCGAAACGCTCGCGCCGCTAGGGTGTGTCAGGGCGCCAGCCGCGCCGGCGGGATTCCGTGTAGGGTCTCGCAAGCCACGACGCAGCCAGCAAAAA
>Ga0070665_100002560_pt1 | contig 19950 bp, 27 predicted proteins | sample KBSS13metaG_FD_65862 | JGI IMG/M metagenome (GOLD analysis project Ga0070665, IMG submission 65862) | Switchgrass rhizosphere microbial communities from Kellogg Biological Station, Michigan, USA - KBS S1-3 metaG | ecosystem: Host-associated > Plants > Roots > Rhizosphere > Soil ...
CGCCGCTCGCGGACGTCACCTACGCGCAGCCGGCGGGCACGACGCGCCAGAATGCCGCGGGCCTGCTGCAGACGGCGCTGACCCCGTTCTCGACGCTGGCGCTCACCAAAAACGGTGCGCTGCTCGAGATCCGCGGCGCGACGGACGTCACCGTGGGCGCCGTGGAGGGCGTGCTGTCGATTCCGCTCGCGCGCACGGGCGCACGCGCGCGCCGGCGGGCCGGATCATGACCACCGGCGCGCGCCTGCTGTACGCGCACGACCCGGTGCCGGAGCTCGACGAACGCGTCGGGCTGATGATTGTCGAGGCGCCACTCGCCGCGCAACTGATCGCCGAGCATCGCGCCGAGGCCGTCGACCGCGTCTCGAACAATGAGTCGATGCGCTTCGTCGAGGGCTCGCCGGCAAACCTGGCCGCGCGCGACGCGCTGCGCCAGGCGCACGAGGCGGCGGCCGGCGCCCGCAAGCGGCGCGCGGCAGCGGAGCGGCCGAAATGAGTGACACCGTCGCCGTCGCCCGGTCCTGGTGGAGCGCCGGCACGCGCGCGGGCGCGTCGCTGATGGCGGGCCTGGGGTTCGGCCTCGGGAACCGCCAGCCGGCGATGGGGCCGCTGTTCACGCAGTACGGTTTCGACCGCAACCTCGGCGGCGACGCGCATGCGTTCGATCCACTGGACGGCACCGGCTGGCAGCGCAACCTGCAAAAGGTCGGCGCCGGCGCGCTGCCGGTCGTCGAGGCGATCTACACCCTGTATGCGAATGCGCTGGCGCAGCTGCGCCCGCACCATCGGCGCATCGATCTCGCCTCGGGCGCGGTCGTCGAGGTCACCGATTCGCCGGCGGCGCGCCTGCTGATCCAGCCGAACACCTACGAGGCCGGCGCGACGCTGCTCGCGCGCATCGCGTGCGACTGGCTCGCCGGCGAGGCGCTCGTCATCGCGCAGGTCAACGGGCGCAACGAACCGGAAGCGCTGCACCTGATGGCGCGCGGCACGTGGACGCCGCGCGTCGACCCGGTGACGCGCCAGGTCTTTTATTTCGTCTCCAACGACGAAGACCTGCTGTTCTCGCCCGACGTCCAGATCGCCGACATCGAGCAGGACCGGCTGTTCGTCGTCGCGGCACGCAATGTCATGCACCTGCGCTGGCGCACGCCGCGGCACCCGCTCGTCGGCGAGAGTCCCTTCGCGGCCGCGGGGCTCGCCGCTGGCGTGAACGTGGCGCTCTCGCGCACGCAAGTGATGTTTGTCGAGAACATGCGCAGGGTCAGCACGGTCCTGTCGACCGATCAACTGCTGAACCGCGACCAAATGGCGGCGCTGCGCGATGCGTTCGACCTGCAGGCGTCGAAGTGGGCGACGGGCGGGATACCGATCCTGGCCGGCGGCCTGAAGATGAGTAGCGCGACGCTGACCGCGATCGACGAAAGCATCATCGGGTCGCTGCGGTTCTCGAACGAAGAGATCGCGCGCTGCGCCGGCGTGCCGCCGCCGATGTACGGCGACCTGTCCGCGGGCTCCGTCACGAGCTCGGACACGCTGGTTCGGCACTGGCTTTCGGTCTCGCTGGGCGGCCTGATCGAGCGCCTCGAGCGCGAGCTAGACCGTCTCTTTCGGATGGATGGCCGTCACGACTTGGTGGAAATGTCCACCGAGGCGCTGCTGCGCTCGGACGTCGCCGCGCAGGCCGAGGCGCTCTCGAAACTCGTGCAGGGCGGCGTGATGAAGCCGGACGAGGCGCGCAAGACGCTCGGGCAAGGACCGGCCGACGGCGGCGGGCAACTGTTCGTCCAGCGGCAAATGGTGCCGCTGACGCTGGCCAGCGAACTGGCCCAGGCCGAGCTCGACAACCTGACGGCACCGCCGCCGCCGCCGCCGCCCCCGGCACCGCCGCCCGCGCTGCCGCCACCGGACGACCCCGCGGCGCGCGAGGCGCAGGCCACCGAAGCGGCCGCCGCGCGCTCGCTCACCGTGAGCGCCTTCGGCCATCGGCTCGCCGCACTGTCGCAGGAGGTCGCCTGATGGACACCGAACTGCTCGAAGGCCTGGCCGGCGAGGTCGCTGCGCAGCTCGCGCGCCTGCGCGTGGAGATCCGGCGCGAGCTCGCCGACGAAGTCGCCGCGGTGCAGCGCGCGGCCGCCACCGAAAACGCCGCGCTGCGCGAACGCGTCGCCGACCTGGCGCACCGGCTCGACCTCGCGACGCAGGAAGTGCAAACGCTGCGCGCCGTCGCCGGCGACCCCGTCGCCGCCTTCTCGCGCGACGAATCCGGCGCCGTGAGTCTCATTCAACGCAACGGGCCGGCGCGCGCGCTGCCGCTGCCGGACGTTCACGCGCTCGTGCACGCCGCCGTCGAGACGCTCGGCGCCGCGCTGCGCGAGACGCTGCAGGCCGAGACGCACGCGGACGTCGCGCGCACGTTCGAGCTCTTTTGCAACGCGCCGGCGTGGAGCGAAACGACCGTCTACACCGAAGGCCAGATCGTGCAGACCGACGTCGGGCGCACGTACCGCGTGCGCGCGGGCATCCGCGCGTGCCTCGGGCGCGCGCCGGGCGACGACGCCGAGCACTGGGAGCGGCTCGGGACCGGCGGATTCCGCGTCTTCAAGTCGAAGCCGAGCGCGCTGCAACCGGGCGACGTCTTCACCGAACGCGATGCGCGCTTCATGCACGACGGCGCGGCGACGATCCTCTTCGTGCCCGCGGCGGCGAAGGTCAGCGACATCGAGCGCGCGGTGAAAGGGCCGTACGGGATGGCGCAAGACGCGCAGGCGCAACTGCGCGACCAGGCGGTGCGCCTGGAGGCGGTCGCCCGGGACGGCACCGAACGCGCCGCGGCGATCCGCGACGTCGACGAGCGCGCGATACAGGCGCTCGCGCAACTCGACGCACTGCGCGCGGAGCTTGAGGCGCTGCAGCGGCGCGTCGCGCAAGCGGAGGCGGCGTGATGTTCCACGGGAAACTTGTCGTCGGCCTCGCGTCGCCGCTCATGGCGACCGGCTGCGCACTCATTTCCGGGCCCTGTCGGATCGAGTCCGATCTGACCTACGAGCGTGCGTCGCGTACCTTCGCTTGCCAACCGGGTGGGCGCATCGTGATCCTGGCGCCGTCGCGGGCGCTCGATGCTGCTGCCCATGCGGTCCACCAGCATGGCGTCGTCGCATCCGAGGTCGCGCCATGAAAAACCGCACGACCATCGACCGCACGACGCTGCCGACCGCGCTGCTGCCGCTGGCGAAAGAGCATGCGCGCGTGCGCCATGCGCGCGACGACGCGCTGCTGACCTCCCTCGTCGCCGACGCGATCGACGTCGTCGAGCGGCGCTGCTCAATCAATGTCTTCGCGGCGACGTACTCGCTGCGCCTGGACGCCTGCCGGCAGGAGACCGCGAGCGATGGCTCGGGCCTGACCCGGTATGCGTTCCCGGTCAACAACGTGAACACGGCGACCGTCAGCGATGGCGCCGCGGTCGATCAGAGCGCGGCCTATACCGTGGAGCAGGCCGACTACGGCGGCGCCGGCGAGGCGTGGATGGTCGGGCCGGCGATCTCGGGCACCGGCTGGACGGCGGTCGTCGAGGTCGGCATGGACGACCCGGACGACCTGGCGCCCGCGGTGCGCGTCGCGATCCTGCGCCTGACGGCAGCGTTCTACGAGGCGCGCGAATCGTTCGTGCCGGTCTATGAACCGGACTACCTGGGCGACCTCGGCGTGATCTGGAGGCCGACCGTATGAAAGCCGGCCGGATGCGTCACTGGCTGCGCCTGCAGCGACCGATCGTCTCGACGGACACGTACGAAGGCGTGCTCAAGACGTGGGAAACCGTCGCCGAGGTCGACGCCGCGATCGATGCCATTTCCGGGCGCGAATTCCTCGCCGCCGACCGCGAGCTCGCCGGGTGCACGTGGCGGATCACGATCCGCGAAACACCGGGCGTCGTCGTCGAGCCGAACTGGCGCGGCATCGATCTGGACGACGACGCGTCGCGGATCTTCGATTTCGTCGCGCTGCTGCCGTCGCACGCGCGCGAGGTCATCACCATCGCCGCGACGTGCGGCCTGTCGCAACCCTGAACGGAGGCCCGCACCATGGCCAAGATCAAGAGCAATGCTCACCTTTACCTCTCGGATGTCTCGGACACGACGCCGTCGGCGCCGGTCAATGTGACCACGATCACGAAGGCGACGCCGCCCGTCGTCACGCCGGCCTCGATGCCCGCGGGGCTGGCGAACGGCGACCTGGTCGCGTTCGAGGGCACCGGCGTCGCGTATCTCGACGGGCATGCCTTCCGCATCGCGGCGCTGACCGGAACCACGTTCACGCTGCCGGACGCGGAGTCGAGCGACATCCCCGCGGCCGTGTCAACGGGGCACTTCACGACGTACGCGAAAGCCGGCGCCGACGCGATGCTCGAAGCCTGCATGGCGCAGATCACCGTCGCGGGGCAGGCGCCGGACTCGATCAACCTGGACGATATGTGCACGACGACGACGATCCTCGGCGACAACAAACCGCCAACCTTTACTTTCTCGGGCTTCGTCGACCAAGAGAGCCCCGGGTTTGAAAACCTGATCGAAGCGTCGATCGCGACGCCGAAGCCGACCGTCGCCATCCTGATCGACTTCGGCCCGGACGGCGGATACATCGCCGGGCCGGGACAGATCGGCGAAATGACGGTGACCGCCGGCGTCGGGGCGGGCCTGCAGTTCTCGGGGTCGGGTGTGTTCACCGAAGTGCCGACGTATTCCTGGGCGCTGTGATGTTCGAGCTGCAGACCATTCCCGCACCGCCCGGCCTCGCGCCGCTGGGCACGCGCGTCGAGTTGCGCGAGCTGTCCTACGGGGATCTCCGGCGGGCGATGGCCGCGGCGCCCGACAGCACGCACGCGGGCGAGGCGCTGCTCGCGGCGTCGCTGCACGTCGACGGAGAGCCCTACACGCTCGACGACCTCGAAGCGCTGCCGGGCCGGTTCTCGGGCGCGATCGCGCGCGCGCTGGGCCAGGTGCTCGAACTGCACGGGATGGCGAGCGCGGCCGCCAACGATGACGACGCCGACGCGCCGGCCGATGAAGGCGACGCCGAGGGAAAAGCGTGATGCCGAGCGACGTGCGCATTCTGTTCGCGCTCGGCGCACGCCTGCACATGCCCGCGCGCGACGTCGAGCGCCTGTCGATGCGCGAGATCGTCGGCTGGATTGAATTCTTCCAGCCGGGCGCGGCCGACGACGGCGTGCCCGATGTCCGGTCGCTCTCGCGCGCGGAGCTCCGCGCGATGTTCCACCATGGATGAAACCGAACTCGTCGCGGCGCTGAAAACCGCGCTCGCCCCGACACCGGTCTTCTGGGGCTGGGCGCCGCTGGAAACCGCCGAACTGCCGCCGCAGTTGCCGCTCGTCACGGTGCGGCGCGTGCTGTTCACGACCGCGGGCTACGCGGATATGTGCGAGGACGGCGCGATCGTCGGCGATACGTCGCTCGTCGTGCACGTCTGGTCGGACGCGTACGCGCTCGCGCGCGCGGTCGCCGCGCTCGTGCGCGAGACGATCCAAACCGCGGGCGGATGGGTCCTGCAAAGCGAGACGGACGTCTACGAGCCCAACTTCCGCGCCTGGCAGATCGAAGGCCAGTGGCTCGCCGGCGGCGTCGCGCCGACCTGAAGGGCCGCGCATGTTCGGCTATCCGACCGTCATCCCACCGACACGCACCGTCACGCTCGGCGCCGAGCAGTTCGGGCGCCAGGCGCTCGCGATCGAAATCGGGGAGCAGTCCGTCGCCGACGTGCGCGCGATGGTGCGCAACATCACCCTCGAACAGACCGCCATCCAGATCCGGCTCGGCAATCCGCCGTCGATCGTCGAAGTCGACGACAAAACCAACAAAGACGTCGAGAGCGCGCAGCGCAAGACCGTCGTCCTGTACGGCACGCTGCTGGCATCGGTGGCGATGCGCCTCGTCGAAATGGAGCTCGCCCAGGCGATCGATGCGTCGACGACGGCGCACTCCGGCCGGCTGCGCGCAACGACGTCGTCCTGGCAATGGGTCTACGTGCGCAAAGGGCATGCGGGCCGTCCGGTCACCTCGGCGCAGGCGTTGCCGGCGTTTGCCGCCGGCGATGCGCTCGTGCTGATGCCGCGCAGCGTGCCGTATGCGACGCTCGTGAACCGCAACGTCGCGCGCTCGGGCAAGCTCGCCGTGAAGTCGTCGCGCAAGGGCAAGTCACCGCCGAAGTCGCTGCAGAACATCGGGTTCCTGTGGACCGCGGTGCGGGCGCTGCGGCGCAAGGCGATCTTCAAGCAGTTCAACGTGATCGCCGGATTCACCAAGCTGCACATGATGGCGGGCGAAGTGATGACGCGCACGTCGGGAACGGGTTACATCAAGATCACGCCGCGCAATCGGCGCCTCCGGGTCTAGGCGGGGCACCATGGCCGACACCATCGAGCGCCTCTATAAGATCACCGTCGACGCGACGACCGCGCTGCGGGCGCTGCAGGCGATCGCCGCCAATACCGCCGCGGTCGACAAGAAGTTGCAAGCCTTCGGCGACACGATCAAGAAGGCGGCCGCGCAGCTCGCGATCGGGTTCGCCGCGAAGGAATTCGTCGCCGGCATTCTGCGCACATCGGAGGCTTTCGACCAGTTGGGCAAGGATGCGCAGAAGGTCGGCGTCGCCGTCGAAGACCTGCAGAAGCTTCGCTACGCGGCCGACCTGGCCGGCGTCTCGTCCGAGCAAATGGACAAGGCCGTTGCCTCGCTCGCCGTCGGGATGGCCGACCTGGCGACCGGCACGAGCGACACCGCGAAGGCGCTGCGCGCGATCGGCGTCACGTCGGGCGACTCGCCGACCGCGGCACTCGCGAAGATCGCCGACCATTTCGCCGCGATGCCCGACGGCGTGCAGAAGACATCCGAAGCGATCGCCCTCTTCGGGAAAAAGATCGGGCCGGACCTGATTCCGCTTCTGAACGGCGGCGCGAAGGAACTGAAGAAACTCGCGGACGAGGCCGACCGCTTCGGCGGCATCATTTCGGCGGCCGTCATCGCGCAGGCTGAGAAGTTCAACGACAACCTCGGGCGCCTGCAAAAGGCGAGCGCGAGCGCGGGCGCGCAATTGACGATCGGGATGATGCCCGCGATGTCCGGCGTTACGAGCGCGCTCGTCGAATTGGTGAGCAAGTCGGACGCGTTCCAGACCTTCGGCCAGGGCATCGGCGACATCCTCGTGCTCGCCGCGAAGGGCGCCGCGCGACTGACACAAGGCCTGGTCATCGTCGGCAAGACCATTGCCGCGCTCGCCGCGGCCAGCGAAAACCGCTCGCTGGTCGACATCATTTTCGGCCGCCACGAAATCGGCACGGTGTGGGATGCGTGGAAGCAGGATGTCGCCGAATCGAACGCGGCGACGAACAAGTTCCTGGACGACCTCGACAAGGGCATGGCCGACGCGCGTGCGGCGATGGCCAAGCCGACGCCGATCGTCGACCCGATGGAGCGCCTGAAGGCCGAGCTCGCAGCGCAGAAGGCGCGCGCGGACGCCGAGGCGAAAGAAGCGAAGGCACGCGCGGACGCCGAGGCCGCCGTCGCCGCCGTCCGGGAGCGCCGACGCAAGGCCGATGCCGATGCGAAGGCGGCCGCCGACGAACTGCGCAAGGCATACGAGTCACTGCGCAACGAGACCGCCGACAGCGTCAACGTCCAGAACATCTACAACGACGCGATGCGCGTCTCGAATGCGCAATTCGAGAAAGCCATCACCGCGACGACGTCGGTCGGCAAGGCGCGCAACGAGGCGACGAAGGCGATCCAGGACCAACTCGACGCGCAGGACCAGGCGAATGCACTGATGCAGCAATACATCCTGCTCGCGCAGACCGGCACCGAAGAGCAGAAGAAGCTCGCCGGCGAATGGCTCGCGAGCTCGATCGCGATCAAGAAGGTCGCGCCGGTCCTCGATGACACCGCCGAAGAAATGAAGGCGATGCAGCGCGGTTTCGATGGGTTCGTCGATGCGCTGTCGTCGGGGACCGTGAGCATTTCGCAAGCGTTCGAAGGCATGGCGAAGTCGATCATCGCGTCGCTACTGAAGATCCTCGCGCAGAAATACATCGTCGACACGGTGACGAAGTTGCTTGGGCCGAAAACCGCGGCACAGGGTGCCGTGTTCGAGGCCGGCGAGGTCGTTCCCTTTGCCCGCGGCGGCGTGATCTCGCGCCCGCTGATGCTGCCGATGGCACTCATGGGCGAGGCCGGGCCGGAAGCTGTCATGCCGCTCAAGCGCGGCGCGGACGGGAATCTTGGCGTCGCCGGCGGCGCGGCCGGTGACATCCACGTCACCGTGAACAACAACGCGCCCGGCGTCGAAGTCGCGACGCGGCGCACCGGGCCGACGGATCTCGAGATCCTCGTGCAGCGCACGAAGGACGCGATCGCCGCCGATGTGCAGCGCGGCGGGAACAGCGTGGCGCGCTCGTTCGAGTCGACCTACGGCCTGGGGCGCGGCGTCGCGGCGCCGTTCTAAGGGGCACGCACCATGGCCACCGGCGCGACCTCGGCCCTGCGCACCGCACGCGCCTCCGCGCCCGCGGGCGTGGACATCGTCTCGACGCTGGAGCTCTCGCACCCGCTCTGGCCGGCGCCGGTGTACCTGACCAGCTATCCGCGCGCGTTCGCGGCGACGCTCGACACGGGCGCAACGGTCACCTTCCTGCCGTACCCGTTCGCCGTCGTCCTGCCCACCATCGACGGCGCCGGCCGGCAAGACCTGCAGGTGACGCTGACGAACGCCGACCCGATGGTGCGCCAGCTCGTCGAGGCCGCGCACGTCGATCCGACGCAGCGCATCGTCGCCGTCTATCGCGAGTTCCTGTCGACCGCCGCCGGCGCGCCGCAATCGCCGCCGCTGCGCCTGTCGTTCGATGCGATCCAGCTCACCGAAGAAGCGGCGACCGGCGTCGCGAACCGCTCCGACGTCCTGAACCGCAGGTTCCCAGGCCTGTGGTACGACGTCGCGCATTTCCCAGGGCTTGACCGATGACCGATGACCAGGTCGTCGCCGCGTTCATCGGCAAGGGATTCGACCGCGGCGCCCGCGGCCCGACGGCGTTCGACTGCTGGGGCCTCGTCCTCGCCGTGCGCGCGGCGCTCGGCCTGCCGGTGCCGCCCGACTTCGCTGCGCCCGACGCGACGCCGCGCGAGGCGCGCGCGCGCCTGACCGTGCGCGCGAGTGACGCTCCCTACGGACAGACCGGCACCATCATCTACAGCGAGCGCGCCTGCCATGCGGGCTTCGTCTGGCGCGGACGCGTCGTGCATGCGGTGACGCGCGCCGGCGTCGTCGCCTGGACGCTCGGCCGCTGGTCGGAAGCGTTCCCGGATTCGAGGTGCTATCAATGGCCCTGATGGCGCACGTCGTCGTGCTGCTGAATCCGCTCGATTCATCGCGCAGACACCTCTACAACCTCGAAGCCGGGACGCACCTGCTGGACTGGCTCGACGTGGCGGAACCGAACGGCGGGCACCTGCACCGGCTGACCTACGTCGGCGGGCGCGAATGCGTCGACCCCGACTATCGCGTGCGCGGCGGCGACGAGGTGCTCGTCGCATTCGCCCCGGGCACCGCGCCGCAGATCGCCGCCTACATCCTGCAGACGGTCATCGCGATTGCGATCGGCTACACGCTGAACAAGCTTTTCGCGCCAGCTCGGCCGAAAGCGGGCGAGACGCCGTCGCCGTCGCAGGTCTACGGGCTCGGACAGGCGAGGAACGCCGCGCGCCTGGGCCAGCCGATCCCGGTCGTCTATGGCGCCGTCATCACCGTGCCCGACTTCGCGGCGCAGCCGTACACGATCTACACCGCGAACGAGCAAATCCTGCACGCCATCCTGTGCATCGGGCAGGGTCAGCACGACGTCACCGAGCTGCTGCTGGGCGACTCGTCGGCGAAGCAACTCGACTCGACCGTCGTCACGTGGAAGGTGTACCAACCCGCGGACCACGGGTCGACCTTCGGCCGGATTCAGAACGACACCAACGTCGGCGACGGCGGCATCCGCGAGAACGTCGTGACGTCGGGCAACGTGTCGGACCAGGAATTGATCGCGCCGAACGCCGGCGCGCCGGGCATTCCGTCGTCGTATTACTGGCGCGCGATCGACTTCGGGTCCTCGCAGATCAAGCCGGCGGCGCCGCCCGCGGTCGACATGCTGGCCGCCCCGACGGCCGAAGCGAAGCTCGCGCTGCTGCCGGTCGCGCCGACGCTGGGCACCGTGCTGACGGGCATTGTCGTGATCACGCCGGACGGCTGGTTCGGCACGACCGTCTACCGGGCCGATGCCTACACGGCGAATCAGAACGTGCCGGCCTACTCGCTGGTACCGCCGCCGTCGCCGTCGCCGGGGAGTCAATCGTGGATCGGCCCGTTTGAGACCTGCAAGGCCGGGCAACAGGGCACCGTGCTGGAGCTCGATTTCGTGTTTCCCGGCGGCCTGTTCACGATGGATGGCTCGGGCAATTTGGGCGCGGCGACGGTGTCGGTGCGGGTGCAATACCAATCGATCGACGTGAACACCGGCACGCCGACGGGCACGCCGACGGACGTCACCGAGACGTTTACGGCGACCTCGAACACCGCGCAGCGCTTCACGCGCGCGCGCACGCTGCCGCTCGGGCGCTACATGGTGCGCGCGGCGCGCCTGACCGCGTCGGACGGCAAGGCGAACACGAGCGACCATGTCGTCTGGTCGGGCCTCAAATTCCAGCTCGCGCCGCCGCCGGCCGGCACCGTCGTTTATGGCGACGTGACGCTCGTCGCGTTGCGGCTCAAGGCGACGAACGGCGTGTCCTCGAACGCCGCCGGCTCGATCCGGTTTCGCGTTACGCGTCGCCTGGCGCCGCTCGGGCTCGGCACGCCGGCGGCGACCGTGAACCCGGCCGACGCGTTCGTCGACATCGTCACGGCGCGCTATGGGGGAAACCGACCGCGCAACGCCGACGAGCTCGACCTCGATGCGCTGACCGACGCGCGGACGAAATGGGCCGGCGCGAACGGTTTTAACGGCGTCTTCGACCAGGCCAGTACCGTTTGGGAGGCGCTCGGCCTGTCGCTGCAATGCGTGAACGCGGCGCCGCTGCCGGTGGGCTCGCGCATGTCGCTGGTTCACGACGGGCCGCAAGCCGTGCCGGCGCAACTGTTCACCGACGCGAACATCGTCGCCGGTTCGCTGGTCGTGACGGAATCCTTCGATACCGATGGCACGCCGCAAGGCCTGCGCGTGACGTACCGCGATCCGCGGACCTTCTCCGAGGCCGCGCTGCTGACGCCGATCGACGCGCCGGACTATGTCTCGCTGAACCTGTTCGGCTGCACCTCGGCGACGGTCGCGCAGCAAATCGCGACGACCGCGGCGAACAAACGGCGCCTGCAGCGCAGCGCGCTGACGTTCTCGACGGAGCTCGAGGGCCTGCAGTGCTTGCCCGGCGACCGCATCGCGGTGCAAGCCGGGATGATGGACTGGGCGCAGGTCGCGCGCGTCGTGCGCGTGGTCGCGCGCAACGTCACGCTCGATCGGCCGCTGACGTGGGTCGCCGGCGCGACGCATGCGGTGCAACTGCGCGACACCGAAGGCACGCCGACGCGCCTCGTGGGCGTCGCGCGCGGCGCCTCCGACGCCGAGCTCGTGCTGCCATCCGATCCGCCCTTCACGCTGCAAGGCGCGACGTCGTCGATGGAGGCGACGCAGCTCGCGTTTGGCGTCGCCGGCGGCGAGGTGACCGACTGGTCCGTCGTCAAGATGACCCCGTCCGGCGCGTCGACGGTGCAGATCGAAGCCGTCAACTACGCGCCCGCGGTCTGGGCCGGCGGCGCCGTCTATCAGCAGGCCGATGCGCCGGTCATCGAGGACGCGCCGTGACGAGCTACCCCGACGTTCTGCCGTGCGTCTCGCGCATCGAGGGTCACTCCGCGATCACGTACGCGGGCGTCTTGCGCACGCCGATGACCGCGGGCAACTGCCGGCAGCGCAGAGCCCACCGCGCGTGCCCGCAACGCCTGGCGCTCGTGTTCATGCTGCCGCAGACCGACCTCGCGACCTGGCTCGGCTGGGTCAACGCGCACGCCTTCACCGAATGGATTGCGCTGCGCCTGCCGGGCCTGGCCGCCGGTCAGGCCGGACTGAACACGACGCCGATCCCGGTGCGCTTCGCGTCGGATCTCTCGACCGAACTCGTGCAGGTGCATCGCCTCTGGTACTGGCGCGTGCGCGTCGAAGCCGAGTGGTTGCCGACCGTGGAGGACCTCGCGTGATCGACTATCCGTCGACGCTGCCGTGCGTCTCGCGCGTAGGCCACGGGGCGAGCCTGGCCAGCGGCATCGTGCGCTCGCCGATCGAGGCCGGCGCGACCCGGCAGCGACGCATGCACGAGCAACTGTCGCACCGGCTTTCGCTGACGTGGGAAATGTCGCAGGCCGCGCTCGCCGACTGGTTGCCGTGGGTCAACGCGCACGCGTGGGACGACTGGGTTCGCCTGCCGCTGCCGGGCCTGCTCGCGTCGCGCCTCGGCGTCAACGTCACGCCGACGCCGGTGCGCTTCACGAGCGACCTGTCGCAGGAGCTGATCCCGCTCGCGGGCCGCTGGTTCTGGCGCCTGGGCGTCGAGGCCGAATACGTGCCGACCGGCGACGACCTGGCGGTCATTCCGCTCGGCGCGTGGATCATCGCCGGCAGTCCTGCGGCGCCGTCGTCGCCCGATTGGATCATCGCCGGCACGCCGCCGACCCCTTCCAATTTGAATCGCGTTCTCGCGGGCACGCCGGCGGCGCCGGCCGGCTGGATCTGAAAACGGAGCTCCCACCATGACCGACACTCTTGCGCGCATGCGTCAACTCGTGGGCACCTCGGCGCAGTGGGCCGCGAATGACCTCGTGATCGGCGACGGCGAGATCGCCGCCGAGCGGCTCACCGACGGTTCGATCGGGCTGCGCCTGGGCGACGGCGTGAAACGCTTCTCGCAACTGACGCCGCTCGGCGTCTCGCCGGTAACGACGATCCTCGGCGACGGCATCACCGACAAGTCGGCCGCGATCACGGCCGCGAACGCTGCGGGGAAGCCGATCCAGTTCATCGGCATTGCCGTCGTGAACACGCCGACGACGATCACGGTGCCGATCGTCGACACGACGGCGCAGATTTTCGCGCAGACCGCGAAGGTGACGATCGCCAACGGTCGGCCCGTGCGCCCCGACTGGTTCGGCGCCGCGCTTGCGAATGCGGTGCGCCTGGCGTGGTCCTGCCTGCCGCAGCCGGCCGGCGGCGTCGTGCTGCTGCGCAAGGATGTTCGTTACAAGGACAACGGACTATCCGTCGGCGGCCTGTACCTCGACCGCGACAACATCACGATTCGCGGCGAGGGCATGCCGCGCCCGTCCGACGACCTGCGCACGCTGCAAGGCGGATCGATCATCGAGGGCCTGCTGCTCGTCTACGCGAATAACTTCGCGTTCGAAAACTTCGGCGTCGACTGCGGGGTGACCGCGAAGGGGGCCGCGGCGGCGACGGACGCGATCATGGCCACCTACGCGAGCGCGGCGCTGCAGAGCGCGGCGGCACTGAGGAAGGGCGGCCGCATGACGAACGTGATCGGCTTGTGCAAGAGCCCGACGGACCCGGTGCACGGCGTCATCGTCGCCGAGGGCTACTCCGACGTCACGACGACCGGCGACGTGATCGGCGTGATGGGCATTCACGGCGTCGTCATCAAGGCGGCGAACGTCTCGTGCGAGCACCTGGCCGGCTGGTGCAACTCGTCGGACGGCGTCATCATCAAGACGGACACGCAGGCGACCGCGGCCTCGAGCAACGTCAAGGTCGACCGCATCACCGCGCTGGCCGGCGCGCCGTCCGGATATAGCCCGTATGCGACCGTCACGCCGGGGACGAATTTCGGGCTCTTCCTTCACGCGTTCGGCGGCTCGATCGGGCCGGTGCAGATCGGCACCGTGTACGCGGCCGGGCACGGCTACGGCATGCGCATGCAGCTCGACGTCGCAGCGACCGTCGACAACATCCAAATCGCGCAGATCACCACCGAAAGCAACTCGAACGCCGGCATTCACCTGTATGGGCCGGCCGCGAACGAAGTCTTCCGCCGGGTGCAGCTCGGGCGCGTCGTCACCCGCAATACGCCGATCGGATTCGTCGGCCAGTGGGTGACGCCCAGCAATGTGAGCATCGAGAAGCTCCACGCGGTCAACTGCTCGAAGGCGGCCGTCGCCTGCACGAGCAACTCCGTACCCCTCTTCGACACGATCGCCGCCGAGAACTGCGGGGCCGTCTTTGAGTTCACCTCGAACGGCAGCGCGCTCGTCGGGCAATCCGTCAAGATCGGCACCACGACGGTCGATTACGCGGCGACCGGCCTGGTGCCGGCGCTCTCGAATTCCTGGGCGCAGATCGCCGGCGGCGACGTGTTCCGCGTCGTGCTCGCGGGCTATGGCGTCGAGATTTACGGGTTGATTTCCAACGGCACGACCAATGTCGTGATGACGCTGCCGTTTTTCGCGCGGCCGGCGACCGAAAAGCGCCAGCTCTTGCAGGGGCGCGGCGCGTCGGGGCAGGTCGCGGTGCCGTTCCAATTGACCGCCGCCGGCGTGCTGACGATCAACGACGTTGCCGGCGGCATCACGAACGTCTCGAGCTACCTGTCGCTGCTGGGCCTGAAATATCCGCTCACCAACTGAGCGCGCTACGCCAGCGCGATCGCGTCGGCCGCGATGCGCGCGAGGCGCCCGGACGGTTCGGACGCGGGCTCGGGCCGCACGACGAGGATGAAGTCGGGATGCTGCCCGACGCGGGCGAGGAACCACTGCCACCGCGCCAGGTCGATCGTCGTGATGCCGCGTTCGTACTCGCTCCAGCGCTGCACGCAGCCGAGCTCGGCGACGCGCGCCGCTTCGGTCTGCGTGAGGCCGGCACGTTTGCGCGCCGCGCGCACTATGTCCGCAGTGGGCGTCATCGGCCGGTCAACGATGGCCAAACACGGCGAGCACGCGCTGCGCGATGACCGCCATCGACGGATCATGCGGATGGTCGACAACCGCCGGGTTCTCGCCGGCCGGGATCACGTCGGCGCGCGTCGGGTAGATGTCGCCGATGAAGACGTATCGACCGCCGTGCGCTTCGCACTGCGCCTTGATCATCGCGTCCTTGCCCGAATCCCACCACCACGTCGACAGGCAGACGAGCGACTGCCGCGCACTCACCGCAGCGAGTAGCGCGCTGTACGAGGCCGTGAAGGCCGGCGAACCCGTCACGACCGCGTTGTCGCCCAGCTGGAGGACGACCGCCGTCCGCGCATCGATGCCGGACGTCGCGGACGGGATCAGGCTCAGGTCGGCCGTTTCCGCGCGCTCCAGCACCGCGACGTTGCGTGCGCTGACGGTCGACAGGCCGAGGCCGGCGGCGACGAGGTGCGCGTAATCGTGGGCCGCATCGGACGCCGCCATGCCGCTGGCGTGCGTCCATTGGATCGACTCATTGATCGGGTGCAGCGTGATGCTATTGCCGATCACGACGAGCGACGTCGGTGCGGGCAGGTCCACGCTCGCCGGCGGCACGGGCTCGGCGTCGCTGCCGCCGCCTCCGCAGGCAGTGAGAACGGCGGCGGCAAGAGCGGCAAGAGCAGGGCGCAGAAGAGAAAAGCGATTCATGAGAAGTGATTGAGGGAGTGAAAAAAAGCCCCTTGCGGGGCAGGTCAGAGTTAGGCAGCGGCTTGCAATCGCAGGATACGAAGACGAAGGGCGGCGGCTTGTTCGTCGGCGGCTTCGGCCTTCAAACCAAGAGCGTGGCATTCCGGCGAATTCATCGTGAGCGGATTCAGCATGAGCGCGCGGCACTCAAGTGCAAACCGCTCGGCGTCGGCCAGAAGGGCTGCGCGTTGCGTTTGGAGCTTGTTGATTTGGGTCATTTCGTCTGTTTCCGCTGCTTGATTCGATGCCTTGACTGTAGCGGTTAGCGTCAATTGGTCGAAGGAACAAAGTCACGCTTTCCGCCAACGATCGCAGGTGCGTTGCGCGCCTGAACCGTCAAGCTCGGATGCTGATGCGTCAGCAGAAGGAACAGCATCCACCGGGCCGCGTCCATGCTCCGGTGCCCGTTCTCATACTCACTCCACCGTTTGAACGACCCGAGGCCGACTAATTGCGCGGCGTCGCTCTGATTCAAGCCGCACGCCTCGCGCGCGACCCGAATCATTTCTGGCGTCGGGATTTGAGTCGGCGAAATCATGCTGCGTTCCTGCTGCGCGGATTGATTGCCTGCCACGCGGTTTCTGTCAAATGGGCGCGGGCTAGATCGAACGGTTTGCCGCAGGTCGCGCACTTCACGACAAGAGCGACATGGACTACAGACATTCCGTCCGTATCGCGATACTCAAGCACGCCATAGGGGGCACTCCCATAGCATCCCTTTGGGGCGACGTGGACATGATTAAACATGCTGCGGGCTCGCATCGATTGCAGCTTGCTGGCGCTTTTCCGCCCGGACATGCTGCGCATGTAATTCGCGAACAACGGACATGCGGTCGCCCCATATCTTGTGCCATTTCCCGCACTCACATTGCCCGGTATAGGCGCGATATCCAACGTCGCCTTCAAGTTTCAACTTATGGCCGGCGAGAGTGGGTCGCTTCATTTGATACTCCGGAGTGGTCAGAAATCGCCCCTCGCGGGGCGGGTCAAGAGTTAGGCGTCGAACTGGTCGACGTTGGCGAGAATCACGACGACGCCATCGGCATCGCGGGCGGCGGCCTCGTGGCAGTTGCCGTCTGCGAATTGCGTGAACGTCACCGTGAACTCGCCGACCGTGCGCGTCGTGCGCTTGGTATTGCCGCGCGCCGCGTTGAAAATGATGTTCATGGCTTGGGCTTCGGTCAGGTTGGAAGCGTGTTCGATGTGGGTCACTTGGTGTCTTTCGGTTCGTGATTCGATGAACGAAGTATGCCCGCTTTGCGGATGTCCGGGAAGGAACAAAGTCACGAATCGCGAAGAGACTGCAACTGTGTCAGCCGGACAACGCTGGGCGCGCGCTCGAGCGGCCGGCGCACGTAGAACGGTGTTTTGTGTCAAAAGCTTGTGTCAAAACGCTAAGTCATTGATTCATAAAGGCACATAACGGATTGCAAATTCGTCCAGAAGGGTTCGACTCCCTTTCGCGCCTCCAGAAAAACCTAGGAAATATGCGGCTCGGCCGGTTAGCTCACACTAACCGGCCTTTTTTCATTGGGCCTCAAGTGGCCTCAAATGGCCCCGGATTGCCTCGAAATGAGGCAGAATTTGTGTCAGACACACGGTCAACTTACGGAGCAATCCGTTTTTTCTGTGTCACGCAGTCACGGATAGTCATCCGTTTTTCTGTGTCACTCGCGATCACGGATCGGATGTCCGTCGTCGGACCCAAGACACAAGCCAACCCCCATTTGAGGCTATGAACACCACCACTGACACAACGCTGGACACAGTCGACGCCGTCGTCGACGCCGTCACTACACATCAGGCCGTCGCGCGCGGCGTCACCATCCGCGAACGCAGCAACGGGAAATTCGCGCTGCGTGTCATGCACGCGAGTCTCGAAAAGCCGTTCTATGCGTCGTTCAAGGATTACGCCGAGGCGCTCGAATACGGCAATCACCTCGCCGCGAACCTGGCGCAAGGCGTCGTTCCGGCCGAACTGCTCGCGCCGACCTCGGGCGCCAACAAACCGACGAGCGCGGAGGACCCGATGGTTTCCGCCATCATTCGCGACTACGTCAACAACTGCTCGACGCTGACGAAGTCGGACCGCGATATCTTGATGGGCGGCGGCCTCGTCAAGGATTTGGCGCACGTGCGCGTGCGCAGCGTCACCTACACCTATTGCGAGGCCTTCGTTGCCCGACTCAAGGCACGCCGTCTCGCGCCGGCGACGATCCGCATCCGCGTCGGCCTCGTCGGGCGCGTGCTCGATTGGTATTACCGCAGCACGACGCCGGACGGCGAGACGCCGCCGCGCAACGCGATGCGCATGTTGCCGACGGGATACTCGACCTATAACCCGAACGAGGCCGACACGCTGCGCGCGGCCGGGCACGAGGTGCCGCGCAGCGGATCACGCGACCGGCGCCTGACCGCCGAGGAATCCGCCCGGATCGAAGCCGCGCTCGCCGGCGTCAAGCGCGCCGACCGCGAGCGCGCGCTGGAGGTCGATCCCGCGTTCACGATGCTCTATCGCCTGATCGTCGACACCGGGCTGCGGCTGCGCGAAGCCTACCGGCTGCGCGTCGAGTGGATCGACCTCGCGCGCGGCATTATCCTTGTCGAAGGCAGCAAAGGTCGCGGCGGCGAGATCAAGCCACGCACGGTGCCGATCAAGCCGGCACTGCACGCCGAGCTCGCCGCCTATCTGGCCGGGCGCATCGGGCGCGCGTTCCCCTGGTGGGACGGCACCGAGAACGACCTCGAGCGCACGACCTATCAACTGTCGCACCGCTTCGCGCGCCTGTTCGACTATGCCCAGGTCACCAAGTGCACCGAGCACGACCTGCGCCACGAGGCGACTTGCCGCTGGGTGACGCTGCGCGACGCGGCGTCGGGCGCGTTCCTGTTCTCGGATACGGAGCTCTGCCGGATCATGGGCTGGTCGGATACCCGGATGCTGCTGCGGTATGCGAGCCTGCGCGGCGAGGACCTGGCCGACCGGCTGCGCGGTGCGTTTCCGCCGCCGGCGGCACCCGCTAGCGCAGCACCGGCAGCACCTTCGGCGCCCGTCCTGGCTTTCGCGGCGCGGCGCTCGGCGTAGGCTGAACGAGCGACACGGCGGGCGCGCGCGAGGCGGCGCGCTCGCTGGCCGCTTCGAGCGCCAGGCGGTCGAGCTGCGCGTGCAGCGCACCGCGGGGAAAGACCCAGCTGCGACCCCACTGGATGCCCGGCAGGTCGCCGCGCACGGCGCGCTGGTTGACGATGTACTCGGAGCAACTGAGCATTTCGGCGACCTCGTGCGCGGTGTAGGGCGCCTCGGCCGATCTGGTTTCACTCATGGGGACTAGACTCTTGGCGGGACGTCTGCACAGCATCTAATAGACACCTGCATGCCTGGGATGGTGCGCCGCCAGTGGCCTGTCATCAACCCTAAAGCATGGTTAAGATGTGGCCATGTTTGGCAAGTCCTCGCCATAATCTAGGCCCAAGACTCGCACCAAGGGTCTAAGAAGGGGCGCGCCATATGTCAGTGGACTTATGAAGTCTTGGACGTTCGGCAAAACTAGAGAGAGGGGTTTAGATATGCTGACACCGCTTGACCCGCTCGCGAAAGCCTTAGCTGAGATCCAGCGGGCACAAACACCGGTGGCCGCCGCTTGGGATGCGTGCTTGCGCGGCAAGATGAAAAAAGCATCCGTCTATATCCTGCTCAACGCCTCCGACGACCTAGAGGTCGCCCGGTTTCTAGGCTGTTCACAGAGCGCGGTGCGGCACTGGCCAGACCCGATACCGCCGGCCGTTACTGAGGCGCTCGTCGTCGCCTGCGTGCGGCACCAATGGAAACGAACCAAGTCGAAAAGACTGACCTTTGTCGATCCCCTTAAATTGCCTAGTGCCGGCAGCGGATCAGACTTGGACGCCGAGCGCGCGCAACCTTTGACGCCGAAGCGAAAACCGCGGCCGGAGAGTCTCCAAGAGTGAGTTAGTGCGCGCGTTTGAGACGACACACGCCGAGCACGATCGCCAGTAAGGCGACGGATTCGGCCTGGGGCAGTTGCGCATATTCCTCGCGCGTCAGTAGGCCGAGCGTCAGGTCATCCTTGAATCTGAGCATCGTCGCACAGTGAATACAGACGGTGAGGTCATCGGGTCGCGGCATCGACGGGCCACCGAGCACATTACTCGCGGCGTCGAGCGTACCGTCGCAGCTCGGGCACCGAGACGGAT
>Ga0070665_100002564_pt1 | contig 19933 bp, 16 predicted proteins | sample KBSS13metaG_FD_65862 | JGI IMG/M metagenome (GOLD analysis project Ga0070665, IMG submission 65862) | Switchgrass rhizosphere microbial communities from Kellogg Biological Station, Michigan, USA - KBS S1-3 metaG | ecosystem: Host-associated > Plants > Roots > Rhizosphere > Soil ...
GGCGGCGTCGTGCGTTTCAGCGATTCGGGAGATCGTGTGTGCCCGAGCTGAACGAATTCGGGATCTCGAACCCCTTGCGGTACTCGCGGGTCAGCAGGCGATCCGCCTGCTTGTCATCAACGAACCTCTCCGATTTCCCGTCGAACTGCAGCGCACGTCCCACCTGATACGAGATGTTGGCGAGGTGGGGCAGTGTCGACGAGAGGTGTCCCTCGAGAATGTCGCACGTCAGCACTTTGGGATCGCCCGCGCGAATCGCGTCGATGAAGTTCTGATAGTGCGGATACTCCGTCGTCGTCAATCCTGTCGGCTCGCTCTTCGGATCGGAGTTCTCGGCGCCTGGCCCCTTCTCGTTCTTGGGGCCGAAGTACGACTGCCACGTGCGTCCGGCTTCCTCGATCCAGAGCCATCCCTTCGAGCCGTAGAAGATGTTGCCGATCTTCACCCCGGCTTCATCGTTCGTGAAGCCGCCGCGGGTTTCGAAGTGGAGGACTTTGCCGTCGGCGTACTCGTACAGGCTGGTCTGCAGGTCCGGCGTCTCCTGCGACGATTCGCTGCCGAAATAGCCGCCGACCGATCGGATCTTGACGGGATGCTCCTGCTTCTGCAGGCCCCAGCGGGCAATGTCGAACTGATGCGGGCCCTGGTTGCCGGTGTCGCCGTTGCCGTAGTCCCAGTGCCAGTGCCAGTTGTAGTGGAAGCGGTTGCGGTTGAACGGGCGCTTCGGAGCCGGTCCGAGCCACAGGTCGTAGTCGACCTTCGAAAGGTACTGCGTGTCGTACGTCGGCTCGTACGAGGTCGACGTCACGGTGAGCGCGTATTTTTCACCGGGCGCCATCGGTCCGTCCGGATACTTGCCGATCGACGGCCGCGGCTTGTAGCAGAGGCCCTTCGCCATGTACACCGGGCCGATGCCGCCTTCGTGGATGAACTTGATGGCGTCGCGCACAGCGGGCCGGCTTCGATTCATCGTGCCCACCTGCACGATGCGGTTGTAGCGGGCCGTCGCCTCGACCATCTTCCGGCCTTCCCACACCGTGTGTGACGCCGGCTTCTCCACGTACACGTGTTTCCCTGCCTGCAGTCCCCAGATGGTGGCGAGCGCGTGCCAATGGTTCGGCGCCGCGATGACGATCGCGTCGATGTCCTTGTCGTCGAGGACGCGCCGCAGATCCTGGACGAAGTTCGGCTTGAACGTCGCCACGTCGCTCAGGCGCGCGTCGTTGATCCGCTCCGGCGCGAGATTCCCGTCGATGTCGCAAAGCGTTTTGATCTCGACGTTCTTCAGCCGGGCGAATCCGCGTTTGAGCGCATTTCCCTGTCCGCGGATGCCGATGCTGGCCGTGACGACGCGATCGTTCGCGCCGATGATCCGGCTCGAGGCCACTCGCTCTGCCGCGCGCACCGGCGCTTCGAGCAGCTTGCCGCCGATCGCAAGGCCCGCGGCTGCGCCGACCCGGGTTGCGAATTCACGCCGGGAGATGCCGTTGTCGTCGCTCTTTGTGCTGGCCATGGTCACTCCTCGGAATCACGCATTCGACCGCCGACATCGTAGCACCGGTTGAAGGCTGTCAGGCCACTTCTGTCACGGTCGATGCGGCCACTCGCGGCCGGTTCGGCGGCGCCGATCGAAGTGGTATCATGCAATCGACAAAATGGCACAGGTTTCAAGTAACCACCGTGTCGGCCTGCCGGACGGGCTGCTGATCCGCATCGACAATCGCGCGGGGAAAGGTCTTCAGCAGCAGATCTATCTCGCGATCCGCCGGGCCATTCTCGACGGCGCCCTCGCGCCCGATACGCGTCTGCCCTCGTCGCGCAGCCTCGCCGACGACCTGCGTGTGTCGCGGACCACGACGCTGCTGGCCTACGAGCAGCTGATCGCGGAAGGGTACGTCTCGGCGCGCCACGGGTCCGGAACGTTTGTCGAGAGCGAGCTGCCGGACGATTTGCCCCAGCAGGCGTCGCCTCGACGGGACGCGCGGAACAAGCATCCGCAGTTGTCCCGACGCGGCGCCGCCCTGGCCGCCACACCGCTGGCCGCGCGGCGAATCAGCGGTCCGCCGCGTGCGTTCCGGCTTGGCGTCCCCGCGCTCGACTTGTTTCCGCTCCGGCTGTGGTCGCAGCTCGTCACCCGACGGCTGCGGTCGACGACGATCAGCCAACTCGACTACGCCGATCCGGCCGGTTGTGCCGAGCTTCGCGGCGCGATCGCGAATCATCTGCAGATGGCGCGGGGCACACGGTGCTCCGCCGATCAGGTATTCATCGTGGCCGGAGCGCAGCGGGCGCTGCAGATGGTGAGCAGCGTGCTCCTCGACCCCGGGGATCGCGTGTGGCTCGAGAACCCGGGCTATCCCGGCGCTCGCGGCGCGTTGATGGGCGCCGGCGCCAGAATCGTTCCGGTCAGGGTCGACAGCGACGGCCTCGATGTCGCCGCGGCCGCGCGTCAAGCGCCGGACGCGCGCATGGCGATGGTGACGCCGTCGAATCAGTTTCCGTTCGGCGTGCCGATGTCGCTGGTCCGGCGCCTTGCGCTGTTGAAATGGGCGAGCGGCGCCGGCGCCTGGGTCGTCGAAGACGACTACGACAGCGAGTTCCGCTACGGCACGCGCCCGTTTCCCTGTCTGCACGGGCTCGACGCCGACGGCCGCGTGATCTACATCGGGACCTTCGCGAAGTCTGTCTTTCCCGCCTTGCGCCTCGGCTTCGTGGTCGTGCCGTCCGATCTGCACGCCAGCTTTGTCGCCGCTCGCCGGACGTCCGATCTGCACCCGCCGGTTCTCGAACAGATGGCGCTCGCCGACTTCATCGTCGACGGCCACTACGCGCGCCATCTCCGGCGGATGCGGTCGGCGTATCGCGAGCGCCTCGAAGCGCTCTCCGATGCGGTCGAGCACACCTGTGCAGGCGCGCTTCGCCTGCGACCGGTACACACGGGTCTGCACGCCGTCGCCGACCTCGACGATGTCGATGAGGAACTGGTCTTCGAAGAAGCGAAGGCACGAGGGATCGAAGTCGCTCCGCTCGGGACGTATTTCATCGGCCGTCGAACCGCCAACGGCCTGGTGCTCGGCTTTGCCTCAACTCGGCCGGACGCGATCCGCAACGGCGTTGAGCTGCTCGCCGCCTCCATCGACGCCGCTCGACTCACTGCACGCAATCAACGCGTCGCTCGCTGAGCGATCGTTCTTCTGCCGATCCATTTCGTCGTATCGATTCGAAGTGGACTGATCGTCTTCCCGGCAACTGGTTCTCCACACTCCGCGACCGCGGCCGAACAATCGCTGCATTGCACGACAACGCGGCCTTGCTGTCGCAGGAGTGATGGGGATGAGAATGCGAACACTCGTGTTGGTGCTGATGGCGCTTCTTGCTGCCGGTGTTCCAGCCGGCGCACAACAACAGACCGGTGAAATCTTCGGCAAGGTCACCGATCAATCCGGTGCGGTCATGCCGGGTGTCACGGTGACGCTCACCGCGCCGGTTCTGCTGCAGCCGCTCGTCGCGGTGACCGGCGAAACCGGCACGTATCAGTTTCCGCGCCTCGACATCGGCGTGTATACCGTCAACTTCGCGCTCGCGGGCTTCAAGACGACGATTACGGAGAACGTCCGCGTGACGGTGGGATTCAGCGCTCAGATCAACGCGCAGCTGGCAGTCTCGACCGTCCAGGAGACGGTCACCGTGAGCGGCGAGAGCCCGATCGTGGACACGAAGGCCACCGGCACGAGGCAGACATTCACCAGCGATCTGCTCCAGGGCATCCCGTCCGCGCGCGATCCGTGGGTGATCCTGCAGCAGACCGCCGGGATCGCCATGGATCGGGAAAATGTCGGCGGCAACATGTCGGGCCAGCAGTCGAACTTCGTGTCTCGCGGCGCGATGACCAACAACACCAAGTTCTCGCTCGATGGCGTCGATATCACCGACCTGGCGGCCACCGGGGCGTCCCCGAACTATTTCGACTTCGACTCGTTCGAAGAGATCACCATCAACACCGGCGGCGTCGACGTGACGCAGCAGACCGGCGGCGTCGGCATCAATATCGTCACCAAGAGCGGCACCGACCGGTTCAAGGGATCGACGCGGTTCTACGACACCAACCACCGGCTCGAATCGCAGAACATTACCGACGACCAGCGGCTCCAGGGTGCGACGTCGGGCAATCCGATTCAGGACATCCAGGACTACGGCATCGAGGCGGGCGGGCCGCTGAAAAAGGGCCGCGCGTGGATCTGGGGCGCCTTCGGGAAGAACGTCATCGACGTCGGCGTCCTCAACTTCTATCAGCCGTCGGCGGCCTGCCAGCAGATCAAGGCAGACGAGGCCGCCAACGTGCTGGCGCATTCAGTGAACGATGTCAACGCCTGCTTGAACACCGACGAGACGGTGCTGCAGAACACCAACCTGAAAGCCGAGGTGCAGCTGCACAAAGGCAACAAGCTGTCGTTGTTCAACAACTTCTCGAAGAAGGTGCGAAATGCGCGCGGCGCCTCGGATCTCAACCCGATCGAGACGACGACGCCTCAGGGAGCCGTGCCGAGTGTCTACGGCATCGGCAAGAGCTTCTGGACCATCGGGCCCAGCCCGACCTATAAGGTCGACGATCAATGGATCCTCAGCGACCGCACGCTGCTCGACGTGCAGTGGGCGCACGTCGGCAACAACTTCATCCTGGACTTCCACGATCCGTCACTCGCTACCGTGCAGCCGACGCTGATCATCTCGACCGGCTTGAACGGCCGTTCGGGGACACAGAACATCTTCCTGCGGCCGGCGAACATGCTGAACGTGAACATGAACTACTTCCAGCCAGGACTGCTGGGCGGCGATCATGCGCTGAAGATCGGCGGATACTGGCGTGACAACTACAGCTATGCGGCAACGCAGACGGGCGGCAACGCGACGGCGCGTTTCCCGACGTCTGCCGAGCAGGCGAACGCCGCCGATTGCGCGACGGTGGCCGTCGGTTGCCAGGTGGCGCTGACGCGCAACGGGCAAGCGATCTACGACCTCGTGAACGTCGCCGTGTACGTGCAGGACACCATCACACGCAACCGATTCACGCTGCAACTCGGCGTCCGCTACGATCGCAATCACGACCAGGCGCTCGCATCCAGCGTCACGGCGAGCCCGCTCGTGCCGGCCTTGCTGCCCGCCGTCAACTTCGCGGGAACCGATCCCGGCGTCGTGTTCAACAACTTCTCGCCGAGGCTCGGCGTCACCTACGACCTGACCGGCGACGGGAAAATGAAGATCAACGCGAACTACGCGATGTACTGGGGACAGGTGGGCAACGGCGGTGTCGCGAGCCAGGTCAACCCGCTCACCACCGTCACCGTGCGCTACCCTTGGGTCGATGCCAATCACGATGGCTTCGTCCAGTCGAACGAAATCGCCATTCCGAACGGCAACCCGGCGAACTTCCTGGCCGAGACCGGAAACTGGGATCCCGCCAATCCCGGCTCGCCGACGACGGCGAACACGGTCGACCCGCACTTGAAGAACGATCGGACCGACGAGGTGATCGCCGGATTCGATCGCGAAGTCGGCGCGGGATTCGCCGTCGGCGCCAACTACATCTGGCGCCGCTACACCGGCTTTCAGTTCTTCGACACGCTCGGCCTCAGTCCGTCAGACTGGTCGCCCGTCCAGTTCGATGCCACCGGGTGCCCCGCTGGCGCATCGTGCCCGACGGTGACGTACTACCAGCCGGCCGTGCAGATTCGCACCGTCTCGAATCTGACCAACTACACGAGCGATCAGTACAACCGCGCGTACCACGGCGTGGAGATCACGGGGCGTAAACGTCTCTCGCATCACTGGCTGATGAACACCAGCTTTGCGTACAACAGCGCGGTCGTGAACATGAACGGATGGCCCGGCGACTCGGCCAACGGCCTTACCGTGACGAACCTGCTTGGCGAAGATCCGACCAATCGCGCGCAGCGCAACGGGGCTCAGTACGATCCGGTCACGGCCGGGAGCGGCATCGGCAACGTGTTCCTCAACGCCAAATGGCTCTACAAGGTGAGCGGTATGGTGCAGATGCCGTTCGAGCTGAATGTGTCGGGCTTCTACAACGCGCGCCAGGGGTATCCCTACGAACGTTTCATTCAGTCGCCGTCCCGCGCCAACGGTGCAGGCATCATCTCGGTGCTGCTCGACAACGTCGGCGACAGTCGCTTGCCGAACTATCAGAATCTCGATCTGAAGCTGGAACGGCCGATTCGAGTCGGGACCATGCGCTGGATCCCGTCGGCGGTGCTGTTCAACGTGTTCAACGCCAACACGGTACAGGCGCAGCGCGGCACGCAGAACTCCGCTATCGCGAACAACATACAGGCCGTGCTCGCGCCGCGCGTTCTCCAGTTCGGCCTGCGGGTCACGTGGTAGTCATGATGACAATCTGGATGAGGGCCGATCGCGTGCGTTGGTTCGTCGCCGTCGCGACGCTCGTCGCGCTGTCATGGGGTCATTCGCAAGTGACGGCCGCGCCTGAACCGGGCGCGGCCGTGCCGATTCTCGTGGAGCTGTTCACGGCCGAAGGCTGTTCGAGCTGTCCGCCGGCGGACGTGCTGCTCGACAAGATGCTGGCGGCGCAGCCCGCGAGCGGCGCGCTGCTGATCGGCCTCGGCGAGCACGTCGACTACTGGGATCAGTCCGGCTGGAAGGATCGCTATGCGTCGGCGTCATTTACCAAGCGGCAGCAGCAGTACGCGGACCGCGCGAAAGGTGAGGAGATCTACACGCCGGAGATGGTGATCGACGGCGGCGCCGGATTCGTGGGCAGCGACATTAACGAGGCGCGGCGCGCCATCGAGAAAGCCATTGCGCTTCCCCACGGCGTGATTCGTTTGCAGATCGATCCGCAATCTCGCGGCGGCGACAAAGTCGGTCTGCAAATCGAGATCGCGCAGCTGCCCTCGTCCACCGGCGACACTGCCGACCTCGTGGTCGCTGCGACGGAGGATGGGCTGCGGACGGAGGTCAAGCGCGGCGAGAATCAGGGACATACGCTGACCCACGCCGCGGTCGTTCACACCATGCAGATCCTCGGTCCGGTGACGGCGCCCGACCACTCCGCTCACGCGACGATTGAGATCGCCAAACAATGGCGGCGAGGTCAGACGAAATTTGTAGCGTTCGCCCAGGAACGCCGAAGCCGGCGCGTGCTGGCATCGGCGATGGTCTCTCTTGGAGGCGATCGGTGATGGAGCGCTTCAGCGGCCTGAGGCCGGCGACGGGCTCTGTGGCGCGGCGAGGTCGCCAGCCGAAATGGTCTCCGTGACCCGCTCGATGCGGATGGTTGCCGAGTCGAGCCGCACGGCGACCACGATGGCGTCGCCGGTGATCTCGGGCTTGCCCGTGTGCTGGCGCCGAAAGAGCGTGCAGCGCTGCCCGACGCGGATTCCCTGCGAGCTGCCGCGATCGATCACCATCAGTTTCTGCGGCGTGCCCAATGTCTGCGCGTCATCGGCGAACAGGATGCGGGCCGCACCGTCGTAGTCAGGCACACCGCGCGGCTCGGGCGGGCGGACCGATTCAGGCCTGAACGCCGCGAGAAAGTCGCCGCTCCGCAACGAGTCGCACGCATAGATTACGGTCGCGACCGAGGTTCGCTCGGTGACCGAAACCACCTGCACCAGTCCAGCCGTGTGCTCGCCGGTCGTGTCCGAGCCGGCGAGGCGCCGTACGCGGAAGTATCGGCGGACGACAAGGTTCTGGCCCACCTCGAGTCCGGTGAGCGTTCCGCCGTCGATCGTCAGCTGCCTGCCGATGGTGTAGAGACCGCCCTCGGCGACATCGCGTGTCGATTTGATCGTGCCGAGCGGCTCCGTTGCGGGGCTCGGCTTTGCTGGACCGCAGACGGAATCACGATCGTGGTCCGGGACCGGTTTCAACAGAGGACCGGCAGGAGTCGTCGGAGCTGGTGGCGGTGGCGGCGGCTTGGGCGGTTCGGGCGGTAGCGGCGCCTGAACGATCACCGTCTCGGCCAGCGGTGCCACTTCGAGCTGCTGCGCGACGTGCGCTTCGACGCCGGCCTCAACGGTCACGCCTGCGAGCGCACCGGAGAATCCGTCGAGACGGAATCGGACGAACACCGGCCCCACCGGAACGCCGCGGAGGACATAGGTGCCGGTTTTGTCGGTGACGCCCCTGGCCGGAATTTGACCGCTTGCGGTCGTGGCCGTCACCGCGACGCCGGGCATCTTCGCGCCCGAACTGTCGGTCACCTCGACGCGAATCGTCCCCGTGGCGGATTGCGCGGTCAGGACGGTCGTGAACCCGGCGCAGAGCGCGCCGGCGGCGACGGCGATGAGCATGGCTCGGAGGCGCATGACGCTGCCCCTCATCCTAGCAAGGAAGGTCGGTGGTTAGTGTCGCCGGCTCAACAAGACGTTGAAGTACAAGGACACGGCAAGGCTGCTCGCCACGAGTCCCCAGAATGCGACGGCGAGCCCGTGCCGTAGCGTCGTTCGCGTCACTGACTCTCGCACTTGCCAGCAGATCATGCCGAGCGAGAGCAATAGCGGTCCGATCGCAAGCGGGACGGCGCCACCTTCGTATTGGACGTACACGAAGTACACGGACGCAAAAAACAATGCTGCCCAGATCCCAAGTTTCAGTGTTGACACGCTCAGTGTCCGAGCCACGCTTTACGCGGCAGATTGTCGTCTGAGTATCGAAGCCACCAACGATCGCAATGGTAACGCACAGCGTCGCATCCCAATCGCGCAGCTGAGCTTGCCGCCGACAAACACCGCTGCTAGGCTCGCGGCCCTGCCCGGGGCTCTTTACGCAAAGGAGGGCTGCATGAGACGCGTCACGCTGTTCGTTCGAGCCTGCACGGTCGCCTTAGCACTCGTCGTCGTCGGCGTCGTCGGCGCTCCGGTTATCGCCAACCCGGGCGGCGCGGGATCGGCACGGTTCGAGCTGGTGGAGACGAACATCGCCACAATCCAGAAGGCGGTGCAGACCGGTCTCGTCAGCACCGAGCAGCTGGTGCAAATGTACATGAAGCGCGTGGCGGCATACGACCAGGGCGGCCCGCATCTGAATTCCTATCTCCACGTGAACACGCAGGCCGTGAGCGCGGCGCGCGCGGCGGACAGCGCGCGGCATCACGGCATCGCGCGGATTCCGCTCGACGGTGTTCCGATCCTCCTCAAGGACAACATCGATACGTTCGACATGCCGACGACGGCTGGATCGAACGCGCTGCACGGATCGGTGCCGCCCGATGATGCGTTCATCGCGCAGAAGCTGCGGGTCGCCGGCGCCATCATCATGGGCAAGGCGTCGCTCACCGAGTATGCGAACTTTCTGACCAACGGGATGCCCGCGGGCTACGACTCCGAGCTGCGGTTCGTCCTCGGAGGTGGTCCGCTGGTCGGCTACGGATTCAACCCGTTCGATCCGCGCACCGATCCGCGTTCGGCTCTCGATGCGTTGGGAAGGCCGTTGAATGACGGTCGGCCGGTCATGTCGCCTGGCGGTTCGAGTTCCGGTCCGGGCATTGCCGTCAGCGCGAACCTGGCGACAGTCGCGATTGGGACGGAGACATCGGGGTCGATTCTCAGCCCCGGCACGCAGAATCTGCTGGTCGGCATCAAGCCGACGGTGGGGCTCGTGAGCCGCGACGGCATCATCCCGATCACAGCCGATCAGGATACGGCGGGGCCGCTGGCACGAACGGTCGAGGATGCGGCCAGAGTTCTTGGCGTCATCGCGGGATACGATCCAGCTGATCCCGCAACGAATGCCTGCCTCACGCCGGGAAACTGCTTCAGCGACTACACGCAGTTCCTCGACAAGCACGCGCTCAGGGGCGCGCGCATTGCCGTGCCGCACTTTTCCTACTGGACGAATGCTGCCGGCACCGTCAACTTGACGCCGTCGCAGATCGCGGTGATGAACAACGCGATCGCCGTCCTGCGCTCGGAAGGAGCAGTCGTCGAAGACCCGTTCGACATCCCGGACCAGGCGGCGTTGAACGCCTTTCCCGGATGCGGTCCGCCGCCGGGTCCGCCTTTCACGGGCGCCCCGTGTTCAACCGTGCTTCTGTACGGGTTCAAACGGGACCTGAACGCGTATCTGGCCAGCCTCGGCGCCCCGGCACCGGTGCACAACCTCGCCGAAGTGGTTGCCTACAACGCGGCGCATCCGATCACGCTCAAGTACGCTCAGGATCTGGCGATCTCGTCGAACCTGATGGACACGTCGCCTGGCAGCGGCGATACGATTCGCTACCAGGCCGATCGTGCGAAGGACCTGCTGCTGTCGAGGACGAACGGCCTCGATGTCGTCTACCGCGACTTCGATGCGATCCTCTTCCCGGCGAACCGCGGCGCGAACATCGCCGCGCGAGCGGGCTATCCAAGCATCGTCGTCCCGGGTGGATTCGTGACCAATGACCCGTCGCTGACGGTGCCACCGGGACCGGCCTATCCGGCGGGATTCGTCCCACAACTCCAGCCGTACGGTGTGACGTTCTCGGGACCGGCGTTCAGCGAGCCAAAGCTGATCGGCTATGCCTACGCGTTTGAGCAGGCGACGCATCATCGCGTGCCGCCCGCGAGCACGCCGCCGCTGCCGACCGATTCGATCCACCGCTAGGAATATCGCACCAGACGCGATTGCAGGATTGCAGACGAGGTGCCCATCCTCTCTGCATTCCTGCTCCGCGCTGCTCCGGGTCAGGCCGCCCGCTTGTCGGGCAAGGCCTGGAGCCGCACGCTCTCGTGGCCGGCCTGATCGGCGCCGAACCCGAACTCGTAGATCGCGTGCACGTCGCGAATCAGCTCGTCGCGGCGCTGCAGGAGCGCCGTGCCGTCCACTTTGCCATCCTGCACTTCCGCCAGCAGCGATCGATAGCGCTCCGACACGATCCAGAGACGGTGGACGAATGCACGGTGCGCGTACAGACGTGCTTCGAGTCCGAGCACGGCGTAGATCGCGAACGCGATCAGCGCCACGGTACAGGTCACCAGGGTCGCGATCTGATAACCGCGGCCGGTGAGGAGCAGGCTCAGAAGGGCGACCGAGGCCGCTATTGCGAGCAGCGCGATGATTCCGATTCGACAGGCAAACACTGCGCGCACCATCCGCTCCGCGGACTGGGCGTGGACCATGTAATTCTTGTCAACCTGCTCCGAATCCAGACGCACGTGGTCGACGATTGTCAGTGAAAACATCTGCGTGTCTCCTGTAAATCGACGCGACCGCGACAGTCGAGCTGCAAGTGACGGACCATGCTCCACTTGCCACTGCCGAGCTTGAGCTGGCGAACCTCAGAGGTCCGGTCTCAGAGGTCCCGTCTCAGAGATTCCGTCTCAGAGATTCCGTCTCAGAGATTCCGTCTCAGAGGTTTCGTCTCAGAGGTCCGGAACCCCATACCCCGACAGGACGCCCCCTGAAAGCCTTTGACCGCGCCGTCCCATATGGGTGAGCCCAACGGCAATCCACGCGAATCTCATTCAATTCTGACCGCTGTCTCACAACTCATCGTTTCGGGTTGCCTACGATGGATGGATACAACGCAACTGGAGGCATAAGTGGCGAAGATCGAAAAAGTCGGCGGAACGGCGTTCGTCGTGGCGGAATTCAGGGCCGAGGAGAACGTCGAGAAGACCCCTCTCTATAAGGACGCAATTGTCGAGTTGTTCCTGAACGACGAGACCAAGAGCGCGGCCGGCCGGGTGGCCGCCAGCTTTCCACCCGTGAGAGACCTGGTCAGGATTCGGACGAAATACATCGACGACGTGCTCGAGCATCAGCTGCTGTCGCAATTCCGGCAGGTCGTGATCCTCGGCGCCGGTCTCGACACACGCGGCGTGCGGAAACATATGGAAGGCGTCACCTACTTCGAGATCGACGAAGCGGCGACGCTCGCGGTGAAGCGCGCCTGCTACGCGGAGCAGGGCTTCAACGTCAACGTGAAGTTCATTCCGGGCAATTACGTCACCGACGGCCTGATCGATTTGCTCGCGCAGAACGGGTTCGATTTCACGCTGCCGACCTATTTCATCTGGGAAGGCAACACGATGTATCTCCCGCTCGAGACGACGAAGCAGGTCCTGACCCAGATTCGCAATTCGGTCCGGCGGTTCCGGTTGTCCTTCGACTACATGGCCGAGTCCGTCATTTCCAAGACGACCGGAGATCCGGGCATCACGAGTCTCGTGGAGAGCTTCGCCAGCATGGGCGCTCCCTGGCTGTCGGGCATCCGCGACGTGAAGAACCTGACACGCGAGCTCGGTCTTCACCTTATCGAAAACTTTCGGACATCAGAGTTGTACCGGGCCTACTGGTCCGACCGGCCGATGACGTCGCCGATCTTCAACTACTACTCGGTGTGCACGGTCGAGAGATAGTCCGGCAGGCCTGAAGGCCTGCACTACTTGTGGCGCGGCAGGACTGCTTGATCCGCGTCCGCGGGTTCAAGCGGATGAAACGGTGAACCTCCTTCGACACCAGTAAAAGGGCTCGCGACGTGCGATCCCCTGGAGGGTTGATGTCGAATCGTGTGTGCGGACACGACTGGCTCGCGTCGTGGATGCCGCGCGCGGGCTGCCTCGCCGCCGTTCTTCTTGCATCGGCATGCGGCGGTTCGACGGCCGCGCCGTCGCCCGCCGCGCTTCACGCCGAAATCGGTGATCCCGCCGGAGACGCGCTGCCGGACCCCAGCGACCGCACGTCGCCGGACCTCGTGCACGGCACGATCGACGTGTCCAACAATACGCTCACGGTTGCGGTGAAATTTGCGCCCGGCGCCTTCGACCCGGCGACAACGAGGCTGACGGTTCAGCTCGATACCGATCAGAACGCGTCCACCGGTGTTCGCGCCGGCAACCTCGGCGTGGAGTACATCATCGACTTGTTCGCATCCACCGGTCAGGCCTCCGTGCTGAAAGCCGTCCCGGCAGGGGCCTGCACGTCGACAGCTCCTTGCTACGTTCAGTCGAGCACCGCGCCTCTCTCGGTCGCGGCCGATGGCATGACAGTGACATTGCCGCTCTCTGCCATCGGGTCTTCCGACGGGCGATTGCTGTTCCGGGTGCTGTCGTACCTCTCGATGCCCGGGCTCTCATCCGCCGTCGATGACGCCATGCCGGACATGACGTTGGCGCCCGCCCACGTTCCGTGATCGCCGGACACGCATTCCGGTCCGGTTCTATCGCTGCGGAATCAGCAGCTGCTGACCGACCTTTATCTGATCGGGATTCGTCAGCGTCCCCTGGTTCGCGTTGAAAATCTCCATATAGCGATTGGCGTCTCCCAGGTACGCCTTGGAGATCTTCGACAGCGTCTCGCCGCCGGCCACCGTGTGCACGCCGAAGACGTCTTTCCGCTCGGCCTGAATGTCGGCAACGATTTCGTTCTCCCAGTTCTGGTGCGTCTTGATGTTGTCCCACAGCTTGTTCGCATCGAGCTGGTATTGGGTCTTCCCTTTGATCTTGAGCTTGCCGGCCTCTTCGGTGACGTCCGGATTCTGAAGGCCGATCTGGTTAGCGAGCTGGAAGAGATCGTTGTACTTGTCGAGTAGCGCCATGTGTGACTCCTTCGAGTTATGCACATCCGCCACGAAATCCCGAAAGCACGAAATAGATTGAGGGTCGTGGTTTCGTGTTTTCGCGGGGCGTGCCGGTCATCGGTTCCTATGACGTGGAGGTTCCTACGCCTGGTGGTGTTCGGCGATCTTCCGCATGGCGATCATCATCGCCGCCGTGCCGAGCGTCTTCACCAGCGTGGGATGCTGTGCATAGAACGAGCTCATCGTGTCGATGATGCCGGGATTGCGCTCTTCGACGGATCGCGCCATCGACGCCACGTCCTGCGGCGACAGGCCGGCGACATGCTGCTCGTTGAGCGAGAGGTCCGCCGGAGCGCCGGTGAGCATCCCGGCCAGCTGCGCCCGCTGATCCGGCGATGCCGCCGAGAGCAGCGCTCCGAGCATGCCCGCCTTCTGCGAGCCGCTTCCGCTGGCAAACAGCTGCGACACGATGTCGGCGAATGCCGGCGTCTGATCGGACCGCATCGCCGCGGAGATTCCAGACGCGAGCATGCCGGGATCGGCCGACCGCGCGAGCTGATCGAAATGCAGCCCGGCATTCTCGTCGGGAGGCGAGCCTCCCGAATATTGCGCGAGGAGTGTCTTGACGCTGTCCATCAAACTCATGATGTCCTCCAGCCTGTCAGAGGCCCTGCGGATGCGCGCGATCGGCGATGTCGGGGCGTCGATGGGGGAGTCAGACGATGAATCGATAGAGCAGCAGCAGCGCCATCGCTCCGACGATGGACATGCCGAAGCCGGCCGGTTGACCCTGCTGGTACCAGCCGAGCGCTCGTCCGATCCAACCGCCGAACCAGCCGCCGGCCATGCCGATGATGGCCGTGACGATAAAACCGCCGGGATCGGCGCCGGGGAGAAGCAGCTTCGCGATGATGCCGATCACCAGGCCAATCAACGCATGGCCGATCATGTGAATCATGCCGCCCTCCGATCCGCGTCGAACGGAAGAGGACCGCGCGACGCTGCGCGGTCGCTCTATCCGGGCGAGTGCAGGCTGCGGAGTCTACGGCGGGCGGGACCGAAGGACTGTGCAGTTTCGGAAAGATCGGGGTCGAGCCTACGCCATCGAGCGGCCGGTTACTCCTGAGCGGCTGCCGAGAAGGCTTCGTGTCTCGGCGCGTCCGAACGCTTCCACTCCGACACCGGCTTCAGTCAGGCGCGCGAGGGTAAACGCAGCCACCGCCATCGCGACGTCTCTGACCGCGACGTCAAAATACTGTCCCGTTGTAACGAGATTCACCGCGATGCCGATGAGCCAGATCGCGGCGACATACCCGCCGATCTGGCAGTACCCTGCCAGGATGACGGCCCCGACCACCATCTCGACGACGCCAATGACGTGCATGAAGGTCGCGGCGCTCATCGGCAGGACGTGCGCCGCCAGCGGGCTCAGGTATGTGGGCCAGTCGGCGAGCAGGTTAAAGTATTTATCAAGGCCGGCCAGAAAGGCCGTTGCACCCAGCGCGACGCGGAGCGCCCACCACGGGGTCGTCAGACGTTCGGATTTCATATGTGCCTCCGGTTCATGAGAGTCACAAAGACCGAACGAGGTGACAGGCCGGGGCGCTGCAACGAAATCCGCAGTCGGACACTCCAATGGGAATGGCTACCCTCAAGCTGGCTCGCACGGATATCACGTCGGCCTCCGCGCTGACCGACGCCGAAGTGGTCGAGCGCGTGCGCGCGGGGGACCGCGCCTTGTTCGAGATCCTGATGCGCCGCCACAATGTGCGGCTGTACCGTGCGGCGCGCGCAGTGCTGAAAAACGAACATGACGTCGAGGACGTCATGCAGCAGGCGTACATCAATGCGTTCACGCACCTGCACCAGTTCGAGGAACGCTCGCAGTTCTCGACCTGGTTGATCCGGATCGGGCTCAACGAAGCGTTCGCGCGACGCCGCAAGGTGCAGGCCGCCGAATCGAGAGAAGAGAGAGGTTCGCACGTGAGCGACGATCGTCAAGAGGTCATCGACGCGGTGGCCTCGATGCAACCGGATCCCGAGCGCCAGGCGTACGCCCGCGAACTCCACCGCGTGCTCGAGGACGCCGTCGATGCGCTGCCGGACACCTATCGTACGGTGTTCATGCTTCGAGACGTGGAAGGGCTGAGCACCAGCGAAACCGGCGAGGGCCTGGGCCTCGGAGAAGAAGCCGTCAAGACTCGTCTGCACCGCGCGCGTGCCATGATTCGTCGAGCGGTGACCGCCCGAATCGGATCGGTGGCGTCCGGAGCGTTTCAGTTCCACGCGCCTCGATGCGATCGCGTCGTGGCGGCCGTGCTGGCGAGAATCGATCGCTCTTGAAAGACCGACTCGGCTATTCCTGAACCCGCGCCTGATTCCGAATGTGCATAGCCGCGCGACGCGCTGCTTTGTACGCTCGGGAACAACGAGGGTGCCATGACATTTCGATCTCCCGCGACCGCCGGCAGACTGCTCCTCGCGTTGTCACTCCTGCTCACGACCAGCGCCATGGCGCGGGCTGATGGATTGTTTACGCCCTTCTGGGGTTGGGATTTCGGAGGCGATGCCGGCGATTGCCGCTCGCTCACGCCTTGCGATCCGAAGCAGACGACATTCGGCGCCTCGCTCGCCTTCATGGTCGGCGGCATCGTCGGCATCGAAGGCGATTTCGGGTATGCCCCGCATTTCTTCGGAGAGGGCAACGCGCTGTCGGACAATCACGTGATCACGGCGATGGGCAACCTTCTGATCGGCGCGCCGATTGGACCTGTCCGTCCCTATGTCGTCGGCGGCATCGGCGTCGTCCACACCGACATCAACGCATCGTCGGTGGGGCTCTACAACGCTTTCACGAATAACGCCTTCGCGTTCGACGCCGGCGGCGGGATCATGGTGTTCTTCGCCGACCATGTCGGCGCGCGCGGCGATCTCCGCTATGTGCGCACCTTCGACAAGATCCAGTTCGCGCCGCTGCAGTTGAACAACGTGGCGCTGCAATTCTGGCGCGGCACCATCGGGCTCACGCTCAGATTCTGATTACTGGAGACGTCCTGCCTTAGGAGAGTACGGAGGAAACGGTTTTTACAAGGAGGAACGGAGCAACAGAGACGAACGGAGGGCGTTGCGGATGCGCGCGACCGGCGGCCGGCGAAGCCGGCGGTGGCCCGCATTGCGGGCCCGGTCGCGCATCGCTCTCTGCTCGTCTCTGCTGCTCCGTTTCTCTGTTTGATCCCGTTACCTCCGTCCTCTCCGTTCCCTCTACCAGCCTCGACCGTTCCGCGGGCACTCGTTCCCGAAATTTCACGTCGCGACGATTCGCGTTTCGCGTCGTCACGATTGAGTGCGTCGCATGGGCGACGCCGTTTCCTCCGTCGTCGAGACGCGAATTCGACTCCTCATGTGCTGATCCGGCACATGCGGGGCCAGACCGCTCATTCGCCACAAACGCGTAAGACGCCATTCGACTGCAAGTTATCCCCAGATCACCATGCTGGTCCTGTCATTGCTTTGAAGGTGATGAATTCGTCTCGATATTCGTCCGAAAGATTCTGCAAATGGAGAAGTTTGCTCAGTCCTGGCGTCCCGTCATCCTGGCAGCACTGCTGCTGGGCGGCGGCGTCATGCTTGGACTGGCTGGCTGGCCGCAGGCGGATCGGACGGTTGAATTCGGCGGACTGATCCTCGCGGCGATCCTGACGGCGGCCTTTGCAAAGCGGTCGCGTGCCGCGGAAGACGGCGGCGTCATGCCGGCGTCGTTCGTCGTCGAACTGAGCGCGTTGCTGTTCCTCGGCGCCTATTCGGCGCTGTTCGTGGCGGCGGTCGGCATCGTGATGCGGTGGGCCGGCTCCGATGACCTGCGCCCGAACCGACGGACGCTGTTGAACGCGGCGACGATCGTCATCGCCGTGTCGATGGCCTCGCTGGCGTACAGCGCACTCGACGGCGGCACCGGGCTGTTCGTCTGGCCATGGCAAGGCGTGCCGCTTGCGGCAGCCATCGTCGCATACATCGCCGTCCAGGCGATCTCGAGCGAAGGGATCGTTCCGTACCTGACGACCGGCACCACGAATTCAGAGTGGCCAGCCGTGGTCGCGCGGAACAGCCCCGCCTATTTCATCGGCGCCAGCCTGGCGATGGGCGTCATCGACATCGTGAGTCGCAGCATGTGGGCAGCGCTGCCGATCGCAGCCGTCCCGCTGTATTGCGCCTATCGTCTGCACAGTTCCGGCCTGGACCGGTACGAAGAGGAATATCGCCGCGACGAGGTGATCGGCGCCCTGAACCAGGGCATGTGCGTGATCGACGGCGCCGGCCGCGTGGCGCTCTGGAACCACGAATTGGAACGCATCACCGGCTGCCCGCGCGAGCGGGCCGTCGGCCGTCAACTCGCGAGCGCGATCACGCCTGCGGGCCAGACGCCGCTTCCCCGGACGGTGCAGGAGGTGTTCACCTCACGGCAGGCACGGACGTTCCCGGATTTGACGCTGATGCTCCCGTCGGGTCCGCGCACGTTCGAAATCAAAGTGCTTCCCGTGAAGGACGGCGTGACGCTGCTGTGGAACGACGTCACCGAGCGCACACACGCGGAACAGGCGCTCAAACGAAACGACGATCGATTGATGCTCGCGGCGGCCGGAGCCAACGACGGCTTGTGGGAGTGGGACCTTCGATCGCAGGCGTTCTACGTCTCCGGCCGGTGGAAACAGCTGATGGGCATCCCCGAGTCCGCGGCGATCGGGCGACCGGACGACTGGCTGAACCGCGTGCACGCCGAGGACGTCGCGGGACTGCGGGAGGCGCTGAACGCGCATCTCACCGGAGCCACGGATCATTTTCAGTACGAGCACCGGATTCGCCACGAGGATGGCAGCTTCCGCCGGTTCCTGTGCCGCGGCGTCGCGGCACGAGGCGCCCGCCAGCGGGCGGCGCGAGTCGGCGGATCGATCACGGACATCTCGCTGCGGAAGACCGCGCGCGAGGAGGAATCAAGCGCCGCTGGTTTCCGCGATCCGCTTACCGGACTTTGCAATCGCGCGGTCTTCGTCCAACGGCTCGGGCGACGTTTGGCCGAGTTCAAGGCCCAGACAGGCGGCGAGTGGTTCGCCGCGCTCTATCTCGATCTCGATCGATTCAAGGTGGTCAACGACAGCCTCGGCCACCTGGTGGGTGACGAGCTGTTGTCGGCGGTCTCGCGGCGGCTGGAATCGTGCCTGCGCCAGGAAGACTCGCTCGCCAGGCTCGGCGGCGACGAGTTCGCCATCCTCTTGAACTCCATCGGCGATCCGCAGCAGGCCAACGCCATCGCGTTCAGGATCCAGAAAGTGCTCGGCGATCCCTTCTCGATCGGCGGACGCGAAGTCTTCACGTCGGCGAGCATCGGCATTGCGTTCGGCAACGGCCAGTACTCCAACCCCGACGAGATCATGCGCGACGCCGACGCGGCGATGTATCACGCCAAGTCGCGCGGCAAGGCCCGGCACGAGCTGTTCGACGCGGACATGCACGCCCGCGCCCGCGATCGCCTGGGCCTGGAGAACGACCTCCGTCACGCGATCACGAACAACGATTTCGAGGTGCACTACCAGCCGATCGTGTTGCTGACGTCAAGGCGCTGCGTCGGCTTCGAGTCGCTGATCCGGTGGACCCGGGACGGCGTGGCGATCTCGCCGGCCACGTTCATCCCGATCGCCGAAGAGCTCGGGCTCATCGAGCCGCTGGGCACGTGGGTCTTGCAGCAAGCGTGTCGCGCCTTTGCGTCCTGGAAGAAACACTACCCGGCCGCAGGTATCGACTACATCACGGTCAACGTGTCGAGCCGTCAACTGATGCAGCAGAATTTCCTGCTCGTGGTGGAGCAGGCGGTGCATGCCGCCCGGCTGAAGCCCGGGGATCTTCGTCTCGAGATCACGGAGACGGCCTTGATGGACAGCCCGCACATCGCGGCCGAACTGCTGCGAGAGCTGCGGGACTTCGGGGTGAAGATCTATCTGGACGATTTCGGGACGGGGTATTCCTCGCTCAGCCACCTGCACAAGCTTCCGGTCGATGCGTTGAAGATCGACCGCTCGTTCGTGACGAGCCTCGTGATGTCCGACCGGCCGGCCATCGTCGAGAGCATTCTGGCGCTGGCGCGCACGCTCAACACGCACGTGGTCGCGGAAGGCATCGAGAGCGACGAGCAGGCGTGCGAGCTCGAGCGCCTCGGCTGCACGCACGCCCAGGGCTACCTGTTCTCGCGGCCGATGTCGGGTCCCGCCGTCGAGCAGTTGCTCATGGCGAACCAGCCGCTCGGCCCGAAGCGGATTCCGAAGCCCGAGACGGAACCGGCGGACGGGGACGCGGTCGAGCCCTATTCACCATTCGGCGGCGGCAAGCGCATCGCGGTGTAAG
>Ga0070665_100002566_pt1 | contig 19913 bp, 17 predicted proteins | sample KBSS13metaG_FD_65862 | JGI IMG/M metagenome (GOLD analysis project Ga0070665, IMG submission 65862) | Switchgrass rhizosphere microbial communities from Kellogg Biological Station, Michigan, USA - KBS S1-3 metaG | ecosystem: Host-associated > Plants > Roots > Rhizosphere > Soil ...
AACTCGCCCGATCGCACCATCTCGATCATCCCCTGCATCGACTTGCCCTCGTACACGGGGTCGGTGAGCATGCCCTCCTGGCGCGCGCACAGGCGGATCGCCTCCAGCGTGCCTTCACTCGGAAGCCCGTACTCGGGCCCGCCGAAGCGCGTGTCCAGCACCACGTCGCTCTCGGCGATGTCACGCCCGAGCGATACCAGCTCGGCCGTGTTGCGCGCGATGCGCAGGATCTGCGCACGGGTCTTTTCCGGCTTCGCGGACGCATCGATGCCGATGACGCGGTCGGCCCGGCCATCGAGGGCGAAACCGACCACCATGCCGGCCTGCGTGCTGCCGGTGACCGAGCAGACGACGATGTAGTCGAACTTGAAGCCGAGTTCCGCCTCCTGGGCGCGCACCTCTTCCGCGAACCCGACGAAGCCCAGCCCACCGAGGCGATGCTCCGAACAACCCGCCGGGATCGGGAACGGCTTGCCGCCGGCGCGCTTCACGTCCTCCATCGCCTGTTCCCAACTCGGGCGTATGCCGATGTCGAAACCGGCCGCGTCGAGCCGCACGTCGGCGCCGAGGATGCGCGACATCTCGATGTTGCCGACGCGGTCGTACACGGCATCGGAGTAGTTGACCCAGTTCTCCTGCACCAGCACGCACTTCATGCCGAGGTGGGCAGCGACCGCGGCGACCTGGCGCGTCTGGTTCGACTGGATGCCGCCGATCGAGACCAGCGTGTCGCAGCCCTGTGCGAGTGCCTCGGGGATCAGGTATTCGAGCTTGCGGGTCTTGTTGCCGCCGAAGGCGAGGCCGCTGTTGCAGTCCTCCCGCTTGGCAAACAGCTCGACCTTGCCGCCGAGATGTGCGCTCAGGCGCTTGAGCGGTTGAATCGGCGATGGGCCGAACGTGAGCGCGTGGCGAGGGAAGCGATTCAGGTTCATTGCAGGTCCGATAAGGTTGGAGTGAACGTGTCGGGATGGTAGGAAGAAAGGAGCTTCACAGGGTTGCAAATGCTGACCACGATGTGCACCATCGATAGCGATACGCCAGGTTCTACCTACATAACTTGCGCAATACCATCGATGAAAGCAATAAACGTTCGCACTGCGAGGAGCAACACGACGGTGTCGACCGCCGCCCTGGATCGCACCGACAAGATGATTCTTCGCGCCTTGCAGCGTGACGCTTCGGTGTCGAACGTGGCGCTGGCGCGCAAGGTCAATCTGAGTGCGCCGGCCTGTCTCCGGCGTGTCGGCAGGTTGAAGAAGCTGGGCCTGATCACGGGCATCGTCGCGCTGCTGAATCCGCGTGCGCTCGAGGCCGGGATGGTCGTGATGATCGGCGTCGTCCTCGACCGCTCGACGCCCGACTCGTTCGCGGCGTTCGAAAAGGCCGCCGCCAGGATCTCCGGATGCATGGAATGCCATGTCATCACCGGAGAGTTCGACTACTTCATGATCGTGCGGACCCGCGACAACGACAGCTTCAATCGACTGCATGCCGAGCAACTGCTGCACTTGCCCGGCGTGCGCCAGATCCGCTCGTTCATGGGGCTCAAACAGGTGCTGTCGACGACACAGCTTCCGATCTGATCGGATGCCCGCGAACGCGTTGGCGGTGTCAGTGGGGTGGTGCCCCCGGAGGCGCCGCCGGCACCAGTCCGAAGCTCTGCATCGTCGCCATCAGCCTGGCCCGGTCAGGAGGGCCACCAGCATTCACGATGGCTGCCACTTCGCGGAAGTATTGCGGCCCGATGTCCGGCGTGTTGATCACCAGCGCCCGCGCATCGACAGCGTGCGGGTTGCTGAACGCGTGGACGGCTCCGCGCGGCGTGGCCATGAAGTCGCCGGCCCTCAGGTCGCGCGTCTCGCCGGCCACCGTGTAGCGCAGGATTCCTTCGAGCACGTACACGAGCTCCTCGTTGGCTGTGTGGCTGTGCGGTGGCGGAACGATGGAGCCCGGCGGCACCCGCATTTCAAAAAAGCCCATCTCGCAGCCATTGCCAGCCTTTTGCAGGTACCTGATTTCCAGCGGCCCGAGGCGGATGACCTCAGGCGCGGTTGGCGAATGGGCTTCGGTCATGGCACACTCCGTGTGTAAAAATTCTGTACGTCAATGTACAAATTCTTTACGCCAATGTCAAACGACAGGTCCATCGCTCGGAGACGGCCACGATCGGCGCTCACGCCCAAGATCGGCGTCCTGCTGCGCCTGCCGCACGAGGTCGTCACCGCGCGAATGCTCTCAACGCTCACGGACAAGGGTTTCGACATCACGCCCACTGAGCTGGGCGTGTTTCTCTATCCCGGGCCGGATGGGCGCCGGCCCATTGATCTGGCACGGCAGTGCCACATGACGCGGCAGGCCATGAACTACGTTCTGGCGGGCCTGGAGCGGCGCGGTTACATCGAACGCCGGGCCGGCTCCGATGCCGCTGCGCGGGTCGTGTGCCTGACCGCTCGAGGCCAGGAAATGATTGAACCGATCCGAAGCTGCGTGGCCGAGGTCGAGCGGGAGTGGGCTGCGCATCTTGGTGCGGAGCGATTCAAGTCCTTGCGCGATACGCTGTACGACCTGGCACTGTGGCTCGGCAAGCTCAGCTGACGCTGCGCCGGGTCCGAAGCCGGACGATTCATTCGCGTTGACAGACTGCGTCGAGCGGCATCGATCAGTCGCCGAGACGGTAGATCTGCGACAGCGCCTTGCGGCGCATGGGCAGCAGCGGGTGCAGCGCGAGCAATGCGGTGCGGCCGATGCTTTCCTCGAGGTAGCGCAGCTCGGTGAACTTGCCGCGCGTCTCGTCGTCGATCGTCGGCTCGAAGCCGTTCTCGCGCATGATCACGAGACCCTTGGCGCGCAGTGCGAGTTCGCTGAACAGACCCAGGTAGGCGAGCAGATCGGCGACGACCGGGCCCTGGAAGCGTGTCTTGAGGCTCGTCAGGTAGTGACCGACCGGCGAGTCCGAGAGCCGGCCCGAATGCACGAGTTCGAGCATCTGCGCGTCGGCATCGAAGCCCTGGTCGAGCCAATTGCCGAGGGTTCGCTCGCTGCGGTGGAGCGCGACCAGCAGCAGGGCCGGCACCGCCACGAGCACCATCAGCGTCGCCGCCTTCGGCGACCCGGCCAGGTGGTTGAACGCGGAATGCAGCGCCATCGCGGCGAGGATGCCGGGCAAGGCGGCCAGCACCCCGTGGCGCTCGTCTTGCTCGATCACGGCGAGCGCGACGACTGCGACGATGGCGGTTGCTCCGCCATGCATGATCGCGGTGCCGAAGCCACGCACGATCCACGTCGACATCACCGCGTCGGGAATCTGCCAGAGGACGTACTGGTTCTCGGTCAGCGCGAAACCACATCCGACGGCGAAACCGAGGATCGCCGCATCGACGAGAAAGCCGATGCGATGCCGCCAGATCAGCCAGACGATGATCGATCCCTTGAGCAATTCCTCGAGCACCGGCGACACGTAGCGCGGGTAGGCGGCGCGCTCGAACGGCCAGTGGGCGAGCAGCGCCCGGTTCATCAGGTAGCCGAGCGCCGCGGCCGCGATGCCCGCCCCCATGACCGACATCAACAGCCCGGGATGCACAAGCTTGTAGCTGTCGAGGTAGTACAGCGCGGTCAGGAAGCACAGGGCCGGCAACAGGGACAGCAGCGCGGGGACCAGAAGCGTGGGCAACATGCGGTGAGCGGGTTCCCTACATGATCTTGAGCGAGAGCATCCATTCGTGCCCTGCGTGACGGCCGGACTCGATCCCGACGGCGTAGCCTGCGGACAGGATCATCTCGTACCAGTGCAGCACGCTGAATCGCAGGTCGATCTGGCTGCCGGCGCTGACGTAGTCCTTGCGCGCGGCACGGCCGAGGTCGGTGCGCAGCGCGGTCACGAAAACCGCCGGCCGCAGCCAGCTGAGGTGGAAATCAGGCTTGCCGACGGACTCGAACACCGTCGGCGGCAGGTTCCATTCCAGCGTCTGTCGCACGAACGACAGGGCCGGGATCTGATCGATGTTGAAGCCGGGCATCGAGTCGTAGGAACGGTAGCGTTTGACCTCGCCGTTGTCGACCCGATTGTTGCCGAAGGCGCCGAAGTAGAAATTGGCCAGCGGGCTGCTGCGGTCACCGCTCGCCACGCCGGCGGCGGTGCGCGACCAGACCGACGAATGCGCCCACGGCAGCGCCACCCCGAAGTCGGCGTTGCCGCGCAGCTGCTGCGTACGCACGCCCGGCGCGAAATTCGCCATCAGCGCGGCGCCCGCGTTGACACCCTGCTCGTCGTCGACCGCTCCCAGGGAGCGCTGCAGGCGCGTGTAGACCAGCTCGGTCTTGCCGGTGGTCAGCGTGCTGACGCTGGAGGCCACGTTCTGGTCGCCGGGCAGCGTGTCGATGCCGGTGTAATGCGCGATCTTGAACTTGAGGTCGAGCTGACGATCGCGGTCGTAGATCAGCGGCTCGACAACGGCCAGCCAGGCGGCGAATCCCTTGCGGCTGCGTTGCGTCGGACCGAACAGGTCGTAGAAATCGGAGCGGTTCCACGACATCGAACCGCTCCAGCCCAGGTAGCGGCCCGTGACTTCCAGGTGTTGCCGCTCGCCTCGCGACAGCGCCGAATCGGGCGTCACCGCGGCGGTGATGCTGATGCCCGCATAGCCCAGCGGGTCGCCGAAGTTCAGTCGGTAGCCCAGGCCAGCCGACTGCTTGTAGCCTTGCAGCACCGGGTAGCCGTTCAGCAGCGTGATCTGGCGCCGGGGGTCGTAGGGCTGCGCGACGGCCGTGACGACAGGCTCGGCCTGGGGATTGGGTGGCGGCACCTGCCAGGTCTTGACGATCGGGTGAGCCTCGGCGAGTTCGGTACCCAGGAAGCGGATCGCGCTCACATCCTGCAGCGGTTGCGGCGCGTCGATGGTCGATGGCACGAAGCCCTGGCCGGTGTAGGCGAGCACCACCAGGCGACCATCGGCGAGCGGCAAAGGCCGGAACAGCCCCGTCTCGGCATTCGTCACCGCTTCGGTGGCGCCGTTGGCCAGCTCGCAGCGGAAGATGTTCGACACGCCGGTGAAATAGCTGCTGCCGTACAGAAAGCGTCCGTCGGGCGAGAACACGAAGCCCTCGGGGATCGCCTGGCCGAAGCCGAACTGGACCCGCTGCTCGAGCCGCCCCTCGCGCAGCGCCGGCAGCGACCAGACGCGCAGGAACTGATCGCCGTTGACCTCCTTCACCGACGCCGAGAGCCATAGGCCATCGGGCGAGACGTCCATGTCGGTCGGGATGACCTCGTAGGGGAAGCTGTGCAGCGGCTCCCAGTCCGTGTACGGATAAGGCAGCCGCACCAGCGTCGCCAGCCCGTTCTCGTGGCGCACGCCGATGAGTGAGCGGTCAGTGGCGTCGAACACCAGTTCGCCGATGCGCGCCCGGTGCAGCAGCATCCGCTCGCGACCGGTGTCGAGATCGAGCGCCATCAGGTCGCGCTTGCCCAGGTTGTTGTTGGTGTAGAAGAGCTGCCGGTGCTCGGGGTCGTAGGCCAGCGAAGTGACCGAGTACAGCACCGCGCCCTGGAGATCGGCGAGACGGCGCACCCTGCCCTCGCGCACGTCGATGGCGCCGACGTATTCGACAGCACCGGGCTTGCGAAAGGCGCCGTACAGCACGCCGCCCTTGACGTCGTAGAACGTGCGCGAGCTCGAACCCAGCGCCTGCGGCACCAGCTGGTGCAGCGGCGTCAGCGGCTGCTTGTGCAGTTCGCTCAGGTTGCGCTCCTGGAAGCGGTGTTCGAAAGCGATCCAACGCTGCCAGGCCTCGTCCAACGGCAGGCCGAAGACCTGCTGGAACGCGTCGGCGTAGTGACGCCGGCTGTCTTCGTCGCGCCGCAGCCAGGTCACGACCGCTTCAGGCGAGTAGGTCAGGGCCAGCCAGGTCATGAAACGCGTGCCGTACAGATAGGCGTTCGCGCCGACCTGGAAGTCGACCCGCACGCCACGCGATTCCAGCCCCAGCGGGTCGTAGAAGGGCGCATGGTCGCGGACCATCGCGCGAAACATCATCTCGTCGTAGCCGCCCTGGGCCCGCCCGAGCCCACCGCCCATCCAGGTCTCCATGAAGACGGCCGATCCCTCGAGCAACCAGCGCGGCACGTTGAAGCGCGGCACGGTCAGGTAGCTGTAGAGCAGCGACTCGGGATTGTCGGCCTGCGGCGCCACCTTGCCCAGGAACGCGCCGCGCCAGAAGCGGTCTTGCGTCGAGGCCACGTCGCTGGTGGCCAGATGGACCAGTTCGTGGTTCATCAGCGAGTACATCCGCTCGGGGCTGGGGTTGGTCTCGAGGGCATTCGACGAAGGCGAGATCTCCACCTTCATCGTGTTCCGCGGCATCGGTGACACCCCCGCGTTGCCATAGTCGGAGAAGTCCTTGAGCAGGATCGTGACCGGTTGCGACGGCGTCCAGCCGAAGCGCGCCCGCTGCCAGCGCAGCGAGTTGGAGAAGGTGCCCACCGCATGCGGCGTCACGTAGTCCAGCGACGGAGACAGATAGATCAGCCGGAGGTCCGGTGCTGTGATGAATGCCAGGCCGAGCGGGTCGTCGTCCGCTCGCGCAGCGAAGCTGACGCAGCAGCCGAAAGCCAGCGCGATCGCCCAGCGCCGGCGCGGCCCACAAACAAAAGCCGCCGGCGCATTGCCGGCGGCTTGAGGATGGAATGGGCCCGTCGGGGTCATCCCGCCGTGCGATCGACGGACCGGACCCGGGTGAGCTCCAAACGCGGCTTCAACGCTGGCCCTTGCTTCGACAGCGAAACGCCGCCGCTCAGTCCGAGGTCGTCTTGTTGGCCTTGGCAGCGGCGTCGATCTTGTCGGCCTTCGCAGCGGCGTCCAGCTTGTTGGCGATCTTGTCGGCCTTGATGGCCGCGTCGGCCTTCCCGGCCTTCATGGCCGCGTCGACCTTCTCGGCCTTCATCGCCGCGTCGACTTTCTCGGCCTTCATGCTCGCATCGGTCTTCTCGGCCTTGATGCCCGCGTCGACCTTTTCGGCCTTCATGCTCGCGTCAGTCTTCTCCGCCTTCATGGCTGAGTCGACCTTCTCGGCTCTCATGCTCGCGTCGGTCTTCTCCGCCTTCATTCCCGCGTCCACCTTCTCGGCCTTCAGACCCGCGTCGGCCTTGGCGGCGGCATCGGCCTTGTCAGCGCCCGCGATGCTCGTTTGCGCCCCCGTCGCCGGTTGACCGAGCTGCACGGCCTCGGCCCCGCTCTGTGGCGCACGATAGCGTTCGGCCGGGGCGACGGTGCCGACCACGTCGCTGCTCCTGGGTGGCAGGTCGAATGCGATCATCGCGACTCCCACCGCCAGCAGCATCACGGCACCGCCAGCCCACAGCTTGCGATTGCCGAACCCGATGCGTTGCCGTTCGCTCATGATGTCAATCTCTCTGGTTGAATCCGACCGGTTCGATCGGCGGAAGATTGCCCGAAATCCGGAGGCCTGCCCCCGGCTTTCCGGACGCCTGTACGCAATTACGGCCGGCCGTTCCAAAAGTTGGTCCCGGTTCCGTGCAATCTGCAGATGAGCATCGGCGGCCGCCGTCACGGCCGCTACCAGCCCCTCGGGCGCCGAGGCCTGGGGCTGGCGCCCGAGCGCGGCGAACAGGTGCTGCCACTGCGCGAATTCCGCGCGAGCAGCGGCATCGGCGGCAAGCTGCTGCTCCAGCTGGCGTGCCTGGTCCGGCGTGGCGACACCGTCCAGCACGGCCTGGATGCACTCGACGAGTTCGACGTACTTCATGGCGTCAGCCCGGTCCCAGGTTGCCGAGCAGCGCGCGCAGACGCCGACGCGCCTCGAAGAGGCGCGACTTCACGGTCTTCTCATCGAGGTCCAGGATCTCGGCCATCTGCTCGTAGCTGCAGTCGGAAAAGTGGCGCAACGTCAGGACCACGCGATCATTCAGCGACATGCTCATCACACTGCGATGGATCCGGGTGCTCATCTCGACCGCGCTCAGCAGCGCCTCCGGGCCGCGCGCGTCGGCATCGGCGATGTCGAGGTCGTCGTCGAGCGGCGCTTCGCGCCGACCGCGCCGCAGCACGTCGAGCGACTCATTGACCGCGATGCGGTAGAGCCAGCTGAACAGCTTGTACTGCGGGTCATAGTCATCTCCTCGTTCGACGATCCTCAGGAAGACCGTCTGCGTCACGTCGCTCGCGTCTTCAGGCCGGCGCAGAATCGCCAGGGTCGCGTTGTAGATCGGGCGCTGGTAGCGCACCACCAGGGTGGCGAACGCCTCGCGGTCACCGCCGCGAAAGCGCTGCAGCAGCATCCGATCGTCGTCGTCGTTCACAAGTACGGGCGGCGGCTGGGAAAGTTGGAGGAGGTTCGTAGAAAGTCGACTATTCGGCGGCGGCAATCTCGATGATCTGGTCGAATCCCGAGTAGACGAAGATGTCGTGCACATGCCGGCTCACGCCGCGCAGTCGCAGCCGGCCGCCGGAGGCCATCAGCCGCTTCTGGGTCTTCAAGAGCACGCCCAACCCGGCGCTCGAGATGTATTCGAGCCTGCTGCAATCGACCTCCACGCGGCCGGCCTTGTGGTCGAGAAAGGCCTGCGCGGCTGCCGCCTGCGCAGCATCGAGGCGACCGATGAGCAGCACCGAGCCATCGGGTCCGGAATCCATCGTCAGCATCGCCGGTTGTCTCCGTCGCTTCAGGTTCGCCGGCGGCACGCGACGCGGAACCGGACATGGCTCTCGCGCGTGGCCGCAAGGTACTCGTAGCTCAAGTCATCCACCAGCCGCCGGGTCAGGTGCAGGCCGAGACCGCCGGGCTGGCGTTGCTGCAGAGGCAGCGTCACGTCGGCAGCCGGCACAGCCGTCACGTCGAACGCGGCGACATCGGTGTAGATCAGGCTCACCTCCACGTTTCCGGCGCCGCATTCGAATGCGATCTCGACCGGGTTCCCGTCGGTGGGACTGTACTTCAACATGTTCGTGAACAGCTCCTCGATCGCGAATTCGATCGCCAAGCGCTGCTCCGAATCGATGTCGCAGTCCGCGAGCGCAGCCGCCGCGAAATCGACCGTCTCGGGAAGCGATTCGAGCCGCCGTTCGAAGCTGCGGCGCACCGTCATCGGCGCGCTCCGGCAAAGGCCCGATCGTCGTCGCGCACGAGCATCATGCGTCGGCACACCGCTTGACGAGCACCATCGTCACGTCGTCCTGCTGCGGCGCGCCACGCGCAAAGGCGCGCACGGCACCCAGCAGCCGGTCGGACAGCACCGCCGTCGACTCGCGGTGGTACTCACGCAGCACGGCTTCGACACGGTCCTCGCCGAACGCCACGTCGTCGGGATCGAAGTACTCGAACACGCCGTCGCTCAGCAGCACAAGCAGGTCGCCGGGCGCCAGGTCGATCGCCGCGGCGGGCCGTCGGGCCGGCATCGGCATCGCCCCCATCGGGAAGCCGGTGGGTCGGTGACGCACGGAGTCGCCGCTCGAAGCGCGGAAGTGCAGGATCGGGCCCTGGCCCCCGCTGAGGTAGCGCACTCGGTGGCCGGCCGCGTCGAGCAGGCCGACGAAGGCGGTGATGAAGCGGTCTTGCGGCAGCGTCGTCTCGAGCTGGTCATTGACCTGAGCGAAGGCGGTCTCGAGATCGGCACCCAGGCGGAACGCCATGCGCAGCATCGATTGCATCTGCGTGATCGACAGCGCGGGTGCAATACCGTGGCCCGTCGCATCGCCCAGGACGATCAGCAGGCCCTGCTCGATGCGGGCCAGGTCGTAGGTGTCGCCGCCGGTCTGGGCTGCAGGCAGGAAGGTGCCGCAAAGGTCGTAGCCGGCGACGTCGGGCATCGCCGAAGGCAGCGTGCTCATCTGCACCACCCGCGCGAGCTCGAGCTCCTGATGGACCCTCTCGCTCTCGATCAGTGCCTCGATCATGCGCACGCGCGCGAGCGCCACCGCGCACTGGGCGGCCAGCGCATGGGCCAGCGCCTCGTCGGCAGCGTCGAACACGCCGCCTTGCTTGTTCAGCACCTGCATCACGCCAACCAGCCGGCCCTCGTGGTCGACCAGCGGCAGCGTCAAGCTGCAGCGCGTCTTGAAGCCCGAGCGCCGGTCGACCGCGGGGTCGAAGCGCGGATCGGCATAGCAGTCGGGCACGTTGATCGCCGTCCGGTCGCGTGCGCAGGCGCCGACCAGGCCGGTGCCCACCGGTACGCGCACATCGCGGATGTCGTCGGCCACCTTGAGCACCAGCACGTCCGGTGCGGCGTCGTGCAGCCACACCGAACTCCGCTCGGCGCGCAGCACCTGGCGCGCGGCGGCCGTCACGGCCGCGAGCATCGTCAGCAGGTCGAACGGCGCCGCCAGCGCGCGCGTCACGTCCAGGATCGCCTCCATGTCCTCGCGCGACAGCGCTTGCGCGGACGGCGGCGCGTTCGTCACGATGCCCACGGGAGCTGGGCCGAGCTGTCGCGACGCGCGTTCATAGGCTGGAACCTCGCTTGCTTGCAAACGGCGGGGCAAAGATCACGACGGAGTGTTCACGATGCTACCGTCGATATCGGCAAGAAGCGAGGCGAGCGAGACCGCCTTCACGTGCGGACCCGCGACAGCGACGGCTTCGACGGAAGTGCCCGAGCCGGCAGCGTCGCCCGCTTGCGTTGCCGCACGCGTTCATCGAGACTTCCGCAACGCATCCTGATGGCCGGCGGGCCGAGCGTGATTCGATGAACCAGCTGCGCGCCCTGCTCCTGACCGATGTGGTCGACAGCACCAAGCTGTCCCTGCGCGTCGGCGATGAAGAAATGGCCAGGCTGTGGGCCGCGCATGACCGCGCCGCACGCGATCTCCTGCCTCTCTGGCATGGGCGCGAGATCGACAAGACGGACGGCATGCTGCTGCTGTTCGCGACGGCATCGGATGCGGTCGGCTATGCAGTGGCGTATCAGGCGGCGCTGAATCACCTCGGGTCGCCGCTCAAGGCCCGCGCCGGGCTGCACGTCGGCCCGGTCACGCTGCGCGAGAACAGCCCGTCCGACGTGGCGCTGGGCGCCAAGCCGATCGAGGTCGAAGGCGTTGCCAAGGCCACCGCCGCACGCGTGATGTCGGCGGCCATGGGCGGACAGATCCTTCTCTCGGCCGACGCGCGGCAAGCGCTGAACGCGGACGGGCTTCGCCTGCAGTCGCACGGACACTGGCGCCTCAAGGGCCTGGACGAGCCGCTCGAGCTGTTCGAGGTCGGCGACGAAGACGCACCCTTTTCCCCGCCGCCCGACAGCGACAAGGCCTACCGCGTCGTGCATCGAGGCGACCTCTGGTCGCCGGTGCGCGAGATCCGGCACAGCCTGCCGGCCGAAAGCGATGAATTCATCGGCCGCGTCGATGCGCTCGCCGAGTTGTCCCGCCGCATCCAGTCCGGCGCGCGCCTGGTGTCGGTGCTCGGTATCGGCGGCAGCGGCAAGACGCGCCTGGCGATGCGCTACGGCCGGAGTTGGCTCGGAGAGTTCCCCGGCGGCGTCTGGTTCTGCGATCTGGCAAGCGCGCGCAGCGCCGATGGGCTCGCAAGCGCCGTGGCGCAGGGTCTCGATGTTCCATTGGGCAGAGACGACCCGGTGGTGCAGATCGGCAACGCCATCGCCGGACGCGGTGTGTACCTGCTCATCCTCGACAACTTCGAGCAGGTGGCGCGCCATGCCGCGCAGACCTTGAGTCACTGGCTGGCCCGTACCGACCTGGCCCGCTTCGTGGTCACGACGCGCGAGGTGCTCGGGCTGGCGGGCGAGGTGGTTCTGGCGCTGGCGCCCTTGCAACCGGCAGAGGGTGCAGCGCTGTTCGCGCAGCGGGCGTTGGCGGCGAAGCCGGACTTCCACCCGAGCGCCGAGGACCAGTCCGCCGTTGCACCGCTGGTGGGATTGCTCGATGGCCTGCCGCTGGCCATCGAGTTGGCCGCGGCGCGCGTGCGGGTGATGTCGCCGCGCATGCTGCTGGCTCGCATGAGCGAGCGATTCAAGCTGCTCGCGTCCAAGGGCGGCCGGCTCGATCGGCAATCGACGCTGCGCGCTGCCTTCGACTGGTCGTGGGACCTGCTGACGCCGCCGGAGAAGGCGGCGCTGGCGCAGCTGTCGGTGTTCGAGGGCGGCTTCACGCTCGAGGCGGCCGAAGGAGTGCTCGACTTGTCGGACGACGGCGATGCACCGTGGACCGTGGATGCAGTTCAGTCCCTGGTCGACAAGTCGTTCGTGCGCATGCGCGGCGACGACCGTTTCGATCTGCTCGTCAGCGTGCAGGCCTACGCTGCCGAACATCTGCAGACCGAAGGGCACTATGCCGGCAGCGGGCCACAGTCGCTCGCCTCCGCCCAGTTGCGGCATGTCGCGTGGTTCGCGGCGCTGGGGCCGATCCGCGCCGCAGCGGGTCGCTGCGCCGACCTCGACAACCTCGTCGCCGCATGCCGGCGCGCAGTGGCACTCGGCGCGAGCGACCTGGCCACCGGCGCACTGGAAGGCGCCTGGGCGGCACTGAGCCTGCGCGGCCCCTTCGAGACGGGAGTTGCGTTGGCCGAGTTGGTGTGTGCCATGCCGGGGCTGGAAGACCGGGCCGCGGCGCATGCGTACTCGGTCCTGGCCACTGCACTGGTGACATGCGGACGCTCGGGCGCTGCTCGCGCGCTGTACGACAAGGCCCTGGCATGCGCCCAAGCTGCAGGCGATCGGGGCTGTGAGGCGATGCTGACGTTTCGGCTCGGATCGCTGCACGCGAGCACGGGCCGAATGCACGAGGCCCGTGCGCAGCACATCGCGGCGATTGAGATGGCGCGCGAACTCGGCGATCCGCAGCTGGAATGCATGGCGAACAGCGGCCTGGGCAACATCGATGTCGTCGAAGGACACATGGACGACGCGTTGTCGCACTACGAACGCGCGCTCGCACTGGCTGGCCAGACGCGCGACCGGCACATGCAGGGCAACCTGCTCGGCAACCTCGGCAAGCTGCACATGGAGATCGGGCGCACGGACGAAGCGCAGGTCCGATGCGAAGAGGCCCTGGCAATGGCACGCGACACCGGCAGCCGCCGGCTGGAGAGCCGCCAGTTGTGCAACCTCGGCATGCTCTACATCGTGCTGGACCGCCCAGGCGAATCCGAGGCGGCGTCGAGGGCCGCGCTCGTCGTCGCCCGCGAACTCGGCGATGTGAGGCTCGAGGCCATGGTGCGCTGCAACCTCGGTATCGTGATCGAGCGCCAGGGACGCGCCGACGAGGCCCAGGCGGAACTGCAGGCTGCCGTGGATCTCGCGCACGCACTCGGCGATCCGATGGCCGAGGGTCAGTTCCTGAGCTACCTCGGGCTGCTGCACGCGCGCCAGGGCAGGCACGAAGAGGCGCGGATCAAGTTGGCGTCGGCCGAGACACTGCTGCGCTCGGCGTCCGACGCGTTCGGCTTGGGGGTGCTGTTGACCAGCCGAGCCGAGGCCTGCCACCTCGCCGGCGACAGTGCGGCGGCGACGGCAGCGCTTGCAGCCGCGGCGACCATCGCGACCGAGGTCGGAGCGGGGCCGACGTCCGAAATCGGACTGGCGCTCGCGCGTGTGCGCGCACTGATCGAGCTTGTGCGGTCCCCTGGCGGCTAGATTTGGTGCTCGACGGGATCCGGCTCGGCGGTCCGCCCGGGCTCGTGTTCGCAGGGTCGAGCAGAGGCGCTTCGCCGGCGAGCGGCCCGAGGCGTTCGACAACGAACGCTATCTCGCCGGCGCTCGGCCCATCGCCGATGAACCCTCGAGCGGAGAAGCCGGCTAGCGTTGCGAGGCTGCGTCCTGCCTCGCGCACGCGGCGCCGTTCAATCGGGCCCGTTCGAGCAGCGCGTCCTGCGCCTTGCGCGCGTTGGCCGCCTGGCCTTTCCAGGCCAGCAACACCGGGTCCTGCAGCGCGCGCCCGAAAGAGAAGCTCAGCGCCCAAGGCTGCGGCCTCAGCCGGTTGATCGCGTCGAGATGGGCCGTGGCCTCGGCCGGAGTCTGCCCGCCGGAGAGGAAGACGATGCCGGGCACCGCCGCCGGCACGGTTCGCCTGAGGACACGAACGGTCTGCGCGGCGACATCGCCCACCGAGGCCTGGCGCGCCTGCTCCTTGCCGGCAATGACCATGCTCGGCTTCAGCAGCATGTGCTCGAGAGTCACACGGTGCCGATGCAGGGCCTCGAAGACTTCGTGCAGGACGGCTTCGGTGACTTCGGCGCAGCGCTCGAGCGTGTGGCCACCGTCCATCAGCACCTCGGGCTCGACGATGGGCACGACCGCTTCCTCCTGGCAGATCGCCGCATAACGCGCCAACGACTCCGCGTTGGCCTCGATCGCGAGGCGGCCGGGCAGCGTGTCGGAGACGTTGTAGACGGCGCGCCATTTCGCGAAGCGCGCGCCTTGCTCCTTGTAGGATCCAAGGCGCTTCGCGAGCCCGTCGAGCCCTTGCGTGATCTCGTCGCCCGGCGCACGCGCGAGCGCGATCTTGCCGGCATCGACCTTGATGCCGGGCACGATGCCCTGGCGCACCGCCAACTCGGGCAATGACGCGCCATCGTCGGCGCGCTGCGCCAGCGTTTCCTCGTAAAGGATGACGCCGCTGATGAACGCGCCGAGCCCGGGCGTTGCGAGCAGGAGCGTGCGGTAGGCGCGCCGGTTCGACTCGGTCGACTCGACGCCGATCGCCTTGAATCGCTTGGCGATCGTCGGACCGCTTTCATCGGCGGCCAGGATGCCTTTTCCGGGCTGGACCAGCGCATCGATCGTTGCTTGCAAGCGATTGCCATCGTCCATGGTGCGTTCCTCCTTGCAATTGGAATGGCCCGACTTGCAAGTTTGCGCGCGCCGCGGATCCCGGTCTCGCCGCCGTCGACATCCACGTACGACACATGGCCTTTGACGGCACGGTGATCTGGGGCGTCAGGGAGCAGACACCAATTGCACGATCAGACCCTCGGTGCGATTGCGCAGCGTCGTCGCTCTGCGCTGCGCAGGCGTGACGAGACACAACGTGATCCTGATCTCCGGCTGCACGAAGGGCCTCACGACGAGCCGCTTGAGATGCTGGAACGGGCGGATCGCGTCTTCGGCAAGTGCTGCATGTCCGATGCCTGCGCTCACCAGATCGAGAATCGCCGGCACGCTGGAAACCTCCCACTCGACGTTCAGCTGCACGCCGCGCATCGCGGCGGCCGACTCCATCAGCTTCCTGAAGCTGTGGCCACGCTCGGGCATCACGAGCGGGTATTTCGACAGCTCCCGCAACGGCACCGGCCCAGCCGGCGCCTCACGCGCAGGGCTCACCAGACAGATCCGCTCTTCGCGCAATGGCCGAATCTCGAGTGCGGGCGAAGGCTCCGGGTTGTACACGAGCCCGAGATCGGCTCGCCCCGAGGTGAGCCACTCGGTGATGTGCGTCGAGAAGCCCTCGATGATCGCCAGGCGAGCCTTCGGCATGTCCTTGCGAAACGCGCGGATCAGCGGCAGCGTGTGATGGCGCGCCAAGGTCGGCGGCAAGGCGATCGCGATGTGCCCGACCGGTTCGTCCCGCTGCGCGGCCAGGTCCACTTTCGCCTGCGATACGAGGTGCAGGATGCCATGGCAATGGTCGAGCAGCCGCCGGCCGGTCTCCGTGAGTTGCACGCCGCGACCGTGGCGCAGGAACAGGGGCTCGCGAAGCTCGACTTCCAGGGCTCGCACCTGACGGCTCAACGCCGGCTGGGCCACACCCAGCACGAGCGCTGCCTTGCTGAAACCACCGTGCTCGGCCACATGGACGAAGTTCTCGAGCTGGTTCAGGTTCATGCGCAGATCTTCGCACGAGCCATGCCGAAATTGAATAGCAGGTAGCGTCTGCCATGCGTTGCTTGATAAGGGTCTCGACAACAGAATTCATGCATTCGAATCGCTCTCACGACTCCTCGACAACCGACCATGAACGACTCACTCAACGGCATCTCATCGATGGCCACGCGCCAGGTTCTGGTCGATGTGATTGCCGATTGGCATCACTTCGGTGGCAAGGTCTCGTTCGAGTCGATGGGCGGCGTCGATGCCGCCAGGCGGGTAGGAGACGGCGCGAAGTTCGACGTCGTGGTGCTGGCCGCAGAGGCGATCGACAAGCTCATCGAAGCGGGCCGCATCGTTGCCGACAGCAAGATCGACCTGATGCGCTCCGCCGTCGCGATCGCAGTACGAGCGGGCGCGCCGCGGCCGGCCGTCGACACCGAGGAAGCGCTGCGCGCAGCCGTGCTGTCGGCTCGCACGATCGGCTATTCGACCGGTCCGAGCGGCGTCGCGTTGCAAAAGGTCTTCGAGCGCTGGGAGATCGACGCATCGAGGGGCCCGAGGGTCGTCCAGGCACCGCCTGGTGTACCGGTGGGGGCGCTGATCGCTCGCGGCGATGTCGAACTGGGCTTTCAGCAATTGAGCGAGCTGATGCACCTCCAGGGCATCGACGTCATCGGACCCATGCCGCCGGGGCTCGAGATCGTCACCACCTTCTCCGGCGGCGTGTGCGCAACCTCGACGCAACCCGACGCCGCTCGCGCGCTGCTGGATTTCATCCGTTCGCCGGTTGCCGATGCGGCCAAGTGGCGCCACGGCATGCAGCCGGCTTGAACGACACCGTTTCGACCCACCGAGGATTGCCCATGATCATCGACGTACACGGCCACTACACGACCGCGCCTGCCGCGCTCGGTGCCTGGCGGGACCTGCAGATTGCATCGCTCGAGGATGCCAGCAAGGCGCCCAAGCCCACCGATCTGAAGATCTCCGACGACGAGCTGCGCGAGAGCATCGAGACCAACCAACTCGCGAAGATGCGCGAGCGCGGCTCCGACCTCACGATCTTCAGCCCGCGCGCCAGCTTCATGGCGCATCACATCGGTGACTTCCAGACCTCATCCACGTGGGCCGCGATCTGCAACGAGCTCTGCTATCGCGTCGCGCAGCTGTTCCCCGACCACTTCGTGCCGGCCGCGATGCTGCCGCAATCGCCTGGGGTCGATCCGGCGACATGCATCCCCGAGCTGGTGAAGTGCGTCGAGCAGTACGGCAACGTCGGCATCAATTTGAATCCCGATCCGTCGGGCGGGCACTGGACCAGTCCACCGCTTACCGATCGCCACTGGTACCCGATCTACGAAAAGATGGTCGAGTACGACATCCCGGCGATGATTCACGTCTCGACGAGTTGCAATGCCTGCTTCCACACCACGGGCGCGCACTACCTCAACGCCGACACCACCGCATTCATGCAGTGCCTGGCCGGCGATCTGTTCAAGGACTTCCCGACGCTGAAATTCCTGATCCCGCACGGCGGCGGCGCGGTGCCATACCACTGGGGACGCTTCCGCGGGCTGGCGCAAGAGCTCAAGAAGCCGCTGCTCGACGAGCACCTGCTGAACAACATCTACTTCGACACCTGCGTCTATCACCAGCCCGGCATCGATCTGCTGACGAAGGTGATCCCGGTGAAGAACATCCTCTTCGCCTCCGAGATGATCGGGGCGGTGCGCGGCATCGATCCGACCACCGGCCACCCTTACGACGACACCAAGCGCTACGTCGAAGCGACCGGCCATCTCAACGCCGAGGAACGCCACCTGGTCTACGAGGGCAACGCCCGCCGGGTGTTCCCTCGGCTCGATGCGCAACTCAAGAAGAAAGGACTCTGACCATGGAGACACCGCTCATCAACCAGCTCGGCGTCGTCAAACGCAACATCGTGCGTGCCGACGCTGCCGCCCGCGACCGACTCGCCCAGTTCGGCAGCGCCACGATCCACGAAGCCATGGGCCGCGTCGGGCTGATGAAGCCATACATGCGGCCCATCCACGCCGGCAGCCATGCCTGCGGCACGGCCGTCACGGTGCTGCTGCAGCCGGGCGACAACTGGATGATGCATGTCGCCGCCGAGCAGATCCGACCCGGCGACATCGTCATCGCCGCGGTGACGGCCGAATGCAGCGACGGCTACTTCGGCGACCTGCTCGCCACCAGCTTCAAGGCGCGCGGTGCGCAGGGGCTCGTGATCGACGGCGGGGTTCGCGACGTCAAGGAGCTCGGCGCGATGGGCTTCCCGGTGTGGAGCAAGGCGATCAGCGCCAAGGGCACGATCAAGGCCACGCTCGGCTCGGTGAACATCCCGGTGATCTGCGCCGGCGCGCTGGTGAACCCGGGCGACGTGGTCGTGGCGGACGACGATGGCATCGTGGTCGTGCCCGCCGCGATCGCCGCGCAGGTGGCCGATGCCGCCCAGAAGCGCGAGGCCCTCGAGACCGACAAGCGGGCCAGGCTGGCCGCAGGCGTTCTCGGCCTCGACATGTACCAGATGCGCGAGCCGCTGGCCAAGGCCGGCCTGCGCTACATCGACTGATCGAGGCCGCCATGGAATTCACCAAGACCCCCGGCTGGCTCGACTGGCATGCCCATCCCAGCAAGCCTCGGTTCCAGCTCCCCCCCGGCAGCGTCGACGCGCATTGCCACGTCTTCGGCCCTGGCGCGCAGTTCCCGTTCGCGCCCGAGCGCAAGTACACGCCGTGCGACGCGAGCAAGGAGCAACTGTTCTCGCTGCGCGACCACCTCGGCTTCGCGCGCAACGTGGTCGTGCAGGCCACCTGCCACGGCACCGACAACAGCGCGATGCTCGATGCGCTGCTGCACTCGAACGGCAGAGCACGCGGCGTCGCGACCGTGCGCCGCGACATCACGGACGCCGAGTTGCAATCGATGCACGAGGCCGGCGTGCGCGGCGTGCGCTTCAACTTCGTCAAGCGCCTGGTCGACTTCACGCCGAAGGACGAGCTGGTGGAGATCGCCAGCCGCATTGCCGGATTCGGCTGGCATGTCGTCATCTACTTCGAGGCACAGGACCTGCCCGAGCTGTGGGACTTCTTCACTGCGCTCCCCACCGACGTGGTCGTCGACCACATGGGGCGACCGGACGTGAGCAAGCCGATCGACGAACCCGAGTTCGCCTTGTTCCTGAAGTTCATGCGCGAGCATCCGAACGTGTGGAGCAAGGTGAGCTGCCCCGAGCGGCTCTCGGTGAGCGGCCCGCGCGCGCTGGACGGCGAGCGCAACGCCTACCGCGACGTCGTGCCGTTCGCGCGCCGCGTGGTCGACGAGTTCCCGGATCGCGTGCTGTGGGGCACCGACTGGCCGCATCCCAATCTGAAGGACCACATGCCCGACGACGGCCTGCTGGTCGACTTCATCCCTCACATCGCGACCACGCCCGATCTGCAACGCAAGCTGCTGGTCGACAACCCGATGCGGCTGTACTGGTCGCAAGCGCGAGGCTGACGACTGAAGCGCGACGGCCGTTCGCAATCAACGAATCTTTGCCAAGAGTCTCGCCGTAGCGAGCGCAATCCAGGAGACAAGACATGAGTGCAGACAGCGTCGCTGCGGGTTTGCCGCAGCCGAAATCCCGGCGCGCGTGGTACCGGCAGTTGTGGGTCCAGGTGTTGGTGGCGATGGCCGTCGGCGTCGTCCTCGGGCACTTCTATCCGGAAGCCGGAAAGCTGATGCAGCCGCTCGGCGACGGCTTCATCAAGCTCATTCGCATGCTGATCGCGCCGATCGTCTTCTGCACGGTCGTGCTGGGCATCGCGAAGATGGGCGACATGTCGAAGGTGGGCAAGGTTGCCATCAAGGCACTGATCTACTTCGAGGTGATGACGACCGTGGCGCTCGCCCTCGCGCTGGTCATCGTCAACCTGTGGCAACCCGGTGTGGGCATGAACGTCAACACCGCTGCACTGGACGCAGGGTCGGTCAAGATGTACGTCGACCAGACCAAGTCGCATGGAACGGTGAGCTTCCTGATGGACATCATCCCGTCGACGCTGGTGGGCTCTTTCGCCGAAGGCAATGTCCTGCAGGTGCTGCTCATCTCCGTGATTCTCGGCAGCACGCTGGT
>Ga0070665_100002567_pt1 | contig 19910 bp, 19 predicted proteins | sample KBSS13metaG_FD_65862 | JGI IMG/M metagenome (GOLD analysis project Ga0070665, IMG submission 65862) | Switchgrass rhizosphere microbial communities from Kellogg Biological Station, Michigan, USA - KBS S1-3 metaG | ecosystem: Host-associated > Plants > Roots > Rhizosphere > Soil ...
AAATGAACCGATGCGACCTGCGACAGCAAGTCGGGGTTACGGGTCTAGAGCGCCCGTAATCCCGACGGATGAAACGAAACCGCTAATGACTTCCGACCGTCTTGCCCGCAGCCAAATCCTGGGCCATTTCCAGATGGTGGCGCAATGTAGGAAGAGTCTTATCCACCCAATCCTTCAATTTCGCATTCTCGCCGCCCTTGGCATAGCGCTCGAACAATGACACGGCGTCCTTGTGGCCGCTTACCTGGTCACTGTCGTAGCGTGAACTGAAATCGGACCCCTTCAGCGACTTCAATTTGTCTAGCGCACTTTGATGGGAACTATCGAGCGCTGTCGGCAAATCCGCCTTTAGATCACCGCTTGATATCATCGCCTTGATGTCTTCAGAGGTCTTTTGATGATCCTTGATCATCGTGGCCGCAAACTGCTTCTCAGACGTATTTCCACGCTCCTGCGCAAGTTGGCTGGACTGGATTTCAAACATGTCGCTGATCGCGGCCTCCTTGACGAAGTCGGCTGTCGTCGGAGCGACGCCCAAGACTGAATTCACGCCGGTCTTTTCCCCAATCGATTGCGCGAGCGCCGGCGTCGCCAGCAGGACAAGTGCAAAGCTGGAAGCCAGGTATTTCATGGACGAACCCTTTCCTGTTTGGGTAAGTGTCACGAACCAATTGACGTCGCTTCCGATCGTTCCCTGGATTTCTATGGCCGGCGGCCAAACGAACCTGCGTGACGCGCCGTCCTTTCTCCCGCCAAGGGGACTGCCAAAGGTTCGCCGGGCGCCCGATCGAGTGGCTGGTGTGGCCGGGCCAAAGCGGAGGCGCCAGGCGTTGGCGGATCGTTGCCCGCCACGTGGAAGGTGGCGGTTTCGGTTGTCCCGACCATAACTGCCATCATGCCACCCAATAACGCGGCGCACCCAACGGCAATTCCAACAATGCGGGATCGATCGCTGGCATCTTTCATTGCGGCTACCTTGCTTGCCCATTGCGACTTACCCTTCTTGCCGCGGGGAGCTTTTAGATAGCAACCAAATGGATCCAAAAGGGTTTCATGAATCGCCAGATAGCTTTGCAGGAGCGCTCCATGTGCGATTACAGCTTGCATGCGGTCGCAAGTCGTCCCGCCGAAGTCGCGGAGACACTGGTTTCGACCAAATTCCGATCCACCACCACGCGCGGTTTTGCCAGTCCCGACACCCCAACGGTTGCGGTCTGCCTTCGTCCCGGGACCGAACTCGCATTTGAGACCGATGTCCGTACGGAGGGATTCCTGTTTCGGCGAAACGTCCAGGCCCGGCTGGCGCGGTTTCGCCAGATAGGTCTTGATTATGCTGCCCAGCATCACGATGCGCTGGAATTCTCAAATGGCACGATTGTCCTGCTGACTGAACTTGTGCCGGGCCAAAAAGCCGTTGTGCTGCAATTGCCGGCAAATCCGACCGAGGCAAAGCCAGGAGCATTTCAATCCGTGGCCAGGGAGATAGCCGAAACCTGACGATGCCACGGCACATGCCACACTGGAACGTCTCCCGGCCCTCGTTTGTTGGCTGAACGGCGCTTCAATACCAGGAGGTCTCCGTGTCGCAAACCGTAGGCGATTTTCTCGTTCAGCGTCTGCATGATTGGGGCGTCCGCCACCTCTTCGGCTATCCGGGCGACGGCATTAACGGCGTGTTTGGCGCCCTCAATCGCGCCGACGGAAAGATCCAATTTATCCAATCCCGACACGAGGAAATGGCTGCGTTCATGGCGTCGGCCTACGCCAAATTTTCTGGGCGCCTGGGCGTGTGCATTGCAACCTCTGGTCCCGGGGCCTCCCATCTGATCACGGGATTGTATGACGCGCTGCTGGATCATCAGCCCGTGCTGGCGATCGTCGGTCAGCAGGCACGCAATGCGCTTGGCGGGCAGTACCAGCAGGAACTCGACCTGGTTTCGATGTTCAAGGATGTCGCCGGCGCCTACGTGGCACAAGCTTCCTCGCCGGCGCAAGTTCGTCACCTGATTGACCGCGGCGCTCGGATCGCGCTGTCGCGCCGGACCGTGACGGCGATCATCTTGCCCAATGATCTCCAGGATGAGCCCTACGAGGAGCCACCTCGGGCGCACGGCACCTTGCGGTCCGGCATCGGTTACGCCGCACCCAAGATTATCCCTCATGACGCCGAGTTGGATCGGGCCGCCGAAATACTGAATGCCGGCAAGAAGGTCGCAATTTTGGTCGGCGCAGGTGCGCTCGGCGCATCGGATGAAGTCATTGCGGTGGCCGACAAGCTATCCGCCGGTTGTGCCAAGGCGTTGCTCGGCAAGGCGGCACTGCCCGACGACTTGCCTTGGGTCACCGGCTCGATCGGTCTGCTGGGCACCGAGCCTAGCTACAAGCTCATGACGGAATGCGATACGCTTCTGATGATCGGATCGGCCTTTCCATATTCCGAGTTCCTGCCAAAGGAAGGCAGCGCGCGCGGCGTGCAGATCGACATTGACGCCAGCATGCTGTCGATACGTTTCCCCATGGAAGCAGGCCTGGTCGGTGATGCCGCCGAAACGTTGCGGGCCCTGCTTCCACGGCTTCGTCAGAAACCCGCGGGAGAGTGGCGCAAGGCCATCGAAGACAATGTGAAAGCTTGGTGGAAGACGCTGGATGACCGCGCCCGGCAACCGGCCGCACCCGTCAACCCGCAACGCGTAACCTGGGAATTGTCGCCCCGATTGCCGGAACGCGTCATCATCACCAGCGATTCCGGATCCTGCGCCAACTGGTTTGCGCGCGACCTGAAAATGCGCCGTGGCATGACAGCGTCGCTGTCGGGAGGGCTGGCATCAATGGGGGCAGCGGTGCCCTATGCGATCGCTGCCAAATATGCCAGTCCGGATCGTCCGGTGATCGCGCTGGTCGGCGACGGAGCCATGCAGATGAACAACATGGCCGAGTTGATCACGGTCGCCAAATATTGGCGGCAATGGCAGGACCCGCGCTGGATCGTCTGCGTCTTCAACAACGAAGACCTCAATCAGGTCACCTGGGAGCAGCGGATCATTAACGCCGACCCGAAATTCGAGGCGTCCCAGAGAATTCCGAACGTGTCTTACTCGCGCTTTGCCGAGACGATCGGGCTGCGCGGGATCTATGTCGACGATCCCGAAGCCCTCGGATTAGTGTGGGATCAGGCGCTCGCAAGCGATACGCCGGTCGTGCTGGAGGTGAAAAGCGATCCCGAGGTGCCTCCCCTGCCGCCTCATATCACGCTTCAGCAAGCCAAAAATTTCTCGATCGCGCTCGCCAAGGGCGATCCGGACGAAGTCGGCGCCATTCGCGGCGCGGCACGACAGGTGCTGGAGACCATTTTGCCCGGCAAGCAATGAAGGTTCACCGCATGGCGCGGAACGTAGGAGCGCCGGTCCGGCGATTGACGGCCGCCCTGCTGATTGCGGTTACGGTGCCTTGCCTCGCTCATGCGGAGCTAAACGGTCAGCAACTCGGCAACATCGAAGCCGCGCCCGAACCGAGCGCGCCGCTGCCGGCGGATCTGAAGCTGGAGAACGAGGCCGGCGAGATCCACTCTGTCCAGCAATGGTTGGGCGGCAAGCCGACCCTGTGGGTTCTTGCCGACTACACCTGCAAAACTCTGTGCGGACCGATCGTCAGCGTCGTCGCCGACGCCTTGCGGCAGACAGGACTGAGGCCAGGAGCTGATTTCCGCTTCATCGTGATCGGCCTCGATCCAAAGGACTCGGCAGCCGATGCGCGCGCCATGAAGGATGCACAGGTTGGCACCCGGGGTGACCTGCCCACCGCCACGTACTTTCTGCGAGGAGGAGCCGAGGATGTCGCGGCCCTGGCTGCGGCATTCGGCTTCCGTTCGGTCTACGACAAGGAACGCGATCAGTACGCCCACCCCGCGGCCGCCTTTGCAGTGACGCCGGCCGGCCATGTTGCGCGCGCGCTTCCGGGACTCGGTCTCGATGCACCCGACCTCCGACTGGCATTGGTCGAGGCGAGCGTCGGGCGCATCGGCAGCTTTACCGACCATATCCGGCTGATGTGCTACGGATTCGATCCGGCAAGCGGCGTCTACACGGTGATGGCGGGCAGACTGCTGGCGGGAGCCGCGGCGCTGACGTTAATGGGCCTTTTCCTGCTGATTGCTATCCTATTGCGCCGCGAGCGGACCGCGCCGACGGGTTGACGATCCGCCCTGGACGATCCAATGCCGTCCGGAATACCTGCCATAGCGCACCGCCGACGAAAACGAAGGCCGCCGGCAGCATGAATCCCACGGTGACGGGTTCGACATGCGACAGCGGCGGCACAATCAGGATTGCAGCTTCGCAGCATCGCATTGCCAGTGTCGTTCCGCATAAGGCTGCGAGCCAGCGCCGGTCGGCGCGGACGCGCTCGTTCAGCAACGCGAAGAATGGAACGATGAGCTGGCCGACGGCGAGGACGACCAACACATATTGCCAGCCGTGCGTCGATCGTTCGAGATACCACGTCACCTCATCCGGGATGTTGGCGGACCAGATGACGATATACTGCATGGCATGAAGATAGGCCCATAGCAGGATCGTGGACAGCAGCAGCGCGCTATAGCCTCTGATCGGTCCGATCCGGAGGCCGAACCAAATCCCCACGCCTACGACGAACGCAACCCCGTTCAGAAGCACGAAGCTGAGGAACAGCAACCCGTAGATCGACGAATGAAAATCGGGCTCCAGCGATTCCATCCAGTCGATGCCCGCCAATGAAACCGTCAGCACGTAGAGGATCAGCCCGGCCGAAGCGCTGCGGGTCATTCGTTCGAAATCCGTCCAGGCGCTTCGCAACCATATTGCCAGCAGGGACCAGACGGCAAAATAGCACACGGCACGAAACGCAACGAACCATGGCGCAAGATAGAATTGCTTGAACGCCGGTAACGTCGCGTGCTCCGTTGCCGCCGGATAGAGTGAGCTTGTTCCGATCAGGATCGGGATGAACAGTGCCCCAGCCCAAGGCAAGACGGCGGTGGTGGCCGTCATGACGGAATGCAATCGTTCCGTCCAAGCGCGACGCACCAGATAACTTGTCATGAGGACACCGAGCGCCCCGATTGGAACCGCCGCAACCGCGATCCAGGCCACCAGGTAAGCCACAAGTGTCGCATGCCGATCGATTGCCAATCCGACCATCAGCATCGCAGCGGCAGCCAACACGACGGCCGATTTTGCGTTCAGGCGGAGCCTCATGGCGTGCTCAACAGCTTGTCCCGCTCGGTGGACGGCACATCGTCGATCGATGCGTGGCGACTTAACTGCAAGGCGCGGATATAGGCCACGATCGCCCAGCGATCACGCGGCGGGATACGTGAGGCGTAGGAATACATGACGCCGTAGCCATTGGTGATGACGTCGAAGAAGTGCTGGTCGTCGGCCAATCGCAACCGGTCCGCATGATAGCTGGTCGGACTTGGCATGCCGCGCTGGACGATGATGCCATTGCCGTCGCCGTTGGCGCCGTGGCAGGGCGAGCAAAAAATATCGAACCGCTGATGCCCGCGAGCGAACAGCTCGGCCGATAATGCCGGCCTAGTCCGTATTTCGATGTCACGCGCGAGATCATCGCGGGCGACGGCGCCGGCAGGCGGAGGACGCAGCACGCTGCCGCGAAAGAGCGGCGCACGCGAATATTCGCTATACCGCGGCTGAATGTCCATGTTCTGATCGCATCCCGCCAGCGACAACGCGAGCACAACGGTCACCAGTTCTCGCTTCATGGCGGGATCAGCTCTACCGAGAGGGCGCCGGACCGTCTGAGAAATGCCGCCGTCTGTTGGGGATCGAACGCCTGGTCGTCGCTCTGCACGCACAGAAAGTAGCGATCCTTGCTGGCAAGATGGAAGCGGCGGCCCGCGAACACCGGATGGTTCAGCCGGGGCAAACCATTTTGCCACAGCATGGCTGCAATCATCGACAGCGCAGAGAAAAGGATCGTCAGTTCGAAGGTGACCACCGCAAATGCCGAGATCGCGTAGACGGGCCGGCCGCCGACATCGAGCGGATAATCATAATTGACATAGACCTGCATCAGCAGCGCCACCGCGGCGCCGGCGAATCCGCCGATCAGCCCAATCCATGAAACCCCGGGCCGGGCCAAGCGAAGAGCCAGGGACAATCCTTCGACCGGAAACGGCGTGAAGGCGTCGAGCCGGCGGTAGCCTGCACCCCGCGCCTCCCTTGCCGCCTTCAGCAGCGCTTCGGGGCTGCCGAATTCGGCCAATAGACCGTATGCTTCAGCCGCCATGCCTCTCCTCCTGTTCTTCGTGAAGGAGCTCCTTAGTCTCGAAAATGGAAATCATCGGAATGAAGCGGATCGCGAGCAGAAACGGCACCAGGAAGAGTCCGATGGTGCCGAAATAGGTCGACCAGTCCCAGAATGTCGGCGTGAATTCCCCCCAGGACGACACCAGAAAATCACGATAAAGGCTGGTTACGAGGATCATGTAACGCTCGAGCCACATTCCAACCACGACCGAAGCCGAAATCAGCAGAAGCGCCGAGCCGCAACGGCGAACCCGGCGCCACCACAGCGCCTGCAAGGGGATGAAGTTGAAGACGAGAGCGCCCCAATAAGTCCAGGCATAAGCACCGGCGATCCGGTCGATCAGCGTCTGGATTTCGTGCGGACCGCCGGAATAGAGGGCGTCGAACACCTCGAAGACATAGCCGTAGGCGGTCATCAGTCCGGTAGCGAGCAAAACCTTGCCAAGTAAATCCAGATGCTCGTCGGTGACGAGATTCTCCAGCCCGAACCAGAAGCGCAACGCAATCGCAATAATCGAGACGACGGCAAATCCGGAGAAGGCAGCACCGAGCACGAAGTATGGCGGGAAGATCGTCGAATGCCACCCGGGGATCTGTCCCGCCGCAAACAGCAGCGATACTTCGCTGTGCACGGAGACGACCAGCGGCACCGCCAGACCCGCGGTCAGGCGATAGGCCTGCGACCAGCGCGACCAATGCGCCGCCGAACCACGCCAGCCCAGTGCCGTGATGCCGAAAAATATCTGCCAGCCGCGGGATCGGGCGCGGTCGCGCGCGGCGGCGAGGTCGGGAATGAGCCCGGTGTACCAGAACGCCAGCGACACCGTGAGATAGGTCAGCACTGCCCAGATGTCCCATTCCAGCGGGCTGCGAAATTGCGGCCACACCCCCATGGTCGCCGGATAGGGAAACATCCAGTACAGATACCAGGGGCGACCGAGATGCAGCACCGGATAGATGCCGGCGCAGATCACCGCAAACAGCGTCATCGTCTCGGCGAAGCGGTTGAGCGAATTGCGCCATTCGCTGCCGGTCAGGAGCAGGAATGCCGAGATCAGGGTTCCGGCATGACCGATGCCGAGCCACCAGACGTAATTGTGGATCGCGAATGCCCAGTTGACGGGAATATTGATGCCCCAGATTCCCACGCCCCGCGTGAACAAGGCGGCAATCGAGACCATCAGCAACAGCAACAATGCGCACGCGAACACCATGGTAGCGAGCCAGCGACGCCGCGCCGGGAAGTGCAGTGGAATGCCGGCGAGCTGCTCGGTGACGCCGCCGAGGCTCTGGTTCACGGGCAGGACGTCGGCAGACCGGTCAGTCATCCCTGTCGATCTCCGCGTTTGTCGTTCCAGCGCGCCAGATAGGTGGTACGCGGCCGGGTGCCCTGCTCTTCCAACAATGCGTAATGCCGGCCGTCACGACGCAGGCGCGAAACCTCCGAGTCGGGATCGTTGATGTCGCCAAACACGATTGCCCTGGTCGGACACGCGCTTTGGCAGGCAGTCACGACATCGCCTTCGCGCAGCGGGCGGTTTTCCTTGTCGGCGGCGACATGGGCGGCTTCGATGCGCTGGGTGCAATAGGTGCACTTCTCCATCACGCCGCGCGAACGCAGCGTCACGTCGGGATTATGTGCGGCCTGCTCCGGCGAATCCGGCGCGTTGCGATAGTCGTAGAAATTGAAGCGCCTCACCTTGTAGGGGCAATAGCTCGAACAGGTCCGGGTGCCGATGCAACGATTGTAGACCATCTGGTTGACGCCTTCCGGACTATGCGTGGTGGCGTCGACCGGGCACCCCATCTCGCAGGGCGCATCCTCGCAATGCATGCACGGCACCGGCTGAAAAAAACTTCGTGGCGCCTCGATCTCGCCGGTGAAGTAACGCGCGATCCGCAGCCAGTGCATTTCCCGGCCGATCTTCACTTGATCCTTGCCGACCACCGGGACGTTGTTTTCCGCCGTGCATGCCACGACGCAGGCGTTGCAGCCAATGCAAGAATCGAGGTCGATCACCATGCCCCAGGCGTTTTTTGACGAAGCCCTTGCCGGATAGAGACTGGGTTGCGCCGGTGGCGGCTGAAGCGCCGGGTGTTCGACGCTCACCTCGCGCACGAAGTCGAAGCCGTCCATGCGGTGATGAAGCTGCGTCACGGCGAGGACTTCCGCGGTGCCGACCTTGTGCAGAGTGCCTTTTGTCAGCCAGGGCTGATCGACGGGCCTGATGGCATAGGCGTCGTAGCCGATGCCGTCGCCGACCCGCCCTGCCCGCATGCGACCATATCCGAGATACAGTGCTACGGTATTGTCGGCCTGCCCCGGGGCGATCCAGGCCGGGCCGACCGTGCTGCGCTCCCGGATCGTGACCTTGACATGATCGCCATTGGCGACATCGATCCGCTTCGCGAGCGCTGGACTGACAGCGATGACGTTGCCCCAGGTCAGAGTGGTCAGCGGTTTCGGCAGTTCCTGCAGCCAGCCGATGTTGGCGAACTGGCCGTCCCAGACGGTCGGATCCGGGCGAAACACGATATCCAATCCATCGTCGGCAAAGGGAGGAACGATTTCGGCCGGGTCCGGCCGAACCAGCACGGCTTCGGCCGCGGTGTCCCTGACAAAACCGTCGCGCAACGACTGTCGCCACGCGGTCTCGAAGTCGCCCGGGAGCCTGCTCCGCCAGGTCTCCCGGACGATCGCCTCGGCCGCGGGATCTAGCTGACCCGACATCATTGCGACGACCTGATGAACGGTCCGCACGTCGTAAAATGGCGATATCACCGGCTGGATGATCGTTGCCGTGCCATCGATGGCCCGGGCATCGCCCCAGCTCTCCAGGGCGTGCGTCAGCGGCAACTGCCATTCGCACAGCTCCCCGGTTTCATCCCGCTGCAGGCCGAGATGCAGGGACGATCGGATCTTTTGCATCCCTTCTCGAAAATTCAGCGAACCCGAAGCGGAATAGACCGGGTTGGTATCGACCACCACCAATGTCTCGACCTGTCCTGCTGTCACTTCCGCGACCAGGTCCGCTAGCGCCCCTGCATTCGCGACACTCTGCAGCGGCGTGGTAAATCGTAGCAACGAGCTGGCGGCCAAAGCTTCGTTGGTCCGGGCGACCCAGCTCGCGGTGGCGACGTCACCGAAAGCATTGGCAACGATCAGGGCGCGCCCCTGCGCGCTTCGACAAGCTGCGGCGGCGCGATCGATCCATTCGCGCTCGACCGGTGTGAGGTCGGGCATCGCCGCACCGGTGACGCCGGCCTTGCTTGCGAGCGCTTGCGCCAGACTCGGCATCCGCGAGGCTTCGGTAACCAAACGGTCACCCGCCATGGCGCCGGTGATCGACGGAACGCTTTCCGCCATATGCAATCGGAGGCCGGGTCCGTTCCCATCCCGTCTTCTCGCGCTGGACCAACTCCGCGCGCGGCGCACCTGGTCCGGACCGGGGCCCAGCAGATCGTCGTCGAAGCTGACGACGACGGCGCAGCTTTCCAACTGATAATCAACGTCCAGAGGTTGCCCATAGGCCGCAGCCGTCAGGTTGCGACGCCCGCCATCCGCGACCGGCTCATGCGTGTGAATGCGGGCTTTTGGAAATTGCTTCAGCAAGGCATCGAGTTGGCGCGACAGCGTCGGCGATGTCACCGGCCCGGTCAGCAACCGCAGGCCCTCTCCTTGCGTGCGCCCCCATTCGGCACGCAAGGCGCCGATATGGTCTGCGACATCGTTCCAGCTCACCGGCTCGCCCCGACGCGTCGGTCCCTGCGCCCGATCGGGATCGTACAAACCGAGCACGGCGGCCTGCATGAAGATGTCGCTGCGTCCTTGCGTGACGGGATGATCGGGGTTGCCTTCGAGCTTGGTCGGACGGCCGGAATAAGTCGTCGCAATCACCGGCTGGGCGTAACCGTCCAGCACAACGGCCGTGGCGTAATTCTTCGGCACTCCGATCGAGACGTCCTGCGGCTGGTCGACATAGGGCAGCGCGGCGACGAACGGGCTTTTCTCGCAGCCGGTCAAGCCGGCCAGCGCGAACGAGGCCCCCATCAATTTGAGAAATTCACGGCGGGCGGTGGGCGTGAATTCAGCCGCGGCCGGATATTCGGCATCGACCCAGGCCTGGAACGCAGGATCGCCGGAGAGCTCCTCGATGCCCGACCACTGACGCAGCCCGGGGCCCTGGGAAGAATTTGAATCTGGCGGGACCCGGCGCGTCATCGGTGACACACATAGCAATGCGTGAGTTCGCCGAACCGGATGCCTTCATGCGCGGCAATCGCCTCTCTCTGCTTTTGCGTATCGGACGGCGTCCTCCAGCCCATCGCCGTGATGCTCTCTTCCGGTCGCAGGTTCGGCATCGGATCGCGGTGGCAATCGATGCAGAACTCCATGGTGAAGGCCTTGGCGCGATAGGTGAGCGGCATGGTATCGATCCGGCCATGGCAGGTTTCGCAACCGACACCCTTGACGACATGAATATCGTGACGAAAGAAAACGTAGTCCGGGAGCTTTGCGACGCGGGTCCAGGCGATTGGCTTTTGCTGCGTCAGACTCTGCCGCACCGGCTCCAGCATCGCCGCATTGGTCCATATCTGCGAGTGGCACGTCATGCAGGTGGTGGTCGGCGGCAGCCCTGCCTGCGGGCCGGTCTCGACGCCCGAGTGACAGTAGCGACAGTCAATCCCCAGTTCGCCGGCATGGTGTTTGTGGCTGAATGGAACCGGTTGCTGCGGTCGAAAGTCGGTCGAGGTCATGTAGGCCGAATGCGCAAAGCCGATTACACCGACGAGCCCGCCTCCCAGCAGCGCCAAGCCTCCGGCCAAAAACAGCCTTAGCCAAGTATCGGCGGCAGGAGCAAAGATCTGGGTCATTCCGGCCTGACGGACGCATGTTTGCCGACTAATCCCCTCCCAGCGGAATCGTTCCTTGTTAGGAACCCAAGCGAAGCTGACGGATTGTTCCCAGCGCCGGAATTCGAGCATGAGTGAGAAAACAGGTGCCGACTATGAACGGTCAGATATCGCGCCGGCCGTTGTCGGCTGGATCGCCATCGGCCTAGCCTTGTTCGTGCTGGCGGTGCCCCTCGTGATGCCGCTGGTTTTCCCACAATCGATTTATCGCGGCAATCCGGCGGCGCGCCCGGCACTTGTCTCCGACGCACCGCCCCTCGAGGTCCAGCCGTCCGATCGTATGCGCCGCCAAAGGGAGGCCGACCGCGAATTCGCGACCACCTATGGCTGGATCGACCGTGACCGCAAGATCGTGCGAATCCCGGTCAGCCGTGCGGTCGAGCGCCTGTTACAGATCGGGCTTCCAGACTGGCCGTCACAATGACCTACCCCGAGCGTTAGACACCGATGTGGCGCGAATGGATTCCCTTTTGGCAGGGCGGGCTTTCGCCCTACGGCGGCGATGTCGATCTGCTCTTCATCGGACTGCTGGTCGCCAGTTCGCTGGTACTGGGATTGCTATTCGTTCTGCTCGCCCTGTTCTGCATCCGCTACCGGGCCGGCAATCAGGTGGACCGGGCCAATCACGAGGCCAAGAGCTGGCATTGGGAGGTCGGCTGGACGACGGCCTCGCTGGTTTGCTTCCTGCTGCTGTTCTTGTGGGGCGCCAACGTGTTCTTCGAAATCTACAAGACGCCGCAGGGCGAATTGACGGTGTTCGTCGTCGCCAAGCAATGGATGTGGAAGGTCCAGCATGCCGGCGGCCAGACCGAAATCAATGCGCTCCATATCCCGGTCAATCGTCCGATGCGACTCGTGATGGCGTCGCAGGACGTGATTCACAGCTTCTTCATCCCGGCGCTGCGCCTGAAACACGACGTGGTGCCGGGTCGATTTCAGGATGTCGAAATCGAGGCAAAACGGCCCGGCCACTATCATCTGTTTTGCGCCGAATATTGCGGCACCGACCATTCCGGCATGACCGGCGAGATCATCGCCATGGAAGCGCCAGACTATGCCGCTTGGTTGAGGCAGCAAGGACCCGGAACCCCGCTTGCTCAGGAAGGCAGTGCATTGTTCCGCGAACTCGGATGCAGCGGATGCCATGGCACCGGCAGCAAGGTGCGTGCGCCGCTGCTCGAGGGGCTTTATGGCAAGCCGGTTCCGCTGGCCGATGGCAGCACCGTCATCGCCGACGATAAGTACATTCGGGACTCGATCCTGCTGCCCCGCAGCCAGATCGCCGCAGGTTATGACGCGGTCATGCCTTCGTTCGAGGGCAAGATCAGTGAAGATCAACTGTTGCGCCTCGTTACTTACATCAAATTGCTCGGGGAGAATCATCCATGAGCGAGATCGATTATCTGAACGCATCCTACACCTTGCGCTCCTGGTTCCTCACCACCGATCACAAGAGGATCGCCATCCTGTTCTTTGCCAGCCTGACCGTCTTTTTCTTCATTGGCGGAGCAGCGGCGACCTTAATCCGCATCGAGCTGGCCACGCCTCAGGCCGATCTTGTCAGCGCGGACGGATATAATCGTCTGTTCACCATGCATGGCGTCATCATGGTATGGTTCTTCCTGATCCCGTCGATTCCGAACACGCTCGGCAATTTCATTGTCCCGCTCATGATCGGGGCGCGCGATCTAGCTTTTCCCCGGCTCAATCTGGCGAGTTGGTACCTGTTCATGCTGGGCGGGACCGTGACGCTGTTTGCGATTTTCGCCGGCGGTATCGATACCGGCTGGACCTTCTACACGCCATTTTCGACGCTTTACTCGAACAGCTACGTGCTTGTTGCCGTGAGCGGCGTCTTCATCGTCGGGTTTTCCTCCATCCTGACCGGCCTGAACTTCATCGTCACCATTCATCGGTTGCGGGCGCCGGGACTGACCTGGTACCGGCTGCCACTGTTCATCTGGTCGCTCTATGCGACCTCCGTGATCCTGGTGCTGGCGACGCCGGTGCTGGCGATCACGCTGGTTTTGCTCGCAGCCGAACGTTTCTTCGGCGTCGGAATTTTCGATCCCCGAATCGGCGGCGATCCGTTGCTGTTTCAGCACCTGTTCTGGTTCTACTCCCATCCCGCCGTCTACATTATGATTCTTCCCGGCATGGGCGTGGTGAACGAACTGATTTCCTGCTTCTCGCGTAAGGAAATCTTTGGCTACAAATTCGTCGCATGGGCCAGTCTTGCGATTGCGGCGGTCGGCTTTCTGGTGTGGGGCCATCACATGTTCGTCAGCGGACAATCGCTGCTGGCGAGCCTCGTGTTTTCGTTCATGAGCTTCATCGTGGCGGTGCCCTCCGCCATCAAAGTCTTCAACTGGACCGCGACTCTGCACAAAGGCTCGATCCGATTCGACGCGCCGATGTTGTATGCGCTGGCCTTCATCGGCCTGTTCACGATCGGCGGCCTGACCGGGCTGTTTCTCGCCTGCCTCGCCTACGACGTGCACGCCACCGACACCTACTTCGTCGTCGCCCATTTCCACTACATCATGGTCGGTGGCATGGTGACCGCCTATTTCGGCGGGCTGCATTACTGGTGGCCGAAGATCACCGGTCGGCTCTATTCGGAAGGCTGGGCTCGCGCCGCCGCGATCTTGATCTTCTTCGGGTTCAACCTGACGTTCTTCCCCCAATTCGTACTTGGGGCCGAAGGCATGCCGCGTCGCTATCACGTCTACCCGCCGGAATTCCAGGTCTGGAACGTTCTATCGTCGGGAGGCGCCACGATCCTGGCGGCCGCCTATCTGCTGCCGCTGTTCTATCTTGGCTATTCGCTGTTCTTCGGAGCGCGGGCATCGGCAAATCCCTGGAACGCGCCCGGTCTCGAATGGCAAACCGCGTCGCCGCCGCCGGAATTCAATTTCGCGACCCAGCCGATGGTGACGCGTGGTCCTTACCAGTACTCAACCGATTTCGAACCGGAGCCGCAGAATGCTTAAGGGCCGCGCCTTCGCGCCACAATTTGCCTCCAGCCGCCACCGGGACGAGACGGCGGAACTTGGCATGTGGGTGTTCATCGCGACGGAAGTGTTGTTATTCGGCGGCCTACTGCTCGGCTATTTCGTCTATCGGCACGCTAATCCGCTCGCGTTCGCCGAGGCGAGCCGGCACACCGACATCGTGATCGGTGCCGCGAATACCGCCATTCTCCTGACCTCCAGCTTTCTCGTCGCCTGCGCCGTCGATGCGCTCCGGGCCAATGCACGCAGCGCCTCGGTTGCTCTGCTCGCCGGAGCAATCGTCCTGGGCGCGTCGTTCCTCGGCTTGAAGGGAATCGAGTATGCCGATGAATATCGCGAACACCTGATACCCGGGATCGATTTCGTCTTTGATGGGGCGCTGGCCAACGGCGTCCAACTGTTTTTTGTCTTCTACTTTGTGTCAACCGCGATTCACGGCGTTCATATGCTGATCGGCATCGGTGTTCTCGCGACCCTGGCGCTTCTGGTGCACAAGTCGGGCAGCACGCGCCGTCGCGCGGCGTTGCATTCAGCGGCCCTGTATTGGCACTTCGTCGACGTGGTCTGGATCTTCCTGTTTGCCCTGATTTATCTGCCGGGGAGATCGGGCGGATGACGGACTGGCGGCCACCTTTTTCGCTCGTTGCCTCCTGGCTAGGCCTGCTGGCCTTGCTCGCGCTTACGGTAACGCTGGCCTACGTTCCACTTGGCGCCTTCAACGTCGTCGTGGCACTCGGCATCGGCGCCACCAAGGCGGCGATGGTTGCAGCCATTTTTATGGAGCTGCGGCACCGCGGTGCGCGAACGATGGTATTTGCCACCGCTGGCCTTTTTTGGCTCGCGATCCTGCTTTGGCTGGGGTCGATGGATTTTTTGACACGGACCTAAGCGGCGTCAGCGTTCCGGCTTCGCGCGCGGTGGTCCGTCACCATCTTTCCTTCCCCCATGGCTTGGGAACGGCGCCGGCTTCGGCATTCCTTTCTGTCCCCCATGCTTGCCGCCCTGGTCCTGCGGTCCTTCCAGATCGTTTTCCTTGGGCATTTCGGCTCCTTCACTCCAGCGTCGTGATGGGGATTTGATGAGCTTCGGAGACTTCGGGAACGACATCGCGGGTGATCCGCACCGGGATCGACTTCGCCGCGGGCACCTTGCTCCCCTCCGCGTAATGCCAGAGCGGGACCAGAACGTTGCATTCGGGATAGTAACCAACGATGCCTTTTCGCGGCACGTCGTAAGCTACGACCTGAAGCCCGCCAAGACGTCGCTCGACGCCGTCACAGGCTTCCGTAGACAGCGTGACGAGGTCGCCCTGGGCGACGCCCAGTTCGGCCATATCTTCGGTGTTCATCAGTACCACGTCGCGGCTGCCGTAGATGCCGCGGAAGCGGTCGTCCTCGTTGTAGATCGTGGTGTTGAACTGGCCATCGGCGCGCGTCGTCATCAGTTCGAACACACCCTCCGTGTCCGGCGGAGGATCGAAGGCGGACTTCGGCACGGTAAATTTGGCTTTCCCGTTTGGCGTTTTCCACTTTCGCTCCCGGGCCGCGAGGGGCCGCGGAAATCCGCCGGGCTCGAACATCCGCCGATTGAAGTCCTTGAACTGATCAGGATAGGTTCGTTCGATCGCATCGCGGATCAGCGAATAATCATCGACCCAGGCGTCCCAGTTCACCTTTGGATTTGGCTGCAGCGTGGCCTTTGCCAGTTCGGCGATGATCTTCGGCTCGGACAAGAGATTTTCCGCAACCGCCTTGCGCTGCCCGCGAGACCCGTGGATGCATGTCGTCGAATCCTCCATCGCCACCGCCTGCGCGCCCGTCGCCTGCCGGTCGATTTCGATTCTGCCGAGGCACGGCAACAGATAGCTTACCTCTCCCGGCACCAGATGCGTCCGGTTCAGCTTGGTGGCGATTTGCACCGATAACCGAAGCCGCGACCACGCCGGCTCCATTAGCGAGCGTTCCGGCGCGGCACGCAGGAAGTTGCCGCCGAGGCTCACGAAACCGCGCACCTCGCCCTTGACGATCTTGTCGCAGGCATCGACCGTGGTCAGGCCGTCCCAACGCGGCGGCTCAAAGGCATAAAGCTCGCCGAGTTTGTCCAGCGGCACGAGCTTGGTCTTTTCCGAGATGCCGACCGTGCGCTGCCCCTGAACGTTCGAATGCCCGCGAATGGGCGAAATACCAGCCCCTGGCTTGCCGATATTTCCGCGCAACAGCAGCAGGTTGACGATCATCTTGACCGTCTCGACGCCGTGTTTGTGTTGGGTCACGCCCATGCCGTAATTGGCAATGACCGCGTTCGCGGCCATGTACACCCTGGCGGCATCAATCAATGCCTCCTGGTTCAATCCGGAAGCGCGTTGCAGGTCAACCCAGTTTTGACGGCGGCAGAAAGCGGCGAATTCCTCAAACCCGGATGTATGCTCCTTGATGAAATCGACGTCGATGATCCGGGCGCGCCCGGATGCCAGCGCCTCGTCGTCAGCCTCTACCACGGCCTTGCAGATGCCGACGACGGAAGCGGCATCGCCGCCGAATCTGACCTGGTGATATTGGGTGCTGATCCGGGTCCCGCCCGCAACCATCTGGACCGGATTCTGCGGATTGGTAAAGCGCTCGAGCCCCCGCTCGCGCAGCGGATTGAAGGTAATGATTGGAACACCGCGCTGCGCGGCCTCCTGGAGCGGATGCAGCATGCGCGGGGCGTTGGTCGTGGTGTTGTGTCCGAAGAAGAACATGCAATCGGCGTGTTCGAAATCCGACAGCAGAACCGTGCCAACCGGCACGCCGATGACTTCAGGCAGAGCTACCGACGTGCTCTCGTGACACATGTTCGAGCTGTCGGGGAAATTGTTGGTGCCGTACATGCGGCCGAACAACTGGTACATGTAGCTCGCTTCGAGCGAAGCCCGCCCGGAGGTGTACATGACCACCGATCTTGGATCGAGAGGCCTGAGTTCCGCCCCGATCTCGCGAAACGCCTCCTGCCACGCAACAGGAACATACTTGTCCGTTGTACGGTCGTATCGCATCGGCACCGTCAGGCGCCCCTGCTCTTCCAACTGGTGATCGGACCAGCCGCGCAATTCTTCCAACCGGTGTTCCGCAAAAAAGGCAGGCGTGACCGTCTTACTGGTGATCTCCCATGCCGTCGCCTTCGCGCCGTTCTCACAGAATTCGAATGGACGCGGCTTGGCCGGCTTCGCCCAGGAACAGCTCACGCACATGTAGCCGTCGGACTTGTTCTGCTTCAGCAGGATTTCGCTGCCGAGGAGTGCAACTTCCTCCTGGGTCAGGATACTGGCGACCGCCTTGACCGATCCCCACCCGCCGGCCGGGCCGTCATACGGTTTAACCTTCACTTTCTGCTTCATGACCGGGTCTCGCGCGCATTGAAGGAGGCAGTGGAAAAAACCGGAGATCCGGCGGGAAGTTCCTGCGGTCCTGGAACGTTCGCCCCGGTCAGCGCGTCATCACATCGACGTAGGAAGCAGCCTGTGCACGGTTCCCATTTCCGAAAGGGCGACGTCCCGAATTTGCCGACAGCTTCGGTGAATGTGCCGTGGTTATCCGGCGACAGGAAACCGAATCAGCGAACCGTCCCGGAAGAATCCCCGATCGCACTGGTGTATGACGGCACAACGGCCGCGGTGGTGATGGCGACCCCCGCCGACCTCGTGGATCTCGCTGTCGGCTTCAGTCTCACGGAAGGCGTGATCCGCGACCGCGATGAGATCGACACGCTGGAGATCGTGCCGAACAGGCACGGGATCGAGTTGCGGATGTGGCTCACGGCTCGAAGCGGCCGGCAATTCAAAAAGCGTCAGCGCCGTCTGTTTGGCCCGACTGGCTGCGGACTCTGCGGCATCGAGAGCCTTGCCGAGGCGACGAGGTCGCTCGGCCCCCTCGCCCGCAAGATATCCCTGCGCTCCAGCCAGATCGAACGCGCGATCGGCGCATTGTCGCGGGCACAAGCATTGAATCACGCCACTCATGCGACCCATGCCGCCGGATTCTATTTACCCGACGATACCCTGGTCGTCACTCGTGAAGATGTCGGGCGGCATAACGCCGTCGACAAGCTCGCCGGCGCGCTTGCGGCCCGGGAGATTCCCGGACAGTGCGGCGCCATCCTGGTGACCAGTCGGGTTTCCATCGAACTGGTGCAGAAGGCAGCAGCGATCGGGTGTCCGATGCTTGTCGCGATATCAGCGCCAACCGCGCTGGCGATAAGAACGGCCGAGGCCTGTGGGATGACACTAGTTGCGGTCGCGCGCGGCGTTTCATTCGAGATTTTCAGTCACCCGGATGGAATTGTGGAATGACCGATTCCCGCCGCGGTCTAGATGAACGGCTTGCCGCCGGTGACGGCCACGGTGGTCCCTGACGTGTAGCTCGATGATGGATCGGCCAACATCACGTAGGCCGTGGCCAGTTCCGCCGGCTGACCCGCACGCTGCATCGGCACCTGCTTGCCGAAATTCCTGACGGCATCCTCGGGCATCGTCGAGGGGATCAACGGCGTCCAGATCGGTCCCGGCGCCACCGCGTTGGCGCGAATGCCTTTTGGCGCCAGCATCTGCGCCAATCCACCGGTGAAGTTCTGGATAGCTCCCTTCGTCGTCGCATAGGCCAGCAGGATCGGATTTGGCATATCCGAATTGACCGAGGCCGTATTGATGACGGCGCTTCCTGGCTTCATGTGGGGAACAGCGGCCTTGGTCAGATAGAACATCGCATGGATGTTGACGTCAAACGTCAACTGCCATTCCTCGTCGCTGATGTCGCCGATGTCCTTGAAGGTGGCTTGATGGGCTGCGTTGTTGACCAGGATATCGATTCCGCCCAGGACTTCGACCGCTTGTCGAATGACGGAGCGGCAATGTTGCGGGTTTCGCAAGTCACCGGCGACGAGCACGGCCTTACGGCCCTCCTGTTCGATCAACGCCTTGACCTCGCGGGCATCATCATGCTCGTCGAGATAGGCGACCAGAACGTCGGCGCCCTCGCGCGCATAAGCAATCGCAATGGCCCTGCCAATGCCGCTGTCGCCCCCGGTGATCACGGCCTTCTTTCCTGCGAGCTTCCCCGAGCCCTTGTAGCTGGTCTCGCCGTGGTCCGGTCGCGGATCCATTTTTGCTGTCGAACCGGGCATCGGTTGTCGCTGCGCCGGGTAAGGCGGCTTCGGATGGTCGGGCATCAGGGTTCTCCGAGCTGTTCGGCACGTCAATCGCGGACCGACGCAAGTGTTCCTTGACGGCGAATCTCTTCCTTCCTCGCAAGATCGCCCTATATGGAATTAGTCCCCCTCCGCGAGAAAGGACGGTGGCTTGGCCGTGCAGCTTCCACTATTTGCCGACACGTCTGCGTCCTTTCCCGAGGGTCTGCGTTACAAACCAACAAGCAGACCGAGCGGCTAGACCAGGTCTTCAAGAAGCTCGGCAAAGCCCCGACTGCCCGGCGATCGACGGGTTGGTCAAGGAGGCGGACGCAACCGCCGGCGAGATCGAGGACAAGTCCGTGCTGGATGCAGTCATCGTCGCCAATGCGCAAGCCGTCGAGCACTACGAAATTTCCCCGTATGGCACCTGATCGCCTGGGCGGAAGAGCTCGGCGGCTTAGTGTCCCTTGGGTGGCGCGCTCAAATCAATCGGCTTGAGGATGAGTGCAAGCGG